>Ga0075423_10007671_pt1 | contig 10206 bp, 14 predicted proteins | sample SoiMethybrSBSTD2_FD_80114 | JGI IMG/M metagenome (GOLD analysis project Ga0075423, IMG submission 80114) | Bulk soil microbial communities from a Populus tree surrounding site in Tennessee, USA - Soil MetaG P. TD hybrid SBSTD2 | ecosystem: Environmental > Terrestrial > Soil > Tree plantation...
AGCGTCCCCACGTCCATGGTCTCGGCGATCTCCGCGTCGCTCGCACCCAGGTGGAGGACCTCCTCCACGCGGTGCTCGATTCAGTCGAAGCAGTTCTGCGAGATCGCCACCGCGAGGGCGGTGAGCTCCTTGTGCTTCTTGCTCAACGCCCCGTCGGCGAACACCTGCTTGCCGACCTCGCCGAACACGGCGGGTACCCGCATCGCGCTCTTGGCGACGAGGCCGTTCAGGCGCTTCCGCTCCGCGTTCTTCTCGTGCAGGTGGAACATCAGGCGTCCTCCTTCCGTAATGGGGCTTCGGTGAGGGTCCGCGCGCGCGCCTCCGCCATGCCGCGGAGCGCGAGCAGCAGCCGGACCATGCACTGCTGGACGAGGGCGCCGTCCTGCGCGGTGGGATCCGACATCCAGGCTCGCGCGACGTCGCGGCTGTCGGCCTGGAACCCGAGCGTGGGAGAGAGCGCCTGCAGCCGCAGCAGGAGATCGTCGGGCGGCAAGCCCGCGGCGCGCAACCGCGCCACCACGGCGCCGCGCACTGCGGCGTTCCAGATGCCGGTGAGGGCCTCCAGCAGCGCCGCATAGCAGGTGGCGTCGGGCTTCTGCCCGAGATGCTCGAGCACCGCGGCGACCAGGGGGTGCACCGCGGGCCGGCCTTCCTCGTCCTCGCCGACCAGGCCGGCGAGCAGCGGATCCTTGGCGAGCCCGGCGCGCTCGAAGATCGCCACGAGATCGGAGACCGGCACCGGCGGGAGCCCGGCGAGTCGGTCGAGCAGGGGCTGGTCCGCGCTCATCAATGGCCGCCCGTACAACCCGCGCAGCGGCACAGCCCCCGCAGAACGCCGTACGGATAGAGGCTCTCGTGGCCATCGGCCCAGGTCACGCGGAGCGCGTCCGGCAGCCGCTTGATCTCGCGCGGCCAGGTCATCGTCTCGGTGAGCGGTGCGGGCTCGGTCCTCGCCGCGGCGGGGTCGTCTTGCCGCAGGCGGTCGAAGGGATAGATGCTCGAGTGGCCGTCGGCCCACGTGACACCGATGGCGTAGCGGCCCACCAGGTGGACGTCCTTCGGCTCGCCCGGATTGCCCTGGCCGATGATGGGCAAGAGACCCTTGATCGTCATGTGCCGCCTCCCACGTTCGCGCGCACGAGGCGCTGCCCGGCCAGCAGGTAGTGCACGGCGAGGTTCTGGTGCGCGCCCCACCGGGCGGCGCGGCGCCGAATGGCGCGCTCGCTCAAACCGCGGCCGCGGTTGTAGAAGTGCGCGAACGCCTTCCGTACCGCGAGGTCGCCGGCGGGGCAGACGTCGCCGCGCCCCAGTCCCCGCGCGAGGAACCACTCCGCCGTCCAGCGCCCCAGCCCGCGCACCGCGGTCAGCGCCTCGATGATCTCCTCGTTGGTCCGCGCCGAAAGCGCGACGAGGTCGAGCTCGCCCTCATCGATACGACGGGCGAGCCCGATGATGTACTCGGCCTTGCGGCCGCTGAACTTCATCCTCCGCAGCTCGCGCACGCGGGCCCGCGCGAGGGCCGCCGGCTCGGGGAACGCGTAGACGGTCTCGCCGCCTACGCGGATCACCGTGCCGTACCGGCGTACGAGCGCAGCCCGCAGGGCGAAGGCGAAGGTCATGTTGACCTGCTGGGCGCAGATCGCCCCCACCAGCATCTCGAAGGGCTCGGGCATGAGGGTGGGTCGGAGCCCGTGCAGACGCGGCGCCAGCTCGCCCAGCACCGGATCCTCCTTCGCGGCACGGTAGAACGCCTCGAGATCGAGGTCGGCGCCGCAGATACGCCGCGCCTCCGCGACGGCGGCGGCGAGCACCCGCGGGCTCCGCGCGCCGGGCACCGCGACGATGACCCGCGTGTCGGCGGCCCCGCCCGTCCAGCGCAGCTCGTAGCCGTGCCAGCGCGCGCCCACCCGCACCGCCCGCCGGAACACGCCCTCGGACAGGCGATTGACGGGATCCTCGCCCCATGTCTGGAACCGCGAGAGCGTGCGGGCGAGATCGAGGGGACCGGGGACGTCGAAGAGCGCTTCCATCGCAGCGAGTCAGTGTACCAGAGGCGGGCGGTCAGCCTCGGAGGTGGAACGGGACGTCCACCACGACGACGCGCTTGCGGAAGAGCAGGGCGCCCTTCACGAGCAGCGCGGTCTGGTTGTGCAGGAGGTGCTGCCACCAGCGGCTGGGAATGAATTCCGGGATGATGATCGTGACCATGTGGTTCTCGCCCAGCGCGAGCAGATGGTCCAGATAGTCGAGGAACGGCGTGAGGAGGGAGCGGTAGGGCGAGTTGAGCACCACGAGCGGAATGCCCATGCCCCACTTCCCCCACTTCTCCTCGAGACGGCGCGTCTTCTCGGGATCGAGCTCGACGAACACGCCCTTGACCGAGGGCGAGATCGACTGGCCATAGCGGAGGGCCGCCACCACGCCCTTGTGGAGATCGCCGACGAGGACGAGCACGGTGTTCTGGATGGGGGGCGGCGGATCGTACTCCTCCATCGAGAGCTGACCCGCCACGTCGGCGTAGTGGCGGTGCACGGTCATGAAGGCGGCAACGAGGAGCGGGATCAGCAGCACCACGAGCCACGCGCCGTGGGTGAACTTGGTGCCCGCGATCACCAGCATGACGAGGCCGGTGGCGCTCGCCCCGATGGCGTTGAGCCACGTGCGCCACCACCATCCTTCCTCGCGGAGGCGCAGCCATCGTCGCACCATGCTCGCCTGCGAGAGCGTGAACGAGATGAACACCCCCACCGCGTAGAGGGGGATGAGCGCGTGGGTGTCGCCGCCGAAGATCACCACGAGGAGCGCGGCGAGGCCGCCCAGGATCAGGATGCCGTTGGAGAAGACCAGCCGATCCCCGCGCGTCCCGAACTGGCGCGGGATGAAGCCGTCGCGGGCGAGGAAGAAGGCGAGGCGCGGAAAGTCGGCGAACGAGGTGTTGGCGGCGAGGATCAGGATGGACATGGTGACAGCCTGGATCTCGTAGTAGAGGAGGCCGCCGCCGAAGATCTGCCGCGCGAGCTGGGACACCACTGTCTCCTCCTCGCGTGGCATCACGTGGTAGTGACGGGCGAGGAAGGTGACCCCGATGAACAGCACGATGAGGATCGCACCCAGCCAGACGAGCACGATCCGGGCGTTCCGGGCTTCGTTGGGCTTGAAGGCGCCGACGCCGTCCGACACCGCCTCCACCCCGGTGAGCGCGGTGCAGCCCGAGGCGAAGGCGCGGAGGATCAGGAAGATCGACGCGTTCTGGAGCCCCACGGTCATCGCCTCGGCCGATGGTGGCGCCGGCGTTTCCCAGCCGAGGATCCAGCGGGTGAAGCCGTAGCCGAGCATGCCGGCGAAGCTCACCACGAAGAGATAGGTGGGTGCGGCGAACAGCTTCCCCGACTCGCGGAGGCCCCGCAGGTTGGCGGTGGTGATGCCGGCGATGCAGAGGACGCCGAGGAGCACGCGGAATCCGAACAGGGAAGGGAACGCGGAGGTCAGGGCGGCAATGCCGGCGGCCACGCTCACCGCCACCGTCAGCACGTAGTCAATGAGAAGGGCGGCGGCGGAGACCAGGCCCGGCAGCGTGCCGAGATTGTCCTTGGTGACGATGTACGCGCCGCCGCCCTGAGGATATGCGCGGATCGTTTGGCGGTACGAGCTCACCACGATCGCGATCAGGATCGAGATCGCCACCCCGATGGGGATCGAGTAGACGAGCGCGCCCACCCCCGCCACCTTGAGAACGAGCAGGATTTCCTCGGTGGCGTAGGCGACGGAGGAGAGCGCGTCGGAGGCGAAGACCGCGAGCGCCGCGCGCTTCGAAAGCCGCTCGTGACGGGCCTGGGCCGTCGGGATCGGTCTCCCGACGAAGAAGTGTTTGAGCGCGTGGAGCTTCACGGGGCGGGGTCCGGAGGCCCCTAGGCGGGGCCTCCGGGGCCCGCATCAATGAGAGGGCCTAGCCGGCGGACGGCTTTCCATCCTTTCCGGCCTCTTCCTTGGCGACCGGCTTGGGGTCGGGCGCCTCCACGCCGCGCTTGAACTCGCGGATGGCCTGACCGAGGGACTTCCCGAGCTCCGGGATCTTCGAGCCGCCGAACAGCACGAGGGCAATGGCGAGAATGAGCATCAGCTCCTGCGTACCCAGACCAAACATGGCGATCTCCTCTCTTCCAGATGATTGCGCACGCGTGACGCGGCGAAACCACTAGGGGAGAGGCGGAGAGCGAAGGCGAACGGCGAGGGGTGCGGCGAGCGGCCGGGCGGACGGGGCGCGGGAGGGCAGCGCCGCGCGCGACGCCACGATGAGGACGAGCACGACGGCGGGCAGCACGAGCGCGGGGAGACCTTCGGTCAGGAGCCACAGGGCGTCGTCGCCGTCCCTATCGTCGAAGTAACCCGGGGGGGCGACGGCGTCGGGGATCCCGAAGGTCGCCCCGCCGAAGGTGGCGAGGAGGCCCAGCAGGACGAGGGTGGCGACCACACCGCGAGCCTGACTCATGCACGGAGTGTGACCCACGGCATCGGGACATGTCAAACTAGGCCGCATGCCACGCTCTCCGGGCGCCGCCTCGACTTCGCCGACCGTTGTCTCCCCTCCGGCTCGGCGGGGATCCTGGCCCATCGTGGCGAACTGATCGTGGACCCGGTCGAGCTCCTCGCCCATTGGGGCTACCTCGCGCTCTTCCTTCTCGTCATCCTCGGGAACATCGGTCTGCCCGTTCCCGAGGAGACCATCCTCGTCCTCGCGGGTTACATGTGCTGGCGCGGCGAGCTTCACCTGCCGGTGGTCCTCGCCATCGGCATCGTGAGCGCGGTGGGCGGTGACAACATCGGCTACTGGCTCGGCCACCGCTTCGGCCGCACCGCCCTCGAGCGCCATGCCTCGTGGCTGCTCGGGCACCCGCGGCGGCTGGCCATGATGCAGGACTTCGTGTCCCGGCGCGGCATACTCGCGGTGTTCATCGCCCGCTTCGTACCGGGGCTCCGCTTCATGGCGGGGCCGCTCGCCGGCGCGCTCGGCATGCCCGTCACCCGCTTCTTCGCGGCGAACATGCTGGGGGCGCTCAGCTACGTGCCGCTCGTGGTCGGTCTGGGCTACGCGATCGGGTACGGCCTGGGCGAGTACGTCGAGCGGCTACGACGGCTCGGTGCGGACGTGGAGGGCTACGTGCTCTTCGTGGCGCTCGTCTTCTTTGCGTTCCTCCTCGCGCGACGCCTGCTCCGCGCGCGACGCGCCGGGAACGGGAGCTGAGCCGCCCCCGTCCCCGGCCGACCCCGCCGCGGATCAGTGCCCTTCGGCGAACCCGTCCGAGCCCTTCAGGCGCTCCTCCGTGCCGGGAATGTAGCGCCGCTCGAGCTCCTGGAAGTGCGCCACGCGCGCCATCACGTGGTGGCTCTCGGTGGGATGCCCGGCCTTCAGGCGCTCGAGATTCCACTGCGCCTGCTCCTCGTTCTTCACCAGCTCGTGCATGTGGTTCCAGACCGAGTACATGGCGGCGTGGGCGCCGAACAGCGTGATGAAGATGAACTTGTAGCCCAGCTCGCCGAGCTCGCGGAACGTCAGCGGGTTCGGGTCGCGGTTCCACTTGAACGACGATGAGTAGTTGAAGGCGAGCGGGAGCTTCGGATGCGACTGCCGCATGGCGCGGGCGAACTCCATGGCGGGCCCGCGGTCGGAGGACGAGAGCTCCGCCCACACGAGGTCGACGCCGGCGTCGGCGTAGGCCCGGCCGCGCCAGATCGCCTCCTCCATGCTCCCGCCCACCGCCCCGAACGCGTCGGTGCGGGCGATGATGACGAAGTCGCGGTCGAGCCGGTCCCGCTCGGCGAGGGCGGCGCGGTATTTTCCGATCGCCTCCTCACGGCTCACGATGGTCTTGCCGGCGATGTGGCCGCAGCGCTTGGGGAAGCGCTGATCCTCGAGGTGGATGCCCGCCACGCCGGTCTTCACGAACTCCTGCACGGTGCGCATCGTGGACAACGCGTTGCCGTAGCCATCGTCGGCGTCCGCGATGATGGGCGCCTCGACCGCGGTCGCCACCATCGAGGCCGTGCGGGCGACTTCGGTCTGGGTGAGGAAGCCCATGTCCGGCCAGCCATTCATCATGGCCACGGAGTAGCCCGACAGGTAGATCGACTTCATGCCCGCCTGCTCCGCGATCTGGGCGTCGAGGGGCGAGTAGATGCCGCCGGTGAAGAGGTAGGGCTCGTCGTGGAGCAGGCTCCGGAAGGCCTTGCCTTTGCTGTCCATGCTCGTCGCTCCTTCGTGAGGTGAATGGATGATGGCCGAGAGCCGGCTAGCCGGCGAGCGCGGCACGGGGCCGCGTGGACGGATCCCAGGGGACCTCGAGGATGCTTTCCGCGCAGCTGCCGCAGTAATAGGCCGATTCCAGCTCGTAGGAGCAGACGGGGCAGCATGCCGCCCCGCACTGGATGCAGCCGAGATGATCGAAGTAGTGCCGGACGTCCGAGCCGCAGCTACAACGCGCCGTCATGGTGGCCTCCTCGTCGCTCACAATTGCCTTCTACCTGAGCAAGGCGCGTACCACCCCGATGTTGATCTGTAACTGGTTGAATTTATGATCAGTTGTGTATCCTGCTCGAGTAGCTTTTACTCGACCATGAGTCCAAGAGTTCACACGTGATTTCGGGAAGTAATTGCGCGATGCCGACTGAACTTATTGATTTACTGGGGGATAAGACTGGCCTAACTACTGTGACGTCTACAACTCACTACTGAGTCTTATGATTCTCATTCTTGTAGATCTTTGTATTTATTGAGTATTTAGCGATCAGCCGGTGGAAGTTGCGCCTGGTGATCCGCGCCTGCTTGGCGGCGAGTGAGATGTTGCCTCGCGCCTCGGTGAGGAAGCGCGTGACCGCCTCGCGCTCGAAGTGCTGGATCGCTCGCTCCTTGGCGTCGAGGAAGCCCTCCTCGCTCGCGATGCGGACTGGGCTCCCCTCCTGGAGATACAGTGGCAGGTGGGCGAGGCCGACCTCCCGGGTGGACGCGAGCACCACCGAGCGCTCGATGACGTTCTCGAGCTCGCGCAGATTGCCTGGCCATGGATAGCGCGTCAGGAGATCGAGCGCCTCGGGCGAGAACCGGTCGACCTTCTTGTTCACCTTGGCCTCGGCCTTGCGCAGGAAATGGTACGCGAGCACCGGAATGTCCTCGGTGCGCTCGCTCAGCCGGGGCAGCGTGATCGTGAACGTATTGAAGCGATAGAAGAGGTCGGAGCGGAACTCCCCCGCATCCATCGCCTTCTCGAGGTCGCGATTGGTGGCGGCGATCACGCGTACGCGGACCTTACGGGTGTTCGAGTCACCCACCGCCTTGATCTCACCGGCCTGGAGCACACGCAGCAGCTTGGCCTGCATCTCGCCCGGCATGTCGCCGATCTCGTCGAGGAAGATCGTGCCGCCGTCCGCCTTCTCCACGAGGCCGGCCTTGTCGGCCACCGCTCCGGTGAAGGCCCCGCGCTTGTGGCCGAAGAGCTCGGACTCCATGAGGGTGGGCGTGAGCGCGGTGCAGTTCACCGTCACCAGCGGCTTGTCGCGGAGATTCGAATAGCGGTGGATCGCGCGAGCCACCAGCTCCTTCCCCGTCCCGGACTCGCCGCGAATCAGCACCGTGGTGGGCGTCGGTGCGACCCGCGCGATCAGCTCGGCCACTTCCTTCATCTTGGGGTTCTGCCCGATGATGAAGTCGCCCTCGGCCTGCCGCTGGAGCTCGCGCAGCATCAGGGAATAGCGGTCCTCCAGCTCCTCGGAGCGCTTGCGCTCGGCGAGAAGATCCCACATGAACTTGGCGCTGGCCCCGCCCATCACCTCCGTGGCGGGCGCCTTGATGCGGTCGATCTCGGCGTGGACCTGGGGATTGCCGGTCACATCGATGATGAGATCCAGGCGCTGATCGCGGATGAGCTCGCGAAAGTCGGTGGAGACTGGGATATTGAGGCGCCGCGCCAGCTCGAGCCCGGGCGCCCAGGCATTGGCGTCGGCAACGCCCACGATGGAGACGGTGGGATCGCCCACAATCATCTCGAGCAAGGCACGACCGCCCTTGCCCGCTCCGACGATGACGACCTTGGTCATGACCCCGCTGCGACGCCGCCCGCCCTTGCCGGCCTAGACGGGCTGGACTTGACGGCTGGGCGGGGCGAGGTTCTCGAACGACGCGTACTCGGGGATGAACGTCACCTGCACCTTCCCGGTCGGCCCGTTACGCTGCTTGCCGATGATGACGTCGGCCACCCGATCCCCGTCCGGAGACTCGAGCCCGTAGCGCTCGGGCCGGTACAGGAAGAGGATCAGGTCGGCATCCTGCTCGAGGGCGCCCGACTCGCGGAGATCGGAGAGCTGCGGCTCCTTCGACTGCCGCGCCTCCACGGCGCGCGAGAGCTGCGACAGCGCCACCACCGGCACCGAGAGCTCCTTGGCGAGAGCCTTCAGCGACCGCGAGATTTCCGAGATCTCCTGCTGCCGGTTCTCGGGGTTCCGGCCCCGCATGAGCTGGAGATAGTCGATGACGATGAGATCGAGGCCGTGCTCGGCCTTCATGCGGCGCGCCTTGGCTCGGGCCTCCAGCACGGAGAGCGCCGGCGAGTCGTCGATGTAGATGGGGGCATCCGCAAGCTTGCCGGCGGCGTGGGTCATCCGCGTCCAATCCCGCGGATCCAGGTAGCCGGTCCGCACTTTGTGCGAGTCCACCCGGGCCTCGGCGCAGAGGAGGCGCTGCACGAGCTGCTCCTTCGACATCTCGAGGCTCAGCACCAGCACGCGCTTGTGGTCGACCACGCCCGCGTACTTCGCGATGTTGAGCGCGAAGGCGGTCTTCCCCATCGAGGGGCGCCCCGCGATGATGATGAAGTCGCTGGCCTGGAAGCCGGAAGTCATCTCGTCGAGCTTGCCGAAGCCGGTGGCGAGCCCGGTGACATGTTCCTTCCGCTCGTACAGGCGCTCGATGTGCTCGAACGTGTCCTTGAGAATCGCCCGCACGGGGAAGGCCGAGCCCTGCATCCGGCGCTCGGAGATCTGGAAGATGAGGCGCTCGGCGTCGTCGAGCAGCTTCTCCACGTCCTGCGAGCCGTCGAAGCTCTGGGAGATGATCTCGCTGCAGATCCGGATGAGATCCCGAAGGAGCGCCTTCTCGCGGACGATCCCCCCATAGGCGAGGAGATGGGCGGCGGTGGCCGCCTCCTCCACCAGCATGGCGAGGGTGGAGGGCCCGCCCACCGCCTCCAGATCGTTCTGGCGCTTGAGCTCCTCGGACAGCGTGACGAGATCGACGGGCTCGTTGCGCTCGAAGAGCACGAGCATGGTATCGAAGATCTTCCGGTGCCCCTCCTTGTAGAAGTCGGAGGCGCGGAGGATCTCGACCGCCTTGGGCAGGCTCTCGCGCTCGAGGAGAATGGCGCCGAGTAGCGCTCGCTCCGCCTCCAGGCTATGCGGGGGGATCTTGGAGGTGAGCAGCTCCGCGAGCGTGGCCACGCTATTCCCGGGAGACGGAGACCTTGAGCTGGGCGGTGACGTCGGCAGGGAGCCGGATGGGGACGCTGACCTCACCGAGGCTCTTGATCGGCTCGTCCAGCATGATCCGGCGCCGCTCCACCTCGATCCCGTGCTGAGCGAGGAATGCCGCGATGTCGGCCTTGCCCACCGACCCGAAGAGCTTGCCCTCGTCGGAGGCCTGCCGGGTCTGGGCGAAGGCGAGCCCCTCGATGGCCCGCGCCTGCTCTTCGGACTCGCTGCGGGCCTTGGCCGCCTTGCTCTCCTGGCTGGCCTTGATCGCGTCGAGATTCTTGAGGTTGGCCGCGGTGGCGTTGAGGGCCAGCTTGTGGGGCAGGAGGAAGTTCCGCGCGTAGCCGTCGGACACGTCGCGGACCTCGCCGCGCCGGCCGAGCTTGGGGACGTCGTCGAGCAGGATGATCTTCATCGGGACTCCCGGGCTACTCGCCCGTGTAGGGGACGAGCGCCACCGTGCGCGCGCGCCGGATGGCGCGGGTGAGCTGGCGCTGATGACGCGCGCAGCTCCCCGAGATGCGCCGGGGAGTGATCTTGCCGCGCTCGGAGACGAAGCCGCGCAGGCGGCGGACGTCCTTGTAGTCGATGAGGCTCACTTTGTCCACACAGAACTTGCAGACCTTGCGCCGGCCGAACCGGCGACGCTTCACAGGCTTCGATGCAGGCGGAATGGCTCGCTCCTCCTAGAAC
>Ga0075423_10007673_pt1 | contig 10206 bp, 9 predicted proteins | sample SoiMethybrSBSTD2_FD_80114 | JGI IMG/M metagenome (GOLD analysis project Ga0075423, IMG submission 80114) | Bulk soil microbial communities from a Populus tree surrounding site in Tennessee, USA - Soil MetaG P. TD hybrid SBSTD2 | ecosystem: Environmental > Terrestrial > Soil > Tree plantation...
CCGCACGAGCAGGTGTGCCACTGCCGGCGATCTGGTGCGACTGGCTCTCGGGCCATCAGGGCGAGGTGCGCACTGCCCGTGCGGGATTTCACTATAGGTGGGAGGACGCCGAGCTGAGAAACATGATCGCCCATCTGCGGGGGCGCCACCTGCTGGCGGCCACGTCGGTGATCCGTCCGCGCAGGCGCTGCGCTCATGCGTTCTTCGCTTGGAACGACCCGGGTCCGCTGCTGGCCAGGGCACTCGAACTGCGAATGCGCTACAGCGCGATCAGGAAGGGTTCCGACGGCACCCGCATGCACCGGGATCGGCTGGTGGGCTCGTGATACCGGTTGTGATCATCGGTGCCGGTCCTTATGGCCTGGCGGTGGCCGCGTATCTGCGCAGTGCGGGCGTGGACGCCCATGTGTTGGGCGAGCCGATGGAGTCCTGGCGCCGATACATGCCGGCCGGAATGCTGCTTCGGTCCCGTCGTCGAGCCTCGCACATCGCTGCTCCCGGGCTCAAGTTGGGCATCGAGGCCTGGGCAGACGAGACGGGCGTACCTCTCTTGGAGCCGATGCCCATCGAGGACTTCGTCGCCTACGGGCTCTGGTATCAGCAGCGGGTCGTCCCCGAGGTTGATAGGCGTCGAGTCAGCAGGCTTGCTCTCGCGCCGGGTGGGTTCTCGCTGGAGCTCGAGGACGGAGAGGAGCTGCTCGCGCAACGAGTCGTCGTCGGAGCCGGCATCGTCCCATTCGCGAATTGGCCGGAGCCTTTTCGAGGACTTCCCGAGAACCTCGTCTCCCATTCCTCCGCGCACTCGCACTTGGGGGTCTTCAGCGGCCGCAGGGTGCTTGTCCTGGGGGCGGGTCAAAGCGCCCTCGAGACTGCCGCCCTACTTCAGGAGGCCGGTGCATCACCCAGCGTCGTGGCCAGGGCGGCGGGCTTTGGCTGGCTCCCACCGCACAATCGCGGCGGCTTTGGCCCGGCCCTCCGGCGAAAGGTGCTGCCGCCGACTGATGTCGGCGGCCGGGTGACCGGCTGGCTCGCCGCGACCCCGGGGGCCCTCAGCAGCTTCCCAACCGGGGTCAGGTCCTGGGTCGACCGGCGCTGTATGGCGCCTGTCGGCGCCGACTGGCTGCGCGAGCGCCTCGCTGATGTCCCGCTTGAGGCCAACCAGACGATCGAAACCGTGCAAGCGGACGGTGAGGCGCTGCGGGTCGGCTTTCGGGAGGGACGCGAGCTGACGGTCGATCATCTGATCCTCTGCACCGGCTACCGGGTCGATCTGAGCGGGTACGACTTCCTCGACTCCGATCTTCTTGCCGCGGTAAGGCGCGTCAACGGCGCTCCACAGCTTGGCCGAGGCCTGGAGTCATCGGTCCCCGGTCTGCACTTCGCGGGTGCGGCGGCGGCTGCCAGCGTCGGCCCGATCACCCGCTTCGTGGTGGGTACGTGGTACGCCGCGCCGGCGATCGCGACCGCGATCAGCGGCCGCCACCAGAGGCCTGCGCATTTCGCCTACAGACCCCGCGTCGGGCGCGACGCCCGGGCCCTAAAGGGCGGCGATCGTCTCGGCGATTCGCTCTGAGGCCCTTCCATCCCAAAACGGCGGCGGCTCGGGGCGCTGCGCCGGCCGCTTCGCCAGCGCCGCCGGGATCCTGGCGATCGCCGCGGGGTCGAGGCCGAGCAGGGTGTTGGTGCCGGCGCGGATCGTCACCGGCCGCTCGGTGTTGGCGCGCAGGGTGAAGCAGGGGATGCCGAGGTAGGTCGTCTCCTCCTGGATGCCGCCGGAGTCGGTCAGCACCGCGCCGGCGTCGGCGATCAGCGAGAGGAAGTCGACGTAGCCGAGCGGCTCGGAGAGGAGCAGGCCAGGGTGCTCCGACTCGACCGCCTCCATCATCTTGCGCGTACGCGGGTGGACTGGGAAGACGACGGGCATCTCACGGGCGAGCTGGGCGAGGCGGTGCACCGTCTCCGGCAGCAGCTCGCCGTCGACCAGCGCCGGGCGGTGCAGGGTGACCAGCACGTAGTCGCCGGCCTCGACGCCCAGCTTGGCGGCCGAGTCGGCGACGCGGAAGCGCTCTTCCAGGGCGACGAGGGTGTCGATCATCGTGTTGCCGACGAAGTGCATGCGCTCCTTGGCGATGCCCTCGGCGCGCAGGTTCGCGATCGCCTCCTCGCTGTGCAGGAAGAGCCGCTCGGAGAACTCGTCGGCGACGATCCGGTTGATCTCCTCGGGCATGGTCCGGTCGAAGCTGCGCAGGCCGGACTCGATGTGGGCGACCGGGATCTGCATCTTGATCGCGGTCAGCACCGCGGCCAGGGTTGAGTTGACGTCGCCGGGCACCATCACGAGGTCCGGCCGCTCCTCTTCGAGCACCGGCTCCAGCCGCTCCATCGTGCGCGCGGTCTGCACCGCGTGGCTTCCCGAGCCGACCTCGAGCATGTAGTCCGGGGCCGGCACGCCGAGCTCCTCGAAGAAGACCTCGGACATCGCCCGGTCGTAGTGCTGGCCGGTGTGGACGATCGTGTGACGACCGTCGGGGAGACGCTTGCGCAGCGCCGCGATCACCGGCGCCGTCTTGACGAAGTTGGGCCGCGTCCCGATCACATAGACGATTCGCATCGCGCGGCAGACTAGCGGCGCGGTCTGCCGCCGCCGGTGACCGGCGCTCGTCGGTCTGCTTCAATACCCCTCCCGATGCCGAAGATGAAAACCCATTCCGGCGCCAAGAAGCGCTTCCGCAAGACCGCCAAGGGCAAGCTGCGCGGGCGGCGCGCGTACTCGAGCCATATCCTCGAGAAGAAGTCGCCCAAGCGCAAGCGGCAGATGGCGCGGCCGGTGGAGATCGCCAAGGCCGACGAGAAGCGTGTGAGGACACTGCTCGGAGGCGGCAAGTGAGCCGGGTCAAGCGCTCAGTCCACGCCCGCAAGAAGCGGCGCAAGGTGCTGAAGGAAGCGAAGGGCTACTTCGGTCGCAAGCACTCCTCCTACCGCTTCGCCAAAGAGCAGGTGCAGCGCTCGGGGATGTACGCGTACCGGGACCGGCGCAACCGCAAGCGCGAGTTCCGGCGGCTCTGGATCACGCGGATCAACGCCGCCGCGCGGCGCGAGGGCATGAGCTACTCGCAGCTGATGCACGGCCTCGACGAGGCCGGGGTCGAGGTGAACCGCAAGATGCTGGCCGAGATCGCGGTTTCCGACAGCGATGCCTTCCGCCGATTTGTCGAGCTCGCCCGGGAGGGTGCGGCCGCCTAGCCGCAACCCACACTCCACTTTCCCGGGCGGGCCTCTTCGAGGCCCGCTTTTTTGTCCCGCTAGGCCCCCGTTCCAGGAGAAGAAACGAGCAGAGAGAACCGAACAGGATGATTTCCAGCCCCCACAACGAGAAGCTGAAGCTGGTCCGCAAGCTGCGCGAGCGCAAGCATCGCGAGGCCGAAAAGTTGTTCGTGACCGAGGGCGAGGACCTGGTCGCGGCCGGCCTCGCCGCGGGAGCCGAGCCGCGCTTTCTGCTCAGCGCCGCCGGCAGCGGCCTCGGCGGCGAGGAGGTCGAGCCGGAGCTGCTGGCCGCGGCCTCGGCGCTCGGCTCGGGCACGCGGGCGATCGCCGTCTGGCCGCAGAGCTGGGCGGCCGAGGCGAAGCGCCCGTGCGTCTACCTGCACGGGGTCGGCGATCCGGGTAACGTCGGCGCGATCGTGCGCAGCGCCCACGCCCTGCTCGGCGCTGCCGTCGTGCTCGGTCCCGACTGCGCCGATCCCTTCGGGTCGAAGGCGGTGCGGGCGAGCATGGGGTCGATCTTCGACCAGTCGCTGCTGCGGGCCGGGATCGAGGCGACGCCGGCGCCGCGGGCGGCGCTGGTCGCCCACGGCGGCGAGCCGCTCGACGCGATCCGTGGAGCGGCGACCCTCTGCCTGGGCGCCGAGCGTGTAGGGCTGCCGACTGAGGTGCTGGCGGGATGCGAGGTCGAAGCGACCATCCCGTTGCGACCCGGCGCCGCCGAGTCGCTCAACGTCGCCGCCGCGGCGGCGATCGCCTGCGAGCGGCTATCGTCGCCCGCCATGCGGGAGGCTGCAGGAGATGCTTGAGCGGATCGAGGAGATCGAGGCTGAGGCGACGGCGGCGATCGAGTCCGCCGCCGGCACCGCTGAGCTGGAGGAGCTGCGGGTTCGCTACCTCGGGCGCAAAGCCGAGCTGACGACGATCCTGCGTGGAATCGCCGAGCTGGCTGAGGTGGAGCGCGGGGCTGTCGGCGGCGCCGCCAACCGGACGCGCCAGGGGCTCGAAGAGCTGTTCGAGCGCCGCGCCGCGGCGCTCGACGCCGCCGAGCTCGACCAGCGCCTGGCGACCGACCGGATCGACGTCACCCTGCCCGGGGCGCCCGCGCGGCCGGCCGGTCACCTGCACCTGATCAACCGCACGACGCGGCAGATCGAGGACGTGATGGCCGGGCTCGGCTACCGAGTGGTCGAGGGCCCGGAGATCGAGCACGACTACTACAACTTCACGGCGCTCAACCATCCGCCAGGGCACCCGGCGCGGATGCTGCAGGACACCTTCTACGTCCAGTCCCATCCAGACGTCCTGCTCAGGACCCACACCTCGCCGGTGCAGGTCCGCTCGATGGAGGCACAGCCGCCGCCGATCTTCGCGATCATGCCCGGCAAGGTCTACCGGCGCGACTCCGATGCCACGCACAGCCCGATGTTTCACCAGGTCGAGGGGCTGGCGATCGGCGAGGGGATCACCCTCGCCGACCTCAAGGGCACGCTGGAGGAGCTGCTGCGGGCGATCTTCGGTCGGGAGCGGCAGATCCGCATGCGGCCACACTTCTTCCCCTTCACCGAGCCCAGCGTCGAGGTCGACGTCTCCTGCTTTCGCTGCGGCGGCAGCGGTGCTCTCGACTCCGGCGAGCGCTGCAACCTCTGCAAGGGCCAGGGCTGGATCGAGATCCTCGGCGCCGGCATGGTCGACCCCAACGTGCTCGGCTTCGTCGCCGAGAACGGCTACGACCCCGAGCGGGTCCAGGGCTTCGCCTTCGGCATGGGGGTGGAGCGGATTGCGATGCTGAGTCACGCGGTGCCCGACCTGCGCCGCTTCTTCGACAACGACGTGCGGATGCTGGAGCAGTTCCTATGAGGGTTCCGTACGCCTGGCTGCGCGAGTACTGCGATCCCGGCATCGACGCTCGCGAGCTGGCCGAGCGGCTGGCGATGACCGGCACCGAGGTCGAGCGGGTCGGTACGGTCGGTCCGCCGCTGGCGGACGGCTTCGTGGTCGGCAAGGTGCTGGAGCGCGCGTCGCACCCCAATGCCGACCGGCTCAGCGTCTGCTCGATCGACACCGGCGACGGCGACCCGCGCACGATCGTCTGCGGCGCACCCAACGTCGCCGCGGGGCAGACGGTGCCGGTGGCATTGCCCGGGGCGACGATGCCGGACGGGACGGAGCTCGGCAAGGCGAAGCTGCGGGGGGTCGAGTCGCACGGGATGATCCTCTCCGCCGCCGAGCTGGAGATAGCCGAGGACTCGGAGGGGATCCTGGTGCTCGACGACGGCCCGGCGGCGGGCGCTGCTCTGGCAGAGGTCCTGCCGATCGCCGAGCCGGTCCTGGAGCTGGAGGTGACCCCGAACCGGCCCGACTGCCTCGGCGTCTACGGGGTGGCGCGCGAGGTGCACGCGATCGGCGGCGCGCCGCTCGGGGTCGAGCCGTGGGCCGAGGACGCCTCGGCCGAAGGCGCGGGTGAGGCGGGCGACTACGCCTCGGTCACGGTCGAGGTGCCGGAGCTCTGCCCCCGCTTCACCGCGCGGGTCTTCACCGACGTGACCGTCGGCCCGTCGCCGGCCTGGCTGCAGGCGCGCCTAAGCGCCGCCGGGCAGCGCTCGATCAACAACGTCGTCGACATCACCAACTACACGATGCTGCTGACCGCGCAGCCCCTGCACGCCTTCGACCTCGACAAGGTGCCCGACGGAGCGCTGATCGTCCGCGCCGGGAGCGAGGGGGAGAAGATGAAGACCCTCGACGATGTCGAGCGGACCTTTGACGCCGAGACCGTGCTGGTCTGCGACAGCCGCGGGCCCTCGGGCATCGCCGGGATCATGGGAGGACAAGTCTCAGAGGTCGCGGCGGGGACGACGCGCGTCCTGCTCGAGGTCGCCAACTGGAACGGGACCAATATCCTGCGCACCTCGCGCCTGCTCGGTCTGCGCTCGGAGGCCTCATCGCGCTTCGAGAAGCAGCTCCACCCGGCGCTGTGCATGCGGGCACAGCGGATAGCCTCGCGGCTGCTGGTCGCGCTCTGCGGGGCGAAGCTGGTGCCGGGCACGATCGACGTCGCCGCCGAGGTGCCGTCGTCCCCACCGCTGCGCTTGCGCGGGCAGCGGGTCGAGGGCCTGCTCGGGATGGCGATCGAGCAGTCCGACCAGGCTTCCTACCTGCAGCGGCTCGGCTTCGGCGTCGAGGCCGACGGCGACGACCTCGTCGTCGAGGTGCCGCCCGACCGCCACCACGACGTCACCCGCGAGGCCGACCTGATCGAGGAGGTCGCCAGGGTCCACGGCATCGACGAGCACCTGCCCTCGACCCTGCCCGCGGTCGGGCAGAGCGGCGGGCTGCGGCGCGACCAACGGCTGCGGCGCCGGGCGGAGGACGCCCTGCGCGACCTCGGCTTCGACGAGGTCGTCGGCTGGAGCTTCACCGATCCGGGCGAGGCGGAGCGACTGCGTATACCCGCCGACGACCCGCGGGCGCAAGCCGTCGCGATCTCCAACCCGCTCTCCGAGGAGCAGTCGGCGATGCGCACGACCCTGCTCGGCTCGCTGCTCAGCGCCGCGCGGGGCAACCTGGCTCGCGACGCCGAGCGCGTGGCCCTGTTCGAGTCAGGTCGCGTCTACCTGCAGGGCACGGCCGAGGACGGCCCGCTTGCCGGCGGCTTCATCGGGAGGCGGCCCGCACTCTTCGTCGAGCCGCACCGGCTCGGCGCGCTCGCCGTCGGGCCGTTGCAACCCAGAACTTGGCGTGGCGGTGGGGAGCCCGCCGAGTTCTTCGCGCTCAAGGGCGTGCTCGAGGGGCTGGCCGCCCGCCTCGGGGTCGCGACGGGGTTCGAGCCGGCGATCGAGGCCTTCCTGCACCCCGGTCGGGCGGCGCGGCTGGTCGTCGGCGGCGTCGACGCGGGATGGATCGGCGAGGTCCATCCGCTGGTCTGTCGCGAGTGGGACCTGGAAGCGGCGGCCGGCTTCGAAGTCGACCTCGCCGCCCTGGTCGACGAGGCCTCCATCGGCGATGAGGCCTTCGCTGACCTGACGTCCTTCCCGGCGGTCTTCCAGGACCTCGCGGTTGTCGTGCCGAACGAGGTTTCGGCGGCTCAGGTGCGCGAGGCGATCCTGGCCGGCGGCGGCGAGCTGCTGCGCGCCGCCCACGTCTTCGACCTCTACGAGGGGGAGCAGCTGGGGGAGGGCCGCAAGAGCCTCGCCCTGCGGCTGGAGTTCCGCGCCGCGGATCGCACCCTCACCGACGACGAGGTCGCCGCGCGGCGGCGGGCGATCGCCGACGAGCTTTCCGCGCTGGGGGGATCGCTGCGTGGGTGAGAAAGCGAGAGTCCTGGTCGCGGGCGCCTCCGGGTTCACCGGCGCGCTCGCCGCGCAGCTCGTCTGGCGCCATCCCCGCATGGAGCTGGTCGCGGCCACCTCGCGCGGCGACGCCGGCAAGCGGCTGGAGCAGCTCTACCCGCGCTACCGCGTCCCCCTGGAGTTGACCGAGCTCGATCTCGACGCGATCGAGGACACCGACGCTGCGATCGTCGCCTACCCGCACGGCGCCTCGGCGCCGACCGTCGCCGCGCTGCGCGGGCTCGGCGTCCTGGTCGTCGACCTCTCAGCGGACTTCAGACTGCGCGACCTGCCGACCTACGAGCGCTGGTACGGCGAGCACGGCGCGCCGGAGCTGCTCGAGGGCGCCGTCTACGGCCTCACCGAGCTCTACCGCGAGCAGCTGCGCGAGGCCGAGCTCGTCGCCACGCCCGGTTGCTACCCGACCGCGAGCGTGCTCGCGCTGGCGCCGCTCGCCGAAGAGGGGCTGCTGACCGAGGTCGCGATCAGCGCCATGCAGGGGACCTCCGGCTACGGGCGCAGCAGCGACGACCTCGTCCACTTCACCGCGATGACCGAGAACGCCTTCCCCTACAAGACCGAGGGGCATCGCCACCGGCCGGAGATCGAGCAGGAGCTGGCGGCGCTCGGCAGCCCGGCGGCGGTCGCCTTCGTCCCGCATCTTCTGCCGCTCGACCAGGGCGAGCTGACCACCTGCTTTGCCGCGCTGAGCGAGTCGCTCGCCAAGGAGGACGTGCGGGATCTCTACGCGCAGCGCTACGCCGACGAGCCCTTCGTCCATCTCGTCGACGATCCGCCGTCGCTGCGCGACGTGCGCGACACGAACGAGTGCCATGTCTACGTCACCGTCGAGGAGCACGGCCGCGTGCTCGCCTTCTCCGCGCTCGACAACCTCTGGAAGGGAGCGTCGGGCCAGGGGGTGCAGAACCTCAACCTGATGCTGGGGTTCGACGAGACGGAGGGCCTGACGTGACGCCGCCCGCGGACACGAGGACGTTCTTCAGGTCCCGCTGGGTCGATCCGCCGGAAGGTGTCGAGCAGCTTGACCCGGCGCGGCTTGCACCGGGCTTCCGCGCCGGCGCCGCCCACTGCGGCCTCAAGGGCGGAGGCAAGACCGACGTCGGCCTGCTCGTCTGCGACGCGCCGAACGTCTCCTCCTCGCTGCTGCTGACCCGCAACGCCTCGGCCGCCGCGCCGGTCAGGGTCTGCAGGCAGCGGGTCGATCGCGACGCCGTGCGGGCGGCCGTCGTCAACGCCGGCAACGCCAACGCCGAGACCGGCGAGCAGGGCTTTGCCGACGCCTGGGCGATGTGCGAGCGAGCCGGGGAGCAGCTCGGGCTCGACCCGGCGGCGGTCGCCGTCGCCGAGACCGGCGTGATCGGGGTGCCGCTGCCGGTCGACGCGGTCCTCGACGGGATCGCCGAGGCGGCCGGCTCGCTCTCCGCGGACGCCGGCGCGGCCTTCGCCGAGGCGATCCTCACCACCGACCGCTGGCCGAAGAGCTGCACGCTGACGGCCGGCGGGGTGACGATCTCGGCCCAGGCAAAGGGCGGCGGGATGATCCAGCCGAACATGGCGACGATGCTCTGCTTCGTGCAGACCGACGCCGTGGTCGAGGACCCGACAGCGGCTCTGCGCACGGCGACCGACGCCTCCTTCGAGCGGATCACCGTCGACGGCCAGATGAGCACCAACGACACGGTGCTGCTGCAGGCGACCGGCGCGGCGGGGGAGCCGCTTCCGGCCGGCCTGCTGGAGGCCGTCCTCTTGCAGCTCGCGCTCGAGGTCCTCGCCGACGGCGAGGGCTCGACCCGAGTCTGCCGGGTCGCGGTCGAGGGCGCCGCCTCCGCCGGCGAGGCCGAGCGTGTCGCCCGCGCGATCGCCAACTCGCCGCTGGTCAAGACTGCCCTGTTCGGCCGCGATCCCAACTGGGGCCGGATCGCCCAGGCTGCGGGAATGGCGCTCGCCGGCGAGGACCTGGAAGAGATCGGCGCCGACTCGATCGACGCCGCCGAGCTGGGCGAGGACCTCGTCGAGGCCGAGCTTGGGCTGCGGCTCGACCGCGGCGAGCACCGCGCCCACGTCTACTTCTCCGATCTGGGCTACGAGTACGTGCGGATCAACGCCGACTACACGACGTGAGGAGACCGAGATGAGCAGCAACGTCGACACCCTGCTGGAGGCGCTTCCCTACATCAAGGAGTTCCACGGTCGCACCGTCGTGATCAAGTACGGCGGCTCGGCGATGCGCGAGGAGGCGTTGCGCGAGGCCTTCGCCACCGATGTCGTCCTGCTCAAGTACGTCGGCCTCAACCCGGTGATCGTCCACGGCGGCGGCCCCGAGATCACCGAGTACATGGAGCGGCTGGGGCTGGAGGTGCGCTTCCACGAGGGCCTGCGCGTCTCCGATGCGGAGACGGTCGAGGTCGCCCGCATGGTCCTGCTCGGCAAGCTCAACTCCGACATCGTGCAGCGGCTCAACCGCCACGGCCAGCCGGCCGTCGGCCTCTCCGGCCAGGACGGGACGCTGTTCGAGGTGGCCCCGGTCCCTAACGCCGAGCAGGTCGGCTTCGTCGGCTCGATCGAGCGGGTCGACGTCGACGTGCTCAACCAC
>Ga0075423_10007674_pt1 | contig 10204 bp, 11 predicted proteins | sample SoiMethybrSBSTD2_FD_80114 | JGI IMG/M metagenome (GOLD analysis project Ga0075423, IMG submission 80114) | Bulk soil microbial communities from a Populus tree surrounding site in Tennessee, USA - Soil MetaG P. TD hybrid SBSTD2 | ecosystem: Environmental > Terrestrial > Soil > Tree plantation...
ACCCCCTGGCCGTACAGGGCGTCCTTCATCCGCTGGTCGTCCACGTAGCGGTCCAGGGTGTCGGCGATCGACTCCTCGAACAGCACCGAGACCAGCTCGCCGTCGTGGCCGAGCCGCTTCTCCAGCTGGTCGCGGCCGGGGGCGTCGCCCCGCCAGCTGTCGCCCTCGGGCCCGGTCCGCAGGGCCAGGCGCAGCCGGTCGAACATCTCCTCATAGGCCAGCATCCCCCGGATGTCGCGCTCGGAGAAGCGGTTGGCGCGCAGGTGGGCCACGGTCTGGTCGTGGTCGACGAACTGGGCCAGCGAGGTGCCGTCGGCGAAGGGGACCCACAGGTTGGGGTCGGCGATGAACACCCGGTAGCCGTACCGCTCCAGGTGAAGCTCGTCCACGACCGTCTGGTCGAGCAGCCCGACCACGTAGGCGCAGGGGCTGACCAGGTAGCCGGGGTCGGTGAAGGGCTGCTCGAGGGTGCAGGCGCCGCCGAGGCGCTCGCGCCGTTCCAGCACCAGCACCGACCGCCCGGCCCGGGCCAGGTAGGCGGCCGCGGTCAGGCCGTTGTGGCCGCCGCCGACCACGACCACGTCCCAGCGGCGGGCGGCCAGCTCGGCCAGGGGAGCGGGCAGGCCGACCTGCCCCAGGGTCGCGGCCACCGTGGAAGCGCCCATGCGGTCCCCTTCCAGAACTTGAATAGCTGTTCAACAATTCTGTGGGGACGCGCCCCGACGGTCAACCGGAGGCTTACGTCCTATTTACCCCCTAGGGGTATCCTGGTAGCCGTGGAAGAGTCTTCGAGGAGTCGTGCATGACCGCCAGTGTCCGCTTCGGCCGCGTCGCCGGGATCCCCGTCGGGGCCAACTGGAGCGCCCTGCTCATCGCCCTGCTGATCGCCTGGTCGCTGGGCGGCCAGGTGCTGCCCGCCCAGGTCCCCGGGCTCGCCCCGGCCGCCTACTGGCTGGCCGGCGCCGCCGGCGCCGGGTTGTTCCTCGGCTCGCTGCTGGCCCACGAGATCGGCCACGCCCTGGTCGCCCGCCGGGCCGGGCTGCGGGTCCGCGGCATCACCCTGTGGCTGCTCGGCGGGGTCGCCCAGCTCGAGGACGAGCCGGCCAGCCCCGGCGACGAGCTGCGGGTGGCGGTCGTCGGCCCGGCGGTCAGCCTGGCCCTGGCCGTCGCCTTCGGGCTGGCCGCGGCCGCCCTGTCGGTCGTCGGCGGCCCCGTCCTGGTCGTGGCCGTGGCCGCCTGGCTGGCCCTCGGCAACCTCCTCCTTGGCCTGTTCAACCTGCTGCCGGCGGCGCCCCTGGACGGCGGGCGGGTGCTCCGGGGGCTGCTCTGGCGCCGCCACGGCAACCGTGTCCGGGCCTCGGTCGCCGCCACCCGGGCCGGGGTGTGGGTCGGCGCCGGCCTGGTCGGCTACGGGCTGCTCGGCGCCTTCACCGGCTGGGGCCTCGGGACCCTGTGGACGGCCCTGATCGGCTGGTTCCTGGTCACCGCGGCCCGCCAGGAGCGCGACCTGGCGGTCCTCGGCCATCACCTGGCCGGCCTGCGGGCCGACCAGGTGATGGCCCCGGCCCGGGAGATCGCCCCGGCCTGGTTCACCGTGGACGCGTTCCTGCGCGACCACCTCGAGCCCCGGCAGGCGACCGTCCTGCCCCTGCGCAGCTTCGACGGCCACCCGGCCGGCGTGGTCACCGCGGCCGCCCTGTACGCGGTCCCGCGCGACCGGCGCCACATCGTCCGCGCCGGCGACGTCGCCATCCCCATGTCGGCCCTGCTCGTGGTCGCCCCCGACCATCCGGTCGGCGACCTGGCGGCCCGCCTGGCCGGCGGGCGCACCGTGGCCGCGGTGGTCGCCGGCGGCCGGCTGCTCGGGATCATCACCGCCGACGACCTGGCCAGGGCCACCCGGGGCGAGCGCCCGCGGGCGGTGGCCTGAGCCGGCGGAACTACCACCGCCCGCGGGTCGTTCAGGCACGGGAGATGCCGCACCGCTACCCGCCGCCGCCGTCGCCCGAGGAGCTCGGGCTTCCGCCCCCCGGGGCGGGCGGCGGCCGGCGGCGTTCGGGCGCCGACCTGCCCAGGCCGAAGCGGTTCCGCTTCCAGCTGCTGGCCGGCTGGATCGCCGACAGCTTCCCGCCGTGCACGGTGGCCGACGTCGGCGGGGGCAAGGGCCTGCTCACCTGGCTGCTCAACGAGGCCGGGTTCCGGGCCGAGGTGGTCGACCCGGTCGACCAGCCGCTGCCGTCCCGCTACCGGGACCTGGCCAGCGGCCGGCGGGTGCGCCTCGGCGGCGACCACCGGGTGCCGCGCCGCCGGACCCGGTTCGGGCCGCCGCTCGGCCGCCGCTACGACCTGCTGGTCGCCCTGCACGCCCACGGCAGCAACCTGGCCGTGCTGGACACCGTCGCCAAGGCGCACAACAGCTGTGTGGTCCTGCCCTGCTGTGTGGTGGAGGAGCCGTCGGCCCCCGGCCCCGGCCAGAACTGGTTCCTGTGGCTGGCCGAGCACGCCCGCGGGCTCGGGCTCGAGCCCGAGTTCTTCTCCCTGAACTTCGCCGGCCAGCACCTCGGGTTCGCCATCCGGGGCGAGCGCCCGGCCGGCTAGGCCGGCGGCCGGCGCCAGGCCAGCGCCACCACCTCCAGGCCCTTGCGGTCCACCGGGCAGTCCAGCGCCACCCGCAGGCCGAGGGCGGCCGCGGTGGCGCGCAGGCCGGCGGCCTGCCAGGCGGCGCACAGCCAGGCGGTCGCGCCGCCGGGGCGCAGCAGCCGGTGGGTCTCGGCCAGGGCCTGGTCGGCCAGCGACCCGACCGCCCGGTCATAGGGCGGCTCGGTGGCCACCGCGTCCAGGGAGCCGGAACGCAGCGGCAGCGAGCGGGCGTCGGCCACCAGGTGGGCGGCGCCCTGCCGGCCGAGCCCGTGCCGCAGGGCCGGGTCGAGGTCGGCGGTGAGGACGCGCCAGCCGGCGGCCCGCGCCTCCAGCGCGACCCCGCCGACCCCGGCGAAGGGGTCCAGCAGCCACCCCGGCCGCGCCGGGGCGACCAGGTTGACCAGCAGCCGGGCGTCGCACACGGGCAGCCCGCGCCGGGCCAGGGCATCGCCGCCGCCGCGGTAGCCCCGCACCGGCCGCACCGGCCCGCCGCCGGCCTCGACCAGGAACACCCGCCGGTCCGGGGCCCGTTCCCGGAGGCCGGCGGCGTCCTCGGTGTACAGCCGCTCCAGCCGCCAGTGGCGGCGCCGCCAGCGGACGGCCGGCGGACCGCCGCCGCGGCCGGGCGCCTCGTCGGCCACGAGCCGGTCGACGGCGGTGCTGTAGCCGAGGCGGGGGAGCCGGGCGGTGGCCGCGGTCAGGTGCCGGCCGGCCAGCTCGACCCAGAACACCCCGCCCCGGTCGGCCAGCGGCCCCCCGGCCGGGGCCGACGGCGCCAGGTCGTGCAGCAGGGCGAGGGCCTCGGCCACGGCCGCCGCCAGGGCCCGGCGGCGCGCCGCCCGCAGGTGGAACACGAGCATGGCCATCGGGCATCACCCTACCCGGGCCGGGAGCGGCCGCTCAGATCGGGGCCCGGCGCTGGCGCTGGTAGCGCTGGCTGGCCCCGGCCCCCCAGTGGCCGATGTCGAGCAGCGCCGCCAGCGCCACCCAGAACCAGTCCCAGCCGGTCACGCCCCGGCCGGGGGTGTACAGCAGCACGTAGATCAGGGTCGCGAACGGCAGGAAGACGATGCCGAGCAGGGGCAGGAGCCACGTGTCGAAGGCGGCGTCGATCCGCGCCGGCCTGGCGATCCAGAGGATCAGCAGGGCCAGGCGGGGAAAGAGCCCGGCGAACAACGCGAACACGCAACCCATCTCGGCCTCCGGTGTGGGTGGGGCTGGCCCCTAGACCTTGGCCCCCTCCCTGAGGGAGCGGGAGAAGTACTCGAGGGCCGTCCTGGTCTTGGTCTGCTGGTGGCCGTACAGGTCAACCCCCCGGTCGGCCAGGTACGCCCGGGCCTCGACGGCCACCTGGAAGCCCTCACTGGGGGGGCACTTGGTCGACAGCTCCAGGATCCGCTCCCCGTCCGGGTACAGCCACAGCTCGGCCACCATCCGCCGCCCCAGCTCCTTGGGGAGGAACTTGAGCTTGAGCACGGTGATCGGTCCCAGGATCGTCAGGTCGTCCAGGTCCAGCCCGTCGGGGGCATGGGCCTGGTAGAAGGCCCGCTGCTGCTTGGTGAAGAGCTTGCGGATGGGCCGCTCGCCGGCCGCGACCTGCCTGACCTGGGGGGTGGCCAGGGCGCCCTTGAAGGAGGCCGAGCAGACGTAGCCGCCCGGCATGGCGTCGACCTCCACGACCATGGTCTTGGCGTTGCGGACACTGGGCGGGAGCTCGTCGGGCACGATCGGGCGCAGCTTGACCACGGTGTCGTCGCCGCGGCCCTGGACCCGGCGGGCCCGCACGACCACGCCCTGCTGGTTGAGGCGCAGGTCGGGGGTGTCGAAGAAGAACACCTGGCGGATCTGGGCGTCCAGCGGGTCCATGCCCAGCGCGTCCACGGTGGAGCGATGTTCGGAGTCGGGGACGGTGAGCTTCAGCTCGACGCTGTCGGCGTGGCTGGTCAGGGCCAGCATCTCCTCCAGCTGGACGTCGCTCAGCCGCATGGCTCGCTTGCTCGCCGGGGGCATCGACAACTCCTTTCGGGTCCTCCCTGCCCAGCTTGGGCCGCGCCGGGACGACCGGGCATCACCCACAGGGGATGAACGTGCGCCGGCCGGCCGTCACCCCGACCTGGGCAGGCGCCGCACCTCCAGCAGCTCCAGGCCGAGCAGCCGGATCCTGGTCAGCATGCCGTACAGCGCCGCCTGGTCGGGCAGCCACCCCCGGATCGCGGTGCTGGTCGGTTCGGGATGGACCTCCACCTCGACCTCCAGCTCCTCCCGGAGCGCGGCCAGCGCCTCGTCGCTCGCCCTGCCCCTGATCCGGAACGCGTACCGTGCCGTCGCCATGCCCCACACCCCTCGCCCCCGGCCCCGACCCCGCCACCGCACCCAGGGTCGCCCGCCAAGGGGTCGGCGGCCATCACCCAAAGGGGGTGAACCTCGGGAAACGGGTGGGTGAACCGCGGGAGCCGCGCCGGGCCCGGTGCGGGACGTCCCGGCGGGAATTCACCCGGTTGAGGTGATGCCGGACGCCGCGGCGTCGGCCAGGCTGCCGGGGATGCCAGGCAGCCGAGACATGCAGACGAGGACGGTGCCAGCCATGTCCGAGAACCCCAGCATCTCCGCCGAGGAGCGTGCCGAGCTGGAACGGCTGCGGACGGAGATCGAGGCCCTGCGCGCCCAGGTGGGCCGGGCCGACACGGCCGCCGATGGCGGCGGCCAGGACCCGGGCGCCCGGGCGGCGGGCCGCCAGCGCTGGCGCACGGTGGTGGCCACGCTGCTGATCGTGCTGGCCTGTGTGCTGGCCCCGCTGTCGGCGGTGGCGGTCTGGACCCGCAACCAGGTGACCAACACCGACCGGTACGTGGCCACGGTGACGCCGCTGGCCAGCGACCCGGCCATCCAGAACGCCATCACCGACCAGATCACCACCCAGGTGTTCAACTACATCGACATCCAGGGGCTGACCAACCAGACCATCGACGTCTTGGGCGAACGGGGCCTCACCCCGGCGCTGGCCGACCAGCTCCGGGCCCTGGCGGTGCCGATCGCCAGCGGCATCCAGAGCTTCACCCGCAGCCAGGTCGCCAAGGTGGTGCAGAGCGACGCCTTCACCGACGCCTGGGTCCAGGCCAACCGGGCCGCCCACCAGGAGCTCGTCAAGGCCCTCACCGGAGAGGGCGGGGGAGCGGTCACGGTCGAGAACGACACCGTCAGCATCAACATGGCCGCCTTCATCCAGACGGTCAAGCAACGGCTGGTCGACGCCGGCTTCTCGGTCGCGGCCCGCATCCCGGACGTCAACGCCACCTTCGTCCTGTTCCAGTCCAAGGACGTCACCAGGGTCCGCACCGGCTTCAACCTGCTCAACACCCTGGGCGTCTGGCTGCCGGTGGTCGCCATCGTCCTGCTCGTCCTCGGGGTGTACGTGGCCAAGGACCACCGGCGGGCCCTGGTCGGGGCCGCGGTGGGGGTGGCCGTCTCGATGGTCGTGCTGGCGCTGGCGCTGACCATCTTCCGGTCCGTCTACCTCAACGCCGTGCCCGCCTCGGTGCTGCCCCACGACGCCGCCGCGGTCCTGTACGACACCATCGTGCGGTTCCTGCGCCTGGGGCTGCGCACCGTGCTGGTCCTGGCCCTGGTGGTGGCCGCCGGGGCGTTCCTCACCGGCCAGTCGGTCACGGCCGTGCGCACCCGACAGAGCCTGACCAACGCGATCGCCTGGCTCCAGGGCGGGGCCGAGCGGGCGGGCCTGCGCACCGGGCCGGTGGGACACTGGGTCTACGAGCACAAGCGGGCCCTGCGCATCGGGGCCGTCACCGTGGCCGCGCTGGCCCTGGTGTTCTGGGGCCGGCCGACCGGCAAGGTGGTCCTCGGGCTGACCCTGGCCCTGCTGGTGGTGCTGGCCATCATCGAGTTCCTGGGACGGCGGCCGGCCGCGGGGCCGGTCGAGGTCGCGGCGGCCGGGGGGCCACCGCTCAGTGCACCACCACCTCCAGGATCACAATGACCAGACCGAACAGCCCGTTGATGGCCCCGGCGGTGAGCGCCGTGAGCCACCTCCACCGCTGGCTGCGGGCGTAGAGGATGCCCCAGGTGACCAGCTCGACCACGCCCAGCCACAGCGCCAGCCGGACGGCCTGACGCTCCTCCAGCACCCCGAGTTCGCCAAGGGCCAGCAGCAGCAGCAGCGGGATCGGGCCCTGCAGCAGCGCCCACTCCTCGGCCATGGCGGCGGTCACCGCCGACCAGTCCAGCCGCTTCGCCCCCCGGAGGTGGTGGGCCAGGGCGTGGGCGTACACGTGGGCCAGCCAGAACACGAGCAGGGTGGCGATCGTCAACGAGAGCGCCTGGCCGTGCTCGGCGCTCTTGGCGGTCCCGGCGATCACCGCCATGGCCGCGATCGTGCCGTAGATGGCCCCGGCGCTCTCCGGGCCGCGGAACAGCCGCCACCGGCGGGAGGTCGGTGTCGTCGCCTCGGCCATCGGCGCTCCTTGCCCTGCGGGTTCATGGGTCGTGCGGTTCGGTGCCGATGGTGCGGGCGACATCATCCGCCGAGGGGTGATCGCGCGTCCACGGCCCCCCGGGGGGCTCAGGCCGGCGGCCTGGCCGCGTAGTCGCCCAGGCCCCGCTCGAGCAGCGCGAACGCCCGCCGGCCGAGCTCGCGGACGTCGGCGGCGAGCCGGCCGGGCTCGTCGTCGTCCAGGACGCGCCGGCGCACGTGGTCCAGGAGCGCCCGCTGGACGCCCAGCAGCGCGTTGGCCGCCGCCCGGGCCGTGACGTCCTCGGCCGCCGCCCCGGTCTCGGCGGCCAGCAGCTCGGCCAGGCGGTCGGTGGAGCGGGCGATCGCCCGCTGCTCGCGGGCCAGCAGTGCCGGGCTGGCGGCGATCACCCGGTTGACCGTCCGCAGCCGCTGCAGGGCCTCGGCGTCGCCGGCCTCGACCTGGGCGAGCAGGCCGCCAGGCTCCAGCAGGTAGCGCCGGACCGCGGCCAGCGCGGGCTCGCCCACCGCCCGGGCCGCGACCGCCTCCACCAGTCCGGCCTCGAAGGCCTCGAGGCGGTGGTAGAAGAGGTCCTCCTTGGTCGGGAAGTAGTTGAACACGGTCGCCTCGGCGACCTGGGCCTGGCGGGCCACCTCGGCCACGGTCACGCGGTCGAAGCCGCGGTCGGCGAACAGCCGCCAGGCGGTGTCGGCGATCAGCTGCCGCGTCTGCTGCTTCTTCAGCTCCCGCAGGCCCATGGCGGCAGCGTAGCTCAACCATAACTCTGGTGCCACCCTACATTTAGGGCCACATTGAACAACTGGTGGAGGGTGTCAGCCGTCGAGCACGGCCAGCTCCAGCCGGGCGAGGCGGTCGGGGTCGGCCAGGAGATCGATCTGGACGATCCTGTCGTCGGTGATCGTGAAGCCGAACACCACCCGGGGCTGGCCGCCGACCGCCCAGACGGCGCCGGGGGCCCCGTCGACCAGCGCCGGCCGGGCCGCCCGGGCGCGCCCCGAGAAGGTGCCGGCCACGGCCGCCGCCCCCCGGACCTCGGTGGACGCCCCCGCCCGCACGGCCGCCTGGTCGGCCCGGAGCACGACGTCGGGGTCGAGCAGGGCCACCAGGGCCTCGAAGCCCCCCTCGCGCGAGGCGGCCAGGAAGGCGTCGACCACCGCCCGCCGGCGGGCCAGGTCGGCGTCGGGGGGTGGCGCCCCCTGGAGCCGGCGCCGGGCCCGGCTGGCCAGCTGCCGGGTCGCCGCCGGGGAGCGCTCCACGATGGGGGCGATCTCGTCGAAGGGCACGGCGAACAGGTCGTGGAGCACGAACGCGAGCCGCTCGGCCGGCGTCAGCGTGTCCAGGACCACCAGCAGGGCCAGCCCGACCGCGTCGGCCTCCAGCGCCTGCTGCTCGGGGTCGTCCCGGTCGCGCCGGGTCGCGGCCGCGTCGGGCAGGTCCTCGCCCACCGGGTCCTCGCGGCGGGCCGTCCGCGCCTGCAGCATGTTCAGGCACACCCGGGCCACGACCGTGGTCAGCCACCCGCCGAGGTTGTCGACGACGCTGGTGTCGGAGCGGCTGAGCCGCAGCCAGGCCTCCTGGACGGCGTCGTCGGCCTCGCTGGACGAGCCCAGCATCCGGTGGGCCACCGCCCGCAGATGCCCCCGGTGGGCCTCGAACTGCCCGGCCAGCCAGTCGCGGTCGTCCATGGGTCACAATCCTCTGGTCGCGGTCTGTCATATCACTGTCCGGCGAACCCCCCCTGATGTGACACGAGAGGAGGACCTTCCATGCCGCCGCCCGCCAGGGCTCCCCAGCAACGCAGGCAGGACGCGCTGGACCGGCTCGAGCGCGACGTCGACGCCTGGGTGGCCACCGCCGACCCGGTGAGCGGGACGCCCCATCTGGTGCCGTTGTCGTTCCTCTGGGACGGCGCCACGCTGCTGGTGGCCACGCCGGCCTCCAGTCCCACCAGCCGCAACCTGCGGGCGACCGGCAAGGTCCGCCTCGGCATCGGCCCGACCCGCGACCTCGTCCTCATCGAGGGGAGCGTGCGGGCGCTGGCCGCCGCCGACCTTCCCGACCAGGTGGGCGACGCCTTCGCGGCCAAGACCGGCTTCGACCCCCGCCAGCTCGCCGACCCCTACACCTACTTCCGCATCCGGCCCGACCGCCTCCAGGCCTGGCGCGAGGCCAACGAGCTCCCGGGCCGCGAGCTGATGCGCGGCGGCGCCTGGGTGGTCCCCTGACCGGGGCCGACCTCGGGGCCCTCAGGCGTCGGCGGGGGAGCGGCGGGCGCTGCGGTACATGGCCAGGACCTCCTCGACGGTGGTGGCGTCGGCGGGGGACTTGTCGTCGCGCCAGCGGCCGGTGAAGCGGGGGAAGCGCAGGGCCAGGCCGGCGTCGGGCTTGAGCAGGCCCCAGCCGGCGGTGTGGTGGGGCGACAGGGTCAGCTCGGCGGCCAGCACCTCCACCACCAGGGTGGGCTCGAACCAGACGTCGGCGTGCCAGCGCGAGTCCACCCGGGCCGGCCGCTGCTCGCGGGCCTGGGGGGCCAGCCGGGCCGGGAGGGCGGCCAGCTCGGCGTCGGAGAAGCCGGTGCCGCACTTGCAGATCGTCTGGAACCGGTCGGCGGCCTGGTCGTAGACGGCCAGCAGCAGGGCCCCGTACATGCCGGCGCGCCGGCCCCGGCCGGCCAGCCCGCCCACCACCGCCAGGTCCAGGGTGTCGGTCAGCTCGCTGCGGTAGTCGCGCTTGAGCTTGATCCACTGCCAGCCGCGGGCCCCGGCCTGGTAGGCGGCGGTCGGGGCCACCGACTTGCAGATCAGCCCCTCGCAGCCCTCGGCCACGGCCTGCTCGAAGGTCGACTCCAGGGCCGGCTCGTCGCGCACCTGCTCGGCGGTGGCCAGCCGCAGCCGGGGCGAGGGGGTGACGGCCTCGGCCAGCCGGGCCCGCCGCTCCAGGTAGGGGAGGCGGGTGAGGTCGATGCCGTCGGCGTACAGCAGCTCGAAGCAGAACATGCTCACCGGGAAGTCGCGCACCGCGTCGCTGATGCCGTACTTGCGGCGGCGGAACATCACGTCCTGGAACGGGCGCAGCTC
>Ga0075423_10007680_pt1 | contig 10196 bp, 13 predicted proteins | sample SoiMethybrSBSTD2_FD_80114 | JGI IMG/M metagenome (GOLD analysis project Ga0075423, IMG submission 80114) | Bulk soil microbial communities from a Populus tree surrounding site in Tennessee, USA - Soil MetaG P. TD hybrid SBSTD2 | ecosystem: Environmental > Terrestrial > Soil > Tree plantation...
CCATCTTCAGGTGTTCTTTGTTCGCGCACTTCTTGTCGCCGTGCGCCGCACATTCGGTGTCCGACACCCAGCCTTTGACGGTAACCGACTTCCCCTTCTCTCCCGCCAGGGCGGTGATCGAGAAGAGTAAAGCGGCAGCAAGTGTTGCAATTGCGAGCTTTCTCATCACTAGTCCTCCTGCCCGGCGCCATTGTGATTCACTGGTTGCAGGGCTTCATTATGTGAAACCTCGGTCCAGCGCCGATTTATTCCATGCCTGTCAGAAAAAAAAAGGGAATAAATTAGGGCCGCGTGTAAGTTGTTACAAGTAAGGGCATTCTGTGTTCCTGGGACGGACCTTACGGTCGAAGCACTTCGAACGCGACGCGTTGCCTCATTTGCCAGCGCTTTACCGCATGGCGCGACAACTTGTGGGCAGTGAGTCGGCGGACGACCTGGTGCAGGAAACATTTCTTCGGGCGTGGAAGTATTTTGAAACCTTCGACCCGACAACGAACTGTCACGCCTGGCTATTCCGAATACTGCGTAACGTTTGGATCAGTCGCTGGCGCAAGACCCGACTGGAACTGCCGCTGGCCGACACTGGAGAAGAGCAGATTGAACCTTACTACGATTGGGAAGGAGAGTTTCTTCGCGAAGAGTTGTCCGCAGATGTGGAGCGCGCGTTGTCGGAGCTGCCCTCGGACTATCGCTTAGCGATTCTGCTGGCGGATGTGGAGGATTGCACCTACGAGGAAATCGCCCGGATCACGGAGTGCCCGATCGGGACGGTCATGTCACGGCTCAACCGGGGGAGACGCATGCTGGCCCGGCTGATTCAGGCGTATGGTGACCTGAACACTTCCGGGAGTCAGCCGCAGACATTCGTGCGGAGAAAAACATGATGGACTGCAAAAACTTTAGAGAAATTCTGGATCTGTATGTCGATGGTGAGTTGTCGCCCGAGGCCAATGTGCCGGCGGAGGCCCACTTGGCCGAGTGTCCTACATGCCGGAGCGCGGCCAACCGATTGCAGGGATTGCGACAAGCCGTTAAGGCTGCGGTAAGTCAATATGAACCTGCTCCAGAGCTGATACACAGCGTGCGGAAGGCAACCTTGTCGTCCTGGCAGCGTCGGCCCGCATGGACTCTTGCCGCGGTTGCGGCGTCGCTCCTGATCGTTCTGTGGGCCGCGTCCACGCCACAATTCCGCGGAATCGCGGCAACCACGCTCGAAGCGGCGGCTTTCCATCTAGAGGATTCCCGCGCCGTGGTCATGGAAGGAACGCTCCTCTGCCGGGATTGCCAGTTAAAAGAGAAGTATGGTTATCGGGCGATGTGTCCTCTGAAGGGGCATCATGGAACCTTGCAGACCAAGGATGGGAAGATTTGGAACATTCTCGATGGTGATGCTTCAGAGGATCTCATTCACAACTCCGCTCTGCTGGGGAGAACCGTGCGCATTCATGGCCGCTGCTTCCGTAGAGCTAGTTCGATCGAGGTGAACAGTTACGAGGTTTTGTGAAGAGCATCGCTGGCAACGCACCGACTTCGATTTCAACGCAGAGAAGGCCGAGCAGTTCACTTGGGCCTTCCTTTTCGCAGATCATTGCAAAGGTCTTGCTTTGCGGATCATTTCTTTCTGCAGCAGTTGCAGGTGGTGCCGGAACTCCATCCGACAAAAGACCTAGAGAGCAAGGGAAGACGACCGGCTCTGCGGGATCGGCTCAGACCAGAAGTCAGAACCCATACACCAACCGGCTGATTCGCGAAAAAAGTCCTTACCTCCTCCTGCATGCCCACAATCCCGTGGACTGGTACCCGTGGGGTCAGGAAGCTTTTGCCAAAGCGAAACGCGAGAACAAAACGATCTTGCTCTCGGTCGGCTACTACACCTGCCATTGGTGTCACGTGATGGAGCGTGAGTCCTATTCCAATCCCGCCATTGCCGAGCTGCTGAACCGCTCATTCGTTTCCATCAAGGTGGACCGCGAAGAGCGCCCGGACATTGACGATCAATACATGAGCTTCATCCGAGCCACTACGGCGAGCGGTGGCTGGCCGATGAATGTGTTTCTGACACCTGATCTCAAGCCGTTTTTCGGCGGCACTTATTTCCCGCCGGATGATCAGTATGGCCGCGCGGGTCTTCGCACGTTACTGCCACGTATCGCTCAACTTTGGATGGACCGTCAGGAAGAGATCGTCCGCTCTGCGGACAAGATCACGCAGCAGCTGCAACAAATGGCGGACGCCGGAGTGGGCGGAGGGACTCCGCTACAAGCAACCCTGCTCGACAGGACCTACGAGCAGATACGGCAGACCTACGATGCCACGAACGCTGGCTTTGGTAGCGCTCCGAGATTCCCGCGGCCGGTCACCCCCGGATTTTTGCTTCGGTACTGGGCGCGTACCGGAAACAAAGAAGCGCTCGACATGGTGTTGAACAACCTGCGCGCAATGGCCGCGGGCGGAGTGCATGACGAGATTGGCGGAGGCTTTCATCGCTACTCCATGGATGAGCGCTGGCGCGTCCCACACTTTGAAAAGATGCTTTACGACCAGGCACAACTGGCCGTGCTTGACACCGAAGCCTACCAGGCTACGAGCGATCAGTTCTACGCCGGTGTCGTTCACGACATTCTCGACTTCAGCTTGCGAGAAATACGCAGCCCCGAGGGCGGTTTCTATTCCGCATTGGACGCGGACAGCCCGCTCGAAAAAGGCAAGCCCGAACACCGCGAAGGTGTGTTTTACGTTTGGACTGCGGAGGACATTGAGCGGGTTTTGGGTAAGGTTGCAGCAGCCATTTTCGATTTTAGCTATGGTGTCGAAGCGAGAGGCAACGTTCCATCGGCGCAGGACATTGAAGGCTGGCTCCAGAAGAAAAACGTCCTCTATCAGAGTCACTCCTTGGAAGAAACGGCAAAGAAGTTTGGGAAGAACGTGGCAGCGGTCAGCCAACTGCTCGAGGAAACAAAGCAAAAGCTGTCCGCGCAGCGTGCCTTGAGGCCACGTCCTCCAGTGGACACCAAGATCATCACGGCATGGAACGGCCTCATGATCTCGGCCCTCGCGAAAGCCAGTCAAGCATTAAACGAGCCCAAGTATCTCGATGCAGCCAACCGCGCCCACAAGTTGTCGAGCCACACCTGTATGTGCCGGCAACGGGGAAGCTAAAGCGTCGCTATCGCGAGGGCAGTGCGGGCATCGATGGCTATCTCGACGACTACGCCTTCCTGATTCAAGGTCTGCTTGACCTTTATGAAGCATCATTCAACGTCCAATTGCTTTCGCAGGCCATGCATCTCCAGAAGGCGCAGGATCGCCTTTTCTGGGATGTCAAAGCAGGCGGGTACTTCACGACCAGCGGCCAGGACCGCTCCATTCTGATGCGTACCCGGAACGCTTACGACAGCGTTGAGCCTTCGGCCAATTCTGTAGCCGCGATGACTTTGTTGCACCTCTGGCAGCTCACTGACCAACAGGGCTATAAGGACAAGGCGGACAAAACGCTGGCCACGTTCGCCACCCAGCCTGGAAACAGTCCCTGAATCCATGCCCTACATGATGTCTGCGTTGGACTTCAACCTGGCAAAACATCGGCAAATCGTGATAGCCGGGATTCCGGGAGCGGCCGATACTCAGGCGCTGCTGCGTTTGGTCTGGCAGCGCTACATTCCCAACCGCGTGTTGCTGCTGGCTGACGGCGCGGCTGGGCAGAAGCAACTGGCTAGCTGGTTGCCTATATTGGCCAACGTCAAACCCAAACAGGGCAAGGCCACTGCCTACATCTGCGAGAACTACAGCTGCAATCTCCCGACCAGCGACCTCCAAGTTGCAACTCGCTTGCTGGACGGATCTCAAGCACGCAGATAGGCGGCAAGGGGCGATCATCCCTTTCGTCGTCCGCCAACCACAGTTAGCCCCTCCAGCCGTCCCAACGCTTAGCATAGAAGGGGGAAAAGTGTTTCCGCCCCGACTCTTACAGTAGACGAGATTGATATCCTCGTGGAAATCTTCCAACAACTGGTAGCCGCGGAGACAGGCGACAGCCAAGCCGGTGTGGACTCGGCCCTTGTAGCGGCTGTTTTGCGAAAGGACCGTAAAGCCACCGCCGAGTTTGTGGCCAAGTATTCCGACTGTGTTTATCGATACGTTCGGGCGCGGCTGACGCCCCGGCTGGACTTGGTCGATGACACCGTGCAGGAGATCTTCTTGGCTGCTTGGGAACATCTCTCGACATATCGTGGGATTTCACCCTTGCAAGGCTGGTTGTTGGGCGTAGCACGCCACAAAGTTGAGGACTACTATCGCAGCGTGCTTCGTCAACCGGAATTGTTAAGTGACTTCAATCAAGACGAACTGCACGGTGAAGGTGAATCTGAGATCGAGACCTCGCTGGATCGCAAGCTTCTTCAGGAAAAGGCCCAGCGAGTCCTCCTGAGCATGCCTCGGCAATACAGCGTGGCGCTGCTTTGGCGTTATTGGGAGCAGCGTTCAGCCCGCGAAATGGCAGCGCAAACCGGTCGCACGGAAAAGGCGATTGAACGGCTTTTGGCACGCGCGCGCAGTCAATTTCGGGAGAAATGGAACAATGAGTAGCCACAATCCAACAAGCGACTTCTTCGAAAATCTCGCGGCAGACGCTCAGCCGCTCGAAGACGAAGCAAAAGCGCCACCATCGCTGAAGTCGCGGATCTATTCCGCCCTAGTCCGTTTGCAGTCCTCGTCAGGGCCATTGCTAGGACTTCGGGAATGCCAGGAAGCAGGGCACGGCTTGTGTGTGTTCGAGCAGCTTGTGCGGATAGCTCCTGTCGGCGAACGACTCAAGGCGATGAACCCTTGCCAGGTATGTCATGCTCGCGTGCTAGCCGAGCGGTTCGACAATGCTCCTATTTATTGGCCGCACTGTCCGTACGTGAAGTTCCAGGAGAGATGAGTGCCAGAAATCTTTACTGAAAGCGAATAAGAAGAAACTAGATCCACTCGAACCCAGCACTGAGTCCACGTCACCGCGAATCTTGTAATTCTTTTTAGCGCGCACGTGTGAACAACTGCACGTGCGCCGCGTCGTCCTGCCAACCCAGATAACTGCAACTATGCGCATGACAGCGAGTGTTCTCCGGGCAGATAGACGAAAACTATTTGCTGTGTATCTTTCCCAAAAACTTTGCGGGGGATTTCAACTTTCGGTTCGACATATTCCTCAACGGCACGCTTTGTGCGTTGCCCGCGAAGGTCTCCCATGCAACTGAAGCTGATTCGATCTCTGAATCTAACCTGAAAAGTTGACTCATCACCCGACAACCCGTGCGGTTTTACTGCCCACGGATCTTCTGAGGAGGAAGCAATGGACGGAGTAATGAACTCAAGCTGTGCCACTACCGCGGTGGTGCAAATGAAATCCAGGAAAAGTGCGCTTATATTTGTTGCCTATCTTATAGCCGCGCTGTCGATCTTAGTGTTCGCAAACGGCTCTGCCTTGGCGCAGAACAAACGGAATATTAGGGAGCGGCGCGACATACGCCACTTGCCCAAGCCACTGAAATCACGTCTGGTAGAAATTGCGAGACGTCCTCATTCTTTCCTGCCCATCACGGCTTTCAGTGAAGCAGACACTCCGAGTCAACTTTTCCAATACTATCTGCTCGATACCAGCGGCTTCGAAACAAACGTCTTTACCACCATAGTTCAAGGCATCAATGACGGAACCAAACCCACAGCGACTGGGCCCAATGGCCAGTTGCCAGCCATCGGTTCTGTGCGCGTAGTTTTAGAGCCAAAACCTGGGCTGCCAAGTGATCCTCACGACGTGCGTGCCGCTATTGATGTCTTTACAGACATCTCTGGACTTTTTGTCATCAACAATGAGTCCGGCTGGTACGAGGGATGGATGATCCACGACTTGCTTGTCCCGCCAATTGCTCAGCCGCGCCACAGTGGCCGTGCCGCGTACGGGACAATCACTCCCGAAGATGCTGCTGCCATTCGTGCTTTAGGTTCTCACAACAACATGCCCGGCGATTTCTTTACTGTCGATGGCAACTCACCGGTGCTCCCTAGCGCCACCGATCACTTTCCCGACCGGCAGACTAATTTGGTTTCCTTTCCGGTGAGCATTGGTACCTTTAATGCGCAGCAACAGAGTGACATCCATGCATACTGGGAGTTCAATCCCGGGACGGACTGGGTCTTCCCCCATTACGAACTGCCTTTTACAGGTGGTGTTCCGGGAACGTTCGCGGCGGGGATGGTCGGTGCTTTGCAGTCGATCGTTCCCGGTTCTGGGCCGTCAGGAATTCAGAACGATCGGGTGCAGTACGGTGACAATCCAAACGATCCGCGTGATCCAGACCGGGCAGAGGTCAGCAATGTCTCCGATATTGACCGACCAACGCCTGGAAACCCAGACCACCTGGAAAAGCGTCTTCGCTTTATTCCCAGTGGTTTGACCGACGAGGTTATTCAGGATGTGTTTACTCGCGTCAAATCGTTTGAACCAGAGGTTACCGATACGGGGAAGCGCTTGTTTGACGCTTATGCGTATGAGGTTTCCCTGGTTGACCAGAATGGTGATGGCGTAATCTCGTTCCAGGAAGCGGACGTCAACGGAACATCTGACGGCGGGTTGCCAAACGCGCGTCTGTACTTGCCAGCAACAGCTTTCGATCGCTTCGCAGTGACTCGCGAGATTGACGATGGATTGCTCGCGCCGCGTTTTGCTCCCAGTCAGCGTGCTTATGTCTTAGGTGGGCTTTTGACCCCGGTGCAACCAGCCGTCCCGGCTTCAATACCGCAGGACGCAGACAACCGCTAGCCAGAGAGAGAGCAAGCAGACCAATCGCGTTGCATTCGTTCTGCCGGCTTTCGTGTGGGAGAAATGTGGCCTATCGGCGGGTGCACAACGGTTTGGCTTCTCGTTAAAGCGTGCTTTCTCTCCCCCAGACTCTGCACACCAGCAGAGCTCCCCGAGGGACGCCTTTAGCACCGCATCGTGCGGGGCGTCCCCACTTTTCCTCTGCCTAGTGCGTGATCGGAGTGAGTTTCCAGGAAACATGACGTCAGAAAGTTTTGACGAAACCGAAAAGGTGATGGAAGTTTTTCAAGTTGCCTTGTCCTGGAGGAGAAAGGCGATCACTGATTGGATTCACAGTAAGAGTCTCGCTGAAGCTGTAGCGAAAGGACCACCCACGCCGCATTTTAATATCAGCGCCCACGGCGACTCGCAACGCTGCATTTGTGGCTGAGAAGGTTCTGGGTGGCAATACGGCCGATCCCACGACAGACGTAATCTGCTCTTCGCTGCTCTTTAGTCGGACCACTCCAGCGCCGGCCGATAGATATGGTCTGACCCAACTCCGGCGACTGCGGAAGTAGAGCAAGACATCTCCGATGAAGCCGTGTTGCGAACTGCTACGCTTCTCCTCGTAGCTCACTTCTCCGGAAGGCGAAAACGTGGCTGAGTTGAGAGTCAGGTTATTGCTGTTCCAAACATAGTTGCCCTGAACACTCACGTACTCGGACAGTTGCCGCCCAACCAGCAGATCGAGAACGCCTCCGGTCTCCGGCTTGTAGAGAGAGATGGACGTCCTGTTCGGGTCGACAATAGCCCTGCCATCTCCCGACAGGATTGCAAAGCCGCCGCTCGCGCCAACGTAATTGTTGTCGCCAGCCAGCACAATTCCCGGAAACAACAAGAAGGCAAAGAAGAAAACGGTTTTTGTAAATGGAACGTATTGGGGGCCTGCCATCACGGTTTCTGGATTCTACAAGCTCGATTTCATTTTGCGAGATTTTGCGGGGGGATTTGGTCTGAAGCTCCGACTATCAACCATGGAGCTTTAGCAATTCTCCTAGGCACGCACAAATCTACCGGAGGAACAGTCAAATGAGCCGTCCCAGGTTCTCGCACACCCTCGTCCTCAGTCTCTGCACACTTTTATCCTTAACTCTGTTAAGCACCGACGCTAGTGCCCAACGTTTCAAAGTCACGGTTACAAACATCACGAGTGGAGTTACGTTCACGCCTATCATGGTGGCCTCTCATAAGGCTGGGGTGAAGTTGTTTACTCTGGGTACACCCGCAAGCGCTGAACTGGAGCAGGTCGCAGAGGCCGGCGATCTCTCAACCCTCGAAGCGAGTCTCAAATCCAATGAGAAGGTTCTCGAGGTGGTGGATTCAGGAGCACCTCTTCCTCCCGGCAAGTCGGTGACATTAACCGTCAAAGCAGGAGGGCAGTTCGATCACGTGAGTGTTGTCTCGATGCTCGTCCCCACAAACGACGCCTTCTTTGCCGTCAATGGAGCTGATGGCCCGGATTTCTTCAAGCATACGGTTGTTTACTTCTCCCCCGCTTATGATGCCGGTACAGAAGCGAACGACGAGCTGTGCGTGAACATTCCAGGGCCGCCGGACGTTTGCACCGGAGAGGGTTTTAACGCCAGCCGTGCTGGGGATGGCAATTTCGTCCACATTCATTCCGGGATTCACGGCATCGGGGACCTCTCAGCCGCGACTTATGATTGGCGCAATCCCGTGGCCAGGATTGAAATTACGCGAATTCCATAAGCTGATTGTTGCGAGAGGATAACAGTCCACTAATCACGGCTGAATGACGGCGCTGCCATTCAGCCGCGTCTACAAGTCCTGTACGCGATTCCACACCGTGATCTCGGTGGTCCAGCCTTCTTTCTGCCGGAGCTCGGAAGATGCTTTTAGGCGTGTTTGGCCACCGGCGCTGAAGGGAACTTACCTCTCCGTTATAGATATGTGGCGCTCGTTCGCAACCAGCCTCTTCACAGCCGCCGTGAAGTCCTCGGGCGAATTGTACTCAGGGTGCGAACGATAAAGAGCAACCGCCCGCTGTGCGTGCTCAAGCCGACGGATCGTTGAAAGCAACTGCGGAAACTTTGACGCATCTGTGCTGTCGCCGGCGAACAGCGTCTGGTGTGGGTTGACACGGCCAATTGCGATTGCGTGCGATAACCGTTTGTGACAGCGGCACTGATTCTGTGGGTCGACTAGGCCGCACTTGGCCTGCATGAAGCGCACAATGCCTTGTCGGGCACGCTCCAATCTCTTGCGGAAGGTCTGAGGACGAATGCCGAGAATGGCCCCGGCCTCACTGCTATCGAGCTCCAGAATTTCGCCCATGATGTAAGCGATCCGATGGGCGCGGTCGAGACAGAGCAGCATGCCCAGCGTGCAGCCAACACGGATCTCTTGCAGAAGAATCAAATCGTCAGGATGGACCTTCGCCTGATCAGAAAGACCTTCGGCGAGGTCTTCGCCAAAAGATTCGAAGGTCATGTCTGCTGTTTCAAGCCGGCTTTTGCGGAAGTTGAGCAGATGATTGCAGGCAATCCTGTACACCCACGTCGAGAACTTGCTGTCTCCGCGGAATGTGCTCAAATGCGTGACAATGCGCAGCAGTATTTCTTGCGCGGCATCTTTGGCATCTTCCGGATGCCAGAGCATGCGCACGCTAAGGCTGTACACCTGCTTCTCGATCGAGCGCAGGACATGCTCCAACGCGTCCTGGTTTCCGCTTTGCGCTTGCTCCACAGCTTTTTCGATTGAGTCGAAAGTGCTGTTATCCGACATGTGATTGTGCCCCGAGAATGTCGGTGAGCTTGGCGAGTTCCTGACGCAGAGTGACTACTTGCTGATTAAGCGAGCCTTCCAGCTGCTCGAGCGGCACAGGCGGTGCAAGCAGCACAAAGCTATATGCAGTGCGCTGCTTCCCAAGTGGAGTCACTCGCGAGAAGGCTGCGGCGACAGTACCGTCCGGCATTGTCATAAACCAGTCGATCGTCCCGAACTGTTGTGAAGCTTTGACCTCGATCCCGACTTCAATGCTACCAGCAGGTGTCTGCATCAACCCCTTTCCGCTGCCAACTTGCTTAAACGCGTGCGTCCACGAAGGCAGGTTTTGCAGGCCGGAAATGTAAGCGAATGCAATCTCTAACGGGACTGAAATTTCAACCGATTCAACATGGAATCTCTTTGGTTCTTGTTTGCTCATTGGTCCTCCAATTTCTCCTTCAACTGATTAGACAGTCGCGCACTCGTACGTGTGACGGAAGGTAGGACGATCTGTGGCGGTGCGGCGTAAGGCCGTCGGCAATGCCTTGAACCATCAGCGTTGCAAGAGCTTTACGCTCATAAAGTGTCAGACCAATCGACTCCAGCAAGTCCAAATCCTGCCAACGCA
>Ga0075423_10007683_pt1 | contig 10195 bp, 10 predicted proteins | sample SoiMethybrSBSTD2_FD_80114 | JGI IMG/M metagenome (GOLD analysis project Ga0075423, IMG submission 80114) | Bulk soil microbial communities from a Populus tree surrounding site in Tennessee, USA - Soil MetaG P. TD hybrid SBSTD2 | ecosystem: Environmental > Terrestrial > Soil > Tree plantation...
CACCTACGTCTGCATGGAAGGACCGCAGTTCTCGACGCTCGCCGAGTCGCGGCTGTACCGGTCGTGGGGCGCCGACGTGATCGGCATGACCAACCTGCAGGAGGCGAAGCTCGCCCGCGAAGCGGAGATCTGCTACGCGACGATCGCCCTCGTGACCGACTACGACTGCTGGCATCCCGACCACGACCACGTGACCGTCGAGATGATCATCGCCAACCTGACGCAGAACGCGAAGACGGCGCAGCAGATCATCGCCGGCGCCGTGGAGCGGCTGCCGTACGAGCGCACATGCGAATGCGCGTCGGCGTTGAAGTATGCGTTGATTACGCGGCCCGATGCTGTCCCGGCACGGACGCGCGAGGAGCTGGCGCCGATCGTGGGGAAGTATCTGGCGCCGGTGTAACGACGGTCCGCCTAAAGCCGGACGCTACGTCCAAGAAAGGATTCGAGGTCTCCTGATGAAGAACGCCCGCTTTGACGTCACCGCCATCGGCAATGCCATCGTCGACGTGCTGGCCCGCGCTGATGATGCCCTGCTTGCGAAGCACAACCTGGCGAAGGGCGCGATGTCGCTCATCGACACTGAAACCGCCGAGCGGCTCTACGAAATCATGGGACCGGGCACCGAACGATCTGGTGGATCGGCAGGCAACACGGCTGCCGTCATCGCGGGATTGGGCGGGCGCGTCGCGTACATCGGAAAAGTGGCGGCCGATCAGTTGGGCGAAGTGTTCACGCACGATATCCGCGCCATTGGCGTGTCGTACGACACGCCGCCGCTGAAGGATGGATTGCCGACGGCGCGCTGCCTGATCTTCGTCACCCCCGACGCCCAGCGCACTATGCAGACGTACCTCGGCGCGACGACGCAGCTCGGCCCCGAAGACGTGAACATGGACTACATCACCTCGTCAAAAGTGCTGTACCTCGAGGGCTATCTGTGGGATCAGCCGCGCGCGAAAAGGGCCATGCGCGAAGCCGCCGTGAAGGCGCAGGGAGCCGGCGTGAAAGTATCGTTGACGCTGTCGGATGCGTTCTGCGTCGCGCGATTCCGCGACGAGTTCCTCGAGCTGGCCGAGAAGCACGTCGACATTCTGTTCGCCAACGAGAGCGAGATCCTGTCGCTCTATCAGGTCGATCGCTTCGACGACGCGCTACAGCGAGTGAGGAAACACTGCGAGATCGCGGCGTTGACGCGCAGCGAGAAAGGCTCGGTCGTCGTGAACGGTGACGAGGTGCACGTCATCGACGCCGAGAAGGGCGTGAAGGTTGTCGACACGACTGGAGCGGGGGACGCGTATGCCGGTGGATTCCTCTATGGCTATACGCAAGGGTACGACCTGGCTACCTGCGGCCGCCTCGGCGGACTGATGGCCGCTGAAGTGATCAGCCACATGGGTCCGCGCCCCGAAGCCGATATCAAGAAACTGGCATCTGCCGTCCTTGCATAGAATCTCTCGTGGGGCCGGTCCTTTTGGACCGGCCGATCATCGATCGAAAGATTCCCGTCGCGACGATTCGGTGAGCCGAATCACGTAGCGATCGGGATCCTTCTGGAACATCTCGCGCAACTCAGCGAGGCTGTCGGCGCCGCCGTAGCTGATCGCCGAGCAGAGATGTTTCAGCATGTCGCGCACGACTGGTCGCACCGAGCCACGCGCTGGTACGCTGATTTCCATCCCTTCCGCGCCGAGTGCTTCCACATCGGCCGACTCGGCGTCCTCGACGTCGAGTCGATCGACAATCGCCTGCAGCGACGCCATGCCGCGAAACACCTTGAAGGGCACTTTCACTGTCTTGTGCGACTCAGGGATGACGACCGGCTTCTGCACAGTGTCCCCGGGCGTTTCAATCGTGCCCGCGAGCGCGCTGCCGAGCATCACGGTATCGCCGCCAAAGAGCAGCGCCTGCGCCAGCGCGCCGTCGCGCCGCACCCCGCCATCGGCAATCAGCGGGACGCCACGCGCAGCACTGCGGCAGACGACGAGCGCCTCCACTTGTGGCACGCCAAAGTTCGTGTTCAGGCGGGTGGTGCAGCCGCCGCCAGGACCGATGCCCACCTTTACGCCGTTGACGCCGCGTTCGACGAGGAAGGTCGTGCCTTCAGCCGTCGCGACATTGCCGGCAATCAGCTCGACGTCACCAAACTGTTTCCGAAACGCCTCGATGGCGCGGCCCATCACCGCCGAATGGCCGTGCGCGATATCGATCACGATGACGTCGGCGCCGACGCGCAACAGCTCCGCCGCGCGCTCGAGGTAGTCGCCCTTGGCGCCGATCGCGGCGCCGACGCGTAGCCGGCCTTGGTCGTCGCGAGTCGAAAAGGGAAGCCGCTTCTGCTGCAGCAGGTCCCTGGCCGTGATGAGTCCCACCAGGTGATCGTCGCTGTCGACGAGCGGCAGTTTCTTGATCTTGTGCGTCCGCATCGCCGTTTCGGCGTCCGCGAGGTCGGTGCTGCTCTGACTCACGATCAGGCGTTTGCGCGGCGTCATGCGATCGGCCACCGTGCCGTTCGATCCCGCGAACCGCAGATCCCGCGTCGTCAGCAGTCCCACCACACGCTTCGAGTCGTCGACGACCACGAGCGTGCCGACGCCGGTGCGGCGCATGATCTCGGTCGCTTCGCTGAGCGGCGCCTCGGGCCGGATGGTGTACGGATCGGGGATCACCCCATGCTGCCGCCGCTTCACGCGCTCGACTTCGCGCACCTGCGGCGCGATGTCGCCAGATCGGAATCCGCGATCGATGATGCCGATGCCGCCTTCCTCGGCGATCGCGATCGCCATGTCGGCGCGCGTCACCGTGTCCATATTGGCCGACACGATCGGACGCTCGAGCGTCAGATGCTCGGAGAGACGGCTCGAAAGATCAATCGCAGTCGGATCGCGTCGCTCGATGACGCTGTACTGCGGCGTGAACAGGAAGTCATCGAAGGTGCAGCCGCGGACGATGGCTCTGAGATCTGGCACGGTCAACTCAAAAGGGAAAACTCAAAACTCAAAAACGCCAAGGCACAGGGAAGCTGCCTGCACCTGGAGTTTTTGAGTCTTGAGTTCTGAGTTTTGAGTTGTGAGTCACTGTTTGCCAAACAAAGGCTTGTAGTCGCGGTTGTTCTCGCAGAAGAACTCGTCCACGCGGTTGTATTCGGGCAGCAGCGGGAACGTCCGCGTCATCAGCCACGGCCCGGCGAACACGTTGGGATCCTCGATCACGACCTCGTACTCGAGTGTGCCGAGATTGGCACGTCGGAACCGTTCGATCAGGTGCAAGTCCTCGGTTGTCTTGTAGCCGCTGACTTCGCTCTCCTTGAAGCCTCTGGATTCGACGACGAGCGTGTCACCCTCCCACTTGCCGGTGGAATGTCCCATCCAAAATGGATCGGGATCGGGCGGAAGCGGCGAGCCATCGAGTGGAATCGTGCGCGAGAGGTGCAGGTACTCGTGCAGGATGATCAAGTATTTCGGCGACTGCACGAACTGAACGTAATACGGCACCATAAACGTCTGCGGCACGCCTGGAGGTGCGCACGACGAATACAGGCCTGTATCGTCCGCCCCGCGAACGACGCGGTACTTCTCGGCGCCGGGCTTCAAGGTTGGCGTCCGGGGGAGCGAGCCTGGCGTGGGTGCCGGCGCAGCAGCACCGCGACCGCCGCCGGGTGCCGCACCGTATCCATACACGCCGGTGAGATCGGGCTTGCCATCAGCGGTTCGCGGCGCGGGCTGTTTCGTCAGGTCCACCGTTCCTGGATCGGTGGTGGCCGCAGCCGCAACCGTGCCGGCCACAGTGACCGTCGCGGTCTTCGTCAACGTGCCGTTGGATCCCGTCACGGTCAACGTATACGTCGTGGTCGCGGTGGGAGTCACCTTGAGGACTCCGCGAGGGGCAGCGCGTCCCACTGCCGGCGCGATCGTCGTCGACCGCGGATTCTCGACCGCCCACGTCAGCGTCGCCGACTGGCCGGGCTTGACCGTCGCCGGTTCAGCCTTGAACTCCAGAATGCGCGCCGGCAGCGTGCCGGCTTCGGTGTACCCGCCGCGCAACGGACCCGTGACGCCTGCCGGTGCCTTCGCCGGTTGCACTTGCCCGGCGGCCACTGCGACGAGGACTACGACCAAGATGGCTGCCGCGTGCGTACGGCGCCAGATGACAGTGTGTGCTGACATGGCGCGCTCCGCCTAGGAACGAATTTTCCGGCCGTCGGGCAACTCGACGACGCCCGCGATCATCGATGCGGCGCCGCTTCTGGCCGCGCCGCCCGTGGCGCTGATGGTATCGCCCGGCTTCACCGTGGTGCGAATCCATCCATACGATCGAAGGTGATTGAGGCTCATGAGCTCAATCTCCCATTCCGTGCTGCTGCTTTTGTCGTCCTTCACGTCGAGAAAGATGAAGGCGTGCGGATTCGTCCACTCGAAGCGCTTGACCGTCCCTTTGACAGTCACCGGATTGGCCATGTCGTACATGGCGGTCGAGTGGTGCGCATACGCCACTCGGGCAGCACCAAACAGCACTCCCGTGCCAGCCGTCAGGAACGCTCGGCGGTTCATTGGATTCCTCCTGCAGGGCGCAGTGTACCGCAACCGTCGAGGAAACGGGGAGGACGGGGAACGGGGAGGATCACACGGGGGAACGGAGGAAACGGGAAATGATCACACGGAGGAAACGGGGGAACGGAACTTGGATAGTTGATCCCCGTTCCCTCGGTAGCGCTAGCGAGTCGAAAGGGTACCCGCGGCAGCGACATACATGGCAGCGCCGGCGAGGAGTGCGGTCGAGAATCCCCAGTTCATCGCGATGAACACGGCGAGCGTGGCGCCGATGACCGAGAACGCGCCGTTGAGCCCCCAGCCCCACGGAATAATCTCCGGGCTGCGCGCGGCGAGCAGGCGCATCCCGCCCGGTAGCGGAAGACCGAGTACGAACCCGAGCGGCAGCAGGATCGCGACCGCGGTGAGAATGCGCAGCGTCAGCGACCACGGAATCGCGACGTTGATCAATGCGGGCACCAGCCACGGTGCGATCAGTCCAACGGCGGCCACGATCAGTGCGGCGCGCATCGTGATCGCTTTCACGCGATCGGGAGCAATCCGTCGGCTGAAGAAACTGCCCAGGCCGGTGCCGAGCAGCAAGGAGAACAGCGTGACGGTGAGCGAATACACCGGGTGACCGAGAAGCAGCACGAACTGCTGCAGCAGCGCCACCTCGAGCAGCATGAACCCGGCGCCGAGCGCGCCGAAGTAGACGAGCCACGCCGGCCATCCCGTGCCGCGTTCGCGCACGACGAGGAACAACGGGCCAATGATGAACAGGATCACCAGCACCGCGGAGATCCCGAAGAGCGTCAAGAGCGCACTCAGCCCGTTGCCAAAGAGCATCGACTTGCCGAACGCGACCTGGAACTGGTCCGCCAGCCGTGTGGTGTGGAAGAAGAACGGGCGATCGTCGGTCGTCGGGCGGATGTCGAGCGGGTACTCGGCAAGAAAGCGATCGCGATCGCGCGCGAGGATCAGTCTCCGGTAGTCGCCCGCGCCGGTTTTATAGCGCGACATTTCGAACGGATCGGGCCCCGGGTCGGACGCGTCGATGCCCGGCGCATAGAGCACAGTGAACCCGAGCTCACGCGATCGCTGCACCAGACGAGCGGTCTCTTCGTCGGTGAATGGTTGGCGCTTGAGCAGGAACGTTGCGACGCGATCGAAGCGGATGATCGCCAGGTGCTTCGAGGCATCGAGCCCGCGTTGTGCGCATGCGGCCTGCGCCAGTGAGACGAGCCGCAGTCCGTCGAACACCCACCGCGTGATCGTCAGGACACCGCGATCGCTCAAATGATCGAGGTACTCGCCGAACGCTTCGGCCGTGTAGAGCGAATTCTCGGTCAGTGTGTAGGCGCCGGCAGCCGTCGCCGCCCAGGTGTCGACGAGCGATGCCTGAATGACGTCGTACTTCGCCGCGCTTCGGCGCACGAAGCTCCTTCCATCGTCGACGAAGATCGACACCCTTGGGTCGGCGTAGATTCCGCCCGAGTAGGTGTGGAAGCGATCGAGCATGACGTCGCGCGCGATGATCGGATTGATCTCCACACCATCGACGTGCGACGCACCGAAGACGAGCGCAGAGACAAGATCGCGCCCGCCACCTGGGCCGATGACCAGCGCCGTAAAACCGGCTTGCCCTGAGCGAGGCCCATCGCGCTGACCTGGGCCGAATCGAAGGGGTTTCTCGACCAGGTTGTATCCGATGGCGGTCAGCTCGTACTTCAGCGATTCGGCATCAGCGAGATTCCCCGTGCCTTTGACGATCGGAGTCGACGCCGCCGAATCGATATCCATGAACAGCGTGTCGATCTTCGGTCCGCTGTACGTGGGGCTCAGCGACCAGTCGCCATGCGCGCGGTCATACACTGCCACGCGCGAAAACGAGTTCCACTTGCTGAACAGGATGCGGTCACCGAGATGACCTTTGGTATCGACGACCGCGAACGGTGAACGGCCCGCGAGCTGCGCGCAGGATGGCACTGCCAGCACGACCATTGCCGCGATCCCCACGCCAATGCGCGCGCGGCTTGGAGAGAAGCACAGCGCTGCCACCATCGAGAGGGCCGCGGCCGTCATCACCACACCTGGGGCACCCAGGACGTTGAGCAGGGGAATCAGTAACAGACATCCGGTGGCGGCCCCAAAAAGATCTGCGGCGTACACCATGTTGATGCGGCTGGAGAGCCGCGCAAACGACAGTGACACGACCGCACCGCCGGTCAGGAACGGCAGCGCGGAAAGTCCGTAAATCGCCAGCATCAGGAACAGATTCTCGGTCGAGTAGTCGAGGCCGACACGAATGCGCACGAGGAAGGCGAGGGCGACGAGCGTGGCCGCGCCGTGCAGCATGGCCGTCGCCGCGAGCAGTGTCGATGTCGCAATTCCGGCCACACGCGAACGAAGGACGAAGACGAGGACGCCGCTCGCGCTCAGCCCGAAAAGCGCGATCGAGATCGCAAGGAATGCGAAGTGGTAATACATCGTCACCGAGAAGATGCGCGTCAACGCAAGCTCCGTCATCAATAGAGCCGCGGACACGCATGCGATCCCCGCGAGTGACACACCACTGACACTGTGTGTGTCGGGTGCTGACCGTTTTGTCATCGATCCGAGTCTACATGCACCGCTCAACCGACACTGAATCGAAGGCCACTCAGGCGTTTGTTCAATGTTTCCAAGAATCACGTTGATCTAAGTACCGCGAAAAAGCGGGCACACGGTTTGCACAAACTGGCATCAGCCCTCAATTGAGTGAGGGCGTGGAGGTCGTCGTGAGGCGCTCGATTCTGTTGGTTGCTTGTGCCCTGTTGGCCGTCGACGCGCGTGCGCAGGTACCGACGCGTGCCGAATCGCCGCAGACGCTGGGAAACACGCCAGCGAGCCCGACCACGGTTCCGACCTCAGCGACGAATCAGGCATCGTCCACGACGGCTGGTGGCAACACCACCGCGACATTTCGTAGCGGCGTCGATCTCGTGGCGCTCAACGTCGTCGTCACAGACTCCGATCAGAAGTACGTCACTGGGCTCGTGCCCACCGATTTCGCGGTCTTTGAAGACGGCGTGCAGCAGGAGGTCTCATTCTTCGGTGCCTCCGGCGTGCCGCTCGATCTGGCAATCCTGTTGGATACGTCGGCGAGCATGACCGGCAAGATGGGGATCGTTCAGCAGGCGGCTGCTGGATTCCTGTCGACGCTCCGATCTGGCGATCGCACGATGATCGTCGACATCAAGGATGCCACCAAGGTGCTTTTCCCGCTGGGCGACGATTTCGGTGGCGCTCGCGCCGCAATCATGGGCACCGTTCCTCAGGGTGGCACGGCGCTCTACAACGGTGCGTACCTCACCCTGAAAGAGCTCGCCAAGCAGCGCCGCGCGAACACCGAAGTGCGGCGGCAGGCAATTGTGGTGCTCACCGACGGCGACGACACCGCCAGTCTCATCTCCTACGACGACCTCATGGATGTGGCGAAACAGTCAGGGATCGCCATTTACACGATCACGCTGCGCTCCAAGTTCCTCGTGACGCAGGCGCAGCAGCGCGGACACAGCTATTTCTCGCAGTCCGAGTTCGGCATGAAAGCGCTGGCCCAGGAAACGGGAGCGCGGTCGTTCTTTCCGATGGATGTGAGCGAACTGCCGACCATCTACTCCGCTATCGCCGAGGAGCTCGCCACGCAATACGCACTGGGCTACTCGTCGAAGAACCCGAGGCAGGATGGCGCGTATCGTCGCGTCATCGTTCGCGTGACCGATCGGCCCGGCGCCCAGACGCGGACGCGCGCGGGCTATCTCGGCGCCCGAGCGACGCGGACCGCACGCACCAACTAAGCCGCCTTTGATTGGGCGTAGAGCGCTCTACGACCTAGCCTAAACTGGACGTCTCATGACGTCCGTCGCCGCGCTGCTGTCGACCGCGTGGCTGTTCTCGATCGTCACGGCTCCGTTGCTGCCGACGGCCATCTCCGTGGGTGTCTACGCGGTGGGTTCGCTCGTGTGTCATCAGCTGCCCGAGCGTTCGTTCCATCTCGGCATGTTCCAACTTCCTGTGTGCGCGCGGTGTGTCGGGATCTACGCTGGAGCCTCGTTCGGCGCAGTGGTCATGCTGATGCCGGCCGGGTTCGGTGCACGTCGTTTCAAAGACAGATTCATCTTCCGCCGCGGCCGCTGGACGCTGGTGGCGGGCGCGCTGCCAACAGCAGCGACGGTGATGCTGGAAACCGCGGGGCTGTGGCCGACGACCAACCTTGTGCGCGCTGCGGCGGGATTCCCGCTGGGTCTGGTGGCGGCGCTCGTGGTGGTGAGCGCGCTGGCTACGTTAAACTATCGAGACTAGATCCTCGATGAAACCGCAGAGCGGTCCTGTCCGTGCCGCAACCGCCGATCGTGTTCAGCCCGCCAACGCGTTTCTCATTTGCGCCGCTGCCTGGGCGGTTCCTGGTCTCGGTCATCTGTGGCTTGGGCGGCGTCAGAAGGGCATCGTCTTCCTGATTGCGGTCCCCTTGATGTTCGCCGTTGGACTCTGGCTGGAGGGTCGGCTGTTTCCGTTTCAGATCTCCGAACCGCTCGTCGCGTTGGCGTTCATCGCGGATCTGGGCATCGGGTTGCCGTATTTCATCGCCAAGAGCATCGGCGCGGGTGCGGGACGCGTGGTTGCCATCACCTACGAATATGGCAACGCCTTTGTCATCGTGGCCGGGCTCCTGAACATGCTTGTCGTGCTCGACGCGTTCGACATCGCGAAGGGCCGCAAATGACCAGTCACCTCGGGCTCATGGTCGTCTTCGCGCTCTTCGTCTCCACCGTGTTTGCGACGTTGATGCGCGACGATCCGAAGCAGCAGCTGTTGTTCGGCGCGCGCATGTTCGCTGGATTCATCGCCTCTGGCATCCTCATCGGCTGGCTGCTGTATCCGCTCCCGCTGTGATCGTATGGCGTACGTCGCGTGACGCGACGCGTGTTGCTGTGGGGGCCGGTGATCGCCTACATGGTGATCATCTTCTTCGAGTCCGGCATGTCGGACCCACCGCTGCCGAGCAACGTCTCCGACAAGTCTGCGCACATCGCCGGTTATCTGCTGATGGGCATCCTCGCGGTGCGCGCCGTGCACGGCGGTCTGCCGGCTCGCATCACCGCGCGCGGTGCTGTGCTCGCGCTGCTGATCACCGTCGGCTACGGAGCGTTCGATGAGTTTCATCAGTGGTTCGTGCCGGGTCGATCGGCTGACGTTTTCGACCTGCTCGCTGATGCGAGCGGCGGGGTCATCGCACTGATTGGCTGTTGGGCGTGGGGTATACTCTGGCTTCGCTCAAACCAGCGAAAGCACTCCACCCTTTGAAGCATGATGGAGCTGCAGGGCTCACACAGCGCGCCGGGTTTCCGGTTTGCGATCATCGTGTCACGATTCAACGCCGACGTGACCGATGGGCTCTTGAAAGGCGCTCGCGCAGCATTGGCCGAGGCCGGCGTCCGCGACGAAGACATCACACTCGTGCGGGTGCCAGGCGCGTTCGAGCTTCCCGTCGCCGCGGCGCGACTCGCCGGCACGGGACGATTCGACGCCCTCATCTGCCTTGGCTGCGTCATCAAAGGCGACACGATGCATTTCGAATACATCTCGGCTGCCGCGTCGCAGGGCATCATGGACGTTAGCGTTGC
>Ga0075423_10007684_pt1 | contig 10195 bp, 11 predicted proteins | sample SoiMethybrSBSTD2_FD_80114 | JGI IMG/M metagenome (GOLD analysis project Ga0075423, IMG submission 80114) | Bulk soil microbial communities from a Populus tree surrounding site in Tennessee, USA - Soil MetaG P. TD hybrid SBSTD2 | ecosystem: Environmental > Terrestrial > Soil > Tree plantation...
GAAGATGCGGCTGCGTCGCGCGGCGAGCTGCGCCCGACTTTCCGGCGGCTGGGAGAAATCATGCAGGTCCGATTGGCAGGCGGCGAGCGCGAGCATCGCCAGCGCCGCGGCGAAGGCGCAGAGCGCGGGCGCCGTTTTACAGCTCATGCGCCTCGAGGCCGGAGGCCTTGGCGAGTTTGGTGAAGAATTCCGTGTACGGAGCGGGATCGCTCAGCAGCTCCGACTTCGAGACTCTGCCTTCGGTGTCCCAGACGACGCGCTGCAGCGTGATGCGCACGACGAGCGCGCCGTCGCCGGGAGCGGCGACGAGCGCCGCGCGGAGCGATTGGTCCTTGCTGTACGGCGGCATCGACCCGCCGAGTCCGACGACCTGTGTGATCACCGCCGTCGCCGCGGAGGCGGCGATCTCGCCGACGTTGTAGGCCGAGCCTTTCTTCGACGCCGCGATGAAACCGAGCTCGTCGCTGCGGACGTCGACGGTGAAGCCGAGCTCTTTGAGCACGGCCGCGCCGTCGCTCAAGAGCTTCGCCTCGTCGCCCGTCGCGAAGCTCCGGCTCTCGAGCCTCCGCCGCGCCGGCGTCTCCTCGGCGAACTGGAGCGTCTCTTTCGGGATCTCCGACGGCATGCAGCCGGCGAGCAGCGCGCCGGCGACGAACGCGAATATTTGTTTCCGCATCGCGGCTATAATGATAGCGCGCTCGGCGCGCCCGGCGCAACTTGACCGACGATGCGCGCGAATCTTGACAAAGAGTCGGCAAGCGTTTACATCAAATGATCTTATGGTAGAGGTGCGCGGCCTCACGAAATACTACGGCGATTTTCGCGCCATCCACGACGTCACGTTCACCGCCGAGCGCGGCGAGATCCTGGGACTGCTCGGGCCGAACGGCGCGGGCAAGACGACGACGATGCGCATCGTCACGGGCTTCATGCCCGCGACCGACGGCAGCGTCAGCGTCGAGGGATTCGACGTCGCCACGCAGGCACAGGAGGCGCGCCGGCGTATCGGCTACCTGCCGGAGAATCCGCCGCTCTATCCCGACATGACGGTGACCTCGTATCTCAAGTTCGTCGGGCGCATCAAAGGAATTCCCCGCGGCGAGCTCGCCGCGGCGGTCGACCGCGTGGTGGAAAAATGTTTTTTGACCGACGTTTCGACGCGGATTCTAAGCCGCCTCTCCAAGGGCTATCGCCAGCGCGTCGGCCTCGCGCAGGCGCTCATCCACAACCCGCCGGTGATCGTGCTCGACGAGCCGACCATCGGCCTCGACCCGCGCCAGATCATCGAGATCCGCGGGCTCATCAAGGAGCTCGCGGCCGACCGGACCGTCATTCTCTCGACCCACATTCTCCCGGAGGTCTCGCAGATCTGCAGCAAAGTCGTCATCATCAACGAGGGCACCGTGGTCGTGGAAAAAAGCCTCAACGAGCTCGTGCAGGGCGCGAGCCTCGAAGAGGTCTTCCTGCGCTCCATCTCCAAGGAATCCGAGGCCGCGGCCTCGTGAGCGATTATTCCCATTGATCCGAATATTTCCATTGACGCGCAACTGAAACCGCGGATGAGCAACTGGAAACCATGCCCTGAGCAACGTCGAAGGGTCTTAATTTAATGCGCAACATCCTCGCCATCGCCGGCAAAGAGCTCCGCTCGCTGTTCGTCTCGCCGATCGCCTACGTCGTGCTGACCGGCTTTTTGCTCCTCGGCGGCTGGTTCTTCTTCAGCATGCTGGCTCGCTTCAGCTATCTCGTCACCTTGTATACCGGCATCCAGAACGCCGAGGCTGTGCAGGCGCTCAATTTAAACGAATACGTACTGGCGCCCTTGCTGCAGAATATGACCATTATCCTCGTCATCATGATCCCGCTCATCACGATGCGCGCTTTCGCCGAGGAGAAGCGCGCCGGCACCTACGAGCTGCTCCTCACTTCCCCGCTCACCGTCGCTGAGATCGTCCTCGGCAAGCTCCTGGGGCTGCTCGGCTTCGTCGCCATCATGGTCGCGCTCACCGGCATCTACCCGCTGATCCTTTTATTCTACGGCAACCCCGAGCCCGGCCCGGTCGCCGCCGGCTACCTCGGCCTCTTTCTCCTCTCGGCGGTCTTCGTCTCGGTCGGCCTGCTCGCCTCGGCGCTCACGGAAAACCAGATCATCGCCGCGGTCGTCTGCTTCGTCGCGCTGCTCTTCCTCTACGTCGTCGCGTGGCCCGCCGAGACCGCCGGCGGCGGCGTCAGCGCGCTGCTCAAATACCTCTCCGTCGTCGACCACTTCAGCGAGATGGTTAAGGGCATTATCGACACGCGCGACCTCGTCTACTTCTTGACGGTCATCTTATTGAGTCTCTTCTTGACGCACCGCGTGGTCGAGGCCTCGCGCCAATCCCGATGACCAAGCTCTGGCAATTCGCCGGCCTCGTGGGCGTCGTCTTCCTCGTCTTCGGCGGGGTCGCGTTCATTTTCACCGAGAACCTCTTCGACCCCTACGTCCTCACCCATCTGCTCCTGGGATCGGTCCTCGTCATCGCCTATCTCGTCACGCAGGGGAAAAATTTCATCGCGTCGTTCGGCCGCCGCTCGACCAAGTACGGCGTCAGCGCCGCCGTCTACACGGTCGTCTTCATCGCCGTCCTCGTCGTCTCGAATATTTTCAGCACGCTTTATCACCAGCGCTGGGACCTGACCGAATCGCGCGTCTACAGCCTCTCGCCCCAGACGGTGAAGCTCCTCGGCGGCCTCAAGCAGGACCTCGTCGTCCACGGTTTTTTCGAGAAGGGCGAGAACCCCAAGGCGAGCGATCTGATGAAGAGCTACGCCTACGCCTCGCCGCACGTGAAATTCACCGCGGTCGATCCCGACCGCCACCCCGAGCTCGTCAAGCAGTACAAGATCACGAATCTCAACACGCTCCACATCAATTACGGCAACGAATCGACCAACATCACCGACCCGACCGAGGAGAACGTCACCAACGCGATCATCAAGCTCACCAAGGCGACCAAGAAAAACGTGCTCTTCTTGACCGGCCACGGCGAGCCCAAGCTCGACGACAAGGAAGGGCCGCAGGGCTACGCCGCCGCGAAGGCGGCGCTCGAGAACGAGAACTATCAGGTGAAGGAGATCCTGCTCGCGACACAGGAAAAAGTCCCCGAAGACACCTCGCTGCTCATCGTCGCTGCGCCGGAAAAAGCGCTCGACGGGCACGAGATCGAGGCGATCACCGCCTATTTGAAAAACGGCGGGCGTCTGTTCGTGCTGCTGCCGCAGGCGCCGGAGGACGCGGGCTTGAAGGGCCTGCTCAAAAACTGGGGCATGGAAGTCGGCGACGACGTCGTCGTCGATCAGCAGATCCGTCTCTTCCAGGGTCCCACGCTCGGCGTGGAGCCGATCGCCGATACTTACAACACCGCGCATCCGATCACGCGCGACTTCAAGGAGCGGACGATCTTTCCGCTCGTGCGCTCGGTCGAGCCGGTGAAGAACGACAACGTCGATTCGACTTGGCTCGTGCGCACGAGCGAGACGAGCTGGGCGGAGAAGGACATCAACGGCATCTTCAAGCAGGGGCGCGCCTCGCTCGGCCCCGACGACAAGAAGGGGCCGATCCCGATCGCCATCGCCGCGACCGCGCAACTGAAGAAATTGGGCGTCGAGAAGCCGGGCGACACCAAAGTCGTCGCCGTCGGCACCGCCGCCTTCGGCAACAACCGCTACATCAACATCTTCTTCAACCGCGACTTCTTCCTCAACGCGGCGAACTGGCTCGTCGGCCAGGAAGAGATGATCTCGATCCGCTCGCGCTCGATCCGCGCCTCGCGCGTGCAGCTCACCGATCGCGAGAGCGCCGCGATCTTCTACGTCTCGTTTTTGATCCTCCCCGAGATCCTTCTCCTCATCGGCCTCGCCGTCTGGTGGCGGCGGAGATGATCCCGTGCGCCGCAACACGATCGTCCTAGCGCTTCTCCTTCTCGCCCTCGCCGGCTACTACTATTTCTACGAGCGCGGCAAGAGCGACACGGACAGCAAAGACAAGCTCTTCAGCTTCAAAGCCGAGGACGCGACCGGCGTCGCGCTCGACTACCAGGGCCGCGCGATCGTGCTCCAGAAAGACGCGGCCTCCGGCCATTGGAAATTGACCGCGCCGCTCGCGGCGCCCGCCGACGACGCCGCGGTCGCCGGGCTCGTCACGACGCTCTCCTCGAGCACGATCAAGCGCACGCTCGACAAGAAGCCGTCGCAGGAGGATCTCAAAAATTTCGCTCTCGCGCCGCCGAACGTGAAAGTCTCGGTGACTTTGAAAAGCGGCCTCACGCTGCCCAATCTCACCGTCGGCGCCAAGACACCCCTCGGCGACTCCACCTACGCGCAGCGCTCCAACGACCCGGCGGTCTATCTCGCCGACGGCTCGCTCGGCGACGCGCTCGCCAGAGAGCCTGACGATCTTCGCGACCGCACCGTTCTCCCCTTCCCGTCCGAGCCGATCGCGCGGCTGGAGATCGCCATGGGGCCGAAGTCGATCGCGATCGCGCGCAACGACCAGGAGCAGTGGATGCTAGAGGCGCCGATCAAGGCGCCGGCGAAGCCCGAGGCGGTGAACCAGTATATCGCCGCGCTCGCGACGCTGCGCGCGCGGAGCTTCGTCGACAACGCGACCGATTTGAAGAAATACGGGCTGGATAAGCCGGCGATCCGGATCGTCCTCGGCACGAAGGGCGGCAAGAACCTCGCGACGCTCGAAGCCGGCCAGAGCGGCAACGCTTATTTCGCCCGCCGCGAAGGCGACCCGACGATTTTCGCCATCGACGAGGGATCGTACAAGGCGCTCTTCCAGGACGAGGGAATTTTCAAGGCCGAGGAGAAGAAGGCGGAGGAGAAAAAATCCGATGAGATAAAGGTGGGGGAAGAGAAGAAACCCCCAGAAAAGAAGGCGGAGAAAAAATAACCTGAGGGACGGCACGCCGTGCCCCTACCTCGAACAACACTGCTCACTTTCCGTGGCGGAGGTGTCATGATGAGAATTCGCACTGTGTTTGGATGCTGGATCGGTTTGGCTTTCCTCCTTGCCGCCGCCGGTAGCGCTCCTGCCGCCCAAGGCGGCTCCGAGGATTACGCGTGGCTCAACGGCAAGTGGTCCGGCATCATCAGAGACGGCGGCAATCTCGAAATGAATCTCAAGGTGGTGAGCGGCAACCACATCGAGGGCTCGGGGAGCGTCCCCGGCAGAGGAGGAAGACACCAGGGGACGCGCTACACCCTCACCGGCACCGTCGTCGAGAAGAAAGTCTTGCTGGAATTGGACAACGACAATCCGACCGCCAGGGGCACCGGCACCGTGCGGCTTCAACTCGAATTGACCGACGGGAAACTGACCGGAACGCAGGGCAAGGACAATCAAGTAAGCTTCAGCAAAGTCCAATAGCGTTCCGGTTGTAGTGGCGGTTCGCGAACCGCCCTCATCTCCCCTAACCCCTCCTTGATAAGGAGGGGATGGGTAAAGATGGATCGTCCCTAGGGCACGGCACGCCGCGCCCCTACTCCGAGCAACGCTACTCACGACCCTGTCCTGAGCCTGTCGAAGGGTCACTACTCACTGTGCCCGTCTTTCGCGGGGGAAATCCAAGGTATGATATAGTGCGGGAAGAGAGGCCAGGAGAGGTGACCCGGCTTTCCGATCACTATTCACTGCTCACTTACTCACTGTCCACCGTGACCGACTTCCAGGAACAATTCCGAAAGAAACGCAGAACCTTCTGGCTGCTGACCGCCGCGCTGCTCATCCTCATCTGCGTGCGCTACTTCACCACGCCGGTCGAAGCCGCGCCCGCCGGCGCCGACGATTTCATCTTCATCGGCGGCCTCGCCATGATCGCCCTCTACTCGTGGCTCCTCTTCAGATGCCCGAGCTGCCGCGCCTCGCTCCCCCAGACCTTCGCGCTGCCGTGGAGGAGAGAATGCGTGTGTCGGGAGTGCGGGGTAAGGCTGGGGGAGTGAGTAATTTATCGGACCTCCGGTGGAATCCGGAGCTGATTTGGGGTCGGGTCTTGCAATCCAACATCTGATACACCGATGCCGACCTGGATTCTCCATTTTCAGGGAATGACCAAGCCGGAATGCGCGCAGAGCGCGGCACACGGGCCTACGCTCGCGAACAGCTAAAAATTTTGGGCGGATAGGCCGAGCGATCTCGAACGCGGGCGAGATTTACAGACTTATCGACTCAGGCCGAAAGGCGGAGAAATTCCTTATGGCACTGAGGGTTTCGCCGCCCAGCGGATTTTTCCGGCGGCGATCTCGCGCAGCGCCTTGACGATGTCGCGGTTGTCGCATTCGATGAGCGGCTTGGCGCCTTTTAAGAGCTGCCGCGCCCGCTTTGCCGCGAGGGGAACGAGCTCGAAGCGACTGGAAACGTTATCGAGGCAATCTTCAATCGTGATTCTGGCCATCAGTCACAGTACGTCCGTGCACCCGGCAATACAACCTTAATCTTTTTTCTTTTTTTGGCCTATGATCGGCGCCGATCGCGCTCGGTAAGCCGATGGAGTTCAGGTATTTCCGTACTTCTCGCTAAGCTCTTCCTGCATCATCGCGCGCTACCGCGCCCAAACTTTTCTTGACTCGCTCGCTCCTCAGGTTCATTTCATATTCAGAAATTCCGGCAGCTGAAGGAGGAAACCATGCTTAAGCGTGTATCGATTCTGTTGAGTTTGCTGGCACTCGCGGCCGGTTGCGCAACGCAAACTTCGACCGGCGAAACGAGTCGAGGATTGGTCGGGGCATGGGTTGTAACGGCGAGCCGCCCGGCCGGCGTGGGCAAGAACCTGCTTACCTTTTCGTCGGACGGCACTTTCTTTCGCAGCGGCGATACGCACCCTGTGCTGAGCGGCGGGCACGGCGCGTGGAAGCGGGCGGGCGACCGCGAGTTCGACGCGACTTATATCGCCTTCCGCTTCGATGAAAAAGGAAAATGGATCGGCAGCACCAAGACGCGGATCCACATCGTCGCCGGGCCCGGAGAGAGCGAGTTCACGGGCCTGGCCAAAGTCAGCACGCGCGACTTGCAGGACAAGGAGGTCGGGACGTCCGAAACGCGTCTGGAGGGGAAGCGCATTCAAGTCGAGCCGCTCTGACATTTCTCGGTAAAATTTGGCGCGATGCGACCGGCTTTTTGAGGTATCCTCCGTCTCTCCATAGGGTAAGGACCCGATGGACGCCGTCGAGTGTTGCTGCCTATGGTCGCGGCGTATGGAAGTCGACAAGCGGTGGCGGGCGGCGCTCCGCTGCTATCAGTGCGGCGGCCGGTTCACGCTCGGGGAGGCGGCGTTCCATCAGATGAGCGGCCTCGCGCTGGTCGCGCGCTGTCCCTTGTGCGGCGCGCGCCCCGTCTTCACCGGACGCGGCGGCCCGGAGCAGAACCGCATCCATCGCATCGTCGAGCTGGCGGACGAGCCGGAGCCGAACGAGGCGGTGCGCCTGATGCTCCGCTTGAAGCCCGAATGGTACGACCGGCTCGCGGCGGGCGCGCTCCCCGGCTCGGAGGCGAGGGCGTGCCTCGATAATTCGCTCTGGGTCGACGGCGAATATCTGGTGCACTGCGACGCGCCCGAGCTGCTGGCGCTCGCGGAGATCGCGGATGCGTCGCGCTGCCCGGAGGCGATCGAGGCGATGCGCGCGGCCTACCTCGCGGCGATCCGCCCGGAATAAAACCGTCCGGCCCCCGCTCTCGGCTGCGAAAATCGTGCGTCATAGTGCGATCCTTCGACAGGCTCCTGATTTTTCCTCCGATTGCTTTATTCGCCCGATTTGTTTTCATGTTCATGAGACCTGCCTGCCCGGAAGCATTTCGACGATGAGACGATGGCTTTTATATCTGGCGGCGCCGGCGGCGCTCGCAGCCGCGCTGGCGGCGGCCGGCGTCGCGCGCACCCCCGCGGCCGCGGAGGAGGCGTCCGAGGCGCGGCGTCCCAACATTGTGTTCATCTTGACCGACGACCTCGCGTGGAACCTCCTGCCCTACATGCCGCGCGTGCAGCAGATGCAGCGCGACGGCGCGACTTTCGTCAACGCCTTCGTCAGCGACTCGCTCTGCTGTCCGTCGCGCGCCTCGATCTTCACCGGCCGCTACCCGCACGACACGGGTATTTTCCGCAACGGCGGCCCGGACGGCGGCTACCGCGAGTTTCACCGCCGCGGCCTCGAAAAGGCGAGCTTCGCCGGCGCACTCGCGGCGGCGGGTTATCGCACGGCGATGATGGGTAAATATCTGAACGGCTACCTGCCGGAGAAAAATCCGCCGGAGCCCGACTGGACGACGTGGGCGGTCGCCGGAGCGGCGTATCGCGAATTCAATTACGAGCTCAACCGCGACGGCAAGATCCATCGCCACCGCGGCAAGCCGTCCGACTATCTCACCGACGTGCTCTCGGGTCTCGCGGTGCGCTTCATCAAGCAATCGGCGGGCAAGCCCTTTTTCCTCGAGGTCGCAACGTTCGCGCCGCACGCGCCTTACATACCCGCGCCGCGGGACGCGAACGCCTTTCCCGGGCTGCGCGCGCCGCGCACCCCGGCCTTTAACATCGCGCCGGAGGCGACCGCGCCGTCCTGGCTGCAGGAGCACCGCACGCGGCCGCTCAGCAAGCAGGAGATCGCCAAGATCGACGCCGAATTCCGCAAGCGCGCCCAGTCGGTCCTCGCCGTCGACCGAATGATCGGCGCGCTCCAGCAGGCGGTCGCGGCGATCGGCGCGGAGAAAAACACCTACTTCGTCTTCAGCTCGGACAACGGCTTCCACATGGGCGAGCACCGGCTCACGCCGGGAAAGCGCACCGCCTTCGACACCGACATCCGCGTGCCGCTCGTCGTTACCGGGCCCGGCGTCCCGGCCGGCGCGACAATCCAGGAGATCGTCGAAAACATCGATCTCGCCTCGACGTTCATCGAGCTCGCCGGCGCGTCCGCGCCGGCGCATATCGACGGCCACAGCCTGGCGCCGCTGCTCCACGGCCACAAGCCGCTCGCCTGGCGCACGGTCGCGCTCGTCGAGCACCACCACGGACCGGACGTCGATAACAGCGACCCCGATGCGCCCGCGCCGCACAGCGGCAACCCGCCGACCTACGAGGCGATTCGCTCGCGGAATTTTTTATACGTAGAATACGAGGACGGCGAGCGCGAGCACTACAACGTCGCCGCCGATCCGGACGAGCTGCACAACGACTTCGCCGCGCTCTCCGCTCACGAGAAAAAGGCGCTGCACGAGACCGTGGAAACGGTGAAAAACTGCCACGACGCCAGGTCGTGCCAGGCCGCCGAGCGCCCGACGCATACGATAGCGCGGAGGTGAGGAATGTTTAGATTCGCCCCTGCGCTTCACCCCAGCCAAAGAGCTCCGGTAGCAAGCAAACTGCCGCGTCTCCCTCCCTCCACCTTCGCGCTCCCGTGGAGGAAGAAATGCGAATGTCCGGGGGTCGGTTGGGGAGTGATGGAAAGCGACCTTAAAGCCGATACTTGTTAGATAATAGGCGACGTGTCGATGAGTCCTTTTTTCAACGCAACTCAGCATCGATTACCCATGCCGACACTCTGTATCGGACTCGATGTTGCTTGGCATGGTGGATCCAAACGGAACCGCGATTCACAATACGACTGCATCATTTCTGTGATCGCAGACGGCGGAGACCTAGAGCTCAACTGTGAGAGAGTAGCCTTAATCAATCGCGATCCCGACGCCCTCCTTGTAAGAGATGCGATTTTAAAGCGTCTTCATGAGGCTAAAGCTAATGCAGTAGAGCAAGTCGTGGTGGCAATTGACGCGCCACTTCAAACGACGCAAAAATTTCCACCTGCTGGCCAAAAGCGCGCCTATAGAGCATGTGAGCGGCACTTGAACAACTGCAGAAAGGAAATCGACCAAAAGGTGGGCGGTAGCAAAGGCTGGCACCCTAACCTGCAACCAGGCATACCACTTGCGCCACGCGTAGAAACGCTTCTAAAAGAACTACAAAATCAGAATTTCGAAATCTGGTCGAAAGATCATTTCAGCAAAAGGCTCATCGTTGAATGCTTTCCTGCTGAAGCAATATGGAGCGCTAAGCGCCTAGGCCACTATAAGGATTCCGTCGACGCTTCGTTTATCAAAAAATATAAAAATCAAAAGGGCAAGGATTTGTCGAACGCTGAAGTGCGGCGGATTGCAAAGGACGTA
>Ga0075423_10007689_pt1 | contig 10192 bp, 6 predicted proteins | sample SoiMethybrSBSTD2_FD_80114 | JGI IMG/M metagenome (GOLD analysis project Ga0075423, IMG submission 80114) | Bulk soil microbial communities from a Populus tree surrounding site in Tennessee, USA - Soil MetaG P. TD hybrid SBSTD2 | ecosystem: Environmental > Terrestrial > Soil > Tree plantation...
CGTGCCTCGTTGTTCGTCATGAACTCGAGATGGCCGCCGACTTTCCATGTATGGGTGCCGCGCGCCAGCGTCAGGTTGTCGCGGACGCTGGCGAGGGTGTCGAAGGCCGTCGATCCCAGTCGGCTGTCGTAGGTGAAATCCGGACTGTCGACGCCCGTCGTCGCGAGGCCGAAAGTCGTCGTCGGAATGACGCCGAGCTGGTTCAAGGCTGGATTGAATTGCGCCAGGTTGTAGCCGACAGTCGTCTTCAGGATGTGATTGAGATCGGCGTCGGTCTTGGTGCCGAACCCTTCAGTCGCTCGCCTGAAACCCGCCGACAGTTCGTTGACGCCATTGCTTCCCATGACGTGGTTCCAGCCGCCATTGATTGCCCGGTCGCCGGACACATAGGAGCCGTTGAAAAAGCCCCACTTGGCCGGACCCGCGGTAATTTCGGATCCATATTGACTCGAAGAGAAGGTGCGGAACGCGCCCCAGATCGCGTTGTGCCCCGAGGGCCGCGCGTCGACTCGAATCAGATGGTTGAACCGCGGGTTGGTCGATGTTTCCTGCCGGGTGAAGTTGTAATTCGGGCTGACACCAAGCGCATTCGGCAACGGCATCAGTTTCATCAGCGCGATCGCATTCGCGTCGAGCCTGTTCGGCGGGATGACATTTCCTGAAAAACATCCCGCGCCGCCGGTCGTGACGTTGCACGCGGCGGTCGAGAGCGGATCCTTGATGTTGATGAGCCGGCCGTTCGCATCGAAGGTTTGCGAGAAATCTCCTTGCCGCTCGAGCGCCGTCGGCATCCGATAGAGACGAACCTGTCCCGGGCGCTGGACCTGCGGACCCTCAAACGAATAGAAGAAAAAAAGCTTTTTGTCTCCTTTCTGATCGTAGAGGCCAGGAAGTCGAACCGGGCCGCCGAGGTTGAATCCCGGCGTGTCGACGTGAAGCTTCGGTTTCGCGAGCCCGCTGCGGTTGTTCTCCCACGGTGTGGCGTTCCAGGCATCACGTTTGCCGTAGTAATAGATGCTGCCCGAGTAATTGGACGACCCGCTCTTGCTGACGACCTGGATGTTCGCGCCGCCACTGTGGCCGAACTCCGCCTTGTAGGTGTTGAGCAGCACCTTCACTTCGGCGATCGCATCGAGGTTGATCGACGAGTTCATGCGGCTCGTGCCCGACAGCTCGTTGCCATTCAAACCGTCAACGGTGACCTGGTTCCAGCCCTTCCTCATACCGCTGATGTTGGGGATCGACGATCCGAAGCTGTCGCCCATCGCTTCGATGTCCGCCTCGTAATGAACGCCGGGTACCAGCCGCAGGAGGTTCACGACGTCGCGTCCGCGACTCTGAATCTGCGAGATCTGAGTCGCGGTCAGGAGTCCCGAGTAGTCGCTGTTCTTCGTTTCGATGACGCTCCCTTGCGAGACGACAGAGACCACTTCGGTGAGCGTGCCGATATCCAGCTTCACGGTGCCCAGATCGAGCGTGCCGCTGGCATTCAGGACATTCCCTTTCAGCTGCATCGTGCGGAAGCCGGTGAGCTCCACCTTGACGGTATAGGATCCAGGCTCGACGGCGCGGAACGCGAATTCTCCCCGGCTGCCCGACACCATGGTCCGACTGTCGGCGGTGGCTTCGTTGATGAGGGTCAGCGTGGCACCGGGTACAACCTGCCCGGTATTGTCGATAATGGTGCCCGAGATGGTGCCGGTGTTTTGGGCGGCGGCCGGCGCGGCCAGCAACAACGCCACGACGAGGCCGGACAACGACCGGCCAGGGATCGACCGAAGGGTCCAGTGCATCACGCGCCACCTCCTGACGGGTGTGGTTGACGGGCTCGATCGGCGAGCGCGGCGCCTGTGATACTATGCTTTACCGTTAAAGTCAATTAACTTTAACGCTAAAGGGAAAAAACACGACTGAACATGGCAGCGACGACGACGACGATGAAACGGATAGCGGGAGAACTGGGCGTCTCCATTACGACCGTTTCCAAGGTCCTCAATAATCGCGACGACATCGGCCACGCCACACGCGCGCGGGTGCTCGCGAAAGTCGCCGAACTCGGATACCAGCCGAATGCCGTCGCGCGCAGCCTCACCTTGCGCCGCACCCACACTCTCGGCGTCGTCATTCCCGACCTGATGCACTCGTTCTTCGTCGAGATCGTCGCCGGACTCGAAACGATCGCCAGCGCGCGCGGCTATGGTCTTCTGCTCTGCAGCTCGAACGAGGACCCGGTTAAGGAACGCGCCGAGATCGACATGCTGCGACAACGGCAGGTCGACGGCATTATCCTCGCCTCCGTCAATGCCTCAGGAAACACCGATCTGCTCCAGCGTCTGGGATCGCTCGGGATCGGCCTCGTGATGATCGACCGCGACGATCACCCCGTCGTCAAATGCGATCGCGTCGTGACCGACGACGTCGAAGTTGGCAGGCTGGCGACATCGCACCTGGTCGAGCAGGGCCGGAAGGCAATTGCGCACATACTCGGCCCGCCAATCGTGCACGCCAAGCGGCGCGCTGAGGGATATCGCGAGTCACTGAAGGAACACAAAGTGCGGTCGCGGGCTGAATGGATCGTTCGAGGCGGATTCATGGAGGCGGATGGATACCGCGCGATGAAGAAATTGCTGGCGGTGAAGCCGCGTGTCGACGCCGTCTTCGCCGCCAACGATCCGGCGGCGATTGGCGCGATGAAGGCAATTTGGGAGGCCAGGCTGCGCGTACCCGAGGACATCGCCGTCGTCGGCGCCGGCGACATCGCGCTTGGAGACCTTCTGCGCGTGCCGCTGTCAACGGTGAGCTGGTCACGGGATCAGCAAGGCAAGGAAGCGGCACGATTGCTTCTTGATCGGCTCGGCCCGGATCCATCATCGGAAAAATTTCAATCGGTCGTCATTCCACCTCATCTCATCGTGCGCCGCTCGAGCGGTGGTTCCGACTGACCGTGACGGCGATTAGGGGGATGTGATGCGCTTGCTTGCGCCGGCGGCGTTGCTTGCCGTGCTGATTGCCGGGCCCGCCGAGAATAACGTTGCATTCCCGATCACCGTCGCCAGCCCAAACTCCGCGATCAAATTCGATCTGAGCCTGCGGTCCGAGCAGCGTCTGTCGTACCGCGTCACCCTGAATGAGCGTCCTGTCATCGAGCTATCGCGCGCCGGCGTGATCGTCGATGGCATCAATCTCGGCGACGGCGTGTCGGTGGCTGCCGTTGAACGAAGCCGTCACGACGAGCGCTATCGAACCCGGGGCGTCCACTCCGTCGCTGTCAATCGGTACAACGGAGCGAAAGTCACGCTCCTCCATGAGCCGTCGGGAACACGGTACGTCATGGAGATCCGCGGCTTCGACGATGGCGTCGCGTTCAGGTACGTGATGCCGGCGGCGACTGCGGACGCGATGCGAGTGCCGGACGAAGCAAATGTCTTCAATTTCCCGGCGCGCAGCACCGTCTGGTACCACGACCTTGACGGCCATTACGAGGGTGTCCACGAAAAAAGGGATGTCGAGGATGTTCCCGAGGGCGACTGGGCGGCGCCGCCCGTGACCGCGCAGTTGCCAGACGGGACCGGATACGCATCGATTACCGAGGCGGGCTTGAAGGACTACGCCGGCATGGTCCTGCAGACCGATCGCCGCGGCGGCTTTGCCGCGCGACTGGCACATGCTGCCCCGGCATCCTACCCGTATCGTTTGCGCTATCCGGCGCTCGACGTGCGCAGGCTCGAGAATCCCGCCCCGATCAAGGGAGAGATCACGACGCCGTGGCGTGTTGTCCTTGTTGGTCGAGATCTCAATGCGCTCGTCAACAACGACATGATCACCAACCTCTCGTCGGCGTCGGATCCGTCGCTTTTTCCTCGAGGGATCGACACACCGTGGGTGAAACCGGGGCGTGCCGTCTGGCGATATCTCGATGGCGGCGACAACACGTTCGAAGGCATCAAGTCCTTTTCGGAAATGGCGAGCCAGCTTGGCTTCGAGTACCAGGTGGTCGAAGGGCTGTGGCGCCGATGGACTGACGATCAGCTTCGCGACCTGATCTCTTACTCCAACCAGCGAAGAGTCGGTCTTCTGCTGTGGGTGCACAGCCGCGACATTCAGAATCCTGATGCGCGGCGCACGTTGTTCAAGCGCCTCCACGAACTGGGAATCGCCGGCGTCAAGATCGATTTCCTCGACCATGAGGCCAGGGAGGTCGTCGATCTCTATCAGGCGATCCTGCGGGACGCGGCGGAGTTCCAACTGCTCGTGGATTTTCACGGCGCGAACAAACCAGCCGGCGAAGCGCGGACCTGGCCGAACGAACTGACGCGCGAGGGTGTGTATGGCCTCGAGCATCGGGCACAGACGTGGGCGCGCCACAATACAACGATTCCATTTACGCGTTATCTGGCCGGACACGGCGACTACACGCCGGTCGTGTTTGGCGATCGCCGTCGGGAAACGTCGTGGCCGCACCAGATCGCGACCGCCGCCATCTTCACGTCACCGTTACTGGTCTATGGAGCGAACCCGAAGAGCCTGCTCGAAAACCCAGCGCTCGATCTGATCAAGGCCCTGCCGAGCACGTGGGACGAGACCATCGTTCTGCCCGGGAGCGCCATCGGTGAAGTCGCGGCATTCGCCCGACACAAGGGAGACGAGTGGTTCGTCGCGGTGTTGAATGGGCCAGAGCCGCGGACCCTCCGTGTTGATCTGAAATTTCTCGCCCCGGGTACTTACAACGGGTTGTTGGTGCGCGACGATCCGGACAACGCTGCCTCGGAGCGCATCGAACGTTCCACGCTCACACGGCAGGGATCACTCGTCATCAATTTGCGGGCCGGCGGTGGGTTTATCGGGCGGCTTGCGCCGGGCGCGCAGCGTCCACGGTCGAACTGAACGTACCGACGGTTAAACGCGAAGAAGCGAAGAAACGAAGAAGCGAAGAAAACACTCTCGCTCGTGTGATGCCTCCAGTTGCAAATACCGGGTGGCGCCACTGCGCCAGCCGGTCACGTCACATAGCGCCCGCCGCGACGCGCTTCGCGCGTCAGGGAGTCAAAGAACCACCAATACAAACAGCTTCCGATTCAAGTGCTGCTTGTATTTGTGGTTCTTTGACTCCCTGAAGGCCGGCCAAGGGCCGGCGCGCGGCGGGCGCGAGTTGACAGCCTTCGGATCTTCGTTTCTTCGATTCTTCGACGTTACCGTGGGTACGTCTCAGCGGGACAGTGAAGGATGTTGATTGAGCGTCTTATTCATCTGCCTTCCCGACTGACGAGATATAGATCACGCCCCGCGTTCTCGACCACCAACGTATCCGGGTCGTCGCGATAGGAACGGGAATCGAACGTGCGCACATCGAGGTAACCAAGATTGACGCGGCGAGTGGTCGCTTCCGGCAGGTTGGCTGCGAGCGTGATGCGGTAACGCGGAACGACGACCCCGTCGTCGCCCTTCTCGCCCGCATAGGCGACGTGTGCGAGGTGGGCTGCCACGCACAGATTTGCCCGCAGTTCGTCCGATCCTTCGACCATGTCGCGCACGCGTTCGAGCGGGGCGTAGCCGTACTTCTCGATCAACGCTCCGTGCGTCAATGAAATCGCGGACAGATGCGGCGCGTAGATGATGAGTTCTCCACCCTTTTCGATGATGCCGCCGAGCTTGTAGCTGGCCTTGCCCCCGACCCAGAGCTCGTCGTAGTGCACGTCGAGGATCGCGACTACGCGCTTATACCGCCGGCCTGTATACCGAACGTGCACCTGCTGACTGATCTCCGCCGCGCGTCGCACCGTTGCGCGAATGTCGCCGGTGAAGAGGGCGCGCGTCTTCAGGCCACTGGCATCGCGAGTCGCAACGGTTGTGAACGCGATGACCGGTGCCGGAACGAATGCCGCCGCCGCTTCGATGAGGTGGCGTGTCGGTGTTTCGACGCGGCCGATGACGCGTTCGATCGTGGCGAGCGCACCGAGCCAATGTGTCAGGTGCGTCAACTCGGGTCCCGCGACGCCGGGGAAGAAGTACTTGGCTCCTCCCGCGAATCCAGCGACCTCGTGCGGCACCGTCGCGCCGAGCACCAGCACGTGATCGTACTGCCCCGGCGCAAGACGGGCGTTCAGCCGAATCTGGACCGATTCGTTCAGCAGCCCGCCTGTTTCCTTCGTAATCACGTCGGCGCCAATCGTGCCGAGCGTCGTCAATTCCGATTCGCGATCCCAGTGATGATCGAAGATCGTCCCGAGCAGGGGCAGTGATGCGAGACCGGCGCCGATCTTGGCGCGCTTGTCGGTATCGTTCATCGCGACATGGGTTCCCTGGGCGATGAGGACGTCGAGTGAGGCGGCACCGATCCGCGCGAGCGCCTGCGAGACGAGTGGAAAGAGCTCCGGGGTGTTGTCGTCGCGCGTACGATCCGACACGACGGCGAGCACACGAGAGCCGGCGTCGATCCCGTGAAGCGCCTCTCCGACGATCGGCCGCATGTCGCTGATTTTGAGATCTGCTGATGCGGCGCCGGTGCCGAGGACGCTGGTGTCGACCTTCATGATTAACCCGCCAGGTTGACGCGCTCGAGACGCGGCGCGAAGAGGTGAATGACGCTGAGCGCGACCAGATAAATCAGCCCGGCGACGATGAACATCGGCAGGTAGAAGCTCGGATCGCGCTGCAGGACACGGCCGGCGAATTCGGCAATCAGAATGCCGCCGACACCGCCCGCGAACCCGCCGATGCCGACGACCGTCCCGACTGCCCGGCGCGGAAACATGTCAGACGAAATGGTAAACAGATTCGCCGACCACGCCTGGTGGCAGGCGGTGGCCATGCCGATGAGGCCGACGGCAAGCCATGCGCTTCGCGTCCGGCCTGCAATGATGACGAACGGAATGATTGCGGCGAAAATTCCCATCGTCGTTTTACGAGCGGCGTTCACCGTCCATCCACGTTTGATGAGCGTAGACGAAACGTAACCGCCGATCACCGAACCGAAGTCAGCGATGATGTAGACCGTCGTCAGGTACGGAATCAGCGCCGTGCCACGGATGCCATGTTCCTGCGCGAGGAACTTCGGTAGCCAGAAGAGATAAAACCACCAGATCGGATCGGTCAGAAGCTTTCCGGAAGCGAATGCCCACAACTGGCGCGTTCCGAGTACCTCACGGACCGCGACCTTGGACGTGACCGGCTCATCGATCCCGTCCTGGATGTACTGGCGCTCGGCGGCGGTCAATCGTGGATGGGCGGCAGGTCCAAAATACATGGCCCACCATGCGATCAGCCACCCAAAACCGAGCGCCCCCGTCCAGATGAAGGCGGCCTGCCATCCCCATTTGGCTGCCAGCAACGGCACCATGATCGGAGCGATCACGGCGCCGATGTTTGTCCCGGAGTTGAAGATGCCGGTCGCAAATGCACGCTCGCTCTTCGGGAACCACTCAGCGACCGTCTTGATCGAGGCCGGAAAGTTCGCGGCCTCGCCAACCCCGAGCAGGAACCGCGCGGCCCCGAACTGCATCGCCGAGCGGGCGAACGCGGTCCCCATCGCCGCGAGCGACCACCATACGACGGCGATCGCAAATCCGAGCTTGGTGCCAATCTTGTCGAGGATGCGCCCCCAGGCCAGCATCATGACCGCATAGGCGACCTGAAAGGCAATGACGATTCGTCCGTAATCGAGCTCGCTCCACCCGATCTCCCGCTGCAAATCAGGTGCGAGGATCCCGAGCACCTGGCGATCGACGTAGTTGATCGTCGTTCCAAAAAACAGCAGCGCACAAATCACCCAGCGCACATGTCCCACGCGCGTGGTGGCCACCGATTGTTCGGCGTGGACTGGTAGAGTCATGCTCGAATCGTCGATCGCTTCTTCCGCCTAAAGGCGGAAGCCACAAGGGACCGACCCAATAGCCAGGAGCCGAGAGCCAACCGGATCCCGGATCCCGGACTCCGGAACCCGACGAGGCTCATATTGTCGGGTTCCGCCGATGAATTGCGAACTCGCGATGACCGAGGCGCTCGGCTGCGGTCGGACGGCCGGAGGCGACTGCAAGCACGTCTTCCATCAACCGATCCGCCGCCGACTCCATCGTTTCGCGGCCGTCGAGTATGCCGCTCACATCGTCATCGAGATTGTCGGCCATGGCCGCAGCGGTCTGCGCGTTGCCGGTGATCTTGATCACCGGCGCAATCGGGTTTCCGGTCGGGGTCCCGAGACCAGTCGTGAAGACCACGACTTGAGCGCCGCCGCCAACCATGCCGGTCACCGATTCGACGTCGAGGCCGGGAGTATCCATCACCGTGAGTCCGCGTTTGGTAATGCGGCCGGCGTAGGGGACCACGTCGGTCAGCGGCGTTCGCTCACCTCCTTTATGGGTGGCGCCGAGCGACTTCTCTTCGATCGTCGTCAACCCGCCGCGAATGTTGCCGGGCGACGGTTGTGTGCCGCGGATATCGAGTCCCAGTGCGACGGCTTCGGCTTCGACGCGACTGATGATCCGCAGCAGTTGCGCCGCCGGTTCGGGAGACGCCGCACGCGCGGCGAGGAGATGCTCGGCGCCCATGATCTCCGCGATTTCGCCGAGCACGGCCGTCCCGCCCGCATCGACAAGCCGATCCGCCACCCGTCCGAGCGCGGGGTTCGCTGCCAGGCCGGACGTATAGTCGGAGCCACCGCACTTGACGCACAGGATCAGTGACGAGACGTCGCACGGCACGCGTTGTTCGTGTTCGAGTGCCGACGCGAACGAGGTCGCAATCTCGATCCCGCGAGTCGTCGTACGAACGGTGCCCCCTTCACTCTGAATCGCGATCACCGCCGACGGCTTGCCCGCGGTTCGCGCCGCGTTCGCGAGATGCTGCGCGATAACCTGTTCGCATCCGAGCGCGACGACGACCACTGCGCCGACATTGGGATGCGCGCAGTACGCGGCGAGCGTGTCGTGCGTCAGCCGGCGGTCTGGCCCAAGTTGGCCGCAGCCGGCGAGGTGCGGCAGCGCCGCGCCGATCGGTGCGATAGCATTCGCGATTCTCTCGGCGACGACGGATGCGCAGATGACGGTTGGAACGACGAGTACGTGATTACGGACACCGACGCGACCGTCGGCCCGTTTGTAACCTGAGAAGGCGAGGGCGCTCATTGCACGGTTTTCCCGGTGACGGGCGAGAGATCGGGCGGCTCGGCAAGGCGCGGGCCTTCGGCGGCGATCGTATGCAAGTCTCCTCGACCGCGGCCGCTGGCGACGTTGTGCGTATGCACATGCGCCCCCGGCGGGATGTCGTCAGTCGCGGTGCCGATTGTGCTTCCGTACTTGACGACTTCCTCGCCCTTGCGGATCAGGCGCAGCGCGATCTTGTGACCGCGCGGGGTCTCGTCAGCGACGGTGATGGATTCGCCACCGAGCGTAATCACCTGGCCTGCTTCGAGCGGCTGCAGCGCGGTTGCGACGTTGTCGCGCGCACTAATCACGAGCGCGGGCGTCTGGGTCACTGGTTCACTCCGCTTGCGAGGAACCCGCCGTCCACGGCGATGACCTGGCCGGTCACAAACGTTGAGGCGTCCGATGCGAGATAGACCGCGGCGCCCACGAGTTCTTCCAGGTTGCCATACCGTTTCATCGGGGTTCGAAGAAGAAATTCCTGGCCTCGCGGTCCTTCGAGAAGCTTCGCATTCAACTCGGTGCGATACACGCCCGGAGCGATCGCATTCACGGTCAACCCATGAGGCGCCCACTCGACCGCCAGGGCACGCGTCAAGCCGGCGATTCCCGCTTTCGATGCGGTGTATGCGCTCACTTCGTGAAGCCCGACAAAGGACGAAAGAGATGCGATACCGATGAGCCGACCGGACCGGCGCGCCATCATGGGCCTGGCGAACACCTGATACGTGCGCACGGCGCCGGTCAGGTTCGTATCGATGATGCGTTGCCAATCCTCGTCGCTCATCTCGATCGTCGGAACTCTCTTGTTGATACCGGCGCAATAGACAACGATATCTATGTGACCGAGCGCCTTCTGGATCGCGTCGGCGGCGGTGCTGAGCGACGATCGGTCGAGGACGTCGGTTTCGACGCGCAGCGTCTTCCGCCCTTTCGCCTCGATAGCGGCCGCGACCTCTTCGACCAACGGCGCGCGCCTGGCGGTCGCGACGACGTCGGCGCCGGCATCGGCCAGCCCGAGCGCCAGCACTCTTCCAATACCGCTCGTTCCGCCA
>Ga0075423_10007690_pt1 | contig 10191 bp, 8 predicted proteins | sample SoiMethybrSBSTD2_FD_80114 | JGI IMG/M metagenome (GOLD analysis project Ga0075423, IMG submission 80114) | Bulk soil microbial communities from a Populus tree surrounding site in Tennessee, USA - Soil MetaG P. TD hybrid SBSTD2 | ecosystem: Environmental > Terrestrial > Soil > Tree plantation...
AATTCGCGCCGCTCGTGGCCGCGATCCGGGTGGCGGCGCCGCCGGCCGTCCTCGATGGGGACGCGCTCCGGGCCGCGCTCCTGGTGCTGCGACGCCGCCTCGGTCTGACCCTCGAGAGCATCGCCGACCCGGCCGGGCGCACCCGGGTGCAACGGCTGTACGAGGGGGTGGATCGTACCCTCGCCCGGATGGAGGGGATGGGACCGGATGCCCTCGAGGGGCTGCGGCGCTTGCAAGGCGAGCTCTACACGGATTTCAAGGGCAAGGTCGAGCGCTTCCAGCAGAACCTCGATCCCCACCCGGTGCGCGACGGCGAGGCGCCGCCCGAGCTTCGGGGGCGGTATGTCGGCCGCAGCGGCCGGTTCTTGCTCCGCATCCACCCCCGCGTCGACATCTGGCAGGAGGTCGGGGCGCGCCGCTTCATCGAGGACCTGCGCGCGGTCGATCCCGACGTCACCGGGCCCCCGGTGACGAACTTCGAGGCGACCCACCTCATCGAGCGCGGGTACTTCGAGGGCACTCCCTATGCGCTCCTGCTCGTCGCCGCGATCACGTTCGCCATTCTGGGATCCTTGCGGGGCACCACCCTCGCCCTCGCTCCGGTGGGCCTGGGCGCCCTGTGGACCCTTGGCGTCATGCGGTTGCTCAATCTCGAGTTCAACCTCGCCAACGTGTGGGCTCTCCCGCTCATCGTGGGCACCGCTGCCGAATACGGCCTCAACATCCATGTGCGGTACCTCGAGGCCGTCGACCGCGGCGGCCCGCGGTTCCCGCGAAGCGTGGTCCTGGGGGTCGTGCTGAGCTGGCTCACGACCATTGCCGGCTTTGGGAGCCTGCTGGTGGCCCACCATCACGGCATCTTCACGCTGGGGCTTCTCCTCAGCGTCGGCTCCACCGCGAGCCTCCTCGCTGCCGTTCTCGTGTTGCCGGTCTTGATCGAGCTCTTCGCTGAAGGGGCACTCCGGCGAGAAGAAGCGCTCGCGTCGCCGCCGGCAGCAGGCACTCGTTGACGCATGTCGCGTCCGTTGCGCCCCCGTCTGGCAGGGCTTACACTCACACGGCACGCGCAGGAGGGATCGCGATGATCTACAAGGCGTGGGTCGCGAAGGTGGCGAAGCAGCCAATGGCGTTCACCACCGTCGAGCCCGGTCCCCTCGGGACCGAAGAGGTGGAAGTCGCCGTCGAGCACTGTGGGCTGTGTCACTCCGATCTGTCGATCTTCAATGATGAATTCGGCATCTCGCAGTTCCCGGCCACGCTCGGCCACGAGGTCGTGGGCCGCGTCACCGCCGTCGGTCCGAGCGCCAAGGGCGTCACCGTCGGCCAGCAGGTCGGCGTCGGCTGGTTCTCGGGCAGCTGCATGCATTGCCGCCAGTGCCTCTCCGGCCGCCAGCACCTCTGCCCGCAGGCGCAGCTCACCATCGTGGGCCACCGGGGCGGCTTCGCCTCCCACATCCGCTGCCACTGGGCCTGGGCCATTCCGCTACCCGAGGGCCTCGATCTCGCCGAGGCCGGGCCGCTACTCTGCGGCGGCATCACCGTGTTCTCGCCGCTCGTCGCGCACGCCAGGCCCGTGGATCGCGTCGGCGTCATCGGCATCGGCGGCCTCGGGCACATGGCCCTGAAGTTCGCCGCCGCCTATGGCTGCGACGTGACGGCGTTCACGTCGAGCGAGAGCAAGTTCGACGAGGCGAAGAGCTTCGGCGCGCGCCACGTCGTCTCGAGCAAGGACTCGGCGGCGATCAAGAAGCTCGGCGGCAGCCTCGACCTCTTGATCAGCACCGTCAGCGCGCCGATCGACTGGAACGCGATGATCGGGACGGTCGCGCCGAACGGTCGGCTCCACGTGGTCGGGTTGATGGTGGAGCCCATTCCGGTGTCGGCCTTCTCGCTCATTCTCCAGCAGCGGGCGGTGTCCGGCTCGCCCACCGGCTCGCCGGTGGGCATCGCGACCATGCTGGACTTCGCGGCCCGCCACCGGATCGCGCCGCAAACGGAGCACTTCCCCATGAGCCGGATCAACGAGGCCTTCGCCCGGCTCGAGTCGGGCAAGGCCCGCTACCGCATCGTGCTGGACACGGACTTCTGAGCCACCCGAGCGGGCTCGAGGGAGGCGAGGGCTCGGAGCGAGATGCATTCGACCTCGTGGTCATCGGGGCCGGGCCCGCAGGGCTCGCCGGCGCCATTGCGGGGGGCGTTCTCGGGGCCAAGGTCGCGCTCGTCGAGCGGTCATCGGTCCTGGGGGGCGCCCTCATCAACACCGGCACCATCCCCAGCAAGACCCTGCGGGAGACCGCGCTGGCGCTGTCGGGTCACCGCAGCCGCAATCTCCACGGGGTCGACCTCTCCCTGCGTCGGGGGGCGCGCGTCGCCGACTTCCTCTACCACGAGCGCCACGTCAAGGCGACGGCGCGCGCGAACGTCGCCGAGCGGCTCGCCCGCCTCGGCATCACCCGAATCAGGGGATCGGCGCGCTTCCTCGCGACCGACCGCGTCGAGGTCGTGCCGACATCGCCCTCGAAGGGCCGGCCGCGCGAGCTGCGCGCGCGCTTCGTCCTGATCGCGACCGGAAGCCGGCCCGCGCGGCCGCGCGAGTTCCCGTTCGAGCACTCGCAGGTCTGGGATTCGGACGAGATCCTCGAGCTCGGGCGGCTGCCTCGACGGCTCGCCGTCATCGGCGCCGGCGTCATCGGCAGCGAGTATGCGTCGGTGTTCGCCGCGCTCGGCACGAAAGTGGATCTCGTCGATGGACGCGAGGCTCTGCTCTCGTTTCTCGACCGCGAGATCGCGCGCGAGCTCACGCGGGCCATGACCACGCTCGGCATTCGGTTTCGCTGGCGCGAGCGCGTGACGGCGTGTCAGGCGCCCGGGCGCGGACCCCTCCGGCTCAGGCTGTCTTCGGGCGCGTCCCTCCGCGTGGACGCCGTGCTGGTGGCGGCCGGACGTCGCGCGGTCGTCGAGGATCTCCGGCTGGAGGCCGCGGGCCTCTCCACCGACGAGCGGGGTCATCTCCAGGTCGATGCGCACTTCCGAACCCGGGTTCCGAACATCCTCGCCGCCGGCGACGTGGTCGGCTTCCCCGCGCTGGCCTCCGTGAGCGCCGAGCAGGCGCGCCTCGCGGTGTCCACCGCCTTCGGCTACCGCTTGAAGGAGGCGGCGGACCCTCTCTTCCCCAACGGGATCTACACGATCCCCGAGGTGAGCACGGTCGGCGCGACCGAAGAAGAGCTGCGCACGCAGGGCGTCGACTACGTGGTGGGACGTGCCCGCTACGCGGACAACGCGCGCGGCGCCATCATCGGCGACCGCGCCGGGCTCCTGAAGCTCCTTTTTCGGCGCGAGGACATGAAGCTGCTGGGCGTCCACATGCTCGGCGAGCAGGCGACGGAGCTGGTCCACATCGGCCTGATGACCCTGCTCCACGGCGGCGGCGCCGAGGAGCTACACCGGGCGTGCTTCAACGTGCCGACCCTCGCTACGCTCTACAAGGATGCCGCCTACCGGGCGCAGATCGCGCGCGACCTGCGCTGACTATCTGAGGCCTCCGGCCACCAGCAGCGCCTCCCCCGTCATGTACTTGGAGTCGGACGACGCCAGGTACACCGCAGTCGGCGCGATGTCGTCCGGCTGCCCCATCCGCGCCAGCGGCGCCTGCTCCTCGACCATCTTCTGAAAGTCGCTGCCCACGAAGCCGGCGGCGTGGACACCCTCGGTCTCGATCATGCCGGGATTGATGGAATTCACGCGGATGTTGCGCGGGCCGAGCTCCTTGGCGAGGACGCCCGTGATGGCGTCGACCGAGGCCTTGGTCGCCGTGTACACGGTGCTATTCGGAGGCCGCATTGAGCTTACCGCGGAGCCGATGTTGATGATGCTGCCGCCCTCCGGCCCCATGCGCTTCACCGCTTCTTGCGTGGTCAGCAGCAGGCCGAGCACGTTGAGATCGAAGTGGCGGTGGAACAGCGTCTCCGTCACCTTCTCGAGGGGCGCGAGCTCGTAGACGCCGGCGTTGTTGACCAGGATGTCGAGCCGTCCGAAGGCGGCGGCCGTCTCGGAGAACAGGCGCCCGATGTCCTCCGCCTTCGACACGTCGCCCTGCACCGCGACCGCCGTGCCGCCCTTGCCCACGATCTCGGCGACCACACCCTCGGCCGCCGCCTTGCTCGAGGAATAGTTCACGACCACGGCGGCGCCCTCCTCGGCCAGCGCCTTCGCGATGCCGGCGCCGATCCCCTTCGACGCGCCTGTCACGACCGCCACTTTTCCGTGCAGTTTGGTGCCCATGGTGCTTGTCCCTCCTGCCATTCAGACGGGGCGCGAACACGGGAGGATGCGCGGGGGGCATCGGGCAAAATGCCGGATCGTCACGGTTTCGCGCGCTTGAACGTGACGAGGACGTAGCCGGACCTGCTCTTGGCCTCGAACGCGGTGGGGCGGCTCTTGCCGACCTCCGGGGCGTTGTCGCAGACCGTCAATGTGTCGCCGTCGATCGCGTAGATCCCCTTCCACACGGTCCCCTTCAATGAACCTTCCGTGTGCTGGAAATCGATGGCAGCGGGCTTCACGCTGGGATCCATCTTGACGGTACCCGCGTAGAGGCGCGTCCCGTCCTTGGAGTGGATCTGGAATCGGTTGGCGGTCAAGGACAGCCGATTGCCGATCACATCATCGGCGGCCTTGCCGTCACGCTCCGCTCGTGTCGCCGTCCAGGTCCCTTGCAGTGTCCTGTCATCGCGGGCCGGCTGCGCAAGCACAGGCGCGAGCCCGGCGCCCAGGACCATCCAGCACATCAACGCGATCAGCCGATACATGGTCCATCTCCCCTCCGCCAGCGTGAGACCGCCAGCGGAATCGCGAGGGCGCAGAGCAGCGCCATGACGAGAAAGGCCTGGGCGCCCAGGCGCGCATAGAGCGCGCCGGAGAGGAGCATCAACGCGGCACTCGCGCCCGCGGCGCCTAGAGCATACGTCGCCTGGGCGGTGGCGGCCAGGCCGGGCGGGACGGCGGCCCCGATCACGCGCATGCACGCCAGGTGGAGGGCGGCGAACGTGAGGCCGTGGAGCGGCTGCACCACGGCCAGCGCTGCCACCGCCGTGGTGGATCCCACGACCACCCAGCGGACGAGGCCCGCGGTTGCCGCGAGCGCCATGACGCCCCGGGCGCCCAGCCGCGTCACCAGCGCGGGGCCGACGAGGAAGAACACGAGCACCTCGGCCGCCACCGCTTCCGACCACAGTACGCTGACCAATGCCGGGCTGACGCCCGCGCCGGACCACCGGATGACCGCGAACGTGTCGTGCATCGCATGGCTGCCCAGCACGAGCGTGGACACGATGAGGACCCGCTGGAACTCGGGGATCCGCAGCAGGAAGCGCACGTCGTCCGTTCGCGGGGGCGCGCGCTGGCCTTCCCGGTGCGCAGGCGGCGCCGGCGCCGGGACGAGCAGGACGACACCGGCGGCGAGCGCCAGCTGTAGCGCGTGCAGCCAGAGGATGGAGTCGAGCCCCCAGGCGCCGACGACCTGTCCGCTTAGCAGCGTGCCCTGGATGAAGACGCCGGAGCCCGTCCCGCGCACCCAGCCGTACTCGAAAGGGGCGCCGCCCCGACTCTCGGACACCGCGCGCAGCGTCAACGCGTCCCCCAACGTGGTGATCGGCGCCAGCGCCGCCGCGTGGAGCAGGCTGATGGCAAGCAGCGCGGGAAAGCCGGCGCCCACGAGGAGTCCCAGCGCCACGGCGGCCGCGAGGAGCGCACAGACCGCGAGCACCTCGCGGAGGGCCCCCGTGAGATCCGCGAGGCGGCCGCATAGCGGGCCGGAGACGAGGCGAATCGCCGTCCCGGCGCCGAACAGAAAGCCGAGCTCTCCCGCGGTCAGCCCACGCGCTTCGAAGAACGCGGGCATGAACGGCGAGGAGACCCCGAAGGCGCCGTACGTGAGCGCGTAGAGCGCCACGAAGGGCAGAAGACGCGTCACCCGGCGGTCACCGAAGCCTGGACGTCGAGGCGATGTCCCAAGCGGCCAGAAAAAGGGCCGCGATGATGGGTCCCACGACGATCCCGTTCGCGCCGAAGACGGCGAGGCCGCCCAGCGTGGAAATCAGCACCACGTAGTCCGGCATGCGGGAGTCCTTGCCCACCAGCACCGGGCGCAAAACATTGTCCACCAGGCCGATCACGAGGACGCCGTAGCCGATCAGCAGGAGGCCTGACCACACGGCGCCGGTCACCAGGAAGTAGACCGCCACCGGCACCCACACGAGGGCGGTCCCGACGCCGGGGAGCAGCGAGAGCAACGCCATGACCACGGCCCACAGCAGCGCGCCCCGGATGCCGAGCAGCCAGAACATGAGCCCGCCGAGCACGCCCTGCGCGAGCGCCACCACGAGGGTGCCCTTGACGGTGGCGCGAATCACCAGGGTGAAGTTCTCGCCTAGCGCGCGCTGATGCTCGGCGCTCAGCGGCACCGCCACGCGGATTCGCCGCACCAGGTCGTCCCCGTCGCGCAGCAGGAAGAACAGGAGATAGAGCATGACGAAGAAGCTGACCACGACGTCGAATGTGCGCTGCCCGACACTCAGGGCCTGCGTGGCAACGAACTGACTGCCGCGCAGCAACCCTTCGGAGATCCGGTGCTGCACGGCGGTCAGCTCGGCGAGGTCGAAGCGCTCCAGCAGCCGTACCGCCCATCCGGGCAACGTGTGGACGATGCGCTCGAAGTGCTGCGCCGGATTCAGCTCACCCGATTTCACCCGCGTGTAGACGTCGGCCGCCTGCTCGACGAGAAGCGCGCCGATGACGGTCACGGGCAGGATGACAATGACCACGACCAGCACGAGCGTCACCAGAGCGGCGGCGGTCCGGCGGCCGCCGAATCGCCCCGTCAGCCACCGGTTCAGCGGGGCGGATACGATCGCCAGGATCGTCCCCCAGAGAATCGCGCCGTAGAGCGGCCAGAGTATCCACGCGAAGGCCACCGACACGAGGACGAGGAGGAGCAGGAACGCGCGGTCCCTCAGGACGGGCGGACCGCCGGCGGCGGTGGAGGCCATACCTACAGGCTACAGGAGGGTCAGCCGGGATCGGGCTCTCCGCTCGCCGCGAGGGCGCTAGGGCCAGGGCAGCCCGTAGATCTTCGCCGCGTTGGCTCCGAGCACACGCCGCGCCACCATGACGGCGTCGCGGCCATCGAGGGCGCCGAGCGCCACCAGCTCATCGAGCACCGTCGCGAGCCCACGCCGCCCCCAGCGCGCGGCCAGCCAGTAGAGCTCCGGGATCTGCGACGCGTCGCTCGAGTACACCACCTTGGTCGTCGGGGCGAGGCCCAGGAGCTGACGCAGCATGGCGGGCACCTCGGCGGCGAGATGGGGAATGGCCAGCCCCACGTCGGCGTGGACGTTGGGGTACATGGCCGCCAGGTAGCCGAGCTCGCGGACATAGGGATAGCTCGCGTGCAGGAGCACGAACGGCACGCTCGCGTACCGCCCGCTCTCGAGCACCGGGCGCAGATGCAGCGGATTCGCCTCGCGAAGGTCGAGATCGGCATCGCCGAAGCCGGTGTGGATCTGCAGGGGCAGGGCCTGGCGCTCGGCGATCTCGAGGGCGCGCAGCAGCAGGTAGTCGTTGAGCGGCTTGACGGCGAGGCGCACCCGGCCGTCACGGCGGGCGTGCTCCTTGAGGGGGCCGAACGCCGCGATGGCGTCGTCCCGTGACGTCTCCTTCACCGCGAGCCCCGTCCGGTAGGCGATGATGCTCTTGAGTCCGACGAAGCCGTCTGCGCGCGCTCGCTCGACGATCGCCGAGTAGGCCTCGACCACGGCGTCGAACGTCTCGTGCCGGACGATCAGGGCCTGCGCGAGCGTCTCGAGGCGCAGAATGGGCAGGACACGAGGGGGAACCCGTGCCGCCATCTCCGCGGGCGGCCACGTCGCCTCGGTCTGGTAGCCGTGATCGACGAGCAGCAGCGCGATGTTGGCCTCGCCGAGCAGCCGACGCGCCAGCGCGTCGGAGGACATTCCGCCCCGCGCGGCGAGCACGGCCTCGGTGCTCGGCGTACAGCCGAAGAGCGCGGCAAGCTCCCGGATGGCCCAGCGGTAGAAGACCGTCTCGGGCGCGTGGTGCGCATGCACCGTCGGGTCGCCGCTCTCCGTGAAGAATCGCGCGTACGCGGCGGCGCCCTCGATCCTCCCATCGCGCAGCAGCGCGTGGCAGTGCTGATCCAGGATCGGGACGGTCCCGAGGTCCACCTCAGAACTTCCAGAAGTGGTGCTTCGTCTCGAACGCGGCGTCCTCACGGCCGAACGCCGCCGCCTCCGAGCGCTTCACCGCGAGATACGCGCGCGCCAGGGTCGGACCGAGGGCCGCCATGAGCACGGCATCTCGCTCAAGGTGGTCGAGCGCCGCATCGAGCGTGGTCGGGTAGCGCTGGATCCCGCGCTTCTGCCTCTCGCGCTCGGACAGGGCGCCGGGATCGAGGAGCACGGGCTCCCCCGCTTCGAGCCCGCGGGTGACACCATCGAGCCCGGCGGCGAGCAATCCGCCCAGCGCGAGGTACGGATTCGACGATGAATCCGACGCCTTGAGCTCGGCATTGGTCGAGCCGGCGCGGTCGGACGGATACGTCGAGGGCACCCGCACCGCCGCCTCCCGGTTGTCGGGTCCCCACGCCGTGTAGGCCGAGCTCCAGAAATGCGGCTGGAGCCGGCGATACGAGTTGACGCTGGGACAGGTCAGCGCGAGCAGCGCCGGCAGGTGATCGAGCACGCCTGCGATGAAGTGATAGCCCAGCGCGCTCACCCCGTAGCGGCCCCGCGGGTCGTACATCCGCGGCCGCCGTCCTGCCGCATCCCACAGGCTCCAGTGGATGTGGGCGCCATTGCCGGCCTGATCGACGAAAGGCTTGGGCGCGAGCGAGGCCCAGAGCCCGTGGCGGTGCGCGACGGCGCGTACGGTCTCGCGATAGAAGACCTGGCGGTCGGCCGCCGCGAGCGCCGGGGCGTGGCCGATGGAGAGCTCCTGCTGGCCGTGGCCCAGCTCGGGATAGTACTGCTCGACGGGAATGCGCTGGGCTTCGAGCGCCGCCACGATGTCGTCCATGACGGGCGCCGCCGTCGTCATGCCGACGGTGGAGAAGCAGAGGCTCTCGTCGAGCGGGGCGAAGGCGCCGTCCGCCTGCCTGGCGGCCAGCGTGAACTCGCACTCGAAGGCCGCGCGCACGCTGAACCCCGCCGCGCCGCACGCCGAGATCTGGCGCTTGAGGAAGGCCCGCGGGCACGCCTCCCACGGCGCGCCCTCCAGCGTGCGCATGTCGCTCGTCATGGCCGCGGCGTGCGGCGCGTACGGCAGCACGGTGAAGGTCTGCGGATCGGGAACCAGTCGGATCTCACCGACCGGGCCGAGGCCCTCGACGGTCTGGAGCTGGTCCAGCATGTTCATCGCCTGCATGGCCACGGTGAGCCCGATGCCGTCGGTCAGCCGGCTCGCGAGTCCGTGCACATGCGTGGCCTTCCCGCGGGTGATGCCGCCGTTGTCGGTGTAGAGGAAGCGCACGAGGCGGACGCCGGCGCGCCGAGCCTGCTCGGTCGGATCAGGGGCGCGCCGGGGACGGGTCGCCATGGCCTCGCGTAGGATAGCGCGCACCGTGGCTGCACCGCGACCCCGAAGCAGATCTTGACGCGACGAGCGCCGCCACATACGATCGCGTAGCCCCAGGACTCCCCGGGAGGACATCGACCATGCTCTACGCGCTCCGTGGCGTGCTGCTCGCCGTGCTCACCACGACGGCCCTCGTGTCTCCTGCCCTCGCCCAGGGCACCGTCAAGATCGGCGTCTTGACTCCGCTCTCGCCCCCCGGCGATGCCGCGGCGGGCCAGTTCATCGTGCGCGGCGCCCGCATGGGAGTGGAGGAGATCAACGGGGCCGGCGGCGTGCTGGGCGGCCGGAAGCTCGAGCTGATCGTGGAAGACGACGCGGGGACACCCGAGAAGGGCGCGGCTGGGCTCCGCAAGCTGGCCGGGCAGGACAAGGTGGTGGGGGTGGTCGGGCAGTTCCACAGCTCCGTGGCCGAGGCGGTCCAGGACCTCGCCGAGCAGCTCAAGGTGCCCGTCTTCATGACCCAGGCCTCGGCCAAGAAGCTCACCGAGAAGCACCTCGCGTACACCTTCCGCACCCACGTCATCGACCCCGACCGCGTGA
>Ga0075423_10007698_pt1 | contig 10186 bp, 7 predicted proteins | sample SoiMethybrSBSTD2_FD_80114 | JGI IMG/M metagenome (GOLD analysis project Ga0075423, IMG submission 80114) | Bulk soil microbial communities from a Populus tree surrounding site in Tennessee, USA - Soil MetaG P. TD hybrid SBSTD2 | ecosystem: Environmental > Terrestrial > Soil > Tree plantation...
CCGTCTTGAAACGGCAGCGCGCGAGTGCGCTTGCCTGAGGGCCACTGTGCCGGGGCAACGTGAATGGCGCGGGAGCCTTGTCGAGGGGCGTACGGGCAATCCTTCTGGTGCGTCACCCACAGCCTAGTGCATGCTCGGACGGATGCGGTCGGCTCGCGGGTTGGGAGAGCTGCCTTGCAATATCGCGGCCGCGTGCTGTCCGCGTCCAACCAAAGCGTACCGAAAACACTGAGCGCACAGACCACGTCCAGTGCAGTGGAGCTCGGGGGGGGAGCGCGCGCTTTCCGCGACTACACGACCGCGTCGTTGATGGTTTGCGGTACAGGCCGGGAACCGAAAAAGGACGGGCGCTGTTCCAACCGGTCGCCGAAGGCAGAAAGGTTCGGATAGCGCGCGCGCCAATCGAATTCCATGAAGCGCACACCAAGATAGCCAAGGGCCGTGCCGACGGCTATGTCACCCAGTCCGAAACGATGACCTACCGCCCACGCACGGTCGCCGATAAGACGCGCCATTTCCTTGACGCCACCTTCGATCTTGCGCCGCTGTCGTGCTGACCATTCCACGCTCTGGCAACCCAGCGGGCGACGGCGCTCGAAAAATGTGAGCACGACCGCATCACAGATGCCATCACAGAGAACTTCGAGTTTACGCGATGCGAGCCATTCATCGATATCCCTCGACAGCAATGGCGACGCTGGATGCTTGAGTTCGAGATATTCCAGGATCAAAGAGGATTCGTAGATGCTGTTACCGTTCTCGAGCAGCAAGATCGGCAGCTTCTCAAGCGGATTGTAGCGCGGCGTGATCGTCGTGCTGTCCCACGGCACCTCGGTCACTAATTCAAAGGGAATGGCCTTCTCCGCCAGCGCGATACGCACCTTCCGCGCGTAAGGACTGGGAGTAGCGCTAATCAGCCGGTACATCGTTCCCTCGCTCCTAGTGCACATTGCCGCTGCACCAATCTATACCAAGGAAACTTGATCGTTGAGGCCTGGGTCAAGCGACGAGCACTCTCGGCGTCGCGGCAAAAATGGCGCGCGGCCAGCCGCTCGTTCCGCTCGCCGCACGAGGGATCTCTTTGCCGCGGCTTAGGCGCCCCCAAGGAAGATCGCGGCGCTTATCTACTCGCCGCAGCGAACCGGGAGAGATCGTGAGGAGAACAGCACGTCATTGCTGCAGACGCTTCTGCATCGGCTGACCCATTGTCATGCCGAAGGCTTTGGTTGGCAAACCAGATACCGTATAGCCCAATTCGCCATAAAAGCGCATCGCGGTGGCCGTGCTTTGCAGTTTCAGGAGCGGCATGCCGAGTTGCTCGGCGCGGAGCTCCAGTTCGCGCAGGAGCGCTTTGCTTACGCCACGGAAGCGCGCATCGGGCAAGACGTAGTTGAGAATGATCTCACCTTTTCGGGTCATCGCCGCAACCCCAGAAATCGCTGTTCCGAAGACCGCCACCAGCACGTGGTGTTCGCGGATCCAACACTGCATGTTTGCGCTGGTTTTGTTGGCGAGCCAGAGTTCAAGGGTCGTCGCATCCCCTTGATGGTCGAGGATGCATAGTTCGCTGATCGAGCGGCGCACGACCGAGCAACAATCCTCAGCGTCTTGCTCACACGCATCGCGTACGTGCATCGTTGGCGGTCCCACCCTATGCTGACGGTGCCTTCAAGGCGCCTAAGAGGGGCAGGCCATTTGTCCGGCGTGTGGCGTTGATGATCTCGAGCACGCGCTGATGAAAGGGGGGATACTGGATAGTAAACTCGGTGCACAGACGGCTGTTGTCTAGACGGTAAGTCGGATTGAGGTCTTTGGCTCCGTGCTCCTTTTCAAAGCTGATTTTGGCATCGGGAAGGTAGGAACGCACGATCTCGGCGATCTCGCCGAGGCTGATAGGTGTGCCGCCAGAATTGTAAATGCGATGTGAGGGTTTGTCGCTCATGGTCACGCGCGCAAAGACCTCGGCCATGTCGTCCACGTGGATTGCACAGACCATGGCATCCTTGAAAGGCAAGTGTACTGGCTTGCCCAGCGCCGGCTCGGTGATGCACCTGACGTGATCGGTTGTGCCGCGCACCTTGTCCGGACCGGTAACGTAGGCGGCTCGGATGCCGGTGATACACATTGCGTATTTTTCCGCATAATCGAGCGCTTGCCACTCGTTCATGATCTTGTGCCGGGCGTATTGATATTCGCCGTGTAGAGGATCATCCTCCGTCACATCGCGGTCTCCATAATTGGACTGCTTGCCGTTCGGCGCAAAGGAGCCCGCATAGACTGTGTGCTTGACGCCCAAGCGGCGCGCGGCTTCGAAGCAATTGTCTGTCCCGAGGATATTGATCCTCAGGGCGAGGTGGGGCGGATAGTTACTGCCAATCAAGTAGGCAAGATTGATCACGCGGTCTGCCTTGGCTGCGGTCATCGCACCTAACACGTCTTCAAAGCGGGCGACATCTCCACGAATGCAGGAAACGCTTGCTGCAAGGTCGACAAAAGAGTGGGCCTCAAGGTTGGAATCCATACACGTGACGGTCTCCCCGCGTGCCACAAGACGTCTGACGAGACGATAGCCAATGAAGCCGGTGCCGCCGATGACGAAAACAGGCATTCCTCCCTCCAAGATCTCGGCCTGAGGACCACACGAATGGCGCGGCCGCCATATTGGGCGAGTAGCATTCATGCCGCGGCGCTGCGGCAAATACTACTTTCCAGCGGCGGGGCCGCACAGGGTCGCAGGACGACGCTGCGACGATCGGGCCCTGCGCACCAGGACCTCGCGCGGCAACTGGAGGGACCACCACGCTGCTGTTGGATTGGGATTTGGCCTGCAGTCCGAGGGCGTGAGCCGCGCCCGCCAGCGGCGAGTTTGGACGACGGGCAAACGGGATCCCGCCAATACCGAGGATGGCCGATCGGCTTGGCACCCCTTGCGGACGCGGGCCGGGGGGTCCTGGCCGTCGTGGACCGGCAGCCTTCCCTGCAAATTGTGAGTGCGACGGCAAACCGCCGCCTGCAACGTTGGCGCCGGTCATCGCGCGGGAACCTGCTCGTCTTCCTCACGTTTCGGATGCCGCAAGGCAGTTCGAGGTCAGGAGGATGCCGTGACCGGCTTTTTGTGGATCGTCTTTATTGGCTTGATCGCGGCTGTCATCGCCCGCTTCGTGCTGCCCGGCCCGAACAATCCGCAGGGGTTTGTGCTGACAACCGTCCTCGGAATCGCGGGCGCGCTCGTTGCCACGTGGATCGGCCAGACAATCGGCTGGTACCGGCCGGATCAGGGCGCTGGGATCATCGGTGCCACACTCGGCGCGCTGATCGTGCTGGTTGTCTGGCATCGATTGGTCGTTCAACGCGTTGTCAGCGATCCGGGTGTCTCCCGCTCCAATTGGCCTCTATCCCGTCCATAGCCGCACGTCAGGAGCCTCTCTATGGGACTTATCGATGTTCTGAACGGACTGCAAAACGGCCCACGCGGCGCGCCGCGACCCGGCACGGGGGGCAGCGGCGGGATGTCAAAGACCACCATGGCCCTACTCGCATTCCTGGCCTACAAGGCCTACAAGAACCTGACGAATTCGCAGCCTGCCCAAGCGGGTGGAGCCCCTCGCGTCCCCGGCGGGGCGCCTAATGAGAGCTATCGGCCAGAACCGGAAGGGGGTCTCGCGGGTATCCTGCGCACCATCCTCGGCGGCGGCTCAGTTCCTGGTCCCGTGTTGAGCCGCGGTCTGAATAATACCGTGCGGGATCTCGAGAGCAGCGGCGACGGCGACACCGCGCGCTCCTGGGTCGCGCGCGGGGCGAACCGTCCGATAACGCCGGAACGCCTGGAAGCCGCGCTGGGTGAAAGTGCGATCCGAGACCTGATGCAAGAGACGGGGATGCAGCGTGACGAACTGCTGGCGACGCTCAGCGAACATTTGCCACGCGTCATTGATCATTTGACGCCAGAGGGCCGTCTGCCAACCGAGCAGGAGGCAGCGCGCATGACTTGAGCGCGACGTGGAGCTGCCGGCATCGGGGGCGGCCGCGCGCCCCGCGCCCGCTAGTGCGGCATGGTAATGTGGCAGACGAACCCCTTTTGGACGTGGCAGTTCCCACCGCGTAAATTGGTGTTTGCCAAGTCGCCATCGACCCTCGGCCGTCGAGCCGCACTGTCCCGCTTTCATGACGCAGCCGGTGCGATGCAGCAACAGATGGCAAATTTTGCCCTGATCAGGTAAGCAGCAGGATTGCGTGCAATCACTCCACGCAAGCACGCTGTCCTAGCGTGCGCCGTGCCTCGGTATAGCCACACGCGCGCTCTCCCTGGGGCCTCCCTGCCATTTAGAGACGGGTGGATCGGCGAAAAAAAGCTGTCACCGAGCGCGCAAGCTACTTGCGGTTTTTTCCCCTTCCTATCCACTAGCCTTCACGGTCACCGTTGGCCGCCAGGGGGGAAGCTAACATGGCGTGGACGCGCTCGGTTATGGTCGGCATGCTGGCCGTGCATCTTGTCGTCGCTACGGCGGCTTTTGCGCAGCCAAATGCTCAGAACAACGCCTTAGCGCTTTCGATCGTCTCCGCATGGCAAAATTCTTCGCACGCGCCCACGCCGGAGGCGCGTGCACAGAAGATCGAAGAAGCCCTGGCTCTGGCCGTGCCGGCCAACCCTTGGCCCTTCCGCGAGCCAACTCGCGATGATCTGCTGGGGCGGATGTGGGGCCAACTGGCCAATGAGTACCGCCGCGTCGAGGGTGCCAACCGACCCGCCGCGTTGGAACGTGCTTTGACCGCCTATCAACAGGCGCTCACACACATCAAAGGCGGCGCCGATTTGGCCAGGGTCCACTACGGTCTGGGGCAGGTCTATCTCGACCGCATTCCCGGTGAACGGACGCAAAACATAGAACGGGCCATTGCGGCCTTCAACGCGGCCGCCGTGATTACAACCAAGGTCTCTGCCCCTTCGCATTGGGGTTCCATTCAGGTCGGCCTTTCGAAAGCCTATTGGCATCGCATCGAAGGCCGGCGAGCAGACAACCTCGAGTTATCAATTCAGGCGGCCGAAACAGCCTTGTCGGTGTTCACGCCCGACAAGGCTGCCGGCGATTGGAGCAGTGCGCAGCAGGCCCTGGGGGCCGCATACTGGGCTCGCATCCATGGCGTGCGGGCCGACAACGTCGACAAGGCGATTGGCGCATACGAAAAAGCTCTGACCGTCACCACCCGAGAGCGATCCGCCCAGGCGTGGGCTGGGCTGCACGACAACCTGGGTATGGCCTACGCGGAGCGCAGTCGCGGCACGCCGCTGGACAATATTCAGCGTGCCGCCGCGCACTTCGAGAACGCTTCCCATGTGTTCACCCGCGAAGCCTTTCCAGCTGACTGGGCCCAGCTCAACATGAACTTTGGCCTGCTTCTGCTGGATCGTGAACTCGACAAACCTTCCGAGCGCATCGAAGCGGCAATCGCGCGGTTTAATAACGCGCTTGTCGTCTATACGCCGCAAGCGTTCCCGGAACGATGGGCTCGTGTAATGCTCAATCTTGGCATTGCCTACGCGACGCGCGCGACGGGTGACCGGGCAGACAATATCGAGCAGGCCATCAACGCCTATCAAAATGGATTGCGATTCTACACGCGCGCATCCGACCCCGTGAAATGGGCGAGTGCGCAAAACAACCTCGGCATCGCTTTGCGCAAGCGAACCCGCGGCGAGCGTGCCGCCAATCTTGCAGCATCGGCCGCCGCGCACGGGGCGGCCATGACCGTATTTACGCCTGCGGCCTTTCCTTGGCTGCACTTGCGATCGGCACAGCTCGCCGGCGACGTGGCCTCAGCCCGCGAAGACTGGCCGGCAGCGCGGCAATACTATCGCCAAGCCATCGAATCCTCACACCTCCTGTTCGCGGCGGGATTGAACCGCGCGGAAGCGGAGACCGTCGTACGTGAGGGCGGGGAACTCTTTGCCGGCGCTGCCTATGCAGCCATCAAGTCGAACGCACCGCTCGAGGCACTCAATCTGGTGGAAAGTGGTCGGGCGCGCCTGTTGAAGGTGGCGGTTGGGCTAGATGCGCTACCGATTCAGGCGGAGCAACGCGTTCGGCTCGACGCCATCCGCACGGAAGTTCGTGAACTCGAAGGCCGGATGGAGTACTTCGCCGGCGACGAGAGGCTACAGACGCTTCGACGCCTCGAAAATCTTCGAGGTGAAATGCAGAAAATCATCGAGAGTGCAAATGCTGCCAATCCAACGGCGACGCCGGGCAACGCTTTGGCGCTGGCGGCGAATCTTCTCACAAAATTCGGGGCAATCGCGGTGCCGATTGTCACCGAAAACGGTGCCGCACTATTGATGGTCGTACGCGGATCCCAGGGGCCATCTGTGATACCTGTTTCCCTCCGCGGTCTCAACACAAGCACGCTCAACCGCTTCCTGCATGGTGCGGAGCCGTCAGGACGGGTGGAGGGGTGGCTCGGAGCCTATTCCATCAACCAGCTTGGCCCAAGCGATCGACAATTGCGCTGGCCGGAATGGATGCGCGCGATCCATGAGCTTCCTGGCAATCTTTCTCGGCTGTTTGCAGCGGCCTTGCTCGATGCGTTGAGAGCAAGCGGGGTACACGATGGTGCGGCCGTCTTGTGGCTACCACAGGGTGCACTGGGCCTTTTGCCCATGGCTATCGCGTCCGACCCTGGTAGCAGCACGGCGATCCTAGACCACTTCACCATTTCCAACGCGCCAAGCCTCGCCGCGGCTGCCGTGGCGTTGCAGCGAACAAGCGGGCCAGCACGTCGGCCGGCCCTGACCGCCGTCATCAACCCCACCGGAGATCTAAGCTTCACCGAACCGGAAGGTGCCGTTGCCGTCAGCTATTTCGAGGCCGCGCGCCGCACGCTCTTGGGCGCCAAGGAGGCACGCATCGAAACCGTCCTTGCATCACTTGCCAAGTCGAGCCATTGGCACTTTGCCACGCATGGCACCTTCTCCTGGATCAACACCGAGCAATCAGCCCTATTGCTTGCTGAGGGTGATCGGCTGACCGTGCGCGACTTGCTCGATCGCGCTGATCTCGGGCACCCCCGGCTCGTGGTCCTGTCGGCGTGTGAGACAGGTGTATTTGATTTTCAACGCACGCCGGATGAGTTCATCGGTTTGCCAGCAACATTTCTGCAGGCAGGTTCCGCCGGCGTAATCGGAACCTTATGGCCGGTGGATGATACCTCGACCGCCTTGATCATGATGAAATTCTATGAGCTACATTTCGCCAGGAATGTCGAGCCCGCCGCCGCCCTACGCGGCGCCCAGCTTTGGCTGCGCGGCGCGAGCGTTCCCGAAATCCACACATTTCTGGCTGAGATGGTGCGGGCGGGGCGCCTGTCTTCTGAGCAGGGCGATATGCTGCGCAAATCTTTGCTCAGCGGCAAGGCAGATGCGCCGCCATACGCCCACCCCTACTATTGGGCTGCCTTCCAGTTCTACGGCGCCTAGTGGCTCACAGCCCCGGCTTGGCGCGGCGCCTTGCTGCCCAGGCCTTCGGCAGACATACCGAGGCCGCTGTGCCCATAAAGAGCACAGCTGTCGAGCAATGGGCCCACGTCTGGGATCCTCTGTCGCGCAAGCGAACCAGGCGCGATGGTGCTAAGAAGCAAGACAGGTGCGGACTTCCCGCGCAAGCAGCGGAACGCCCACGCTCATAGAGGAAAGCAAAAACCCATGTCACGTCTAATTGCTCTGGCGCTGTTCGCCATCCTCGGCCAAGTTGCTCCGGCTGCTGCGGAGTATCCGGAGCGGCCAATCACCATGATCGTGCCGTTCGCCGCCGGTGGTCCGACCGATACCATCGCCCGCATCGTCGGCGAATATATGCAAAAGAGCCTTGGTCAACCGATCCTCGTGGAAAACGTGGCGGGCGCCGGCGGTACCACCGGGATCACCCGTGGTGCCCAGGCCAAGCCTGACGGGTACACCATCATGATGGGTCACATGGGTACGCACGGGGCCGCGCCGGCGCTCTATCCCAGTCTCAGATACGACCCAGCCAAGGATTTCGCGCCGGTGGGGATGGTAGCCGGCACGCCGATCCTCATTGTCGCCAAAAAGAGCTTTCCCGCTGCAAATCTGCAGGAGTTTGTCGACTACCTCAGGAAAAATCAGGACAAGGTCAACGAGGCGCACGCGGGCGTTGGTTCTGTCTCTTTCACGACCTGCACGATGCTGCAATCGCTCATCGGCACCAAGACGGCCCGTGTGGCTTACCGCGGCACCGCACCATCTCTGAACGACCTGGTGGCAGGTCAGGTCGACTTCGGTTGTGACCAAATCGTCAACGTCGTCACGCAAATCCAGGCGGGCAGCATAAAGGCCTATGCCATCGCGACACCCGAACGCGCCGCGGTCCTCAACGATGTTCCCACCACCAAGGAGGCTGGCTTGCCCGAGTTCCAGGTTTCGGCCTGGAACGCCATTTTCGCGCCGAAAGGCGTACCGGCTGAGGTGGTGGCGAAGCTCAATGCCGCCCTCGTCAAGGGCCTCGATGACGAGGCGACGCGCAAGCGCCTCCTGGAACTCGGTAGTGTCATCCCGGAGCGGCAGGCGCGGTCGCCGGAGGCCCTGCAGACCCTGGTCGCGAACGAGGTGGCGCGCTGGACACCCGTGCTCAAGGCCGCGGGCGTCACCGCGAATTAGCTGACGATCGGGGCTGGACCCTGCGCCCGAAATCGGGTTTGCCGGGTCCTTTGGCTTTCATGACGTCCGGATGCTTGCCGCAAGCCGCAGCATACCCGTCGCCACCGCGCCCAGAGTGGCCTTCAGCGGCTCAGCCCTGGGAACCAGCCGAGCGCCGCGGGCTCAGCGGCTGCAGCATGGATTTGCGGCGCCCAGCAGGGGCCGCAAGACGGGTTGCTTCAGGCGCCATCCCGAAGCTAAAGACAGTGATAAGCCTGCAAGATTGGACCAGTTCCCATGACGGATCCACTCGTCATCATCGCCGGCGGCGGCATCGGCGGTCTGGCGACGGCCCTCACGCTGCATCAGATTGGCGTGCGCTGCATCGTCTTTGAATCGGCCCGTGACATGCGGCCGCTGGGTGTCGGCATCAATCTGCAACCCAATGCCGTGCGCGAACTCTATGACCTCGGCATCACGGCGGACGAGTTGGATCGCGTCGGCTTGCCTGCCCAGGAATGGGCGCTGGTCGGACTTAACGGCAATGACATCTATTCGGAGCCACGCGGCCTCTTGGCTGGCTACCACTGGCCGCAATACGCGGTCCACCGTGGTCGCTTTCATATGCTGCTCTTTGAAAGGGTGCTAGCAGCCATCGGCGCCGATGCGGTTCGGCTGGGAAGCCGAATAGTTGGCTACCGCAAGGCCTCTAACGGCGCGGTCAGCGCGCGCATCGAACAGGCCTCCGGTTCCACGGCGGAGGTGCACGGCGACCTGCTCATCGGCGCCGATGGTATACACTCGGCTGTAAGGGCTCAGATGCATCCCACGCAGCCGCCGATTCATTGGGGCGGCGCCGTTATGTGGCGTGGCACGACCTGGGCCAAGCCGATACGCACCGGTGCGTCCTTTGTCGGCCTCGGCACCCATCGTCATCGGATCGTCTTTTATCCGATCTCCCCTGCCGATCCGAAGACCGGCCTCGCGATGATCAACTGGATCGCCGAGGTCACGATCGACAACACCGACGGCTGGAAGCAACTCGGCTGGTTTCGTCCGGTAGGCGTCAGTGATTTCGTGCATCATTTCGAGAACTGGACCTGGGATTGGCTCGATGTGCCTGCCTTGTTGAGAGGGGCAGATAGCGTATTTGAGAATCCCATGATTGATCGCGATCCCGTGTCCACCTGGCACGATGGTTCGGTGGCCCTGCTCGGCGATGCCGCTCACGCCATGTATCCCACGGGCTCCAACGGTGCGAGCCAAGCCATTGTCGATGCCCGCGTTTTAGGGGCTGCGATGGTGAGGGAAGGGGTCACACAAAAGGCCCTCGGCGAGTACGACGCCAAACTATGCGGTCCGATCTCGGAGCTTGTCCTGCGCAATCGCAGTGCCGGGCCATTCGGGCTGCTGAACCTCGTCGATGCACGCTGTGGCGGCAGGTTCGATAACATCGACCAGGTGATTGCGCCCGAGGAGCGCGCCCAATTCATGGCGGGCTACAAGGCGGCTGCGGGTCTGGCGATCGACAATCTCAAC
>Ga0075423_10007700_pt1 | contig 10185 bp, 8 predicted proteins | sample SoiMethybrSBSTD2_FD_80114 | JGI IMG/M metagenome (GOLD analysis project Ga0075423, IMG submission 80114) | Bulk soil microbial communities from a Populus tree surrounding site in Tennessee, USA - Soil MetaG P. TD hybrid SBSTD2 | ecosystem: Environmental > Terrestrial > Soil > Tree plantation...
GGGAACGAACTGGCCCTTCGTCCTCCAGTATTCGTGCGAGATCTCGACCATCTGCTCGGCCGCGGGCCAGAAGTAGTCGGCGAACTCCGCCCCCTCGACGACGATCCGGATCTTCTCGGACAGCCTCGAGAAGCCGTCGGCGGTGCCCATGATGTGGTCTTCCGCGATCGGCGCGTTGAACACGCGTGCGTGGCCGAACTCCTGCTGCATGCCCTTGGTCACGTTGAAAATGCCGCCCTTGTCCCGGTACGCCACGTCCTGACCCCAGATGTACGTGTCGGGGTTGTGCCGGAACTCCTCCTTGAGCGTCGCGTTCAGCGCCTGGACCAGCGTCATCTCTTCGCCGGTACCGTCCGGCAATCCGTCGGGCCACCTTTCCGGAACCCACGGCTCGGGGACCACGAAGTCGTGGATCGTCGCGGGGTCCGGGTCGGGCGACGCCTTCACTTTGTCGGCCGCCTCCTCGTAGGTCTTCTCGTTCTGCGTCTCGATGGAGCGCAGCTCGTCCTCGCCGAGAAGCCCGGTCTCGATCAAGAGCTTTCGAAAACGGGGCAGGGGATCCGCGGCCTTTGCGGCCGCGAGCTCCTCCGGCGTGCGGTAGAGCTCGTGGCGGTCGGAGTTGGAGTGCGAGTGGATGCGCACGCAGGTCGCGTGGACCATCGCGGCGCCGCCGCCGGACTTGGCAAACGCGACCGCCTCGCGCATCGCGCGGAAAGAGTCGAAGACGTCCAGCCCGTCACAGTGGATGATCTTCAGGTTCGCAAATCCCGAAAAGTTGTCGGACGCATAGAGGTTGGCGGTCTGGTCGGCCTTGGGCACGGCGATCCCGTACGCGTTGTCCTGCACGACGAAGACGACCGGAAGCTTCTCGCGCGACGCGCCGTTGACGGCTTCGTAGAAGTAGCCCTCCGACGTCGACGACTCGCCCACGGAGGCGAACACGACCGAGTCCTTGCGATACGTCTTGATGGCCCGCCCGAGGCCGACCGCGTGCTGCGCGTGGTTGGACACGCAGGAGGACACGTTCTGGATGCCGATGGACGGCTTGGCGAAGTGATTGGACATGTGGCGCCCGCCCGAGGCGATGTCGTCCGCCTTGGACATCCCGTTCAAGAGGATCTCTTCGGCCGTCAGCCCCGCGGCGACGCAGGTCGTCAGGTCGCGGTAGTAGGGGAAGAGGTAGTCGCGCCCGGGCCGAAACGTCATCCCGAGGGCGAGCTGGATGGCGTCATGGCCGGCGCACGGCGCGTGATAGCTCCAGCCGAGGCCCTGCTTGAGATAGTTGGGCGCCTTGTCGTCGAGCACGCGCGCCAGGTGCATCAGCGCGTACCACTTCCGAACCTCTTCTCGAGAGACGCCGGCGACGCGCGTCTCGCGGGCGATCTCCGCGACGTCCTGGGATCCCGTCAATGTGGCCTCCATGCCTCCGGAAACGAAACGCGACGAAACGAAAATCGCATTTTACCGGCATCGAGAACAGGGCGCGAGACTCTCGGATTCCACGGCCTGCTGCTATGATCCTCGCAATGCCAGCGCGCGACCCTCGCGACCCGGCCGCCGGCCGGGAGGAAGCCCAACGGCGCGAGATGGTCACCCGATTCGTGGCGCCCCGCGGGGTGGACGACCCGCGCGTGCTCGAAGCCATGATGCAGGTGCCCCGTCACCGCTTCGTGCCCGAGCCGCTCCGGGCAAGGGCCTACGGCGACCACTCTTTGCCGATCGGGTTCGGGCAGACGATCTCGCAGCCCTACGTCGTCGGCGTGATGACGCAGCGCCTGGGCGTCGGGCCCGAGCACAAAGTCCTCGAGATCGGCTCGGGCTCCGGCTACCAGACCGCCGTCCTCGCGAAGCTCGCGCGCAGCGTCTACTCGCTGGAGAGGATCGACGAGCTCGCCCGCGCCGCGGCAGCCTTGCTCGCGTCGCTCGGTTTCCACAACGTTTCGGTGAAGGCCTTCGACGGCACCTACGGCTATCCGGCGGCGGCGCCGTACGACCGGATCCTGGTCACAGCCGGGACCGAGACGGTGCCCGAGCCTCTGCTCTCTCAGCTCGCGATGGGTGGCCGGCTCGTCGTGCCGGTCGGACCTCCGGGTCGCCAGAGGTTGCGCGTCATCCGGAGGCGCAAGACCGACTACGCCCAGGAAGAGGGCGAGGACGTCGTCTTCGTGCCTCTGCTGGGGCGCTTCGCGGGAACTCCGGCGTGACGGCGCGGCGGGCGGTGGTCCAGGGGCGCGTCCAGGGAGTCGGTTTCCGCTACTTCGCGGCGCGGGCGGCCCGCGAGTTCGGCATCGCCGGCTGGGTGCGCAATCTCCCTGACGGCTCCGTCGAGACGCTGGCGGAGGGCGATGCCGGGGCGGTCGAGCGCTATCTCGATAAGCTCCGCCGTGGACCGTCGGCCTCGCGGGTGGAGGGGGTCGTGGTCGAGGAAAGAGCGGAGGAAGGACACTCGACGTTCGAGATCACACGATGAGCAACCAGACGCTGACGGACTTTCGCCCGTACATCCACGATGTGCCTGATTTCCCGTCGCCGGGAATCCTCTTTCGCGACGTCACGCCGCTGCTGGCGACGCCCGACGCGTTCCGCGCCGCTGTGGAGGCGATGGCCGCTCCGTTCCGCGCCGCGCCGCCCTCGAAGATCCTCGGCATCGAGGCCCGGGGATTCCTCTTCGGCGCGGCGTTGGCCCGCGAGCTCCACGTCGGCATCGTGCCCGCCCGCAAGCCCGGCAAGCTGCCGCGCAAGAGCGAGCGGATGTCCTACGGCCTCGAGTACGGCAAGGACTCCCTGGAGGTCCACGCCGACGCGTTCGCGCCTGGGGAGAGGGTGCTCGTCGTCGACGACGTCCTGGCCACCGGCGGCACCTCGAAGGCGGCCGCCGATCTGGCCGAGAAACTCGGCGCGCGCGTGGCCGGAATCTCCGTGTTCATCGAGCTTTCCGCCCTGGGCGGGCGCGCGGCGCTCGCCGGCCGGACCGTTCACTCCGTCCTGGTGCTATGATCGATTGACCCCTTAAAAACGACGCCATGGCCGCGGAAAAGATCCTGATCGTCGACGACGACGAGGACGTTCTCCTGATCGTCCAGACGATCCTCGACAACGCAGGGTACGTTGCACTTCTGGCGCGCAACGGCCGCGAAGGTGTCGAGAAAGCGATCGAATCCCGCCCCGACCTGATCCTGCTCGACGTCATGATGCCGGAGCTCTCGGGCTGGGAGGTCTGCACCACGTTGAAGAGCGCTCCGGAGACGCGGCAGATCCCGATCGCGATGCTGACGGTCAAGAGCGAGATCCGCGACCTGATCACGGGCATGCAGGTCGGCGCCGACGACTACATCACCAAGCCTTTCACCCGGAAGAAGCTCCTCTCGACGGTGCGCCGCCTTCTCGACGAGAAGCGCGACCGGCCCCCATCTTTCCTGACTTCGGAAAACGAGGATCTGCGCTTCCAGAACCTCCTGTTCGACACCGTGACCGAGCTGCCCACGGTTCCGGTCATCATCGACGCGCTGCGCGACCGGCTGCTGGACAACCGCGAGATGGGAGTGCTGTACATCGACGTCGAGCAGTACAGCCACATCGAAGAAGCCTACGGCTGGGAAGTGTTTGACAGCCTGCTTCGCCACACGGCGCGCACATTGCGGCGGATGATCGGGACCGTTTTCGCGACCGAGGACTTCGTCGCCGTCAACCGCGCCGGCGGATCCGACTTCTACGTCTTCGCGACGCTGGAGACCGGCGAAGACGCGCCCGCTCGCTTGCAGCGAAAGGCGCGGCAGGTCGAGGAGTCGCTGCGCGGATCGCTCGACGAGGCTTTCGGCGCCCGGATCCACAAGCGGATCGGCGTCTTCGTGGGGCACGCCCTGTTGCGCCCGAGCCCGCAGATGCGGGTCGAGCGGCTGGTCTACCGGGCGCTTCGCCAGGCGATCGCCGTCGCGACGACGAAAGAGGCCGAACGGCAGGGCGCGCTGCGCGAGTCCTTCCGCGAGATCCTGCGCAAGGGCCGGATCCGGACCGTCTACCAGCCCATCTTCGACCTGGCGTCGATGGAGCTCTTCGGCCACGAAGCCCTGACTCGCGGTCCGTCGGACACCGCCTTCGAGAGCCCGGAGCTGCTCTTCCAGATCGCCGCCGAGAACGAGGCCGTCTGGGAGCTCGAGAAGCTCTGCCTCGGCTCCTCGGCGTCGAACTACCCGGCGTCGCAGTCGGGCTACCTCTTCATCAACGTCGAGGCGGAGACCATCATCGCGCTCTCGAAGAGCGGGCCCGAGGCCGTGCCGGCGCTCTACGGACGCAGTCACCCGGTCGTGCTGGAGGTGACCGAGCGCTCCGCGATCCGCGATCTTCCGGTCTTCCGCAATGCCCTGACGACGCTCCGCGAACTCGGATTCCGCATCGCGATCGACGACGCCGGCTCGGGCTACGCGTCGCTCCAGGCCATCGCGGAGCTCAAGCCCAATTTCATCAAGGTCGCCAATACGCTCATCACGGGCCTGCGCAGCGACTCGATCAAGCGCGACGTCGTCGAGATGCTGGTCAACCTCGCCCGGCGCATCGACGCGATCTGCGTCGCCGAGGGCATCGAGACCCCCGAGGATCTCGAGCAATGCCGGCGGCTGGGGATTCCCTACGGCCAGGGCTTCTATCTCGGCGTCCCGTCCGAGCGGGCCGTGACCGAGCCCGCGCGCGAGTTCTCCGGGCGCATCCGCACCGGACGCTGACGTGTCCCCGGGGCCCCTTCGCCTGCGGCTCGCGATTTTCGTCTGGCTGGGCGGGGCGCTCACGGTCTGCGGGCAGCCGTCACCGTCTTCGATCCCGATCCCGGGCGGCGAAGCGGGAGTCGGGTTCGACGATCTGCGCTACTCCGAGTCTCTCGGCCGGCTGATCGTGCCGGGCGGCCGGACCGGCGCGATCGTTCTCGTGGACCCGAGGACCTGGGCGGTGACCCACATCGAGGGCTTCTCCTCCTCCGCGAGCTACGACGGAGGCCACGGCGAGGGCGTGACCTCGGCGGACGAAGGGCGCGGCTTCCTCTTTGCGACGGACCGGAGCACGCAGCGCCTCATCGTCGTCGATCCGGCCGGCGGCGGTGTCGTGGGCTGGGCGAAGCTCTCCGCGGGACCCGACTACGTGCGCTACGTTTCGCGGACGGGAGAGGTTTGGGTGACCGAGCCCGACGCGGAGAAGATCGAGGTCTTCCGCCTGCAGGACAACCCGCCGCGCCCGATCCGCGACGGCGAGATCGAGGTCAAGGGCGGGCCCGAGTCGTTGGTCGTGGACGAGGAGCGCGGCATCGCGTACACGCACCTCTGGAAGGGAGAGACCGTCGCGATCCCGTTGAAAAGCCGCACGCCCCGGGCCGCGTGGAAGAACGGCTGCGAGGGATCGCGCGGCATCGCCCTGGATCCGTCGCGCGGGTTCCTCTTCGTCGGCTGCGCGGAGGGCAAGGCCGTGACGCTCGACGCGAAGACCGGGAAGATCGTGAGCTCGGTCAAGGTCGGTGCCGGCGTGGACATCGTGGACTTCAACCCGCGACGCGGGCACCTCTACGCGCCGGGCGGGAAGAGCGCGACCATGGCCGTCGTCGACGTTGCGCCGGACGGAGCCCTCGGGATCGCCGACACCGTTCCGATCGCCGAGAAGGGGCACTGCGTCGCGTCGGACACTTCCGGCAACGTCTACGTGTGCGACCCGAAGGGCGGCCGGATCCTCGTCATCCAAGATCGCTGGCAGCCGGCGCCGCGGAGCCCATAGCGGCTATCGGTCGTAGGGGCGGCCCTTGCGGCCGCCCGGGCGGGGACAAGCCCCGCCCCTACGACGGTTGGGCAATCGTTCGCCGCAGGTGCGCGTAGAGGGCGTCGTACAGGAAGCTCGCGCGCTCGAGGATGTCGGCGTCGTCGCGACCGACGTCCGTGAAGCCCTGACTGATGGCCCAGAGCCCGGCCGATTCCGGCGTGACGTCGATTTCTTCGGGAAAGTCGGCGCCGTGGACGATGCGGGCGAGGCGCACGAGCGCCGCATCGTCGGGGAGGCGCTGATCTACGAGCTGCTCGAAGGAGCAGCGTCCCTGAGCGTCCTTGTGCGGGTAGCGCGCGCCGGGGGCGTCGAAGCCGGCGGCATCCTGATCCCGCTGGATTCGTTCGACCTCTGACGGCTCGACGAAGAGGATCTCGGCGTCGGGATCCAGAAAACGGCGGATCAGCCAGCCGGTCGCGGTCCGGTTGACATGAATGCGCTTGCGAGTCACCCATCTCATGCGACCACCTCCTCGGTTCGAGGGCGCGACGGAAGAAACATTGCGGCCCACGCCGTCCCCGCCAGGCCCAGGGCCGCCGCCACGGTGAACGTGAGCGACGGCCGAACGGTCCACAGCGCGCCGCCGATCGCCGCCGCCCCGGCCACGGCGAAGCCGCGGATGCCGTAATAGAGGCCGACGGTCCTGCCTCGCGCGCGAGCGTCGGCGAGATCGACGATCAGGGCCTTGCGCGCGGGCTCTCCGATCTCGCGCAGGCCGCCGACGCAGTAAGCCGCGGCGAGCCCGGCGAAAGAGCGGGACAGGACAACCGCCAGGGGGAAAGCGGTGAAGAAGACGTAGGTCAGCAGGACGAAGGGTTTCTTCTCGACGCGTCCGGCGAGGGCCGCGGCTGGAGCGTACGAGAGGATCGCGGTTCCCATAAGGATCGAGGTCAGGAATCCGAACTGGACGGGCGTGACCTTGACGACCTCGAGCGCCCAGACGACCAGGAAAACGTCCGGCAGCCCCTCGCACAGACGCACGAGGCAGTCGGCGATCAGGAGCTGGCGCAGCGAGGAATGCAGGCGCGGCGCCGCTCCTCCCGGGCGCGGTGGAGGCGGCGCGGCATCCTCCGTCTTGAGCGCCCGCGAGAGAAAGACGAGCGTCGGGATCGCGATCAAGATCGAGATCACGAATCCCAGGTGCATTCCTCCGGCGAAGCCGCGACGTTCGAGGAGGAGGCCGCCGAGCGGGGGAGCGATGAGGATCGGGATGCGCTTGACGACGGCCTGGGCGGTGAAGCCGCGAATACGGCTCGCTCCCTGGAGCTCCTCGCCGATCACGGCGAATGTGGCGGGCAGACCGAGCGACGGCCACGCCATCACCAGGAGCAGACCCGCGAAAATCGCAACGACCGATCCGCCGAGAGCGTAGACGGCGTATCCGGCCACGGTCAGCGAGCCGAAGAGCACGAGCGCCCGCCGCGTCCCCAGCCGGTCGGAGGCGATCCCTCCGGGGTAGGCGTACGCCGCGTCGAGCAGGTCCCTCAGCGTCCCGAAGACCCCGACCGCGAACGCCGACGCGCCTAGCGAGCGCAAGTACTCGGGGACGTAGCGCCACCACAGCTCCTGCCCGAAGCCCAGGGCGAAGAGCGCCGCGGCGAGACTTGTCGCGCGCCGGAGCCGCATGGGCGCCGACAGTATCAGCTGTGATATCGATAGCACAACTGCTATACTCTCGCGGATGAGCGCCCCGAAGCGGCGGGCCTGGACCGTCCTAATCCATTCCCTGCCTCCGACCCCTCCGTACCTCCGGGCCAAAGTGCGCAACCGGCTCCGTAAGGCGGGCGCAGCGGCGCTCAAGGACTCGGTCTATGTTCTGCCTGCGGATCGCAGGTCGCGCGAGGAGCTTCGAAGCGTGGCGGCCGAGGCGGTTGCCGGCGGGGGAGAGGCGTTCGTCTGCGAAGCTCGGTTCGACGATCCTGAGGTCGACGAGCGGCTGTCGCGCGAGCTCGAGCCGACCGGCGATCCGTCGCTTCTGGGACGCGTCTGGACGACGCGCCGGGGAGTGCAGATCGATCGCATCGCCTCGGCCTGGCTCATCCGGCGATTCCTGGACCCGAAGGCGCGCTTCCGCTTCGTCGAGCCCGGAGCCGAGCGCGAGTTCGGCGAGCTGCGGTTCGATATGCCCGGCGGCGACTTCACCCACGAGGGCGACAACTGCACCTTCGAAACCCTTCTCGGCAGGGTGGCTGCTCCCGACCGAGCACTGCGCGAGATCGCCGAGGTCGTCCACGCCATCGACATCAAGGACGACAAGTTCGATCGCCCCGACGCGACCGGAATCGAGCGCGTCGTCCAGGGCATCGTGCTGGAATCCGCCGACGACGAGGAGCGCCTGAAACGCGGCTCGGCGCTGTTCGACGGCCTGCTCGCTTCGTATGGCAGGCGCCCGAAGAGTTGACCCGTTGGAGCCTCGGGGAACCCTGTTCCTCCTTTAGGCCCTCCTAACCCCGGGGCACGCGTTTTGCATCTTCCGGAGACAGAGTCAACGTGTACCCCGATCAAAGCACCGACGATCTGACTCGCGCGCCGCGGCGCGAGCGGCGGCGCACTCATGCCGTCCTCCCGGCCTTCCGCGGATGAGGAGTCCGATATGAGCGAATCCCCGGTGTCGCTCGGTCGCCGCCGCGTCCGCGCTCGCGTGCCCCGGAGCGCTTCGTCCCCCTCGCGTGGCGCGCCAAATCCCGACACGGCGGAGAAGCGGCGCCTCCTTCAGGCGCTGACGCGGCTGAAGAAGGGTGACTTCACGGTCCGTTTGGGCGTCGGCCTCTCTGGCGACGAGGGAAAGATCGCCGATCTGTTCAACGAAGTCGTCGAGCTCAACCAGCGAATGAGCCTCGAACTCGCCCGACTCTCGCGCCTGGTCGGAAAGGAAGGCCGAATCTCCGAGCGCGCCTCGCTCGGCGACGTCCAGGGCTCGTGGGCCTCCAGCGTCGGGTCCGTGAACAATCTCATCGCGGACCTGGCGCGCCCGACGATCGAAACCTCCCGCGTCATCGGCGCGGTCGCGAAGGGGGATCTCTCCCAGACGATGGACCTCGAAAGCGACGGACGGCGTCTCGAGGGCGAGTTCCTGCGGACGGCGCGCACGGTCAATACGATGGTCCACCAGCTTTCCTCCTTCGCGTCGGAGGTCACGCGCGTGGCCCGCGAAGTCGGCACGGAAGGAAAGCTCGGCGGCCAGGCGAAGGTCAAAGGCGTCGCGGGAACCTGGAAGGACCTCACCGAGAACGTCAACCTCATGGCCGGCAACCTCACCGGCCAGGTGCGGAACATCGCCGGCGTGACGACCGCCGTCGCCAAGGGCGACTTGACGAAGAAGATCACGGTCGACGTCAAGGGCGAGTTCCTCGAGCTGAAAGCCACGATCAACACGATGGTGGATCAGCTGCGTTCCTTCGCGTCGGAGGTCACGCGCGTGGCCCGCGAGGTCGGCACCGAAGGGAAGCTCGGCGGTCAGGCCCGCGTCGAGGGCGTGTCGGGAACCTGGAAGGACCTGACCGACAACGTCAATTTCATGGCGGGCAACCTGACGTCCCAGGTGCGCAACATCGCCGACGTCACGAAGGCCGTGGCCCGGGGAGATCTCTCGCGCAAGATCACCGTCGACGTCAAGGGCGAGATCCTGGAGCTGAAAGCCACGGTCAACACGATGGTGGACCAGCTCTCGTCGTTCGCCGCCGAGGTCACGCGTGTGGCGCGCGAGGTCGGCACGGAGGGCAAGCTCGGCGGCCAGGCGGACGTGCCGGGCGTGGCCGGCACCTGGAAGGACCTGACCGACAGCGTCAACTTCATGGCCGGCAACCTCACCGGCCAGGTGCGCAACATCGCGGACGTGACGACCGCCGTGGCGAACGGCGACCTCTCGCGCAAGATCACGGTCGACGTCAAGGGCGAGATCCTGGAGCTGAAGGACACCATCAACACGATGGTGGATCAGCTTCGGTCCTTCGCGTCGGAGGTCACGCGCGTGGCCCGCGAGGTCGGCACGGAAGGAAAGCTCGGCGGCCAGGCGGACGTGCGCGGCGTCGCCGGAACGTGGAAGGACCTGACCGACAACGTCAACTTCATGGCCGGGAACCTGACGTCGCAGGTACGCAACATCGCCGATGTCACGAAGGCGGTCGCGAAGGGAGATCTCTCGAGAAAGATCACGGTCGACGTCAAAGGCGAGATCCTGGAGCTGAAAGCCACGGTCAACACGATGGTGGATCAGCTGTCGTCGTTCGCGGCCGAGGTCACGCGCGTGGCGCGCGAGGTCGGTACGGAAGGAAAGCTCGGCGGCCAGGCGCAGGTCGAGGGCGTTTCGGGCACCTGGAAGGATCTGACCGACAGCGTCAACTTCATGGCCGGCAACCTGACCGGCCAGGTGCGCAACATCGCGGACGTGAC
>Ga0075423_10007701_pt1 | contig 10183 bp, 10 predicted proteins | sample SoiMethybrSBSTD2_FD_80114 | JGI IMG/M metagenome (GOLD analysis project Ga0075423, IMG submission 80114) | Bulk soil microbial communities from a Populus tree surrounding site in Tennessee, USA - Soil MetaG P. TD hybrid SBSTD2 | ecosystem: Environmental > Terrestrial > Soil > Tree plantation...
AATACCTTACACGGATGCAGGCTTGAGAACAAATCGACCAATGACGACAACCACCAGCAAGCACGTCGTGATCGCTGCGGAGAACAGGCAGTACTGGCAAAACTCGCGAATCACAAATGCCTGTAAGTAGATCAGCCACAAACTCACGAAGAACATCGCGCTGATGAGGGGCGTCAGCAGAGTACCGGCAGCGCGATAGCCAAACGCAGCGAGGGTGGCGAGACTGAAAACGATGAAGTATGCGGCCGCACCAACGGCAGCCAACGGAATGCCCGCAACCACTGCGTAAGGACTACTGAGCACTTCGGAGCAGCCGGAGATGATCGTGCATTGGACGGATTTACCGGTGACGTGTTCGATGGTGAGATAAAGTGCATCAGCCAGTCCTAACACCGAGAGTAATGCTGCTGTGATATAAATCTTTTTCATTTGCCCGGTCTCACCTAGAGCCACTCCGTCTAAAACAAGTTAGATCAGAAAGAGCAAGTCAGGAAGGGCGGCTTGCCCCCGCTGTTCCGAGAGCGGGGGCAAGCCACCCTTCCTGACTTGCCCTCTTTCTAAGTTTCTAATTCTTTCTAATCTTTCTTGTTTTTCTGAGTTCCTATTTTGTGACTCTTGTGCCTTTTGTGGCTCATTTACTGCTTCCCGCGGCTTGAAGCTCCTTCTGGATCACGAGGCGGAGTTTCTCGGCGGGCAGGTTCTCGAACAGCACTTCGCGGCCATTGATGAACACGGTGGGAGTGCCTTTGACGCCGAGCGAATGGCCGCGTCTGCCGTCCTGGAAAATTCTTTGCGCGACTAAATCACCTCCCAAGTCACGCTTGTAACGCTCGACATCAATCCCGATCTGTTTCGCGTAACCTTCAAAAACAGGTCGCACGTCAAACGCCGTCTTCCATTCGTTCTGGTGTTCGTAAATCAGGTCGTGCATTTCCCAAAACTTGCCCTGAATCCCGGCAGCTTCAGCCGCGGACGCCGCGGCAAGCGCATGCTGGTGAGTCGGAACGAGCGGAAACTCGCGAAACGTGATGTGCAACTTATCGCCAAACTCCGCGTGCATCTGCTTGAGGATGGGATGAAACAAGCCACACGGCGGACACTCAAAATCACCGAACTCTTCGAGGTGTATTGGCGCGCTTGCTGGTCCAAGTGTGTGGGCGGGTTCGGCTCCGGGAACGCCCCTGTTGGCAACAGGCTGCTGAGCAGGCGTCGCCTGCGAGCCCTGCGGAACCGGCGCCGGATTTGCCGTTGGACTCGCGGGTATCGTTCGCGTCAAGTACCACGCGCTGCCCAGGGCCGCACCAAGAACCACGAGAATGATAATGAACGGAAGTATTCGTTTCATATTAATTACAGTCGATCAAACCGTGGCCGCCACAGTGGCTGCCAGCGAGCGGAAAATATCGCGACCATCACTCGATCCGAGCAAGTCTTCACAGGCGCGTTCCGGATGCGGCATCAAGCCGAGCACGTTACGCTCACGATTGCAGATCCCGGCGATGTTGTCACGCGAACCGTTTGGATTCGCGGCGTCAGTGATGGTCCCATCCTTGTCGCAGTAGCGAAACACGATGCGATCGTCATGCTGAAGCTCTGCGAGCGTCTGGTCGTCGCAGATGTAGTTTCCCTCTGCGTGCGCGATCGGAATACGCAATACCGTGCCCGTTTTCATCTCATTAGTAAAAGGACTGTCGATCGTTTCGACGCGCACGTAAATGTGCTCGCAAATAAAGTGTAAATCGCGGTTGCGAATCAGCGCGCCCGGCAAAAGCCCGGCTTCGCAGAGGATCTGGAACCCGTTACAAATTCCCAGCACAAAGCGGCCACTGTCGGCAAACTTCTTCACCGAATTCATCACGGGCGAAAAGCGCGCGAGCGCCCCGGCGCGAAGATAATCGCCGTAAGAAAAGCCGCCGGGAAGAATCACCGCATCGTAAGTCGAGAGATCCGTTTCACGGTGCCAGATGAAATCCACCGGTTGGCCGACGTGCTTGGAAATCACGTGATAAGCATCGTGATCGCAGTTCGATCCCGGAAAAACAATAACTCCGAATTTCACGCTTCTATCTCCACACGGTAGTCTTCGATGATTGGATTCGACAAGACTTCGCGCGCCATCTTCTCAACGGACTCGCGTGCCTGCTGGTTGTTCATTGACCCGTCGAGCGAGATTTCGAAGTACTTGCCCTGCCGCACGTCTGCGATTCCCGAAAAGCCCAGCAGCTCCACCGAATGCTGGATGGCTTTGCCCTGCGGGTCGAGAACGCCGGATTTGAGGTTTACGTAAACTTTGGCTTTCATTGGCACCTGCCGCGCTAATCAATAAAACATTGCTTAAAAAGCAGTTATTGGAATACTATCTCCGGCTCGTAGACCCGTGGCTTCCCGATCAAAACCCTTCTAACAGGAGAAACTTATAATGCAAAACGAGCCGCCCGTCCAAGTGACCAGCCAACCACCTGCCCAGGTGGGCAAATCCAGTACAGGACTTGACGAAAACGTTGCTGCATTGCTGTCGTACATTCTTAATTGGATTTCGGGGTTGGTTTTCTTCCTTATTGAGAAAGATAGTCGTCTGGTCCGGTTTCATGCGATGCAATCGATTCTGCTGACCGCAGCAGCGGTTGTCGTCGGCATCGTCCTCTGGGTTGCGTGGATCGTGCTGGCCATCATCCTGGCAATGATGTCGGACGTGCTGGCGTCGTTGGTGAGCATCCTGATCGGACTGGTGATCTTTGTTTTCTATATAGCCGTCCTGCTCGCCTTTATCCTGTGTATGGTCAAGGCCTATCAGAAGCAGTATTTCAAGTTGCCGGTGATCGGGAATTTTGCGGAGAAGTTCTCGACGAAATAACTGAACCTACACAATCCCGACTCTTCTATAGATCGCATCAATATTTCGCAGGTAGTGATCCAGCGAGAAGATGCGATCCATCTCTATTGCGGATAGCTGTGCTTTGATGTCTTCGTCCGCCTTCACCAGCTCCTGAAAATCTCGATCCTCATCCCAAACTCGCATCGCGTTACGTTGTAACAACTCGTACGCCGTCTCGCGTGATAGTCCTTTGTTGGTCAGCGCCAGCAGCAGTTGACCACTGAAGATCAAGCCTTTCGTGGCGCGAAGATTTTCCAGCATCCGTTCCGGATAAACTACGAGGCCATCGATCAGGCCAATCGCTTTTTGCAAAATGTAATCCAGGCCAATGCTCGAATCAGGCAACACGACTCGCTCGGCAGACGAGTGCGAGATGTCGCGCTCGTGCCACAGCGCAACGTTCTCGAGGCCGACAATGCTGTTTGCACGAATCACTCGCGCGATACCGCAGATGCGCTCGGAAATGATTGGATTGCGCTTGTGAGGCATCGCGCTCGAACCTTTTTGACCTTTGGAGAAACGCTCCTGTGCTTCGCGCACTTCCGTGCGCTGCCAGTGACGAACGTTCAGCGCAAACTTGTCGAGCGATGAGGCGATGATCGCGAGCGTAGTCAGGTATTCCGCGTAAATATCGCGTTGGATCACTTGCGTCGAAACCGGAGCGGCCTTCAATCCGAGACGAGCACAAACACTTTCCTCAACCGCCGGATCGAGATGCGCGAACGCGCCGACAGCACCGCTGATCTTCCCCACCGCGACTGCTTCACGCGCGCGCATCAAACGCTCGCGATTGCGACGCATCTCGTCGTACCAGAGCGCGAACGTCAAACCAAACGACGTAGGCTCAGCGTGAATACCATGCGTTCGTCCGACTTGCGGAGTGTTCTTAAACTCGACCGCGCGACGCTTCAACGTCGCGATCAGCGTGTCGACTTTTTTCAACAGAATGTCCGCAGCGTCGCGCAGCAGCAGCGCGTTAGCAGTATCGACAACGTCTGACGACGTCAAACCGTAATGAACGAAACGACTCGCTTCACCGATCGATTCCGCAAGATTTGTCGTAAACGCGATGACGTCGTGATTCGTCGTCTTTTCGATTTCGTTGATGCGCTCAACGGAAAACTGCGCGCGTGCTTTGATCTGTTCCAGCGCATCGCGTGGAATCGTGCCCATCTCGGCGTGGACCTCGCAAACCGCGATCTCCACGTCGAGCCATTTCTGAAACTTATTCTGCTCTGACCAGAGCGCGCCCATTTCGGGCAGCGTGTAACGTTCGATCATCTATTTGAGTGCGGTTGAGTTCACAAAATATCGGGCCAGCAACCAGCGGCCATCCTCTTTTATAAAGGTTAGGTTCTCCATCCCGTCGCCAAGCTCGAAGTGAGTCTCGTAACTCAGGATGAAGACGTGTCCTTTCAATACGCCACCGGAATTCTCCTGCTCTGTGGCGCCGTTAAGCGAACGTGATTCAACTCTGCCGAGTTTCGTGCGCAGTGTTTTGAATGTTTCGTTTGATTGGTCGAGCGTGACGTCTTGCTTCCATAGCGCCGACGATTCGTTGTAAACCTGCTCGTAGCGCTCCTCTTCGATCAACTCGGTGACCCTCGCCACGGCTTCGTTGACATCACCGGGAACTCGACCGCGCCCACCCTCCGGCCGGCAAGCCGCCACTGTCAACATACAAATGAAAAGAATTAGTAAGACGGTTCGGCTAGAGCAAGTTTGGCTAGAGCAAGTCAGGAAGGGGGGCTTGCCCCCGCTTTCCGAGGGCGGGGGCAAGCCGCCCTTCCTGACTTGCTCTATATCCTTCATTCCCCTATATCTTCAAACCTTTTCCTTCAAACCTTACCTTCATACCTCTATCCAGGGTGTCGGCTCCTTCGGGTAGGAAAGACTAACCTCAGTGAAACCGTAAAACAGCGGCGCCCTTTCCTGTAGTGCGACTTCGGCGTTGATCTTAGCGAGATACGGGTTGTTTGCGCGTTGTGAGAGGTGGGCCAGTACGATGTATTTCGCACAACCGTCAAAGCCGCCTCTGATCCAATCGGCCAGATCCTCATTCGACAGGTGCCCCAAACGCGACAGGATACGCTGCTTCAGCTCCCACGGATAATTGTCGCAGGCCTTGAGCATGTCGCGACTGTGATTCGACTCGATCACAATCGCGGCACAGCCGCGGAGCCGTTCCGTAATCAGCGTCGTGATGTGACCGAAATCCATCACGGTAGCAATCTTGACGCCCTGGTGTGTGGCGGTGAAACCAAAATTATCCACCGCGTCGTGCGGAATGGTGAAAGGATGAAAATCGATTTCGCCGATGCGGAAGTCTTTGCTCGACTCGATCTGTTCGACGCGATCACGCAGCGCTTTGGCGCGGCGACGTGGTTCGTCAGTGGTGACGTTGAAGCGCTCGCTTACGTAAGCGTCGAGAGTTTGTGCGGAGATGTAAACGGGACAATCGACCGAGCCGAGCAGCACGCGCAAGCCGCCGGCGTGATCGCCGTGTTCGTGAGTGACGAGCACCGCGTCGAGACGTTGCGCGTCTTCACCAACCATCGCGAGCCGCCGGGCAATTTCTTTCGCGCTTAAACCCGCATCGACGAGCACGCGAGTATTGCCTGCAACGATCAGGACCGCATTACCAGTGGAACCACTGCCAAGAACGGTAATCTTCATTAGCCACAACAGGCACAAAAGACACAAAATGAAAAAACAGAACCGAGTGGAGTAACTATAACAGGGTTTGTGTGTTTTTTGTGGCTAGATCTCGAGGCGCGAACGATCGACGTTGAAGCCGTTGAGATTGCCGAGCGCGCCGAGTGCGACTGTTTCTGTTTTGAAGTAGGTGCGTGCGACTTCCTGAAGCTCCTCGACAGTGATCGCGCGAATCTTTTCGATCACTTCGTCAGGTGAGATACGACGGCCGTGAATGATCTCCTGGCGCGCGAGCGTTCCCGCGCGTGCACTCGACGATTCGAGCCCGAGCAAGATTGACGAGATGGCCTGGTCCTTCGCGATGCGCAGCTCTTCTTCCGTGACGTTGTTGCGCACAACTTCTCGCAACTCAGCAAGCGACAGCTCCAAAACCTGATCGAGATACTCAGGCGATGTGCCCGCGTAAACATTGAACACACCTATATCCGAGAAAGCACTTCCCGCGGCGCCAACGGAATAGGCGAGACCGTGTTCCTCTCGAACCTTCTGCCACAACCTGCTCGAAGTACCGCCACCAATGATCGATCCCAACAGACTTGCCGCGTAACGATCGCTGCTGAGTGCGTGTGGCCACGGCGTGGCAAGCACGAGATGTGCTTGTTCGAGTTCGCTCTTCTGTTCGATCAGGATCGGCGCTGCCGGTCGCGGTTTGCCGGCATCGACGCCGTAGGGCCGTGAGCCCGCGCCGCTTTCGCAACCGTCAAACGCCACTGCGACCAGTTCAACCAAACGTGCGTGGTCGACGTTTCCTGCCGCGGCGACGACGAGGTTGCTGTAAGAAAACTCTCGCGCATGAAAACCGACAGTCGTCTTGTGATCGAAAGTCGGAACTGTTTCCCTCGTGCCTTCGATCGGGCGTCCCAGCGGCTGGTTGGGGAAATAAGCCGCATTGAAAAGCTCGCCGAGCAGTTCGTCAGGCGTGTCCTCGACCATCTTCATTTCTTCGAGAATGACTTTTTGCTCGCGTTCCAAATCTTCCTGGTCAAAACGCGGGTGGGAAATCATGTCGCCCAGCAGGTCAATGGCTTGGGGAAGCGAGTGATCCGCAACCTTTACCGTAAACCCTGTCATCTCATGGGTTGTGTAGGCATCTAGGTTCCCGCCCAGCCGGTCCGTTTCGACGGCTATGTCCCTCGCGCTGCGGTGCCGGGTGCCTTTGAAAACGGCGTGCTCGATAAAGTGGCAAATCCCGTTTAACTCGGCCGTTTCGTGACGCGACCCCCGCCGCACCCAGATTCCGGCCGTTACTGACCTGAGCCCAGGCATGTGTTCCGTTAAGACAGCAATCCCGTTAGGGAGTTTTGTAGATTGAACTTCGTCTATCATTTCTGGAGACCCTAAGGGGCGAAAATTACACCATGATTGAAGGGGTCCGGGAATCCTAGCACGCCCCCAAAGTGGCGGCAAACGGGGCGAAAAAGGCCGCCATTTACTTGACATCGATTTACGGCGTGGCCGACAATGAGGTCTTGTTTTTGCGGTTCCGGTAAGTCTCCTCGCCTGAACCAGTTTGGCCTTTCCATGGCTTCCAAAGGGACTTTGGTCGCGGAGGTCTTCGCATGAAAAGAGCATTTGGTTTTGGTCTATCCCTGATCGCGCTGGTGTCGTTTGTTACCAGTGACGCGCTTGCCGCAAGCTCAAAGAAGTCACTCGCCACTATCACCGGAACGGTTCTCGACAACAGAGGAAACCCGCTTCAGGGCGCGGTCGTCTCGTTGGTGCGTGAAGGTGTGAAGGCGGTCCAGGAAGCGCGAACTGATCGGAACGGCAACTTCATCGCGAAGGTGCTGCCTGGGAGATACGGTATCAAGGCCATTGCAAACGGTTTCAGCGAAGTGGTTTTCACTTCGGTTGATGTGAAGGCCCAACAGGAGTTGGTCTACAAGTTCAATCTGGAGCCAGTGGGTTACGGCAACACGTTGCCGGAACGCCGGCGCGATCGTGACGATGTGAAATGGACGCTTCGATCAGCGCAAACACGACGCTCAGTTTTCAACGCCCGGGAAGGCGAAGACTCATCGATCAAGGCTGCAACTGACGCTGAAGCGCAGACCGCAGAAAACGCTCCAATAGAAACGGCGCCCGAGGTTCCCACCGAAGCCAGTTCCACAGATTCCCGATCCAAATTCCACGGTGTTTTAGAACATTACTTCGCAACGAATGCGTATGGTGCTTCATACGTCGGATTGAACTTCGCAGTCGCAGCTCCAGTTTCCGAACAAGTCGAACTGATCTTCGCCGGTCAAACCGGCAGTGGTGATGCGCCGGAGCGCCTTGAAGCGTCCACACGTTTCCGCGTCGGCAATCGCCATCATGTCGGCGTCACGGCTTCCGGTGTGCGTTTCGCCAATCCTGTTTGGACAACAAGGTTCGCGGATCACGGAAACCTCCAAGGTCAGGTTTCGTTGCGCGCAATTGACGAGTGGATCGTGCGCGACGGCATCGTGATCGTGATGGGACTCGACTATTCACGTTTCATTGGCGCCGGTGGCGCGCACGCTATCACGCCTCGGCTCGGTGTTCAGTTTGACGCCAACGCACGCACGCGCGTGAAAGCTGCGTTTGCTTCAGGCGGAGATGAAGACGGCATCCAGAGCGTCGCGACTTTCGAAGACGAACAAGTCGTCTTCCGTCGACAGGATGTTAATCCCATCGCTTTCATCGACGGGCAAGCAGTGCTCCCGCGAAGTCACCGGCTCGAGTTCGGCGTTGAAAGAGTTCTCGACAACAGTTCAAACGTCGAAGCCACCGCATTCTTTGACACGACGAGCGGGCGCGGCGTCGGCTTGTTGAGCGCACCGGGAAGTGCTTTCTCGGGCAGGACGGGCGATGCGTTTCTCGACGTCGCAAACCAGCAGGGATCTTCGCGCGGAATCCGCGTCGTTTACACGCGACGTTTGAATCGTGTGTGGAGCGCGTCCGCGGGTTACGCGTTCGGACGCGGCCAGCAGTTGTCAGCAGAGAGTTTCTCAACCCCAGCAGAACTATTCGAAAGTGGAGTGTTTCAAACTGCCGCGTTCCAGTTGGCGGCAGGATTCAATACGGGTACGCAGGTGCGAACTGTACTGCGATTCTCACCTGAAGCGACGGTATTTGCGATCGACCCGTTCGCGGGAAGATTAGGTGTTTACGATCCGTCGCTAAGTATTCAAGTCACGCAGGAGTTGCCGAGTTTTGGGTTGCCGGTACGCGCGGAAGCGATTCTCGACGCGCGTAACTTGTTGGACGCCCAAACGAGTTCTGAAAACGGAGAAGTCCTGACCTTCTTCGGCAACACTCGACGGTCTGTTCGTGGTGGAATCTCGGTCAGGTTTTAACGGCGCGAGATGAAGTGAGCAGACCGGTAACTAACCTCTCATCTCGCTGTTCTGCTCCTTCGCTTCCAAGTCTGGTCTTCCAAATTCTCGGAAACTCCGAAAAGTTGGAGCCCCGGATCTTACGGATAATTAAGGATTAAGCACTGATCATCACGAATCAGTGTAAATCTCTGGCCGGAACATACTTTGCCTAAAAGGGTCGGATCGCTCGTTGAGGGCTAACGGTTGAGGCAGCAGTGAAGGGATCGATTCTTACAACCAAGACGTGGTTTCTGCTAATTGGTGCAGCGCTATTGATCAGCGCCGGCCTCCTCAATCTGCGTCAACGCGTGCGGCACGAAACGCCGCCGTGGGACGGTGTCGAGTGGGTCGAAACCAAAGACGGGATCATCGCGAAGAACATCGAGCGTGGTTCCGCGGCGGATCGCGCCTGGTTACTGCCGGGCGATCAACTGCTCGGCATCAGCCTCGACGGCAAGGGCAGGGCCGAACCGATATCCTCCGCTCGTGACGTGCAGATTTATCTCGAGCAGGCGCGCGTGGGAGGCCAGTTGCACTACCTCATGCGGCGTCCTTCGTATTCTCCCGAAGTCGCTTACTGGGCCGACCTCGATAATCTCGGCTACATCCACAAGTGGACGCCGAGAGTGCTCTACATAAATCTCATCGGCCTGGTCTACTTGTTGGTTGGGTTCTTTGTGCTCTTCAAGCAGGGCGGACGCGCGCCTTACGCGCTTCACTTTGCGACGTTCTCTCTGGCCGCGTTTGTCTTTCTGTTCTACACGCCGGTCGGTAGTTACCGAGACCTCGACCTGGCAATTGCCTTTCTCGACAACGCCGCGCTGATTTTGTTTGCGCCGCTGTTCCTGCACTTCTGCGCGCTTTACCCATCGAGGCAACAACTCTTTACCACTCGCCGTTGGCGCGCCGCCTTGTTGTACGTTCCGGCCTTGCTGCTGCTCGTTTTCTCCTTCGTGTTCCTGAGGGATGAACTGGCAAAGGCTTTTCCTGTCTTTCACGAGATTCCGGTCACCGAAAAAATTGTCCAGCTCTTTTACTGGCTGAGCATCTTCCATCTTGCTGCTGCGCTGATTGCGAGCGCGGCGTTGCTGCTGCGAACTTTCTTCAACGCGAAAAGCACTATCGTTCGACAGCAAGTGAAGTGGGTGGTTTGGGGAACTCTGCTCGCCGTCGCTCCTTTCACGCTTCTTTATGCCGTTGTCTACTTGTTTGGCGCGCCGACCGATCGTTGGTTGACTGACGTCGCGATCCTGCC
>Ga0075423_10007702_pt1 | contig 10183 bp, 5 predicted proteins | sample SoiMethybrSBSTD2_FD_80114 | JGI IMG/M metagenome (GOLD analysis project Ga0075423, IMG submission 80114) | Bulk soil microbial communities from a Populus tree surrounding site in Tennessee, USA - Soil MetaG P. TD hybrid SBSTD2 | ecosystem: Environmental > Terrestrial > Soil > Tree plantation...
AAACGGGCAAGAAGGGCAAAAACAAAGCACTCGACTTCATCAGCGACAAGAAAACATTTCCCTTGCTCGCACGGCTCCTCGGAGCCAGCGACTTCTTGTGGGAAGACTTTCTGCGCCGCCAGCATAACAATCTCCTTCCGCTGCTCACGCAATACCGGGATGCGCCCCTCATCAAGCCGCAGGCGACCCTCCGGAAGGAGCTCGACCGTGCGGTCGCTCGCGCCAAAACAGACGAAGCGCGAAAGGAAGCCTTGAATCGGTTTAAAGATAACGAGCTGTTCCGAATCGACATGAAACATATCGTCGATGCGTCGCCCAGCTTGACCGATTTTTCCCTGGCCCTCACGCAACTGGCCGAGGTCATCATGGCCCGCAGCGTCGTCGATTGCCAGACGAAGCTGGGCCGGCTCTATGGCCGCCCGCTCCTTCGAAACCGAAAACCCTGCCCCTTTGCGGTACTGGGCTTGGGCAAATTCGGCGGACGGGAACTCGGCTATGCGTCGGACATCGAACTCTTGTTCGTCTATGGTGGGGAAGGGTCCACGAACGGCAAGACGAAGCTGGAGAACTCGGAATACTTCGAGCGGCTCGTTCAAGAACTGCTTCAGTGGATCGAAGCGAAACAGGAAGGCATCTTTCATCTCGACGTACGACTGCGTCCGCACGGAGGCAAGAGTTCGCTGGCCAATGTATTTGAGGCAGGCCGTGACTACTGTAGTCCGACCGGATACGCCGCGCCATTCGAACGGCAAGCCCTCATCAAACTCCGACATATCGTCGGCGATGTGTCATTGGGCCGACAGATGGAAGCGCACCGCGACTCCTTCGTCTACGGAACAGATCCCTGGGATATTCCCGGGGCAGTGGAGCTCCGAAGACAACAGCTGAGACAAATGGTCAAGCCGGGCCAGGTGAATCTCAAGTATAGCGCGGGAGGACTCATCGACATCGAATATGCCGTGCAGTACCTGCAAGTGATACATGGTCACGACCACCCAAGCCTGCGTACACCGAATACCCTGCAGGCGCTCGCCGCACTGGTCAAAGAGGGCTTGGTCTCGCGGACCGACGGAGAGATGCTTCGGAAAGCCTACATCTTCACCCGTATCCTGATTGACGGTTTACGCATGGTCCGGGGAAACGCCAAGGATCTTGTCCTCCCGCCGCCGGATTCGGAAGAGTTTATCAGTCTGGCCCGCCGCGTCGGCTACACGACGGACGATTGGCGGGCTTGTGCGCGCCATTTACAGGCAGATATCGCGCACCACATGCAGGTAACCCGTGAATTCTTCACACAACACTTCGGCATCCTCTAGCAAATTTCGAAAACCCGTCACAACAAAAGAGCGTCCGTCTCCCAGCCGCGAGAGACGGACGCTCTTGTCTTTCGGTGCTTTCTATCGAGGGCCTTATCAATATGTGATCCTTGCGTGAACCAACATATCACATGGCCAGCTGGTTGCCCTAGACATCGTAGTACAGGACATACTCGTATGGATGCGGCCGTAACCGCATGGCATCGACTTCCCTGGTACGCTTATAGCGTATCCAGGCCTCGATCAGGTCCTTACTGAAGACTCCGCCCTTAAGCAGAAACTGATGGTCCTGCTCGAGGTTGCGCAATGCTTCGTCAAGACTGCCCGGCAGGGTACGGATTTTTGCCGCCTCCTCCGGTTCGAGATCGTACAGATCCTTTTCAGCCGGTTCACCAGGATTGATCTTGTTCTCAATCCCGTCCAACCCTGCCATAAGCATTGCGGGAAAGGCGAGATAGGGATTCGCGGTTGGGTCAGGAAAGCGCACCTCGATCCGCTTGGCTTTGGGGCTCGGTGAGTACATGGGAATCCTGACGCCCGCCGATCGATTCCGGCTGGAATAGGCCAGCAGGACCGGCGCTTCGAATCCGGGGGTCAGCCGCTTGTAGGAGTTCGTCGTCGGATTGGTAAAGGCGGCCAGGGCCGGCGCGTGCTTCAGGATGCCGCCAATATAATAGAGACAGAGCTGCGAAATGCCGGCATATTCCTTCCCGGCAAACAGGGGCTTCCCATCCTTCCAGATGCTCTGGTGCGTATGCATGCCTGTGCCGTTGTCGCCAAAGATCGGCTTGGGCATGAAGGTCACGGTTTTCCCATGTCGGCGGGCGACGTTCTTGACGATGTACTTGTACATCATCAGCTTGTCTGCCGTCTTCACCAGCGAGTCGAAGCGCATGTCAATTTCTGCCTGACCAGCCGTTGCCGTCTCGTGATGGTGTTTCTCAATGTAGATACCGGCCTTTTGCATCTCTAAGACCATCTCGCTGCGGATATCCTGTTGTGTATCGGTTGGCGGGACCGGGAAATAACCTTCCTTGTGACGGATCTTTCCGCCCAAGTTGTGGCCTTCCTGTCCGATATTCCAGGCGCCTTCTTCGGAATCGATGAAGTAAAAGCCGCTGTGGCCCGTCTGATCATACCGGACCTGATCGAAAATGAAGAACTCCGCCTCCGGCCCCCAGTAGGAGATATCGCCGATCTTCGTGCTCTGGAGATACTTCTCCGCCTTCTGCGCCACGAACCGCGGATCGCGATCATAGGGCTCGCGCGTGATAGGATCGAAGATGTTGCCGACGATGCTCAGCGTCGGAACCGCGCAGAACGGATCGAGACAGGCCGTCGTCGGATCGGGAACCATCAACAGGTCGCTGTCGTTGATCGCCTTCCAGCCCCTAATCGACGAACCATCCAACCCCGAACCGTCCTTGAAAAGCCCTTCACTCAGCTCTTCCACAGGAATCGAGAAGTGCTGCCAGGTGCCGAGCAGATCGACAAACTTCAAGTCCACAACCCGGACTTTGTTCTTCTTTGCAAACTCCGATACCTCGCGGGGATTCATTCCTACCAATCCTCCTTGTCATGCTCGATATATTATGATGGGGATCCTGTCGCGACGCGTTCCGATGCGCCAACCTGCCGGTCCATGAACCGATCGATGTCTTCCTTGACGGTCGAACGGATGGTCTCAAGACGAGCCGGGTCTTCGATCTTGGTCCCTTGCCGATCCGTCACATAGAACACGTCGGCCACCTGGTGTCTGCCGCCGGTACGCAAGGACTGATGTATGTCGTCATCCAGTCTGGTCGAAATCCTGGCCGCTTCGACCGACAGACCGAGCTGAAAGATACTGTGGGTAATGGCATACAACAGTCCTTGTGTATCATCTGCAAACACATCGATGATCGTGGACCGGTCACAAGTCTCGTTATCGATCTGGACCTCAGTCGCCTCGCGAGTGGCAGGCAGCTGGCGAACGGAGGACAGACGGGTATGTCGGTTCATCAACCGCTCGACAGACTCCTCGCCTTTCAGCACCTGGATAATCGTCTCGCCTATTTCATCCCCTCGTTCGGCCGGAGGAGCACCTGCAAAATCCGGATCGGTGGCCTGGAAGGTGTTCACCACGACTCCGTCTTCTCGGGTGGTGATCTGCGCGTCCTGAATCTGAAGTCCTTGGGAAGCCATGACACCGGCAATTTTCGACACGATACCGGGGGTGAGGTTGTCATGGGTGATCACGGTGTATTCGCAGATACCCAGTGCCTCGTTAAAACTGTCCTCGACCAACGCTTCCCCTGTTTTCAGCCTTCTGATTGCCCCCAGATGGGCTGCTATCCGCTTCGGAGCCGTTCCATACAGATACCGCAAGGGAAACTGTTTCAGTTGGGATTCAATCCAGTCGCTTCCCACTGCCGCAGAATCCGTGAACTCGCGCGCCACATCGCCGACCAGTTGCTTAAATCGCTCCGGGCCTGCCATTTCATCCCGCTCACCCGACACCACCGGCAAGGTGCGCAGATAGAGTTCGACGAGCAAGGATTCTTTCCACTTGGTCAAAACCCCCGGTCCTACCGCCGCAATATCGGCTGCGGTCAGCACCAACATCTTACGGAGGATGTCCGGCGTCCCCACTCCCTTGGCGAATGGCACAATAACCTTCTCGTCGTACGGATCGCGCCGAAAGGCCGTGTTAGACATGAGCAGATGCTGATGCACGAGAAAGACCAGCGTCCTCGTCTCTTGCTCGTCACACCCCAGTCGATCCGCCGTCTCTTCCGCGATCATCTTACCGACTTCACAATGATCTTCCTTCCGTCCCTTTCCCAGATCGTGCAACAGGATCGCCAGATGCAACAAGTCCTTCCGCTTCATCTCCTGACAGACCTTTCCGATGACGCCAGGCTCATGGACAAACGCCTCCGCCTTCCCTACCGCCAGCAACGAATGCTCATCCACCGTGTATTTGTGATACTGGTTGAATTGCATGAGGCCTCGGAGCGGCGCAAAAATCGGAATGATCTTCTCCAGCAGATGCACGCGATGCATCGCTTCAAGCGTATCGGCAACCCCTCCCGGTCCGGCGAGGATCTTCAGAAATACCTGGCTGACCTCAGGGGTCCGGAAGGCGTCACTCGACACACTGTCCATGTGACTATGGATTTCGTCCAATAGGTCGGTATCAATTTTGAGGCTGTGCGACCGGGACAGCTCGAACAGTTGGAGGAGCAGGTACGGACTATCCAGAACCCGGGCCCGCAGCTCGGAAGGAACAGTCAGCTGCTGACCGGTCACCAGAAAACAGCCGTCCACCATGGCGGACGGTTCGGCGCAAATCGATCGCTGGTCCGCAGTCTGGACCAGGCAACGGTCCACAAATCGGAGTAGGGTTTCGTGCAGTCCCATCGTATGCCGGTAGTACTGCTGCATGAAGAGCTCCACTCCCAGAAGGTTGGGCTGATCGTGGAATCCATACAGGGAGGCCAGCCGGACCTGCTCATCGAACGACAGGATTTCTTCCGCCCTCCCGGCTTCAAAATGCAGAAACGCCCGAACACGCCATATGAAATCACGAGCCTCCGTCAACGAGAGGCAATCCTGTCTGGAGAGGAATCCGCGATCCGCCAGATCTAGTAGTGTCGAGGTCTGGAACCGGGCCATACCGGCCCACCGAAGCAGATGAAAATCCCGCAGCCCGCCTTTGCTTTTCTTGACGTTGGGCTCCAGAAGATACACCGTCTGTCCAAACTTCACATATTCACGGTTGCGCTCCGCGACTTTTTGTTCAATAAACTTTCCCACCTCATTTCCGACCACTTCCTGCGCGTATCGGCGATTGAACTCCTGGAACAGGTACGGACTTCCGGTCAAAAATCTCGCGGACATCATGGAGGTACGAATCGTGAGGTCCTTCCCCGCCAGATCGATGCAATCGTGAATCGTCCTCATACTGTGGCCGACCTGGAATCCTAGATCCCACAGATGGTGCAGCACCTCCTTGAAGAGAGCCGGTGCCGATTCGCCTGCCTCTTCGCGAAAGAGAAACATGACGTCGATATCTGAATAGGGAGCCAGCTCCCGGAATCCGTAGCCTCCCAAGGCCACCAGGCAACAGTGCCGGTCTCCCGCGACCTGCGCCTCCTCCCCGGACTTCCGCATGGCCTTCTTGTACCGGGCAATGATCAGCCGGTCCACGAACTCGGTCAGGGCCGTCATGACATCAGCCCCCGAGGCCCCGGCCAGCAACCGCTGCCGGAGCGCCGTTCGGTACTCCGCCAGGGCGGAGACCGGCTCGAACTCTGCCTTGCGTAAGAGTTCGGCCGGTGACCCACTGATAGCCGGCATTGTCACAGTGCGCTTTCCCCCGTTTCGCCGGTCCTGATCCGCAGCACGGATTCGAGATCCGACACGAAAATCTTCCCGTCCCCGACGCTGCCGGTCTTCGCGGCACGCGCAATGGTTTCGAGCACGCGCTGCACCATATTGTCCGCAACATACAATTCGATCTTCACCTTCGGCACAAAGTCGGTCGTATACTCGGCGCCCCGGTAGGTTTCGTGAGTCCCCTTCTGACGTCCGAATCCTTTGACCTCCGACACCGTCATCCCCTGTACCCCTATTTCCACCAAGGCATCCTTGATGTCATCCAATTTGAACGGCTTCACGATGGCTTCGATCATTTTCATAGTGCTGCCTCCCTCTCAGGCTCCCCCGGCGACGCGGATCGTCCGCGTCGCCGGGACTGCCGGCACAGTGGTTTCGTCGATTGTATCATGGTCCATCTACTAAACGTGATAGGCTTTCTCACCGTGCTGGCTCACATCCAAGCCTTCTTGTTCTTCATCTCCCGTCACACGAATGCCGATGATCACATCGATAATCTTCAGAATGATCCAGGTGCCGATCGCCGTATAGGCCCCCACTGCGAGCACCATCGTGATCTGAGCGCCCATGAGTCCGAAACCTCCGCCATAGAACAGCCCATCGGCCGCGGCACCCATTGCCTTTGAATTAAACAACCCTCCCAAGATGCAGCCGGTCGCTCCGCCCACACCGTGAACCCCCACGACATCAAGTGCATCATCGTAACCCGCGGCGCACTTCACGAAGACCACGCAGATATAACAGATAAACGCGGCCACGACACCCACGATAAATGCCGGGAACAGGGAAACATACCCTGCTACAGGAGTAATGGTTGCCAGCCCGGCAATAGTTCCGGTAGCCACACCGAGCGCGGTGGGCTTCCCACGATGCGCCCATTCGATCAACATCCACACCACCGTCGCAGTCGAGGCTGCGATATGGGTCGCCACAAAGGCACCCACCGCCTGCGCATTTGCGCCCAAGGAGCTACCGGCGTTGAAACCGAACCAGCCGAACCAGAGGAGGCCAGCCCCCAGTACCGTGAGGGGAAGGTTATGAGGAGGCATCTGGGTGTTCGGATAGCCATTTCGTTTTCCCAGCATGATGCAGGCCACCAGCGCAGCCATGCCACACGTAACGTGCACAACCGTCCCTCCGGCAAAGTCCATGGCGCCCATCGCCCCCAACCAGCCGCCGCCCCAGACCCAATGGGCCACAGGATAGTATACGACCACGGACCAGATACCGAGAAACCACAGCATTGAGGAAAATCTGATACGTTCCGCAAGGGCGCCTGTGATCAGGGCCGGAGTAATAGCGGCAAACATCAGCTGAAAGACCATGAAGAGTTCGTGGGGAATCGTGGGACCGTAGGTCGGATGGGGAGTGACACCTACCCCCCTCAACATGAACCAATCAAGGTTTCCAATCACCCCTCCCACGTCGGGGCCGAAGGACAGGCTATACCCAAATACCACCCAAGCCATACTGCCCAGGCAGAGACAGATAAAGCTATGCAAGAGCGTACTCAGGATGTTTTTTTGCCTGGTGAGTCCTCCATAGAAGAGGGCCAACCCGGGCAACGTCATTAACATCACCAACGCCGAAGAGGCGAGGATCCATGCCGTGTCCCCCGGATCAGCTTTCAACTCAGCTGGGGCCGCCGGCGCCTCGGGAGCCTGCGCAACAACATCTTGCACGTAGAGAGCCGTCCATCCTGCCACCATGACAAGGCAGATCAGAAGGACCGGCAGAATCTTTTTCATATTACCCATAGCCGATAGCATATTTGCATCCTTTCATCCCCTGGTCAGGACGAGGTTGTCAATACGTCAATACGTTGGTCGAAATGTTCTGAGCGGCCCCCGATAGTTGTCTCACGCGACCCCTTCGCCCCGATTTGGGACAGGCGTCTCCATCGAAGCATACGGTGCTCCGTCTTGCGCTATCTTGAACCTGTCGAAGGATCGGCCTACCCGAGTGGATTAGTGAACCAGCGTCTGAAACATCTGTTCCTTGCACGAGATCACCCTCAATCCCGCACAGGCTTGCCTGCGCCTGTCCCGCACAAGAGGTTGACGGCTCCTATCGTGAGCGCCTCCGTGGCGCTTGCCACGGAGGCGCTTCGACCGAGCTCAATACAGGAACTTCACTTCAACTTTCAGCACACACTTCCCTATCCCCTCGCTTAGAACAGATAGATGACTTGGAATCCGAGGGTTGTTTGATTATTCGTCGCGACCGTGCCATTCAGGAAAGAATTTCTGTTTGAATGGTCATGCCGGCCCTCCACTCTCGTGATGAGTGACGGAGCTGGCTTGTATTGAACTGTAAAGGTGGTCTCCCAGAGGGTCTGAACAACACCACCACCAGTCTGGAAATTGAAACAACCGGCACACCCTCCAGGAGTTGCAGATACAGGTACAGGTCCAAAACCACCCGGCCCACCAGCACCAGTGCAAACATTTGTACCGCCATTGAAATTCGCGCCGCCAGCGCAGGAACGGGCACCGCCTGCATCCTCCCAGATTTCTCCACGAAACCGGGTGCTCCAGGCATGGGGCTGATTCTGGTCGTTGAAGTCATGAATCCAGTAGCTGCCAATTCCGCCCCAACGGGCGTTCGGCGACTGGCCTGCTGCCGCTCTGATTCCGCTGGCGTTGCTCTCGTTCGCATAGTAGGGCTCAAACACGAGAGTATCACTGCCTGTGACCTTCACGGTGATAATCGACCCAGCCACCAATCGCTTGGCCGAAGGATCGCAGCCGGTTGTTCCGTTCACACAGGAACCGACCGCTGCATTACCGCCGAAGTTATTTCCATTCCCCTGCTCAGCTCCATAAGTCCCGTAGAAGGTGGCTGAGAACCTCTCGTGCGGGGTCAGGAAGACGCCCCACTCGAATGTTTTACCCCTATTGTTGTCCTCAATGTTGTCCCAACCATTGACGAGTCCGAGGGCCACGGTCGCCCATGTATTAATCGGATAGGTGAACCGTATGCCGGTCGTCGTGAAGGCTTGGCTCAGACCGAACATGAAGGTACGAGAAATATTGTAGTTGTCCCAAGCATTGATCTGTTCCAACCCGACCAATGTATGGATTTTTCCTACTTGAATCTTCAGGCCGTTGCCGACGGGGGCAAGATATTCACCGTAGATCTCTTGGGGGTCAAACTCGGCAGCATCCTGCCCTGGTTGGTAATTCGTACGGGCCCGTGAGAACCTGGCCTGGGCTCCATAACTGAGCCTTGCGCGAAAACCCACCCGGTCCATCGCAGTGCCTGCCGTGGCAGGTTTTTCGATCACGATCTGTGCCACTTGCGGCACAAATGAGTTGGCCTGTGTGTCGAAAATACGCAGATTGTTGATGTTGTTGCTGGGATTGTTGAAATTCTGCGTATAGGTGACATCCGTCGCCCCGGAGATCTTTATGCCCAAGGTCTTCCAGAGGGAGTCCGCATCCTTACTCTCCAGCGGCGCTCGCAATTGCGATTCTTGGGCGAATACCGCATTGCTGCCGAGAGGCGAGACTATCGCACATATTCCTATCCCTAGCCCGATTCCTATTCCTAGCCCAATACGTTTCCCTGCTGACTTCATGCCATCCTCCTCATCCAATTGGTGATTCGGTTGCTCACTCGGCTTGTCTCTCTTCTCTCGACGTCGTTGTCGCCACGCACGCCATTGTGCGCCACCGCCGGCCCCTCCCCGCAATTCGCTCTTACGTCCACATCGATTCCCACCGACCCCTGCCTGGAAATCGCGTTCAGCAGCCATCTAGTGCCGAATCATGGTTGCTGTCCAGCTTTTCCGACTATCTGGTTCATCTCCACCACCGCAATGCAGCCGGCTCGAATACGGATAAATAAAAACGTCCTTTAGCCCAACTGGGACCAAAGGACGCCATTGTCCATGCCGTACTATACCTGTAGGCCGGTGGGAAACGCCGTTGTTTCCCTCTCCGATTGGGGCCCCTTATACATGCACCATGAAAATCTGTCAATGCCTATCTCTGTTTAGATCTCCGCCAGAATGGCGGAAAGGTGGGACGGGCGGGAACCGAACTTGTTTCTCCCCCGTCTTGCCCGCCTCGCCTTTCCCGCTCGTCTGTGTTAGATTCGGTCTCATCTATGACTCCCTCATCCCGGCACTCGGTACGAACCCTGTCCTGCACGTCTTCATGTGTCCTGGCCCTGCTCTGCCTACTCGGCACGGCCTGTGGCACAATCGGCCCGAGCGGCAAAATCATTTTTGATGACCCGCGCGGAACCGTGTCACTGGAGACGATTCCCGACACCTCGATTCATGCGACTCATCCCATCAATTTGGAACCGGTTTTGCTTGCCCAGGTATTGAAAGGCATACTGGTTCAGGATCAAGGGGATCACATGTTTCAGAAGTTAGTCACGGGCCCCTCGTCTCCCGTTCCCGTCTTTTCGGATCAACATATCCAATTCCTTGCTCCACTGCTGGCGGAGGGGCTACGTACCGCATCGCCGGATCAGCA
>Ga0075423_10007703_pt1 | contig 10183 bp, 10 predicted proteins | sample SoiMethybrSBSTD2_FD_80114 | JGI IMG/M metagenome (GOLD analysis project Ga0075423, IMG submission 80114) | Bulk soil microbial communities from a Populus tree surrounding site in Tennessee, USA - Soil MetaG P. TD hybrid SBSTD2 | ecosystem: Environmental > Terrestrial > Soil > Tree plantation...
GCCGACAAGCCGTGGCTCGTAGAGCCGGGCGACCTCGAGCACGTGCGGGCGAGCCTCGACAGCTGGCCGCTGGCCGCGGAGATAATGACCGGGCGTCACGACGTCGCGGCCGGACTGGTCAAGAGGCTCGTCGGCGCCGCCGAGATCTTCGGCGCCTTCCGCTCCGACGCGCCTGCCATCGAGCAAGAGAGCGTGCACCATCTGGAGAAGCTCGTCGATGGCGCCCCGCTCAGACGTCCGTGGTGGTTCTTCGATGTGCGCGCGCAGGGGAGCGGTCCGGTCGACATTCCGACGCACGTCGTGGACCAGGCGCAGTGGCTCGTCGACGACGCCGCTGCTATGCCGGTGCTCCTATCGGCCCGCGCGTGGTCGACGCGTGTGCCCGCCGAGGCATTCCGGCGGATCACCGGAGAGGCGGGGTTCCCGCGGGAGCTCGAGCCGTTCGTTGACGACGACACGCTGAGTTATCGATGCAACGCCGAGCTCGTCTATCAGATCGGTCGGGTGACCGCGAGCGCCGCGACGCGGTGGAACCTCTCGCCGTCGCCGGGTGGCGGAGACATCTCGCACAGCGTCGCTCGCGGGACTCGCGCCGATGTCCGCCTCGAGCAGAGCGCCCGCACGGACCACCATCGCAGAGTCTTCGTTGAGCCGCGCGTCGATGACCGTGACGTCGCGCGCGCGCTGCGCGAGACGGTCAAAGCGTGGCAGGCCGAGCTTCCCGGCGTCGAGGTCGTCCCTGGCGGTCCGGAAACGTTCGAAGTGACCGTACCGCCCCCGCTCGACGGAGGCCACGAGACACACTTCGCCCGAGTCCTCCACGAGTTCCTAACGATCGTCGACGCTCACCGTTGGCCCCGCGCGCTCGCCGAGCGCACGCTCGCCAAGTACACCCTGCTCGCCGAAGCTGCGGCGAGGACGGGTAGCTAGTTCACTCTGCGGGCACGAGTACCGGAGCACCCTTGTCCTTGACGAAGAACACCACGAATTTCGCCGGCTTGGTGGTGCTTGCGTTCCGGCCAACGACATGAACATCGTTGGGGCCTTCATAGAAGGTCTGTCCTCGTGTCAGCGTTACCTGTTTTCCGCCCTTCACCTGCATCACAATGGAGCCCTCTAGTACGTAGACAAGCGCATGGGCGTTGTGTCGGTGGATGGGATCCGTCGAGCCGGGCGGATACTCCACCATGATCATCAGAGCTTCCTTGCCGGGACTCTCCGGAAGATCCTTCGACATGAGCGATGTGACCTTGGCCGACTCAGCCATCGCCGTGCCGGTCATGAGGGATAGCAAAACCAACGCAACGAGCGTGGTCGTCACAGTGACCTTCATGATCAGCCTCTTGCCTGTGAGCGGCGGAGCCATTCGTCGAGACCGATGCGGCCGAGGCGCGCTTCGCCGAGCGGCACGAGCGAGCGCTCCTCGACGCGGCCTCCGTAGTATCGGGCGTCGGGGTCACTGACAACCTGACGCGGGTCGCCGACTGCCTTCAGGTAGCGGGCGACGATTTCGTTGAACGGTGCTCGTTCCGGGCCGGCGATCTCGACGATGCCGTTTCGCGGCGCCGCGAGCGCCACATCGGCGACGATGGCAGCAACGTCGTCCGACGCGATGGGCTGGAACAGACCTGGCGAAAGCCTGACTGTGCTTCCCTTCGCACTTGAATCGGCGATGCCGCGGAGAAATTCCATGAACTGGGTCGAGCGGATGATGGTGTAGGGGATGCCGGAGGCCTCGATCAGTTTCTCCTGGGCGACCTTGGCGCGGAAGTAGCCGTTGTCGGGCGTCCGGTCGGTTCCCACGATGGAGAGCGCGACATGGTGCCCGACGCGGGCTGCGGCCTCCGCCGCCAGAAGGTTGCGGCCGGAGGTCTCGAAGAATTCCAGCACCGCCTTGTCTTCCCATGAGGGCGAGTTGGCGAGGTCGATCACCACCTGCGTGCCGGCCATGGCCTCTTTGAGGCCCTGGCCGGTGATGGTGTTGACGCCGGTATTGGGCGAGGCCGCGACGACTTCGTGGCCGCCCTGGCGCAGAATGGCGACGCTCTTCGAGCCGATCAGGCCGGTGCCGCCGATAACGACGATCTTCATACCGAACCTCCTAGGTTCTAGCCGACTAGGTTTCTAGCCGAGCGGTTTCCCTTTCGTCGATTCGAGATGCTTTGGAACGGTACACCTGGCTACGCTTTCCCATTGGTCCTGCTTAGGACGCGGAGAGCACCGCGCGGGTTACCGAAAGCGAATGCTCATTTCATCCCGCCCGGTAATCGCGAGCGCGCTGAATCGGTCAGCTATTTCAAATCGATCCAGTACCAATCAGGGACCGCTAGCGTACCTATCGGCCGTGGACCGGAACGATCACCTGCGTGCGTGAGCGGACATACGGCGCGAACTGGTGCCAGCCACGCATGGCGCGGAACTCCCGAGTGGTGATCGCGTCCGGACTATTGAGCTCGTAGATCGTCGTGTACACCCGTCTTGCCATCCGTTCCGTCTTGCCGGCCGCGCTCTCTGTTATCTCACCCGAGGAGACATACCGCCGGCCGCGGTGCACTCCCGGGCATCTGAGCGCGTCTGGCAAGTGCACCGCGTCGTACCACCGATTCCATTCGGCTTCGACGGCCGCGTCCACCTCGGCTGTCACGATCAGCACGCACTCGGGGAAGTCGGACATTGCGTTCTCCTGGCGGAATGGTCGTGCCCTCGGTGAGGCGCAGAGCGCGCGGGGTTGGTCAAAAGAAGACGCTGACGTTCTTCGGCAGCAGCACGTTCTGGTCGAGGAGAAGCTTACGGCGTGCGATCCTCCACCCTCCGTCGACGCGCCGCAGGATGTCATGCCGGGCGCCGACGTACAGATCCTGCTCCGTTTCCGCGCGCGTCCGATAGACGAGGAAGTTCGAGTAGACCTTCAGCTCCGACGCCGTGTCGCCGGTCTCCACCTCGACGTTCGAAATGATGTGGCGCGTGCGCGAGGGAGGATCCTCGCCCCACGCCATCCCCGTATCGAGGCGCGCGATGCGGCCCTCGAGCGTCACCTTCGTCTCGTCGAGGATCGCCATCTCCTCTTCGATGTCCAGGTCCGCCTCGCGTCTCCGGTCGGGGGCGAGGACCGTGATGGCTTTGCTCGACTGTGGATAGCGATTGTTACGGCTCGCCATCCAGTAGCGGACGTCGTCGGTGAAGAGCTCGAGCCACTCGTGGAAGCGGCGCTCGTCCAGCAAGCGGGCTTCCCGGTACAGGAACTGCTCCACATCGCGCAGAAGGTCGCCCGGCATTACCGATCTCGGCCGTTCTTGATCTCGGCCCACTTCTCGGCCGCCATCAGCTGCGCCCAGCGCTGATAAAACTGTCGCTGGTTACTCTCGCTGAAGCGATAATCGCTGACCGAGGCTTTCAGCTCATCGTTCCAGCTCTCGTGCCCCAGCCCCATCTCGTAGTTCAAGGGATAGCGGCGGGCTACGACGCCGCGCCCTGTCTGCGTGCACGCCTGCCAATTGTCCATGTCGTCCTGCTCGAACACGCCCGCCGGGCCGAAGACCCGAATGCCGGCGAGCCGGTTGGCTTCCTTCACCTCGGGCGGAGCGGCCTTGTCGACGTACACCCACGCCCAGACTTCCGTCTTCTCCGGCCCGCGGGGATGCCAGACGCGAAACGTGCGCGACGTCGGTTTGAGCATGGAAAAGTTCGGGAACACCGTGCCGGCGACGGGCTTCATCTGGCCGGCACGCTGACCGAGACGCTTCACGATGTCGGGAAAGATCTTTGCCTCGTAGGCTTGAATCTCGGGCGCCGGCGGATCGGCGTTCATGTTCGCGCCTACGGTCATGACGCAATGGCCATTGCCCGGCGAGAGCGCCGCGCCCGTCGGATCGTTACCGACCCGGAAATCACCGCCGAACCCCGCGCGAATGGCGGAGACGTGACTCCACGTGACGTGATAGCCGTCCCCGGCGAAGTTCTCCGCAGGAAGCTTCCAGTTGCACGGGATGATCCACTTGTGCAAGCCCCCCACAACTTCGACGCCGCCCTCTTGGCGATCGAAGAACAAATCCAGGTACCACGTCATTTCGCCGAGGTACTCGCGCAGCGGCGGGGCTTCCGGATCGAACGTGGCGAAGACGAGGCCCTTGTAGCTCTCGAGTTGCGCGACCGCGATGAGACCCCACTTTTCGCGCTCGAGGGCGTTGTAGTAGGCCTCCTTGATGAACGGCACGCCGACCAGCCGGCCGTCGTTGCGATACGTCCACCCGTGATAGGCGCACGTGAAGCTAGCCGCGTTGCCTTTGTCCGCGCGACAGAGCCGGTTGCCACGATGACGGCAGACGTTGAGGAATGCGCGAAGCTCGCCGTCGGTCCCGCGCACCACCAGCACAGGGTCCTCGCCCATGTAGGTGCTGAAGAAATCTCCCGGCTTGGGGACCTGGCATTCATGGCAGAGGAAGAGCCAACACCGCGCAAAGATTCGCTCGAGCTCCTGCTCGTAGATCTCCTGCTCGACGAAGATTCGACGACTGATACGGCCGGTTTCGACGTCCACCAACCGAGTGACATCCGCGGCCATTGGCCCTGCCTCCGCTAGCGATAGGACCCTTCAAGTGCGCCCGGTCCCGCCTCCGCCTATCGTTGCGGCCGGGCTCATCCGCGGGGGCCAGAGTCGCGCTCGGGCCGGCCGTCGTCAAGCGCCTGGCTCGCAGCCGGGCACTTCGGGAGGGCCGCGAGTGGCCAAGCTTCCACACGCTGCCGCCGTGTAGCATCCTCAGCGAGCCTCGGCGGCTCGGTCCGCGGTGGCTTACAGTGAGACATCACTCAGGAAGGGAGACGTGCACGCATGCTGATGCGCAAGCTCGGTCGCAGCGGATTGAAGGTGGCCGCGCTCTGCCTGGGCGGCAACACGTTCGGGTGGACGACGGACCAGAATGCCTCAGAGGCCGTGCTCGACCCTTACGTCGAGGCCGGTGGGAACTTCATCGACACGGCCGACGTCTACTCGCGGTGGGCGCCCGGCAACAAGGGAGGCGAGTCAGAGACGGTGCTCGGCGTCTGGATGGCCGCACGCCGCAACCGGCAGGCGATCGTCATTGCCACCAAGGTGTGCGGTCCGATGGGCCCCGGCCCGAACGACGCCGGCCTCTCGCGCCAGCACATCATGCAGGGCGTCGAGGCCTCGCTGAAGCGGCTGCGGACGGACTACATTGATCTCTACCAGGCGCACTGGGACGATCGTGAGACGCCGCTCGACGAGACGCTGCGCGCCTTCGACGACCTCGTGCGCCAGGGCAAGGTGCGCTACCTCGGCGCGTCCAACTACGTCGCCTACCGGCTGACCCGGGCGCTGTGGGAGAGCGAGCGGCAGGGCTGTGCACGCTACGAATGCCTGCAGCCGAAGTACAACCTGGTCTTCCGCGACGAGTACGAGCGTGAGCTGGAGCCGCTCTGCCTCGAGCAGAACGTCGGGGTCATCCCGTACTCCTCACTCGGCAGCGGCTTCCTCTCCGGCAAGTATCGCAGCGGCGAGACGCTTCCGTCGACGGCGCGGGCGGCCGGCGTGCAGAAGGCCTATATGACCGAGCGAGGCTTCGCCATCCTGGCCGCGGTTGAGAAGATCGCGGCCGGCCTGGGCGTCACGCCGACGCAGGTCGCGATCTCCTGGCTCGCGCACCGGCCGGGCATCACTGCGCCGATTGCCAGCGCGACCTCGAAGACGCAGCTCCAGGAGCTCGTTGCTGGCGTGGAGCTACAGCTCGACGCCGAGGCGCGCAAGACGCTCGACGAGGCGAGCGCCTGGCGGGAGGCATGACGGCAGACCCGGATCTCGCCCCTCCGGGGGCGCCTCGCGCTTTCCTCGTGTGATCCCCGACTTTCCCCAGGACTCCAGCGGGCGTCCGCAGCCATTCTCTTGTGCGTCGGGAGTGCGTATGAGTTCGCGAAACCCGACGCGGAAGTGTAACCACGGCGCGGTCGCACGTCGCGACCCAGGACCTGCGGCATGCGATCATACACGTCCGCCACTCGGTCGCCGTACGTCGAGGGCCCGTACGACCGTGTGGTGCAAGTCAATCACTGCTCCTGACGCATGGGGAGATCCGATGCCGAACATCCCTGATGACATTTTCGCTGAGCCCGATGTCTCACCAGATACGCTCGCCAATCTAGGGCCGTTGCGTCGCTTAGCCGGGGTGTGGGAGTCCGACCAGGGGGTAGACGTCAACCCGAAGGCGGAAGGCCCCGAACAGCGCGTCTTCCGGGAACATATTCGTATGGACCCGATTGATCCGCAGACTAACGGCCCCCAACTACTCTACGGGCTGCGCTACCACATCCATATCAACACGCCCGAGGAAGCCATCACCTTCCACGATCAGGTCGGCTATTGGCTGTGGGAACCGGCCACCGGGCTGATCATGCAAACCATCGGCATTCCGCGTGGGCAAGTGGTGTTGGCGGGCGGACTGGCGAAGCCGGACGACGAGCGCATTACAGTGGAGGCGCGGCGGGGCGATACACGTTTCGGAATTTGCTCGACCACCTTCCTCGAAGAAGCGTTTCGCACCGACTATTACCGCATCGACATCACATTCAACGCTGACGGCAGCTGGACCTATCTGACGCGTACTGATCTGGCTGTCCGGGGCCGCACGCCGGCGTTTAACCACCATGACACCAACACCCTACGGCGGATCGCGCCACCTGTGCCGAACCCGCTCGTCGGCCTGCTGCGTGAAAACGTGAGTGGAAAAAAGGTATGAGGCGTGCGCACTGATTCGTGGCGCACTAGCATCGCGGCCACCATGAACGGGCGCGCGTTCGTCTCTGGCGCAGCGTTGTTGCTCAACCGACGAACCGCAAAGACGCCCGGCCTCGCCATCCCGCTGTCGCTGCTGCTGCGGGCTGACCAAGTCATGGAGTGATGACCGACCGAAGCGGACCTCGAAGTCTTTCTGGTCGTGCCGCCCACGCGATGTCGAGTATTCAGCGGCGGGTCACCTGGCCGATTGTCGTGCACTCCGTGCGGACGGCGGTCGCGGGTGTCGCCTCGCTGCTCGTTGCGCGGCTGTTCAAGCTACCCGAAGCGTACTGGGCACCGATCACCACGATCGTGATCACGCAGTCCTCGCTTGGGGCCGCACTCGCCGTCTCGTGGCAGCGCTTTGTCGGGACGCTTCTTGGAGCGGTCATCGGAGCGATCGTGGCGAGCCATTTCGGGCCACACGCCCTCGTCTTCGGGGCGAGCTTGTTCATCCTTGGAGTGGTTCGCGTCCTGATGCACTTGGATCTTACGGCATATCGGTTCGCGGGCGTCGCCCTGGCGATCATCGTCTTGGTGCCGCGGACGGGTTCCGCATGGCAGATCGCGCTTCATCGATTCATCGAAGTATCCATAGGAATCGGCGTAGCGCTGATGATGTCGGTGCTGTGGCCGGAGAGGGAAGATATCCCCGCCGGGCGCGGCTAGAATCCCGCGGGAGGACGCGATGAACGAGCACGACATTCGAGAGCTGCTGAGCGACGCGAAGCGCGGGCGCCTGTCGCGGCGCGCGTTCGTACGGACGCTGGTCGGAGTGGGGCTGACCGCGCCGTTCGCCCGGCAGTTGTTAGACGGCGTCGGCGTCGCACACGCGCAGCCGACGCCGTTCACACCGGCGAAGCGCGGCGGGGGCGGGCCGCTGAAGATTCTGTGGTGGGACGCGCCGACGTCGCTCAATCCCGCGCTGGCGCTGGGCGTGAAGGACTGGAACGCCAGCGCGCTGTTCTACGAGCCGCTGGTGTCATTCGATCTCGAGGGCAACATGGTGCCGGTGCTCGCGCGCGAAGTGCCCAGCGTGCAGAACGGCGGCGTCTCCAAGGACGGCACCGTCGTTACCTGGCGGCTCAAGCGCAACGTGCAGTGGCACGACGGCAAGCCGTTCACTGCGGCCGACGTCGTCTTCAACTGGGAGTACGCAGCGGATCCGGCCACGGCTTCGCCGCAGGTCGGCGTGTTCCGCAACGTCAAGCGCATCGAGGGGCTCGATACGCACACCGTGAAGGTCACCTTCACCCAGCCGACGCCGTACTGGATCGTCACCGGCGCGCTCCTGCCGAAGCACGTGTTCGAGCCCTACAAGGGCGCGAATTCCCGCGAGGCGCCCAACAACAACAAGCCGGTGGGGACGGGCCCCTATCGCTTCGTCGACTTCCGGCCGGGCGACATGCTGAAGGCCGAGCTCAATCCGAACTACCACGTTTCCAACCGGCCGTTTTTCGACACCGTCGAGCTGAAGGGCGGCGGCGACGCGGTGTCGGCGGCGCGGGCGGTGCTGCAGACCGGCGAGTTCGACTTCGCGGGCGAGGTGGCCAGCGTGGAGGACGACGTCCTCGAGCGGCTCGAGACCACCGGCGGCAAGGGACGCGTGTCGGTCGGGTACGGCGGCCGCATCCTGCACATCGCGCTGAACCAGTCCGATCCGTGGACCGAGGTCGACGGCGAGCGCTCTAGTGTGAAGACGACGCACCCGTTCCTCACCGACCCGGCCGTGCGCGGCGCGCTCGCGTTGTTGGTGGACCGTGCGGGCATTCAGGAGCAGATCTACAGCCGCACGGGGCGGGCGACCGGCGTCTTCATCACGGCGCCCAAGCGCTTCCGATCGAAGAACATCCGTTGGCAGTACGACCGGGACAAGGCCAACCAGCTCCTCGATGCCGGCGGGTGGAAGCGCGGCGCCGACGGTGTGCGAGTGAAGGACGGCAAGCGCCTCAAGGTCCTGTTCCAGACAGTCACGAACGGGCCGCTGCAGAAGATCCAGGCCATCGTCAAGCAGGCCGCCACCAAGGTTGGTTTCGAGGTCGAGCTCAAGTCGGTAGTGGCCTCATCGTTCTACGGCTCCGACCCGGCGAACCCGGACACCTACACCCACTTCTACGCCGACCTGCAGCTTCAGACCTACGTCATGGGCCCGCCCGACCCCGAGCGTCTGCTGCGCGTGTTCACGTCGTGGGAAATCCCGCAGAAGGAGAACAAGTGGCAGAAGTTCAACGTCTTCCGCTTCCGTAACGATGAGTACGACCGCCTCTACCGTGCGGCCGAGACCGAGATGGAGCCGGTCAAACGCGCCGCTATGTTCATCCGCATGAACGACATCGTGGTCGAGAATGGTGTGGTGATTCCCGTCGCCCAGCGCGCCAAGGCCGCCGCGGTCGCGTCGAAGCTGCGCGGCGCGGAGACGAACCCCTACGACTTCGACTTCTGGAACATCGCCGGCTGGTACCGGGAGGCGTGAGCGAGCATCACAGAAGAGCGCGCAGCCACGCGCCGACCACCAACACCAGGACGGCCACGGCGAGCGTCCACTGCGCCGACGGGCGTAGAGGCCGCGATAGCGCGCGCGCGGTGACCAGGCCCAGGACGCCGCCGAGTAGCAGGCCGAAGAGATGCGCGAGGAGATCGGCATCCGGGCTGGTGCCGAGAAGGGCGAGCAGGGCGAGACTCGCGGCGACGACCGTCCATAGTTTGCGTGCGGCTGGGCGCCTTTCACGTGACATGACTCGCGTGGCCGCGAGGATTCCGATGGCGCCGAACATCGCCGTCGAGGCGCCCACGGAATTGTGGTGGGCGCCGTGGGCGACGGCGGTGAGGGCGTTGCCGCCGGCGCCGGCCAGGAGGAGCAGCCAGAGGCCGACACCGGGGCCGAGTTGTTGACTCACCGCCCCGACCAGCACGACGCTCGCCGCCGCGTTGCCGAGCACATGGGGCGCGTCGGCATGAAGCGTTAACGCGGTGACGGTCCGCCACCACTCTCCGGCAACGATGCGCTCCGCGGAGGCGTCGCCGCGCTCGAACCAGACGCTTCCGTTAGCACGCGTCCCGGTGACGGCAAAGAATCCGATCAGCAGGAGGCCGACGGCGACGCCGACCGCGGCTGCGCCACGAACGGGCACCGGGATATCGGCGCCCACGTCCACCGTGTCGGCACTGTTCTCTCGATCATAGGCGTCGAGGGCCTCGCGGGCGGCTTCGGCGTCACCGGCGGCGACGATGAGCGCCCAGCCATCGAGCCGGAGGCGGAGCCGGTGCGGAATGCTGCCGGCGGCGAGCACCACGGCCCATTCGTCGGCCTGGTGGCGCTCGCGCGTCACGCGGACAGCAGTTCCAGCGAGATCCTCCATCGCCAGCCATGATAGACGTCAGCGATGCATGTGCGTCCGC
>Ga0075423_10007705_pt1 | contig 10181 bp, 8 predicted proteins | sample SoiMethybrSBSTD2_FD_80114 | JGI IMG/M metagenome (GOLD analysis project Ga0075423, IMG submission 80114) | Bulk soil microbial communities from a Populus tree surrounding site in Tennessee, USA - Soil MetaG P. TD hybrid SBSTD2 | ecosystem: Environmental > Terrestrial > Soil > Tree plantation...
CTCCCGGACGTCGGTGTAGATCGCCTCGAAGTCGATCGCGACGCCCGTCTTCCGACGCTCCAGGAGATCGATCACGCAGAGGTAGAGATAGACCTCGGGAAGGTGGAACAGCGTGTCGACAGAGACGTAGTTCTCGTGACCCAGCCGGATCCGCGAGGTCTTGTAGGCTCGGTTTCGCTCCTCCGACCGAAGCGGCGTCAGCCCGTGAAAGGCGCGGGTGACGAAGTTGAAGTAGTCCATCTTGAGCAGGTTGCCGCGCTTCTTGTCGACCACCAGGCCCCGGATGACGAACGCCGGGTCGTACTTGAGGTCCAGGATCTCGCGCGGGTACTTCTTGTTCTCGACCAGCTTCTTCTTGGTGAGGTCGAAGGCCAGCTCCTCGACGTGCTGCGGGTCGTAGTGCGCGAGCGTGTGGTCCAGGTCGAACCCGATGGCCCGGATCTGCGTCATGCGGAGATTCCGGTTCACGAAGACGCGGTGTTTGCGCGGGATTCGGTGTTCGCGGTAACGCAGCGCCCGCGCCGACGGCTCGTTCGGCATCGGGCCGTTCGCACCCGCTTTCGGCTGTTGCTTCGTCTCGGGCATGGGCATGGATTGTAGGGGGAACCCGCTCCTGGGAAAAGCCGCGTTTCCGACGCCGCGCGTTCCGGCGTCCCAGATTCATCGGCGCGGCGCGCCCCTCCTTGACGCCGCGGGGACGCGTCCCTACTCTCCCGGGGTGAACCTTTGCCTCTACGAAGACCCGGAGGTGCTCACCTTCGGTCCTCACGCGCTGCTGCGTCCCGTCTTTTCCCTCCGGTGCGGCATCTTCCCCTTGATCGAGAAACTCGTGCGCGCGTTTCCGGAATCGCCGCTCGTACTGGTGGTGCGCCCGGAACTGGAGGAATTGACGCGGCTCCTCTACCCGACGGCGCACGTCGGGGAGCCGCCACCGGAGGAGACGCTCTTCGTGAACGGCAGGCTCTGCATGACCGACGACGAGGTGCTCCACTTCCTCGCCGCGGCGAAGCAGGAGGCGTCGTACATGACGGGAGGCGTCCTCTTCGCGGCCAAGGTCGGCGGCCCGCGCGTGGCGCACGTCGCGAAGTGGCTTCGCCGCGGCGACCCGGAAAAGGCGTTCGAAGAGCTTCGGTTTCCCGCGGAGGTGAACGGCTTTCTCGCGCGCTCCGCGGCGGACCTGATTCGCTGGAGCCCGCGTCAGATCGTTCAGGACTTCCGCTACGCCTTTCTCGCGGGATCGGTGCAGGGGCGGATCGACGAGGGCGCGCGCGTGCTGCAGCCCGACGCGATCCACGTCGCCCGCGGCGCGCGCGTCATGCCGGGGGCCGTGCTGAACGCCGAAGGCGGGCCGATCCTGGTCGGGGAGAACGCGGTCATCGAGCCCCTCGCCTATGTCGAGGGGCCCGCCGCGATCGGCGAGGGATCCCGCGTGAAGGCGGGCGCACAGATTCGGGAGGGCACCTCGATCGGGCCCGTCTGCAAGGTCGGCGGGGAAGTCGAGGCGACGATCTTCCAGGGATACGCCAACAAGCAGCACGACGGCTTCGTCGGCCATTCCTTCATCGGCGAATGGGTGAACCTGGGCGCCGGCACGATCACGAGCGACCTGAAGAACAACTACTCGAACGTCCGCTTCTTTCGGAGCGCGGCGGATTGGGCCGACGGGCGCGGCGAGGATTCCGGGCAGCGCCTCCTCGGCCTCACCGTGGGGGACTTCACGAAGACGGGCATCGGCGCCACGTTTCCGACCGGCGCGACGGTCGGCGTCGGCTGCAACCTCTACGGCACCGCGCTCCAGCCGGTCTACGTTCCCAGCTTCCTCTGGGGCGAGCCCGGTGCTTTGGTCGAGCATCGGGTCGACGCCATGCTCGAGACCGCCGTCCGGGCGATGGAGCGGCGCAAGGTCGAACTCCGCGTCGAGCTCGACTCGCGCCTGCGTCAGGTCTTCGACGATTCGCGGACCGAGCGGGAGCGCTACCTAGCCGCTTCGTCCGGCCGAACGCGCGGAGCGCGCGCGTGAGCGGCCGCTACAACGCGCCCCGCCCGTTCGTGTTCGGGGGGCCGCTGACGCCGGCCGTCAAGACGCTGCTCATCGCGACTTTCGGCGCGTACGCGTTTCAGTTCCTCGCGGGGTTCCTCGCCCACGTGCGTCTCGACCGGCTCTTCGGCCTCGTGCCGTACGACGTCACGCACCACCTCTACCTGTGGCAGCTCGGGACGTACCTGTTCCTGCACGGCGACATCTTCCACATCGGGCTGAACATGCTCGCGCTCTGGATGTTCGGGACCGAGCTGGAATCGCTCTGGGGGACGCGGCGGTTCACCCGCTTCTACTTCGTGACCGGGGTCGGCGCGGCGATCTGCACCACCCTCGTCTCCTGGAACTCGTACATCCCGACCATCGGCGCGTCGGGGGCGATCTACGGGCTCCTCGCGGCGTACGGGATCCTCTTTCCGGAGCGGGTGATCCTTCTCTATTTCGTGCTGCCGATCAAAGCGAAGTACTTCGTCCTGATCCTGGGCGTCATCACGTTCTGGTCCAGCGTCACCGCGTCGGGGAGCGGCGTGGCGCACGTGGCGCACTTGGGCGGGATGATCTTCGGGTGGCTGTATCTACGCGGCGTTCCCGGCCTGGGCAACGCGGTGGGCGGAGGGTTCCGGATTCCGGACGTCCGCGCGTGGTGGCAACGCCGGAGGCGCGACCGCTTGAAGAAGAAATTCAAGGTCTACTACCGGGAGACGCGCGGGAAGGACGACCCGGAAGAGTGAGATGCCGCGAATCGCGAATCTCCTCAGACGACCCGAGGTGGTCGCGGTCACGGCGGTGACGCCGTCCGATCCCGCGTCGGGCCGCTCGGCCGTCCTGGTTCACGTCGACGGCCTCGCCTGCGATTCCCTCTGCGTTCGAAGGACGGACCGCGCGCTGCGGGCGCTCCCGGGCGTCCGGGACGTGCGCTTCTCGCCGGGCCCCGACCGGTTCACGATCGAGACGAGCGGGCCGCCTCCCGATCGCGCGGCCGTCGAACGCGCTCTCTCGGCCGTCGTCGTGGCGCCGTGGGCCCGACGCCTCCTCGCGGCCGTCGCCGAACGCCTCGGGATTACCCCCCGCCGGCGCTGACCGGCGCGCCCGCGCCGGTTCGAAGGCCGTCCATCACCTCGTCGAGCACCCGCTTCGGCGGCCGGGCCTGCTCCATCGTCAGCGAGGCGAGCGGTCCGTCGACGAGCCCCACCTCCTGGTCGAAGGCGGGCTTCTCGGGGTCGACGTAGAGAATCCCCGTCACGAACTTCCCCTCCTCGCGCGCCCGGTGCAGCGTGGTCAGCGCTCCGAACGAATCGCTCGGATCGTAGTCTAAGCCGAGCTTCTTCAGCACGACCTTGGAGCCGTCGTGCAGCGTCACCTCGCGCGACTCGCCCGGGGCGTAGTCGACCTCGATGTGCTCGAAGTGGGGGACGAACGTCACTTCGTGGAGCGGCTCGTCCTGTTCCTTCACCGCGAGGTACGACTTGGTCGAGCCCTCGTGGTTGTTGAACGTCACGCAGGGCGAGAGGATGTCGATCACCGCCGTGCCGCGGTGGGAGAGGGCGGCCTTGAGGATCGGACGGAGCTGCTTCGGGTCACCGGAGAAGGAGCGCGCGACGAACCCGCAGCCCAGCTCCACGGCGAGCGCGCAGAGATCGATCGGCATGAGGTCGTTCACGCGTCCGGTCTTCGCGCGCGTTCCGAGGTCCGCCGTGGCGGAGAACTGGCCCTTGGTCAGGCCGTACACGCCGTTGTTCTCGATCAGGTAGGCGACCGGGACGTTCCGGCGCACGAGATGGCAGAATTGTCCGAGGCCGATCGAAGCGGTGTCGCCGTCACCCGAGACGCCGAGGAGCGTGAGATCGCGGTTCGCGACGAAGACGCCGGTGGCGATGGACGGCATGCGGCCGTGCACCGCGTTGAACGCGTGGGAGCGGCTCATGAAATAGGCGGGCGTCTTGCTGGAGCAGCCGATGCCGGAGAGCTTGGCGACCCGATGCGGCTCGAGCCCCAGCTCGAAGGCCGCCTGGACGATGCTCCCCGTGATCGCGTCGTGCCCACAGCCGGGGCAAAGCGTCGACTTGGAGCCCTTGTAATCGGCCGCCGTGAGCCCGATCCGATTCTTCGGCGGGGCCGGCGTGGACGTGCTCATCGTGCCGCCACCTCCTCCCGCTCACCGCTCCGCACGCCGTCGAGGACGACCTGGGCGTCGAGCGGGAGCCCGTCGTAGTGAAGGATCGAGCGGACCCGCTTCGCGCGATCCGGATACTCCATTCGGAGGAGCGACGCCATCTGGGCGTCGCGGTTCTGTTCCACGACGTAGACGCGCTCGTGGCGGTCGAGAAAGCGCTGGACCTCGTCGGTGAAGGGGTACGCGCGAAGCAGCAGGGACGACAGGTCCAGGCCCTCGTCGTGGAGCAGGTCCCGCGCCTCCGCGACGGCCCAGCGGGAGGAGCCGAACGAGAGGATGCCGGCGTCCGCTCCCTTGACTTCCTCGACGATCGGGCGCGGCACCAGCGTCCGGGCGGTGTCCCACTTCCGGACGAGGCGGTCCATCACGCGGGGATAGACCTCGCTCGACTCGGTGTAGCGCGCCTGCTCGTCGTGCCCGGAGCCCCGCGTGAAGTATGCGGCGAGCGGATGCACCGTGCCCGGGAGCGTGCGGTAGGGAATCGCGTCCCCGTCGACGTCCCGGTAGCGTTCGAATTTCCCGATCTTCTCCAGGTCCTCCGCCGAGAGGACCTTGCCCCGGTCCCATGGCTCGTCCGGGTAGGCGAAGGGGTCGGCCATCCAAACGTTCATCCCGAGGTCGAGGTCGGAGAGGACGAAGACCGGCGTTTGGAGGCGGTCCGCCAGGTCGAACGCGCGCATCCCGAAGTCGTAGCAGTCGTCGACGGAAGAGGGGAAGAGCATGACGTGGCGCGTGTCGCCGTGCGAGAGGAACGCGACGCTCAAGAGATCGGCCTGCGACGTCCGCGTCGGCAGCCCCGTGCTCGGCCCGATCCGTTGAATGTCCCAGATCACGGCCGGGATCTCGGCGTAGTACGCGTAGCCGACGAACTCGGTCATGAGCGAAAGTCCCGGACCCGACGTGGTCGTCATGGCCCGAGCTCCGGCCCAGGACGCGCCCAGCACCATTCCGATGGCGGCGATCTCATCCTCCGCTTGGACGACCGCGAACGTGGCCTTCCCGGTCGCCGGATCCCGGCGATACTTCTCGAGGTATCCCTGCAGCGATTCGGCCAGGCTCGACGACGGCGTGATGGGGTACCAGGACACGAAGCTGACCCCGCCGAACAGGGCGCCGAGCGCCGCGGCGGCGTTCCCGTCGATCAGGATCTTGCCGTCCGTCTTGTGCCGGCGTTCGACGCGGAACGGCGCCGGCTTGAGATTCTGATCCGCGTAGTCGTAGCCCAGGTCGACCGCCGCGCGGTTCATGGCGAGCGCCTTGGGCTTTCGCCCCAGCTGCGCCTCCAGGGCCCGTTCCACCTCCGCCCGCTCGATTCCGATCAGGCGCGCGACCACGCCGACGTAGATCATGTTCACGACCAGCTTCCGGAGCTTGATGTCGGGGACGAGCGGCTCGACGAGCTTGTGGAAGGGGACCACGTAGGAGAAGGCGCCGTCCGCGACCTTGGGCGCGGGGACGCCCTCGCTGATCAGGACGACGCTGCCCGGGCCCATCTCGGAGATGTCCTGGACCGACGTCTCGGGGTTCATCGCCACGAGCACGTCGTTTCGCTTCTGGCGCGCGACGTAGCCTCGCTCGTTCACACGAATCGTGAACCAGGTCGGAAGGCCCGCGATGTTGGACGGGAACAGGTTCTTGCCGGAGACCGGCACCCCCATCTGGAAAATGGCGCGCAACAGCGTGTTGTTCGCCGTCTGGCTCCCGGAGCCGTTCACCGTGGCGACGTGCAGATTGAATTCGTTGACCGTCGGCGTCAAAGTCTCGTTCCCTCGTCGAGAATGTTCGCGTCGGAAGAGTGAAATCTAGCATCTTATTGTGAGATGCGGCGAAACGCCGGTCAAGGCGCATTGCCGCCGGGGAAAGCCCCTTGACCCCGGCGAGGGCGGCGTCAAGAATGGAGTCATGGCCCGACTGAAAGAATTGGAACCCTACCTTCTCCTCGACGACACGGCGATCCGCGACCGGATCCGAGAGGCGAAGCGCGCCCTCGGGGAACGCCTCGCGATCCTCGGCCACCATTACCAGCGGGACGACATCATCGAGCACGCCGATGTCACGGGCGATTCGTACAAGCTCGCCCGGCTCGGGGCCGAGCGCACCGGGGCCGAGTTCGTCGTCTTCTGCGGCGTCCATTTCATGGCCGAGAGCGCGGACATCCTTCGCGCCCCCCATCAGACCGTGATCCTGCCGGACCTGAACGCCGGCTGCTCGATGGCCGACATGGCGCCCACCGACGACGTCGTGGATGCCGGCGCGACGCTCGAGCGTCTCGGCGTTCACGACGTGACGCCGATCACCTACATGAACTCGACCGCCGAGCTGAAGGCGTTCTGCGGCGAGCGCGGCGGCGCGGTGTGCACGTCGTCGAACGCGCGCGGCCTCTTCGAGTGGGCGTTTCGCCAGAAGGAAAAGATCTTCTTCTTCCCGGACGAACACCTGGGCAGGAACACGGCCCTCGCCATGGGCATCCCCGCGGAGCGGATCGTGGTCTGGGATCCGAAGCGGGAGCAGGGCGGCCTCACGTCAGAGGCGATCGACGCCGCCACCGTGATCGTCTGGAAGGGCTGCTGCTCCGTTCACACCAAGTTTCAGCTCCGCCACGTGGTGGAACGGCGCGCCGAGGATCCGAACGTCCAGATTCTCGTCCATCCGGAGGTACCGAGCGAAGTGGTCGCGGCGGCCGACCTCACGGGCTCGACGGAGTTCATCATCCGGACGGTCCGGGAGGCGCCAGAAGGCAGCTCCTGGGCGGTCGGAACCGAGTACCACCTGGTCCAACGCCTCGCGAAGCAGATGCCCGAGAAGAAAATCGTCGTCCTGTCGAAAGATTTTTGCCTTTGCGCTACGATGTACCGCATCTCCCCGCAGAATTTGCTCTGGGCGCTCGAGAGCCTCGTGCGGGGCGAAGTCGTGAATCCCATTCGCGTGCCGGAGTCCACCAAGACGTGGGCGAAGGTGGCGTTGGATCGAATGCTGCAGGTCCACTAGACCACGGCCCACCCGGAGGAAGGAATGGCGTACGAGATCGTCAAGGACATCTGCGAGGGCGAGTCGTCGTGCGTGGACGTCTGCCCCGTCGACTGCATCAAGGTGGGCGACGGCGTGAACGCGAAAACCACGAAGTGGCTCTTCATCGTCGCGGAGGACTGCGTCTCCTGTAACGCCTGCCTGGAAGCGTGCCCGGTCGAAGGTGCCATCCTCCCGGACTAGAACGAGTTACGGACGGCCCCGCCGCATTTTCGACCGCCGGCCCCGCCTCGGGCCGCCCCGTTTCGCCTCAAGATTCCATTCCCACAATCCGATAGCACCGGTACGCGCGGGTGCATGCCACCGGAAACGACTCCGGGGGCGGGTGCTCCGGATTCCGGGAGAGATGTCGCATGGATTGCGCCGACGCCAAGCTGCGGATGGAGCCGTGCGCGAGCGGAGCGCTCGTGCCGGAGGAGCTCGCCCTCTTCGAGGAGCACATCGCCTCGTGCGAGGGCTGCCGTCTGGAGCTCGAGCTCGTCCGCGCGATGGGGAAAAACGGCGAAGCGACGGCCGATCCGAAGGGCGACGACTGGACGCTCGACCGGATCTTCGGCGCGGAAGCGTCGAAGGGCCCGGCCCCTCCGCCCGCTGAATCCGCGCCGCTGCCGATCGCTCCGATCACCGCCGGCGCCGATCCGGCTGCCGACCCACCCGCCGTCGCGACGACGGACCCGCCCGTCTTCGCCGCCGGCCTGCCCGCGTCCGACCCGCTCCCGGCGGCGCCCCCCGTCGAGCCCGACCCTCACGACACGTCGATGATGTTCGAGACGACGCCGAATCCGATGCCGCCCGAGGCGCCTGCGGACAGCGCGTCGTCGCCCTTCGGCGAGCCGGCGACCCCGGCCGTCCCGGCCGCATCGGCCGAGCGGCCCGCCGAATCGCCGATCGCCGTGGCCGCCATGTCCGCCGAAGCGTTGAACCCGGCGCGATCCGCGAACACGCCGCCCCCGTCCGAGATGACCAACGCCTGGGACTTCGAGCCTGCGGACGCCAAGCCCGACGCCACGCTTCCCGAGGGAAGCCTCTTCTTCGCCGAGGAGACATTGGCCCGGAAGGGCGACGCCCGGAAGGCGCAGAACACGGTGAAGCGGATGGTGCTCTGGGGCGCCGGGGCCGTGGTCGGGCTCGCGCTTCTCGGGGTCTCGCTCTGGCTCGTGCTCTCCGCGCGGGAGCAAGACGCCGATCGCAAGGCCGCCGCGTCGCGCGCGGTCGTTCCTCCGGCCGGCGCCGGCGCCGCGACGCCGGATTCGGGCGCGGTACCCGCCGTGGATGGAGGCGCTTCCGACACGCCCGCCGCGGGCGCGCCGGAAGTCGTGACGCAGCCCGCCGACGAGGTCGTGGCGAACCCTCCCGCGGGGACGCCGCGGACCTCCGGCCCGGCGCCGGTCCTGGGAGCGCGCGCCCTCACCGGCAGCGGGGTCCCGCCGATTTCGACGCCGACGCGGAGCGGCTCGCAGCAGGTCGCGCCGCGCTCGACCTCCGGCACGCCGGCCGCGACCGCCGGGAAGGGGGATCCGAAGAAGCCGGGGCCCACGACGGCGAGCGGCGCGACGAAGGGCGGCACGACGGCGTCCGAGAATCCGGCGGCCAAGGGCTCGGCGAACGCGCCGACCCGCCCGCCCGAGTCCCACGTCCCGCCAACCGAGGACCTGGATCCCGAGCAACTGGAGTTGCGCGCGCCGCCTCCGGTTTCATCGACACCCGAGCAGAACGTCCCCTTCGCGGGCGGCGTGAAGAGCGGGACGGCAACCGCGCCGGCTCGGGGGACGGTGGTCGTTTCGCCGCCGCCCGCCACCACGTCGGAATCGAGCTCGGCGGCGCCTCCCGCGGATCAAGTGCAGCGTCCGATCGACCGCCTCCATCTGGCGACCGTCACCGCCGAACAGGGGAGCGACCTGGTCGCGCTCCGGAAGCTCCGCGACACGTGGAAGGGCCTGGTGCGGACGAGCGTCGGTCCGGATCGCGCGCGCGCCAAGCGCGAGCTGGCCGATTGCCTCTGGGCGGTCCAGTCCCTCACGGGCAGGAACTCCGATAAGAAGAACGCGCTGGCTGCCTACCGCGAGTATCTGCTCAACGCTCCCGCCGGCGGCGCCGATCCGCGCACGGTGGCGCGGATGCGGCAGCTCGAGGACGCGCTCGCCGAATCCAAGTGACGCCGGGCGCGATTGACGCGCCCCTCCCCGGATCGTAGGCTCCCTCATCGTGGAACCCTGGTGGAAGCAACGGCCGGCCTGGCTTCCGGAAGGCCGGGCGCGGTGGCTCCTCTTTCTCCTCCTCATCGTCGTCGCCTTCCTCGGCTACGACTGGTTTCGCCTGTCCGCCCTCGCCTCGAACCGCTACGCCGGGAAGGGGTGGACGTTCCCCACGCGCGTCTACGCCGACTGGCGCGATTTCCGGGCCAGCGACCAGGTGGACGTCGGGACCCTGCGTGAATTCCTGGATCGGGCGCGCTATCGACGGGTCTACGATCGCCCCACCGACGCGGGCCAGTACCGGATCCGGGGCTCTCTCGTCGAAGTCCACCTTCGCCCCTTCGTCTATCCCGACCACGTCGAGTCCGGGACCGAGGTCGTCGCGGAGGTACGGGACGGAAAGATCGTTTCGCTAGGCGAGGGGCTTCGCGCGCCGAAGCAGCGCGGGCTCCTTAGGATCGATCCGGAGCTCCTGGCCGAATTCTCCGACGCCGAGCGCGAGCGGCGCTCGTACATCCCCATCGGGGAGATTCCGCGTCACGTCATCCTCGCCGTGGTCGCGAGCGAGGACCGCCGCTTCTTCCGCCACTGGGGTCTCGACATCCTGGGCATGGGACGCGCCACGGTTCGAAACGTGCGCGCGGGCGCCGTGGTGGAGGGCGGGAGCACCATCAGCCAGCAGCTCGTGAAGAACCTCTTCCTCTCGAGCGAACGGAGCTTCTTTCGAAAGGGCCACGAGGCGCTCCTC
>Ga0075423_10007706_pt1 | contig 10181 bp, 15 predicted proteins | sample SoiMethybrSBSTD2_FD_80114 | JGI IMG/M metagenome (GOLD analysis project Ga0075423, IMG submission 80114) | Bulk soil microbial communities from a Populus tree surrounding site in Tennessee, USA - Soil MetaG P. TD hybrid SBSTD2 | ecosystem: Environmental > Terrestrial > Soil > Tree plantation...
GAGGATCCGCGCTTCAAGACCGCGCCCGATCGCTCCAAGAATCGCAAGGCGCTGGCGCCGGAGCTGGAGAAGGCCTTCGCGAAGAAGACCAGCGCGGAGTGGGTGGAGCTCCTGAACGCGAAGGGCGTGCCCTCGGGCCCCATCCTCGACGTGAAGCAGATGTACGAGAACGAGCAGGTGAAGCATCTCCAGATGGCGGTGCCGGTGAAGCATCCGGCCCTCGGCGAGGTGATGGTGCAGGCGCCGCCCGTCACGCTCTCGCGCACCCCGGGCTCGGTGCGCCGGCACTCGCCGGACACCGGCGAGCACACCGACGAGATCCTGGGCGAGCTGGGCTTCTCGGCGGCGGAGGTCGCTGCGCTGCGGGCGGAGAAGGTCGTCTGAGCGTGCGACTTCAGGGAATTCTCAGGCGAAGCTCGGGGAATTGCGTCGCGCGGCGACGCGTGGGGAATCTCGACACCACGTAGAACTCTTGGGGCGCGGACATCGTGGCGATGGATACGCCCGGCCTACAGCAGCCGGTAGGTGTCCAGCTCCACGCGCCGCGCGCGGCGCACGGCGCTGGCCAGGCCGATGATGCGGTTCAGCCACTCCAGCCGCGGGTCGCCGGTGGTGAAGCGGAGGGCGGTGCGAAAGTAGTAGGCGCTCGGGTCCACGTCGTCGCCGCGGGCCAGCCGGTCGAGCACGTCGGGCGGTCCGGTGCGGAGCCCCTGGCTCCGCACCTCGATGACGGCGCCGTCGCGCTCGCGAAGGGCGTAGTGTGCGTCGATGTCGAGCGTGCCGTCGGCGCGCCGCCACTGCCAGTCGGCCCCGGGAAGGACCTCGCCGGCGAGGCCGTCGCCCTCGAAGGTGCCGCCCAGGATGGGCACCACGCGCCGTTCCCCGCCCGGCGCGTCGCCCAGCGAGCGCACCTCGCCCACCTCGGCGGAGATCCGGAAGAGGGGCGCCAGCCGGAGCACGCGACGATCAGGCGAAGTGCGGCAGCACCTGCTCGCCGAGCAGGCGGATCGACCGCAGCACGCGCTCCTGGTCCATGCCCGGCCACTGCAGGCGGAACATCATCGACGTGACGCCCAGGCGCTCGCGGTACCGCGCGATCTCCTCGCGCACGCGCAGGGGGTCGCCGATCACGAAGCGATCGCGCGCGAGCTCCTCGAAGGCATCGCTCCACGTCTCGCCCTGAGGCAGCGCCTTGTCCTGCTCCCAGCGCTGATACGCCTTGTACTTCGGCTCGAGGATGGGCCGGGCCTCCGCGAAGGCGCCGGCCTGGGTGTCGGTGACATAGCACTCGCGGAGCAGAGGAATCTCCGCCGCGGCCGGGCGGCCGGCGGCGCGGCGCTCGGCGTGGAAGAGGGCGAGCTGGCGCTCGAGCGTCGGCAACGTGGTGTGCGGGTTGATGAGCCAGGTGTCGGCGAGCCGCGCCGCGCGCTTCACGCCGGCATCGCCGTTGGCGGCCAGCCAGATGGGCGGCCGCGGCCGCTGCAGCGGGGGCATCGAGATGCGCACGTCGCGGAGCTGAAAGTGCTTGCCGTCGAACGAGGCCGGCTCGCCCGTCCAGAGCCGCTCGAGCGCCTGGAGGCCCTCCACCATCCGGCCCACCCGCGCGCTCGGATCGTGGCCCATGGCGAGGTTCTCCACGTCGCGATAGCCAAGCCCGAGGCCGACGATGAGGCGCCCGCCGGTGATGACGTCGAGCGTGGCGAGCTGCTCGGCGAGATCGACGGGCTGATGCAGGGGGAGGAGGATCACGCCCGTGCCCAGCGTCATGCCCTCGGCTTCCGCGGCGACGCGGGCCAGGGTGGGAATGGGCTGGAAGTAGGTGAAGGGGTCGGAGAGATAGTGCTGGCTCGACCAGATCGAGTGAAAGCCCAGGCGCCTGGCCAGGCGCACCTGCTCGAGATGCTCCTGGAAGCGGCGCGCCTGGGATTCTTCGGGGCGATGCTGCACCGAGAGTCCGATGCCGAAGTTCATGGGAGCGGCCTCCTCGGGCCCTAAGGAGCCACGCCTGCCGCATCGCTGTCAAGGGCGGGGACCATGCGAGAATGACCGCGTGGATCTCATCGAGAACGCCGCGCTGGCGTCGCGCACGACGCTGCGCGTGGGCGGCCCTGCGCGCTGGCTCGTCAAGGCGCGGGACGAGGCCTCCGTGCTCGACGCGCTCGACTGGGCGGCGGCGCGCGGCGTCGCGGTGCGCGTGCTCGGCGGCGGCTCCAACGTGGTCGTGGCGGACGAGGGCGTGGACGCGCTCGTGCTCCAGATCGCGCTGCGCGGGGTCTCCCTCGACGCGCCCGCCCCGGCCACGGCCGGCGCCATCGAGGTGACGGCGGCCGCGGGCGAGCCGTGGGACGACTTCGTGCGCGCCGCGGTCGAGCGCGGCTGGGCCGGCCTCGAGTGCCTGTCCGGCATCCCCGGCCTCGTGGGCGCGACGCCGATACAGAACGTGGGCGCGTACGGGCAGGACGTGGGCCAGACCATCACGCGCCTCCGCGCGGTGGACCGCCGTACCCGGCGTCCCGTGACGCTCAGCGCCGCGGAGTGCCGCTTCGGCTATCGTGACAGCCTGTTCCGCAGCGGGGAGCCCGAGCGCTACGTGGTCCTCGGGGCGACGTTCCGGCTGATTCCCGGCGGCGCCCCCACGATCCGCTACGCCGAGCTCGAGCGCCACCTGGCCTCGCGCGGCACGACCGCGCCCACCCTCGCCGAGGTGCGCGAGAGTGTCCTCGCCATCCGCCGCGCCAAGTCCATGGTGCTCGAGGACGGCGACGAGAACCGTCGGTCGTGCGGGTCGTTCTTCGTGAACCCAGTCGTAGGGGCCGGGGAGGCCGCACGCGTCGCCGCGCTCGCCGCCCCGGACGGCGGCATGCCGCAGTGGCCGGAGCCCGGCGGGCGCGTCAAGCTCTCGGCGGCCTGGCTCATCGAGCGCGCCGGATTCACACGGGGCGAGCGCATGGGCGCGGTGGGGCTTTCCTCGCGGCACACCCTCGCCATCGTGTGCCACGACGGCGCCCGCGCCGCCGACGTCGCGGCCTTCGCGCGGCGCGTGCGCGGGCGCGTGGCCGAGCGGTTCGGCGTGCGCCTTGCGCCCGAGCCGGTGTTCTGGGGCGCGATCGGGCTGGACGAGCCCGCGTGACGCGGCCGAGCCTCGTCCGCCTCACCGCGGTGTTCGCTTGGATCGGCCTCGCCAGCCTCGGCGGCGGGCGCAGCGCGTACTTCCACGACGCGCTCGTCGTGCGCCGGCGCTGGCTGCGCGACGAGGAGTTCCTCCAGGACCTGGCGGTGAGCCAGGTGATGCCGGGCCCCAACTTCTCGAATCTCGCGGTGGCGCTGGGGCACCGGCTGCGCGGCTATCCCGGGGGGGCCTGCGCGCTGCTCGCGCTCGTGCTGCCGGGATGCCTCCTCTTCCTCGCCCTGGCCCTGTTCCTGCGGGAGGGCTTGGGGCCCGACGCGACACACGTGCTCTACGGCATGGGCGCGGCGGTGGTCGTCCTCGTGCTCGTCATGACCTGGCGCATCCTGGTCGTGGGCATTCGTGGCCGCGTGAGCGTCATCCTCGCCGCCGGCACCTTCCTCGCGGTGGGCCCGCTGCGGCTGCCCACCTACGTCGGCATCGCCGCGATGATCGTCCTCGGCCTCTGGCTGAATCGACCCCGGGCCTCCGATGCCCTGACGCCGCGCGAGTCGGACTGATGGACCTCGTCCGCCTCGCATGGACCTTTCTCTGGCTGTCCTTCCTCTGCATCGGGGGCGGCCTCGGCATCGTGCCGGAGATCGAGCGCCAGGCGGTGACCGCGCATCAGTGGATCAGCTCCCGCGAGTTCGTGGACGCGTATACGATCGCCCAGCTCACGCCCGGTCCCAACATGAAGATCGCCGCGTTCATCGGCTACGCCGCGCGCGGCCCGCTCGGGGCGCTGGTCGCCGCGGTGGCCATGTTCGTGCCGCCCGCCATTCTCACCGCGCTGGTCTCGCAGCACTGGGGCCGCTTCCGCGGCCGGCCCTGGGCGCTCGCCTCGGAGCACACGCTCGCCGCGATCGGCATGGGGCTGATGGCCGGGGGCTGCTACACCCTGGCACGCTCCGCCATCCACGACGTGCGCTCGGGCGCGATCGCGGTGGGCGCGGCGCTCGCGCTGATGACGGGCCGGGTGCCGCCGCTGCCCGTCGTGCTCGCGGCCGGGCTGGCGGGCTGGCTGCTGGGCTAGCCGTGCGGCCTGACGCCGCGGCCTACGCGAGCCGTCCGCGGAGCCCGGCGAGAAAGGCGCGGATGCGCTTGGCGTTGGCGCCGAGATCGCTGCGACCGATGCGCGACTTCGAGCGCACATCCACGCGGCTGCCGGATCCGGCGGGGGTCACGCGGACCACCACGTCGTCCTTGAAGCCGAACCACGCCGTGGTTGCGGTGGCTTCCAGCCGGCCCTCCGCGGGGACCACCGCCACGATCTCCCAGCCGAGCGCGCGCGCCGTGGCCTCGGCAGCGGCGAGGGCGCGCTCGGGCGGCACCGCCACGGTGGCGGGCCCGAGATCCGGATAGCCGCGCTTCTGCTGGGCCGCCACCTCGGGCCCGTCGTACTCGGAGGGATTGGGCGCGCCGCGCCGGCGATCGAGGATGGCGACGAAGGCGGGCGGATTCTCGGTGTCGGTGGTGATGTCGTGGATGTGCGGCACCGTGCGCGCCGCCTTCTGCAGGCTGAGCGGCAGCCACACGACCACCGCCGCGATGGCGAGCGCGGCGACGGCCAGCCCCAGAGCGGGCCAGGCGCGGGTGAATGCGGCGAGGCCCACGCCCACCAGGGCGAGCAGGGCCACCCCGATTCCGGCGAAGGCCGCCACGCGCAGCACGCTGAACGACGTCGCCACGCCCCACCAGCCCCAGCGATAGCCGAACCCGGCGAGCGCGAGGGTCAGTGCGCTCGCCACGGCAAGGCCGAGAGAGGCGCGCGGAACTATCGTCGTGACCATGAGGCAAGGATACCCCCGAAGCTGCGTGCGCGCCTGTGCTAGGCTTCCTGCGCCCGAGTCGATCGCCGGAGTGTCCTCGCGGTCCAAGGAGGTTCCGCATGCCCGAGCCGAGCGCGCCGCGCGCGGTTCCCACCGTCCAGGTCGATAACGACGCGGTGCGCGTCACCGAGTGGCGCTTCGCGGCCGGCGCCGCCACCGGCCACCATCGGCACGAGTACGCGTACGTTGTCGTACCCATGTCGACGGGCCGCCTCGCCATCGAGACGAAGGACGGCGTCACCACCAGCGAGCTCGTCACCGGGCAGGCGTACTTTCGCCTGGCTGGCGCCGAGCACGACGTGCGCAATGCCAACCCGCACGAGCTCGTCTTCGTGGAGATCGAGCTGAAGTCTCTTCCACTCACCCCGCACGGAGGTGCCCGCTGATGCCCATCAAGACCCGCTACCTCTTCAGCGCCGCCATGGACGTGGAGCCCGCGAAGGACGCGCTCTTCAACGAGGTCTACGACACCGAGCACGTGCCCAACCTCCTCAAGGTGCCCGGCGTGATCGCGGTGGCGCGCTTCAAGACGCAGGAGCTCACGCTGTCGATCGGCGGCGAGAAGAAGCGCATCGTCATCGAGAACGAGCCGCGCTATCAGGCCCTCTACGAGATCGAGAGTCCCGAGGTGCTGGTCTCGGACGCGTGGGCGCGCGCCGTCGAGGAGGGGCGCTGGCCCGGCCAGGTGCGCCAGTACACCAAGAACCGGCGGCATGTCCTCTACGGCCGCCTCGGCAGCTGAGCCGGTTCCTTCCCCTTCTTCCCGCCGAGGAGAAGGCCGGGGTGACGGTCTCGCGCTCGTCGCGGCGGCCGCGCTCTTCTGGAGCCTGGGCGGGCTCCTCGCGCGGCTGGTCGCCACCGACGCGTGGACGACCGTCTTCTGGCGGTCCGTCTTCGCGGCGCTGTTCCTGCTCGGCGTCACCGCGATGCAGGAGCGGGGGGCGACCTGGGCGCGGATCCGGGGGCTGGGAGCCGCGGGCGTCGGGATGGCGCTCTGCTTCGCCACCGCCTCCACGTGCTTCATCAACGCGCTCGCCTACACGACCGTGGCCAACGCCCTCGTCATCCAGAGCACGTCGCCGTTCATCGCGGCGCTCCTGGGCTGGGCGTGGATGGGTGAGCGCGTTCGCCGGCGGAGCTGGCTCGCCATGGCGGCGGCCCTTGGCGGCGCGGCGGTCATGGCCTCGCACTCGTGGGGCGCGGGCTCCATCCGTGGTGACGGCCTCGCGCTCGTGACGGCGATGGCCTTCGCGACGGCCATCGTGATCGTCCGGCAGCATCGCCACGTGCGCATGACGGCGGCGGCCGCCCTGGCCAACGTGTTCTCCGCGCTGTTCGCGCTGGGCCCCGCCCGGCCGACGCAGGCGAGCGCGCCGGACCTGGCCTTGCTCGCGCTCTTCGGCGCGGTGCAGCTCGGCTTCGGGCTCGTCCTCTTCACCGCGGGCGCGCGCCTGATCCCCGTCGCGGAAGCCTCCCTCATCGGGATGCTGGAGAACGTGCTGGGTCCGTTGTGGGTCTGGCTCGCGCTGGGCGAGACGCCGGCCGCCGCGACCTTGCTGGGCGGCGGGGTGATTCTCGGCGCGCTCGTCGTCCACACTGCGCTCGACTGGCGTGAGGGCTGAACGGGCGCGCCGCCGCGCCATTCTCACCTGGAAGTTCCTACCCGTTCCGGCCCGGCTCCGGTCCTCTCCGCGCCGAACTATGCGAATCCGCGCCCCTCTGTGCCCGGGAACGCCCGTTGCAGAAGGGAACGTACAAGGGGGTGAGGACATGAACAACATCTTCTACATCATCGGCGTGGTGGTGGTGATCCTGTTCATCCTCGGCTATTTGGGGCTCCGTTGACCGGGAGCCCGCAGACACGCGCGGCAGGGCAAGCGGGTGAGATCGACGAGGCCGCCGAGAAGGCCAAAGTAGGGCCCGAGTGGTGCGAGCCGCGTCATTCTCACCTAGAAGTTCTTACACGTTCTCCTCGCCGTCTCGCGCCCCGAGAAGGCGACGAAGTGTTCGAATTGCCGTTGGTTTTGGGGCCACTCTTGGCTTCGGGAACGCCACTTGCAGTAGACCTGGCAGTAAGGACAACAGGGGGTGGCGAGATGAATATCCTCTACCTCATGGGCGTCGCGTCCGTGGTTCTCTTCATCCTCGGGTTTCTGGGACTGGAGTGACGACGGCCGCCGAGGGTGTGACGAGGCGTAGTCGTCAGTCGACCCGCAACACGTAGTCGGGCTTGAGCCCCTTCACGGTCGTCTGACCGGAGAGCGCGAGCGCGGTCGACATCTCCTCGCGCATGATCGCGCACGTGCGGGCCACGCCCGCCGCGCCGTCGGCAGCGAGGCCCCACAGCATGGTGCGGCCCACCGCGACGAGATCGGCGCCACGGGCCAGGGCTTTGAGGACGTCGGTGCCGCGGTTGAAGCCGCCGTCGACGACGATGCTCGCGGCGCCGCCCACCGCATCGACGATGGGAGGCAGCGCGTCGATCGTCGATTGCGTCTGATCGAGCTGGCGGCCGCCGTGGTTCGACACCCACACGATGTCGACGCCGTGCTCCACCGCGCGGCGCGCGTCCTCCGGCGTCATGATCCCCTTCACGCCGATGGGGAGCCGCACCGTTTTTCGCAGCCAGTCCACGTCGTCCCAGGTGAGCCGCGCCTGGTAGGCCTGATCCGGTCCGCGCGGGTTCGGCGCCTTCGCCATCGCGTCGCGCGGCACGTAGCGATTGACGATGTCGCGCTCGCGCCGGCCGTACCATTGGACGTCCACCGTGAGACAAACAGAAAGATAGCCGGAGGCCTCCACGCGTTTCATCAGCTCGCCCACCCAGCCGCGGTCGCCGTGGTGGTAGAGCTGGAACATCTTCGGCCCCGTGCCCGCCTTCGCCACGTCCTCCACCGGCCAGCCGGTGGCGCCGGAGAGGAATTGCAGCGTGTCGCCCTCGCCGGCGCCGCGCGCCATCTCGCAGTCGCCCTCGGGATGGAAGAGGATGAGCCCGCCCATCGGCGCCACCGCCACCGGCCAGGAGAGCGGGCGGCCGAGGAAGGTGGTGCCGAGATCGACCGTGCGTACGTCGATCAGCACGTTCTGGCGGATCGCGAGGCGATCGAGATGCCCGCGATTGCGGCACAGCGTGGTCTCGGTCTCGGCGCCGCCGTCGCCGAAGTTCCACACGTCACGGGGGAGCTTGGCGCGGGCCGCGTCGCGAATCTCGGGCAGGGTCACGTACTTGGGTGTCGTCATGGGGGTGACGATACGACGAACGGGTAGCGACACACAACCGCCTCGCTTCGCTCGGACCCCATCATGTATCCGCTCGCCTCGCCTTCGGCTGCGGCTCGCCAAGCCACCCGCCTTGACAGGCGCAGCCGCCGGCGCCTAGCATCGGCCCGCGCCAAGGAGGGCGTCTCTCATGCTCTACGAGCTCCGGACCTATCACGCGATGCCGGGCCGCCTGCCCGATCTCAACCGCCGCTTCGCCGAGATCACCATGGACTTCTTCAAGAAGCACGGGATCCAGGTGGTCGGCTTCTGGACCAACGAATTGGGCGGGCCGTCCGATCAGCTCCTCTACATCCTGGCCTGGGAGAACCTCGCCGATCGGGAGAAGAAATGGAGCGGGTTCTTCAGCGACAAGGAGCGCCTCGCCAAGTTCGCCGAGACGGAGAAGAACGGTCCGCTGGTGCGCAAGCTCACCGCGCACATCCTTCGTCCCACCGCGTATTCCCCCATGCAGTAGCCGCGCCGCCATGTCCGACGAGCAGATCTCGCGCAGCGCGTCGGGGCTCGGCTGGGTCGAGCTCCGCGAGGGGACCGGAGTCAGCCCCTCGCCGGGCCAGACGGTCAGCGTGCACTACACCGGGTGGCTCGAGAACGGCACCAAGTTCGACTCGTCGCTCGACCGCGGACAGCCCCTCGAGTTTCCCATCGGGCGCGGCCGCGTAATCCGCGGCTGGGACGAGGGCGTGGGCAGCATGAAGGTGGGCGGCAAGCGCAAGCTCATCATCCCGGCCGCGCTCGGCTACGGCGAGCGCGGCGCGGGCGGCGTGATCCCGCCGGGGGCGACGCTGATCTTCGAGGTGGAGCTGCTGGGCGTGCGCTAGGGCAGGACGGCGCGCGCCGCGGCCAGGCCCTCGCGCGCGACGTCTTCGGCGGGCCGCGCCCATGCGGCGGGATTGGGCGCCTCGTAGCTCAGCGGTCCGCGATAGCCCTTCCCCGCGAAGGCCGCGAAGAGCTCGCGGATCGGCGCCACCCCCCGGCCCGCGGGCAGGCGGTTCAGCATGTCCTTGGGATCGAGCGTGCCGCGAGGCACGTCGCTGAACTGCACGTAGACGATCTCCTCGGGCGTCACGTCGTCGACGTCCTTCACGCTGCCCCCGCTGCGCTGGATGTGATAGGTGTCCAGCAGGAGCCCGCACGCGGGATGGCCCGCGCGCGCCACCAGCTCGCGCATGCGCGCGATCGTGTTGAGCTGGGCCGCGCCGTAGCTGAACTCGAAGGCGAGGCGCACGCCGTGGGATGCGGCGATGGCCGCGGCCTCGCGCACGCGTTCAGCCATCGCGGGCAAGGCGCCCTGGCCGGGCCCCACCGCGCTCATCACGCGGGGACAGCCCAGCGCGGCGGCGGCGCGGCACGACTCGTCGAACACCCCCAGCAGGCGCGTGAGCTCGGCGCCGTCCGCGTACACCCAGCCCAGCTCCACGCCGACGCACGCGACGCCGAGACCCGAGTCGCGCACCCAGCCCAGCACCTCCTCGTCGGTCTTCCCGGCTTCGCGCGCGCGCAGGAAGTCCACCCGGCGCAGCTCGACCGCGTCCCAGCCGGTGCGGCGGGCGATCGCGAGGGCGTCGGCGAGCGGCGTCGAGTCGAGCGTCCAGGTGTGGAGCGCGAGCGGGTGGCTCACCTGGCCGCGGGGGTCAAGACAGCGGGTAGCGGAAGGGGGCCCAGCCGATTCCCGTGACGGGCTGCGGCGTGTAGGTCCCGGCGGACGCCTTCGGTGGCGTGGGCGCCTTCGACGGCGTCGCCGCCTTGGCCTTGGCCGGTGCCTTCTTCGCCGCCGGCTTCTTCACCTGTGACTTCTTCGAGACGGTCTTCTTGGCGGGCTTGTTCTTTTTCATGGCGCGGAATCTACACCAACTCCCGCGCGGCGGTCAACGCGTGTCGGGCGGGGCGGATCCCAGGAGAAA
>Ga0075423_10007710_pt1 | contig 10177 bp, 11 predicted proteins | sample SoiMethybrSBSTD2_FD_80114 | JGI IMG/M metagenome (GOLD analysis project Ga0075423, IMG submission 80114) | Bulk soil microbial communities from a Populus tree surrounding site in Tennessee, USA - Soil MetaG P. TD hybrid SBSTD2 | ecosystem: Environmental > Terrestrial > Soil > Tree plantation...
AACCGGATCGTGATGTTGCGCGTCTTCCACGGCCGCGAAGCGCGCTGAGTGACGTCGCGGCGCTCGACCTTGCCCCGCCCCAAGACCCTGCCATCGTCGGAACCAAAACACGTGAGCGGGACTGGCCCTGATCACTGTCCCATTTCTGTCCCATTCGCGAACAAAAACCTCGTAGTTTTCCGGGTTCCACGTAATAGCCAGGCCAGCAACAATTCTTGTGTTCTCTGAGAGTTGCGCCGGATTTCATGGTTTCGGTTTTTTCGTCTTCTGCGACTGCAAAACCTCCACCCCCGGTTCAAATCCGGGCGGCGCCTCCATATTCCTTAGGAAATTTGCCGATTTCCGCGGGCGGTTCGGTCCAAATCGCCCGATGCTACCTGTTTTGCTACCTATTTGCGCCGCAAAGCACCCTACTGCGCCCAAAAACTCTGCTACGAACGTAGCATCTCGCGAGCTTCACCCGACAAAACCGGAACGGTCGAACAGGCCGCTCGTCCTGTGCGAAAACTCGGCCGAGGCCGGATCACTCGACAATCGGCGTACTCGACGCAATCGGAGTCTGTGGCCCCAGAAGTCGGTCCAACTTGGTGGCGCACGATCTCGAATCTGGCGCGTCTTGCACCGGGCCCAGTCTCTCGGGCACGCTTGCGCCATGGACTCGCTGCCGCCTCCGCTCGCGTTCGTCGTTCTCCTCTTCGCCGGCTGGGTCAACCGGCAGCAACAGGCGGTCATTGACTACCTGCTCGAGGAGAACCGCGTCCTCCGCGCAGCGCACGACCCCGGCGGCTCCGCCTCACCGACGACCAGCGCCGCCGCCTGGCCGTGAAAGGCAAGGTCCTCGGCCGCCGTCGGCTTGCGGGCATCGTCGGCATTGTGACACCGGACACGATCCTGCGCTGGTATCGGGCGCTCGTGGCGAAGAAATACGATGGCTCGAACGCGCGACGCCCTGGTCGCCCGAGCACCAAGGCGGACCTCGCCGCGCTGGTGGTCCGCATGGCAAACGAGAACCCGACCTGGGGCTACACGCGGATCCGCGGTGGGCTCAAGGTCTCGGCCACGACATCGCCCGCAACACGATCAAAGCGATTCTCAAGGATCACGGCATCGAACCGGCACCGGAGGGCGGCGCGAATATGCCCTGGAAGGCGTTCCTCGGCGGCTCATTGGGACAGCCTCGCCGCGGCCGACTTTTTCACCGTCGAAGTCCTGACCATGCGTGGTCTGATTCGCTACGTCGTCTTCTTCGTGATGAAGCTGAAGACCCGCGCCGTGACGATTGCCGGAATCACGCGTGAACCCGACGAGATCTGGATGATGCAGGTCGGTCGAAACCTCACCGCCGCCGACGGCTTCCTGCGCGGCAGTCAACACGTCATCCTCGATCGAGATCCACTTTACACGGCGGCCTTTCGGCGCCTGCTGCGGGACAGTGGCGTGTCGCCTTTGGTCCTGCCTGCGTGGAGTCCCAATTTGAACGCGTTTGCCGAACGGTTCGTCGAGTCGGTCAAGTCCGAGTGCTTCGACCGGATGGTCCTTTTCGGCGAAGGGCATCTCCGGGCAGCCGTACGAGAATTTGTCCACCATTACCATGAAGAACGGCCGCACCAGGGTCTGGATAACGAGCTCATCGCGCCAACGACGACGGTGACGGGAACAGGCGAGATGAAGTGTCGTGATCGACTCGGCGGCCTGCTCAAGTTCTACTATCGTGAGGCCGCGTAGACCTCATGGGTCGAGTTTTTGCGCAGGACGGGATAGAGGTACATAAAAGGTACACCTCAGCCGTAGATGGCTGTGAACCAAACGGACATTTTCGGCACTCTCAAAATCCACTCTAGGGTTTCACCCACATCTGTGGAACGAACCGGACGACGGGCCGTTTCAACATCATCCGAACGAAGACCGCAACGAATGACTATGACGCTGCATCGCGTCAAAGCGGCGCTGAGATACCAGGATGCATGATCCGCTGACGGAGACGGCCAAATGGCTGCGGTCGGTGATGACCCGTTCTGACCATCCGCGCCGCGTGTAATGCGTGTTTGTCGGAGACGAGGTTCTAGACTACGCAACGCTACGGCAGGATGTGGCGAGGGCAGTGGCCCGTCTCTGTCCGCGCTGGATGGTCGACCGCCGCGACGACCTCGTCCAAGCAGCCGTCATGCGGGTGATGCACATCACCGCGAAGCGGTCTGCCTCGGGTGAGGAGACTCGCAGCCTCTCGACGTCCTATCTCTACAAGGTTGCGTACAGCGTGCTCGTCGATGAGATCCGACGGCTGCGCCGGCTCTGCGAGACGGACCTCCAGGATGAGGCCGTTGCTGCTTCGGCGAGCGCGACGGAGGATCCGGAGCGCAAGGCGGTGTCGAAGGAAGTTGGTCGGAGTATTCAAGATTGCCTCATCGGGATGAAACGGGAACGGCGGCTCGCTGTGACGCTCCACCTGCAGGGACACACCGCCTCCGAAGCGGCGCGTATCCTGGACTGGGCCGCCAAGCAGACGGAGAACCTTGTGTATCGCGGCCTGGCGGACCTTCGAAAATGCCTGCTGGCGAAGGGAATACGCCCGTGACCGACACGCGCGGATTGAACGAACGCCTGGCCGACGCCTTCCAGGCTCTGGAGGACACGGGCGGCGCCGACGTGTCGGAGGATCTGCGCGAGCGTATCTGGCTGGCCGTGTCCGGCACCCTGCCAGCGGAGCAGCGACGGGAGCTTGTCGAGAGGACGGCCATCGATCCTGGATGCGCCGAGGCTTGGCGCGTCGCGAGCGAGTTGTGGCGCGCGTCGCAGGCCTCCGCGGTGGGTGGGGCTGCTGTGGGTGCACCTGGGCTGACCTCACGATGGACGCCGCGCTGGCTGGCGGCGGCCGCCGCGCTCGTCCTCGTAACCGGGATCGGTGTCGTCTCCATCGTCTCCCTCCGCACGCCGCGACCCGGCGACGAGTTCCGGGCATCGTCAGGCTTCGTCGTGGAATCGCTCGTGCCGGCAGACACAGCGCTTCCGCGCGAGGCGTTTCGGCTCGGCTGGACGCCGGGGCCAGAGGGATCGCGGTACCAGGTGCGGGCAACGACGGAAGACCTGCAGGTGCTGGTGACGGCGGCCGACCTTACGGCGCCGGAGTTCGTGATCAAGGCCGCCGTTCTTTCGCGGTTGCCGGAGGGAGCCAGCGTGTTCTGGCAAGTGGATGTGTCGCTCCCGAACGGCGAGCGGATCACGTCTTCAACATTCATCACGCGGGTGCATTGAGGGGAACGGACGCGACCAACGTTCTGTGACCGAGAGGACAACACGTATGTTCAACAACGTCGATGTGAAGAGTGCCGCGCTCGCCCTGTTACTGGCGAGTACGATCGTTGGTTCGGCTGAAGCACAGACCGCCTTGCCGGCCGCCAGGCGCAGCGGCTCCTGCACTGGAGGATTGTTCACGCTCGCCGAAGGATCAGCGAGGTTCCACGTCGTGCTGGACGATTACAGCTCGGAACCCAGCATCTTCGTCGTGATGCGGTTCATCAATGAGATGGGGACGGTCGTGAAGAGCAGGAGCGTGGCTATCGGCCCGGGTGGATCCGCTTCGCTCGAAATCCGAGCGCCGGGCGTCTTTCGCGTACAGGCCGACACCTACGAATCCTGGCTCAACATCAATTTCAGCGAGCGGCGCGCCGTGGTGTGCTCGTACGAGTCCGGCGCGCCTCCCGCCCCTGGATCGGCTGAGGGTTTCAGGCCCATCGGCCCACCTGTGTGGGTTGTGTGGCGCGAAGCGCATCAGTGACCGAACCGAGGTGCACGTGCGAATGCGTCGGACCGCGATACGTCGCGTAGTCCTTGGTCTGACGAGCGCGTTGGCGCTGTCATCGCCGGCTAGCGTCAACGCCGTCACCGGGCAGGACCCGTTCGCGAGGTGCCGGGAGCGGTTCGCGCATCAGCCAGACGACTACGAGTCGGCGTTTTGCTTCTATCAGATCACGATTGACGAGCGGCGATGGGATGAGAGTGCGCGGGTATTCGACGATCTCATGGCGGCGCATCCGGACAACTTGTGGCTGCCACTGGCCTACGGACATGTGAACCGTTCGCGCGATCCGAATCGCGCCGAGCGACTGTACCGGCAGGCCGCCGACGGCTTCAGGGCATCCGCGCGGCCCGACGGCGAAGTGCTCGCGCGCAGCAATCTCCGGGACTTCCTGTTTCCCTTCGGTCGCGCCGACGAGGCCACTCGAGAGATGGAGCGCGTCGTCGAGATCGGCGACGCGTCCAAGGATCCGCTTGTGAAGGCGCAAGCGTGGAGCTTGCAGGCGCGGCACATCTACGAGTCGGGAGGGGATCTGGGGCACGCGTTCCTTCTCCTCAAACAGGCCGAGAGCGCATGCTTTCCACAAGGGCCGTATCGGCTGAAGCGTGGAACTCTGACGCTCCTAGGGATTGTTGCGGCGGCTGCAGGCCGGATCGACGACGCGCTTTCGACGTTCCGTCGCCTCGACGCGCTCGCCATCGAGGCAGCCGACGCGACAATGCTGGCGACGACGAGGTTCAACGTGTTCGAGATGACGGCGAGTCAGCAGAGTCTGCTCCCGTCGCCGGATGGTCGAGAGCGGTTGATTCGGTTGGCCGAGACCGCCCTCGAGTCAGGCCTGGCTGCCGAACACCAGTTGGTGATTATCAGGAGCCATGCGGCGCTTGCGCATCTCCTCGGCGGCGCGACGAACGGGCAGGCGCTCGCTCTCGAGCACGTGAATCAATGTCTCGCGCTGGCAATCGCGGCGCGACAACCGCATGACGAGGCGATCTGCGCCTGGATTGAAGCGTCCCTCTACGCGTCCGCCGAGCCGCGAAAAGCCATGGCGGCCGAGTTGCGTGCTCTTGAAGCAACAGCGCGTGCCAGGAGCCCGAGGACACAAGCCGAAAGCGCCGGCCGACACATGCGGCACAGCTGGAAGGCCAAATCGCGCGCCGCGGCCATTCGCGACTCGCTGGCCGCCATCGACAGCGTGGAAACGCTCAGGGCGCTGCAGGACGACGCCAACAGCAGTGCGGCGCTCTTCTCCAGATGGACGCTCGACTACTACTGGCTGTCGGGGCGTCTGCTCCGGGACGGCACGGACGATGACATCGCGCTGGCGTTCCTCGTAACCGAGCGCATGCGGGCACGCTCGCTGCTGGACGCGCTCGATCGATCGCGTCCAGTACGGGATTCGCGGCACCCCGCCGTCAAAGAGCGGCGGGAGTTGCTCGAGGCGATCGCCGCGGTCCAACGCGTGCTCATGGATCCGACCCTGGACGACGAGCGGCGGCGCGCGCATTTGCAAGAGCTCGAAGGGTTGGAGCGTCGAGAACAGGAAGCACGCCGACAGATCGCACTTGCGTTCCACGATGCGCCGCGGACGGCGCCGGCGTTCGCGAGCCTCGACGAGGTGCAATCCGCACTCGCAGCAAATGAAGCCCTCCTATCGTTTCAGGTCGGGCTGTGGGAAACCTACGAGGGCGACTTCGGTGGCGGATCGTGGCTGATCGCGGTGACGAAGCACGGAAGGACCGCGCATCGCCTCCCGGACCGAACCCGCCTGACGCCGGTTGTCAAGGTCTTCGTCGGGCTCCTCGAACGTGGAGACGCACGCGAGACACCGGCAGCGGTGCGCCTCTACAAAGAGCTCGTGTCCGACGCGGTCGCATCGCTGCCGCCGGAAATCACACGGCTCGTCATTGTGGCCGATGGCGTCCTTCACCACCTCCCGTTCGAAGCTCTGAGATCCGGTTCGGACGCGCCTCCCCTCGGAGCACGGTACGAGTTGGTGCACGCACCATCAGCCACACTGTGGCGACAGTGGCGAACGACTGTTCCGAGGGCGCGGGCTGGCAAGATGCTGACGTTCGCCGATCCGCTTCTCGCGGGAGATGTGGCGACCGAAGCGCACACACGAAGTGCCACGCTGCTTCAGGGCCTTCGACTTGGCCGGTTGCCTCACGCGCGGGACGAAAGCCGTGCAATCGAGCGGCACGTCGGCGGCGCGGAAGCACTGATCGGCGACCTCGCCTCCGAGAAGGCGCTGAAGTCTCGAGACCTGCGAGGTTACGACATCGTGCATTTCGCGGCGCACGCGGTCGCCGACGAGACGCACCCCGAGCGCTCGGCGGTCCTGCTCGCGCCGGGCGACGCCGCGGAAGATGGCCTGCTGCAAGTGCGAGAGATCGAAGCGCTCGATCTCGACGGTCGCATCGTCGTGCTGTCGGCGTGTCACACCGCAGCCGGAGTCGTCTTGAGCGGCGAGGGCGTGCTCAGCCTCGCGCGCGCCTTCTTCGAAGCCGGCGCGCACGCGGTGATCGGCAGCCGATGGCCGCTGCGCGATGTCGACGCGGCAGCGCTCTTCGACACGTTCTATAGACATCTGGGTCACGGCGCGTCTCTGTCCCAGGCGCTCAAGGCCACCCAGGACGAAGCGCGCGCCGCCGGCCGGCCAGCTTCTGCATGGGCCGGGCTGGTGCTTCTCGGGAACGGCGATCTGCGTCCGTTCGCTGGCCGACGGCCACCGATGGATCGCTGGACGTGGCTCGCACCTCTGCTCGCCTTGAGCGTCGCACTCGTCGTCGCCATCATTCTCGGCCGCCGTCGACGACGCTGATCGAAAAGCGGCGGCGTCCGACTTCCTCGCCAGCTCCCATCTCCGCACTTGCGCGTCGTGCCTCAAACGACGTGAGGATTCTTGCGAGTCGAAGCGTTGTGTGAATCAGACGTCGAACGCGGCAATCCCGCCGCTGCCGACGAGATGACGTTCTGAGGAGAACTCGAATGACACGTTACACGAATCGCTTGACATCGCCCCTCGCATTCGCACCGCTCGTCCTCGCGGCACTGCTGGCGCCGAGCGTCGCGCGGGCAGAGACCATCGCTTGCCGCAGCGAAGCGCCAATCGTGAAGGCGGTCACCATCGCTGAAGATTACTTCCAGATCAAGAAGCTGTTTCAATTCGAACCTCCCTTTCTGGAGCCGGTGCTCGAAACCACGATTTCCGTCGGCGGGACTGGCCTGAGCTGCGTATTGGCGACCTTCAGCACGGTCGTGACGCCGGTCGACAACTACGTCGTCTTTCAGGTGACGTTGGACGGCGTGCCGATGCTCGGTCACACCAGGACCTACGTCCATCCCGAGATACCGGTGGTCATCGAGACAGAGGAAACGGACCTAAATCTGCCACGGCTGGTCGCGCATCAGTTCTTTCTCCGAGCGAGCCCGGGCGTGCACACGGTCACGGTGAAGGCTGCATGGGGGAGCAGTTTCGATCCGGCGGCCTACCCGGGACTCGAGCCGCCGCTTTACCCAACGGTCACAGCCCCGGTGTTGTCGCTCCAGTACCGCTAATTCACCACGACGGGCATTGGATTTGTGAAACGTCTTGGGCGACGACCGTCCATTGACCGCGCCCGACACGTATTCCCTCATGCGCGCAGGCATCCCTCCCAAATCCTGCCGCAGCGTCCAGCACCGATGTGAGGGATCCCGCGAACCGGGACGTTATGTGGTGCAGACGGCATGACGCCGTCGACGAAGGAGATGTCATGAACACCACGCACAGGATGTATCGCTACCAGAAGCTGGCCACGAGAATCCGGCCGATCCTGACACTCGCATTGGCAATCGCGACGTCGGTCGTTCCACTGGCGGCCCAATCGACGGACACCAGCATGGCGGTGGCATTGAAGGACACCGACGGGACGAAGGGGTGGTTGTTGAAGAGGGGCATGACGGTGCTGGCCGGTCAGAACGCGAACTACGTTTTCGAGCCCGCGAGCACGATCAAGTTCCTCCACCACCTGCACGCCGAGCTGATGATCCAGAACAACTGGGTCAGCCCGCAGCAGCCAATTACCGGGACCAACGTCTACAACGGGAGCTGCCCGGTCGACTCCTGGTGGAACACGTGGACGGAGCCACTCGAGGACGCCATGTCGAAGATGATGTGGAACTCGGACAATTCGCGCACGGAAGCCATCAAGGACTACTTCGGCGTGGCGGCGATCAACAACACGGCGCACACGCTCGGGGCCATCAACACGAATCTCATTCACAAGCTTGGATGCGGCGATGTGGCCCTCCTCTACCCCAACCAGATGACGCTCAACGACGTGAGCACCCTCTACCGCAAGGCGTTCACCGGGGACCTGTTGACGCCCGAGAGCCGGCAGCACATGTGGGCGCGGATGCCGAACAAACTCCAACAGCTGAAGGATACGGCGAGCTACGAGGCGGCCTGGACCTACGGCCTGGTGCTCACCCCATTGCCCCAGGCCTTCACCAACAACCTGAAAGTGGCCACGAAGGCCGGCGGGTACACGCTCTGCTCTAATGGCGGATGCAAGTACTATCGGTCGATTGCGGGGTACGTCGAGATTCCGTTTCAGACGACCTACGGCATTCCCATCCCTCTCAGGTACACGTTCGGGATCTTCATCGACGGGGCGTCGAATGAACACAACGCCGACGAAGCCATGAAAGAGGCGATTGCGGAGATCTTTCGCCTGGAGCTCAGGAGGGCCATCGGCACGTTCCTCTGAGCAATAGGGGCCGCTGCTGTCGTGTGCGGCGGCCGCGGCCCTTGTCCTGCCTCAGCCTGTGCGTCTCGAATTGCCAATTGTCGCGCCGAACCTGAGGCGGAGTGACCGGCTGCTCTGCGGATTCTGGTCGCTCTTCCTCAGTCCAGAACGCATCCGAAAGGTCGCCATCGCCCTTCGCCCTTCGACGCTCCTGACGTTTCATCAGGCGTTGGTACGACGCAAGTACCGCCGGCTGTTCTCGTCGACGTCGCGCCCGAGGAAGCCGGCCCGAAAGGGCCGGATCAGGCACTCATCCACGCCATCGTCGAACTCAAGTCGCGCAATCCTCGGTTCGGTTGTCCACGGATTGCGCGCATCATCGCGCAGACATTCGGGATCGACATCGACAAGAACGTCGTGCACCGCGTGCTGGCGAAACACTATCGCCCCGCCTCGGGCGGCACTGGGCCCTCATGGTTGTCGTTCATCGGACACACCAAAGACAGCCTGTGGAGCGTGGATCTCTTTCAATGCGAGTCGATCGTGCTCCGGAGCTATTGGGTGCTCGTGGTGATGGACCAGTTCACGCGTCGCCTTGTCGGCATCGGAGTGCATTGCGGCGGTATGACGGGCGTCGACGTCTGCCGCATGTTCAACGCCGCGATTCAGGGGCAAGGTGCACCGCGACGCCTCAGCACGGACCACGATCCGCTGTTAGAAGCGCACCGGTGGATGGCGAACCTTCGAATTCTGGAGATCGACGAAATCAAGACCGTGCCGCACGTGCCCCTGTCCCACCCATTCGTAGAGCGCTTGATTGGGACGACGCGCCGAGAATTCCTCGACCAGGTGCTGTTCTGGAATGCCCGTGATCTGGAGCGGAAGCTTGCCGAGTTCCAGGCGTACTACAACGCAGCACGCGGCCACGCCTGATTGAAAGGCTGCACGCCGCTGACCTGCGTTGACGAACACCCGGCAGCGCCTGCCGAGCTGAGTCATGTGCGCTGGGTCTCCCACTGCAGGGGGCTCGTCCACCTGCCTGTCGCCGCCTGACGGCGAATTCGAGACAGACACGTAGTACCCGCGAAGCCGACGAACAAAGGCAGGACCACCGCGGCGGAGTCGGTGCCCTCACGACCGGCCGCTAACGATCCGCGTTGTCTGCGCTCGGATCGGACGTCGCGCCGCGTCAATCGCCGCCGCCAGCCGCTCCATACCGCGGCGCAACGTGTCAGGCGGTGTCGAAGCAAATCCGAGTAGCAGACCGTTCCTGGTCCGCCGGCCGAGGTAGTACGTCCCCAGCGGCGCGACCTCAATCGCTCGGTCCCGCGCTTCTTCACACACGCGTTCTTCGTCGATGCCGTCCAGGTCGGCGACCGCATGCAGGCCCGTCTGGATGGGGCGAAGGCGCAGCGCGCCGTCGCAGAACTGCTTTGCCGCGGCTTCGAATGCTTCCAAACGTTCACGATAGACGGATCGCATCCGCCGCAGATGCGTCGCATAGTGCCCCTCGCGGATGAAATCAGCGAGAGCCAGCTGTTCGAGCAGCGGCGGATGCAGATCGGCGGCGCGCCGGATCGCGTGGAGGTTATCGACGAGATCGTCCGGGACGATGACGAAGCCGAGGCGCATCGCCGGGAAGATCGAC
>Ga0075423_10007711_pt1 | contig 10177 bp, 8 predicted proteins | sample SoiMethybrSBSTD2_FD_80114 | JGI IMG/M metagenome (GOLD analysis project Ga0075423, IMG submission 80114) | Bulk soil microbial communities from a Populus tree surrounding site in Tennessee, USA - Soil MetaG P. TD hybrid SBSTD2 | ecosystem: Environmental > Terrestrial > Soil > Tree plantation...
GGGGAGCGTCCTGTTCGATGTACGTGATCCGGGCCCCGAAGCGGGAACCGTCTCCGAGCGCCTCCTCGATCTCCGGCCGCGTCTCGCCGACGACGACACCGAGCTCCCGGATGCCGGCCTCGACGATCGCTTCGACGCCGTAATACAGGACGGGCTTGTTGGCCACCGGCACGAGCTGTTTGGCGCGCGTGTGGGTCAGCGGCCGCAGCCGCGTGCCCTTGCCGCCCGAGAGGATGAGCCCCTTCATGCCCGCGAATCATAATCGGGCGGGCCGCCCGCCGCGCGCTCAAAACAGGCTCGGGCTCAACGCGCCATTGACGTCGAGGAGCGTCCCGATGTCCTTCAGGTTGACGACGAATCGGACGTCGTTTCGGCGGTTGCCGGGCAACCGCAGCTGCCGCAGCTCGAGGAACAGGGTGTAGCACGACCCTTTCCAGGTCAGGAGCGACCGATCTTCGAGCAGTTGCCCCTGGCGCACGTCGTAGTTGATCTCCGTGTCGAATCGAAAGGGCCCGAAGACCTCGATCCCACCGGCGAAGCGAAGCTGGTCGGTCGCGCCGGTCGAAACTCCCGGCGGAAGCGGCTCCGTCAGGACGGGGCGGCTCGAAAACCACGTCGCGGCGAGGAAATTCGTCTTCCAGTTGACCGTCGTCGCGATGGTGCTCGACGTGAGCTGGCCGGCCCGGGTGTCGTAGGTCAGGCGCCCGTCGAAGTTGAAGAGGGCGCCGGGCGCCACTCGCAGCGTCGCCTCGAGCGGCCCCTCGTTTCGAAAGGCAGTGATCGTCGGCACGCTCCCGAAGGCGACCTGAGGCGCCTCGAAGGCGTAGCTCTGCGCGATCTCGAGGGAGGCGATTTCGGACGCCGACCCCGCCTTCGCGTCGGCGGGCCGCGCGAGAAGACGATTCACGATCGCGTATCGGACCTGGTTCAGTCCGAGCTGGGTGTCGACGTCGTCGAAGACGGGAATGTGCCCCGGCTCGTTGACGTCCGAGACGAACTGGTAGTCCACCCGCGGCTCGATGATGTGCTTGAACTTCCCGAACGGGCCGATCGACCAGTCGAAGATCCGCGAGAAGGAGGGGCCCACGAGGGAAAGCCCCGCCTCCGCGTAGGCCCGGACCGCCGTCGAGCCCTCGAACGCCGTCTGGAGCGCGTCGGTGGTCGAGTTCGTGTAACCGGTCCACCGGCCTCCCGCCGTCGCGGTCACCGAGAGCCACGGCACGGTCTTCCACGGAAAGGAGAACACCGGATGGAAGTCGAGGCGGCCGTAGCCGCCGCGCAGATCCGTGCCCCCGCGATTCAGGTAGAGGTTCGACACCGAGGACTGGACCGACAGATAGACGGGACTCTCCCCGATCTCGGAGGTTCGCCGGTAATACTCGAGCGTCGGCATCCGCTCCTGAAGGACGGAGGCGCCGAGGAACGTCTCGGTCCGCGTGAAGCGGAGGTTCCAGGAGTTGACCCCCTCGTTCTTGGTGAGGAAGGCTTTCGAGGAGATCTCGGGAGCCGAGGTGAGCGCGAAGGAGCGCTCGTAGTCCTGGAGATACTCCTCGTCGGAGTAGTCCCGGATCGAGACGACCGCGCGCATTCCCCACGGCAGATCTTCCGAGACGTGATCGAGCCGGACTTTCCAGCGGTCGCGCGTGCGGGTGGTCAGAACGCCCGGGCTGCCGTCGGGGAGAGTGCAGAAGGTGCCGCCCGACCCTTCCGAGATCGGCACGCACACGGTCGCCTCCGTGTCATGGACGTAGTATCCGAGAAAGGCGCCGGCGGACTCCGCCGACGGGGCCCACCGGAACTCTTCCCCGACACCGACGGTGCCCGACGAGAAGAGGTCGAGCTGCGTCGTCAGGTCCGTGGACTGCCCGGTGACCCAGTAGTGGGAGAGACCGAGGTACGCGCCGCGCCGCTCGCTGAATCCGACGCCCGGAACGAGGAGACCCGAAACCCTCCCGGTCTTCGTCGGCCAGACCAGGTACGGCGTGTAGAGGAGCGGCAGCTCGCGCGCTCGGAAGGCGACGTTCTTCAACTTCGCGTAGTCGTCGAGCGTGATCGTGGCCTCGCTCATCGTGAAGGACCAGTCGGGCTTCGGCACCTCGCAGGCCGTGAAGAGGCCGTGGTGGATCCGGTATGTCGCGTCGCCGATCTTCTCGATCGAGTCCGCGATGATGTTGTAGCTCGGCGGCAGGGCTGCGGCGGCGACCTCGATCACCCCCGTCTTCGAGTCGAGGTGGAAGAGCGCGCGCTCGCCCGCGAGACGCGTCGGCCCCTGGTCGATGACCACGTGCCCTTCGAGCCGGGCCGTCTTCGTCGGAAAATCGACGTGCGCCTTGTCGGCACGGATCTTGACGTCCTGGTACTCGATGCGGACGTCCTCGCTCCCCTCCCAGGAGACGTCTTTTTCGTAGTGAACCGGGTTGCGGGTGTAGAGACGGATTTCGCCCCCCTTTTCGGGAACGTGAAACTTGATCTGGAAGGCCGAGGTCTGGCGGAAGCGCGACTCGTACGGGTCCGAGCTGGACGACTGCTGCGCGAGCGTCGTCGGCGCGGCGAGGCCGGCCAGCAGCGGCAGAAGGAGGAACACCCGGAGAGCGAAATGCCGGGAAGACGGACCTCTCACCAATCGCCGCGCCCGGACAAGGAGCTCTCCTAGAGAACCATCGTCTTCAGGCTCGGCGAGACCCGGAACGCGGCTTTCGTTTTCGCCCGGACCTCTTCGACCGCGACGCCGGGCGCCGTTTCGATGAGATCGAGACCTTCTCCTCCCGGGAGAACGTCGAAGACGCAGAGGTCGGTGATGATGCGATGGACGCAGCGGCGGCCGGTCAGCGGAAGGCGGCAGCGCTGGAGGACCTTGGACTCGCCCGACCGGTTCGCGTGCTCCATCGTGACCACCAATCGGCGGGCGCCGGCGACCAGATCCATCGCCCCCCCCATCCCCTTCACCATCTTGCCGGGGATCATGTAGTTGGCGATCGAGCCCTCCTGATCCACCTCCATGGCGCCCAGGACCGACAGATCGATGTGGCCTCCCCGGATCATGGCGAAAGAGTCCGCCGAAGAGAAATACGAAGCGCCGGGACGGATCGTCACGGTCTCCTTGCCCGCATTGATCAGGTCCGCATCCACCTCCGACTCGGAAGGATAGGGTCCGAGCCCCAGGATTCCGTTCTCCGACTGGAGGATCACCTCCATCCCGGGCGGGATGTGGTTGGCGAGAAGCGTCGGCATCCCGATGCCGAGGTTCACGGTGTAGCCGTCCCGGAGCTCCTGGGCGGCGCGGCGGATGATCCCCTCGCGGTCGAGCATCAGGCCTTTCTCACGGTGCGGCGCTCGATCCGCTTCTCCCGCGGCGCGGACACGACGCGCTGGACGAAGACGCCCGGCGTGTGGATGCTTTCGGGCTCGAGAGTCCCGACTTCGACGAACTCCTCGACTTCGGCGACCGTGATCTTCCCCGCCGTGGCGGCCATCGGATTGAAGTTGCGCGCGGCTTTCCGGTAGACGAGGTTGCCGAGGCGGTCCCCCTTCCAAGCGGCGACGAGGGCGAAGTCCCCGACGATTCCGCGCTCGAGAAGATACTCGCGTCCATCGAAGACCTTGGTCTCCTTCCCCTGGGCGACGAGCGTGCCGACGCCGGTCGGCGTATAGAAGCCGGGGATGCCCGCCCCGCCGGCCCGCATCCGCTCGGCGAGCGAGCCCTGCGGCACGAGCTCGACTTCGAGCTCTCCCGACAGGAACTGCCTTTCGAACTCGGCGTTCTCTCCGACGTAGGAGGAGACCATCTTTCGGATCTGTCGCGTCCGCAGGAGGAGTCCCAGGCCCCAGTCGTCGACCCCGCAGTTGTTCGAGACGACGGTGAGGTTCTTCACGCCGCGGCGAACCAGCGCCGCGATCAGGTTTTCGGGGATTCCGCAGAGTCCGAAGCCGCCCACCACGAGCGTCGCCCCGTCCGGTACGTCGGCGACCGCGGCGTCGGCGCTCGCGACGACCTTGTCGATCATCGCGAGCGATGATACCCGCTTAGAGCGCTTCGACGAGCATCGCGGTGGCCTCGCCTCCGCCGATACAGATCGCGGCGACGCCCCGCTTCTTTCCCTCGTGGCGCAGCGCGTGGATGAGCGTCGTCAGGATGCGAGCGCCGGACGCGCCGATCGGATGCCCGATCGCAACGGCGCCGCCGCGCACATTGACCCTCGCCGGATCGAGCGAGAGCTCCCGGATGGCGGCCATGGCGACCGCCGCGAACGCTTCGTTGATCTCCCAGAGGTCGACGTCGGAAACCGAGAGGCCCGTCTTCGCGAGGAGCTTCTGGATCGCGCCCACGGGCGCCGTCGTGAACCACTCCGGCGCCTGCGCGACGCCGGCGTAAGCCACGATGCGCGCAATCGGAGAGCGCCCCTTCGCGCGGGCGCGTTCCTCGGAGGCGACGACGAGAGCCGCCGCTCCATCGTTGACCTTCGAGGAATTGGCCGCGGTGACGGACCCGTCCTTCTGGAAGGCGGGCTTCAACGTCGGCATCTTCTCGAGCGGAGCCGCGAACGGTTCCTCGTCCTTCTCGATGTGCTCGGGATCCCCCTTCTTGCGTGGCACATCTACCGGGAAGATCTCTTGCCCGGTCAGACAGCGGGTCGAGGCGTCTTGCGCCCGCCGGTAGGACTCGAGGGCGAAGGCGTCCTGCTCCTCGCGCGTGAACTTGTACTTGCCGACGCAGAGCTCGGCGCAGTTGCCCATGTGGGTGTCCTTGTAGGGATCCCAGAGCCCGTCCTTGATCATGGAGTCGATGAGCTGCGCGTTGCCCATCCGGTATCCGGTCCGCCCGCGATCCAGCAGGTACGGCGCGTTCGACATCGATTCCATCCCGCCCGCCACGGCGAGCTCGTACTCCCCCGCCTGGATCGCGTTGGCGGCGTCCATGACCGCCCGCATCCCCGAGCCGCAGACCTTGTGCACCGTGATGCAGGGAACGCTGTCGGGGATGCCGGCCCCGAGAGAGGCTTGTCGGGCCGGGGCCTGCCCTTCCCCCGCCTGGAGGACGTTGCCCATGATCACCTGCTCGACCTCGCCCGGGGGCACTCCCGCTCGCTCCAGGGCCCCTCGGATCGCGATGGATCCGAGCGCCGGGGCGGAGAGACCGGAGAGCTTTCCGAGAAACGAGCCGATGGGGGTCCGGGCGGCGGAGAGAACGACGATGTCCTTCATGATCCGGCGATTCTAACGCTCGGTCGAACGCGAAACTTCCGCGGGGCCGAGGGCCCTTTGGCGCCTCGAACTGATTGACTCTTCTTCGGTTGCGCCGCAGTCGATTTTGAGACGCGGACCGCAGCGGCCTCGGGGCGCCGACGTTTCCGCTACTCTTGCACGATGCGCGTTCTGGCCGTCGACTTCGGCGAGAAAAGGATCGGTCTCGCGACCTCGGACGCCTCCGGTCGGATCGCGACGCCGCGGGTGACGCTCCGGCGCCGGGGCGACGCCCGGGCGGCCGAAGACATCGCGCGGTTCTGCCGCGAAGAGGAAGTGGACCTGGTGGTCTTCGGGCTGCCGCGCTCGCCGGAGGGGATCGAGTCGCCCTTCGCGGCGCGCGTGCGCTCGTTCGCCCGCAAGTTCGCCGAGTCGTGCCCGGTTCCCGTCCGGTTTCACGAGGAGACGCTGACTTCCGTCGAGGCGGCCCGGCGACTGCCACCGGGGGCCGCCCGGGAGGCGGTGGATCGGGCCGCCGCGGCCGTGCTGCTCGAGGACTTCCTCGAGCACGAAAAGGTCTCTTCGTGACCGCCGGCAAGCGTCTCGTTCGGATCGGCCTTCTCGCGACCCTGCTCACGATCGCGGCCGGCGTCTGGCTGTACAACCGCCTCGAGCGCCCGTCGATCGGTCCGGGCGGTCCCTCCGACGTCGTTGTCTATTTCCCTTCCGGAACTTCGACTTCCGCGATCTTCCGGCGGCTCGCTTCCGAGGGCGTGATCTTCAACGCGAAGATCGCGGAGATCTTCTATCGAATCCGTGGGAGCGCGACGCCCCTCCAGGCCGGCGAGTACCGCTTCTCGCGGCCCACTTCGCTCGATCAGATCCTCGACCGGATGGGGCGGGGCGAGGTGCTCCAGCACGTCGTCGTCGTCCCCGAGGGTCTCACCGCGGAAGAGACGTTCCAGCTCTTCGTCGATCAGGGCATCGGAACGATGGAATCCTTCCGCGCGGCCTTCACCGACACGAGCGTGGCTCCCGGACTCGCGCCCGGCGCGCCGGATCTCGAGGGCTTCCTCTTCCCCGACACCTACCGCATGACGCGCTCGACCTCCGCGCGCCGCGCCGTCGAGGGGATGGTCGCCCAGTTCCGGCTCCACTTCACTCCCGGGATGCGGGAGCGAGCCCGCATCCTCGGCCTGACTCCCCGGCAGGCCGTGACGCTCGCCTCGATCGTCCAGAAGGAGACGGGTCTCGTGCGCGAGGCGGCGGTCGTCGCGGGCGTCTACTTAAACCGGCTCGACCACGGCATGCGGCTGCAGGCCGATCCGACGGTGGCCTATGCGTTGAAGCGCAACGGCGCTTGGAACGGTAGCCTGCGACGCTCCGACTACGCCTACGAATCGCCGTACAACACGTACCTGTACGACGGTCTCCCGCCCGGGCCGATCTGCAACCCCGGCCTCGCCGCTCTGGCTGCGGCCGTGACCCCGGCCCGGACCGACTACTTCTATTTCGTCGCCGACGACTCGGGCGGCCACACGTTCTCCCGGACGTTCGAGCAGCACCTCCAGGCGATCGCGACGAATCGCCGGCTGCGCGCCGAAGCCGACTCCCCCGCCCCCTCGGAGACGCCCGTCCCCTCTTCGAACTGACCCTCCGCGAGGCGCCGGGCTTGACCCCGGGAGCCGACCAGCCCACAATCATCGGGACTTCCAAGGAGTTCGAAATCTGAACGCTTCTGTCGCCTCGGGCGAGGTCCGTCCGTGACTGAGACCTTTCCTCGTCGTTTCGGGTCCTACGTCCTGACCGCCTGGCTCGGCGAGGACGCTCTCGGGACCGTTTACCGAGCGCTGCGCGAGGGGCCCGAGAAGGGGTTTGTCCGCCTGCGGGTCCTGGAGACGCCCGAGATCTCCGAGGACGCGGTGCTCGACGCCATCCAGGAGAACGGCGAGATCCACTCGTTTCTCAAGAACCCGGCCATCGCGCGGGGCGTCCAGATGGACTCGGTCGAAGGGGTTCCCTTCCTCGCCTGGGCGGAGGAGAGCGGACGCACGCTCGATCAGCTCCTCTCCCGCGCCCCGACACTCCAGGGACGGATCCCGATCGAACATTCGCTCCTGATTGCCGAAAAGGTCGCGACGGCGCTCGAGCACGCCTACAACACCACGGTCGAAGGGGAACGGACGCTTCACGGACTGGTGTGGCCCGGGTTCGTGTCTCTCTCCGACGACGGCGAAACGACCCTCACCGGCTTCGGACTCGCGCTGGGCCTCCTGCCTTCCCGCGGCCGGGCCCGATTCGCCCGTGAGATCGCGCCCTACCTCGCCCCCGAGGAACGCGCCGAAGGGAAGATCGGAAAGAACTCGGACGTGTACTCCGTCGGAGTGCTGCTCTTCGAGCTGTTGACGGGGCGCGTTCCGGCCGCGGGAGGACCGATCGCCGACCTTCTCGGCGTCGCGCGAGGCCCCTCGCCCCTCCCGCCGGAGATCACCGAAGTCCTGAAGATGTGCCTCTCGGACGCGGCGTCCCGCTACCAGTCGAGCGGCGAGCTGCGGCGCGAGCTCGGGAAGCTCCTCTTTTCGGGACCGTACTCCCCTTCGACCTTCAATCTCGCCTACTTCCTGAACAATCTCTTCGCCGCGGAGATCGAGGCGGAGACGCGCGCCCGGGAGAAAGAGGGCGCGCTCGACACCGCGGGGATCGGCGGGCCGGCGCCGGCCCCCACCCCCGCGCGCAAAGCCGAGCCCGCGGCGGCGGCTGCGACTCCGAAGAGCGCGCCATCGGCGGAAACCAAGCCGAGCGGTCCGACGCCCACGACCGCCCCGAAATTCCTGAAGCCGCCGGAGCCCCGCCCGAAGGCGGGAATCGCGCTGGTCGGGGGCCTCCTCCTCGTGGCCGCGATCGGCGGAACCTGGTTTCTGATTTCCCGGCGCCCGGCCCCGGTCCGCACCGCGGCAACGCCGATACCCACGGTCCCGCCGCCTCCCACGGCGACGGCGACTCCTGGTCCTTCCACGGCCGCGATGAGCGTCGCGCAGTTCCAGTCGGAAGTCGCCAAGCGCGTCTCCGAGGAGATGAAGAAGCTCGAGGACGAAACGCGCCGCCAGAAGGAGGCCGCGGAAGCCGCGCGCCGGGCAGAGGTGGCGGCCACCGCGGCCGCGATCGCTGCCTACACGCCGACTCCGGCGCCGACCGAAGCGATCGTCGCGGCGCCCGAGCCGACGCACACGCCGCCGCCGACCGCGACCCCCGCCCCGGCGAAGGAGATTCCGCCGACGATCCTGAAGGTCGTCAAGCCCGCCTATCCCCCCGTCGCCCTGCAGGCGCGGATCAGAGGGCTCGTCATCCTCCGGGTGCTCGTCTCCGAGACGGGTCAGCCCCTGGAGATCGAAGTCGTTCGACCCGGAACCGCCGGCCTGACCGAGGCCGCGGTCTCGGCCGTCCGGAAGTGGATCTTCAATCCGGCGCGGAAAGGGGACGTGCCCGTTAGAGCCTGGACGACGGTACCGATTCCTTTCGAGCCGTAGTCGCGGTGCTGGCCCGCCTTCGGGACGGCCGTCTACTTTCTCGGCGGACCGTAGTCGATCGTCTTGATCTTGGGGAACAGGGTCCGGAGGTAGTCCTCCATGATCTTGTCCTCGAGCCACGTGATCTCGGTGCCGTCCACGAAATAGGTCGGCGTGGAATTCACGCCGAGGCGATAGCCCTCCTCCATGTCCCGCACGATGCGGGCGAAGCTCTCGTCGTGGAGATAGCAGGAGAGGAAGTCGGCGTTCGAAACGCCTTCGCCGGACGCCGTCGTGACCGCGATCTGGTCGATCCCGCCGACCGTCATCGCCTCCTGCGTCGCGTACACCGCCTCCTTGAAGCGGAACATCGGGCCCGCGCCGGCGAACCGGAACAGACAGTCGGCCGCCGAGGCCGCTTTCATCGCCCAGACGTGCGCCATCCAGAGCGGAAAGAACTTGTAGTGGCGGCGGACCGAGACGATTCCCGTGTTCGCCTGGAGGAGACGGTCCATCTGCAGCCCTCGGAACTTGCAGTATCCGCACTCCATGTCGGCGTACTCGACCGCCGCGACTTTCGCGTCCGCCGGACCCTCGGCGCGATTCGTCGAGAGATCGATCATCCGCCGGCGCTCCGCGCGCGGGTCCTGCGTGTAGTCGAAGAGATTGCCCTGGAGGAAGACCTTGCCGTCGGGCGTGATGAAGCCGGGCAGGCGGACTTTTACGTAGCCGGTTTCGATGGTGATCGCGACGGCCTTGAGCGCCCCGCGGTCCCGCTCCGGAGACAGGGTCGCCACCGCGGACGTGCGAAAGAGGCCGCTTAAGTAGGTCGAGAGCCACGCCAGGTCCTGCGAGTCGCGAACGGGCTTCGGATCTTTGCCCGGAAGGGTGTCTCCCGCGAAGAACCACTTTCCGTCGTCGGAGACGTAGACGATCCGGTCCCCGTTCAGCTTCGGATAGCGGCCGGTCCGCGTCGCCTTGTAAGCGTGGAAGCCCGGCACGGCCTTCTCGTTCGTGCGCGCGATCGTCAGCTTGAGCTCCGGATCCCACGGCAGGTACTTCTCGAGATAGGCCTCGAGCGCCTTCTCGGCGGGACCCGCGGCGGCATTCGTTCCCGCGGACGGAGCGGCGGGGGTCTGCGCCCGCGTCGCCGCGGCCGCCGCCGCCAGAACCGCACAGAAACCGAGCAACCTGGTCGTCCGTCTCATCTTTCACCCATTTTTCCGGGGACCCGCGGATTGCGGGTCCACCTCGTCACGATCCGGGCAGCGGCTTCTCGCCGCGGAGCATCTTCAGGGACTCGATCACCCCCGCCTGGTTCGGGCGCAGCGCGAGCGAGCGTTCGAACAAGGCGATCGCTTCGTCGCGCCGCCCGAGACAGGTTCGGACGAGCGCGATCGCATTCAACGTGTCGGGATCCTGCGTCGTCCGCTCCGCGGCGGCGAGCGCGGCGTCCGCCCCCGAGCAGTCCTTCGCGCGGAAGCGCGCCA
>Ga0075423_10007712_pt1 | contig 10177 bp, 6 predicted proteins | sample SoiMethybrSBSTD2_FD_80114 | JGI IMG/M metagenome (GOLD analysis project Ga0075423, IMG submission 80114) | Bulk soil microbial communities from a Populus tree surrounding site in Tennessee, USA - Soil MetaG P. TD hybrid SBSTD2 | ecosystem: Environmental > Terrestrial > Soil > Tree plantation...
ACCGGCATCAAGTGGCATCGCGATCTCGGCGACGGACGTCACGTCGTCAACGTCGGAGCGCTCGGTCGGCCGGAAAACGACGGCACGCCGCGGGTGTGGTACGCGCTGCTCACGATCGGAGACGCCGTCGGCGTGGAATTCATTCCCGTCCAGTACGACCACGAGGCGCTCGCGGCAGACATGAGCGCCGAGCGGCTGCCCGGCGAGTTCATCGAGACGATCCTCTCCGGCTGGTGGACCACCTGTCTCGAAGTGCTGCCGCAGAAAGAGCGCGCACGGGGACGTTTCTGAATCACGAGTCTTTCGTGATCCGACGGCGCTTCGAGGATTTCCGAGGCGCGGGCCGACGATCTTTCGCCACCATCAGGTGAAACGCCTCGCGAATCAACGCTCCGAGTCGATCGTCGTCGATTCTTGCCATCTCGACGCCTATCCAGCCGGCTGGGCCGACATATGGAGGCCGAAAAAAGATCTGCGGCGCCTCCTCGATCGCGGCGTCCTGCACGCCGGGAGCAGCGGGCAACCAGACGGCGATATGGCCATCGTCGTGGTGATTGTTGGCAAACATGGCGAAGACGCGCCTCGGCGTGAAAAACGTCGGCTCGCCGTGAGAGATCTTCTCCACCGTTCCCGGAATCGACAGGCAGAAACGACGGAGGCGCTTGAGTTGGGAGTTGCCGCTCATGCTCGTCTCGCGCGTGAGGCGTTCAAGCTTCTCAATATCACGCAACGGCTGGCAAGCCACCTGGAGTTCCTCTCCCTGCACGAATCTCGATCCGCGCCGGCAGGCTCCAGACCTGCACCAGGCGAAGACTGAAGACGCCCACTACTTGACCGCGACGCTGGCCGAGACCATCCTGATGGGCCAGCCGGACACATCGATCATGCTGCCTTCTGCGCGAGAGCTCGCTGCGCTCAAGTTCCTCGACGGTCTGCGCACTCAGCTCAGAGATGTCCGGGAACCGGATCATGCGCTTCGATCTGCGCTCCGCGACGCGCGCGAATTCTTTCACGCGACGCAGGCGTGCATCGCCTCGCTGCAGCCCGGCCGATCCGAGGCGGGCGTCGTCGTCGCGCTTCCGAAGGACTCGAGCTGGGATCCGGACGTGCTGACGCGTTTCATCCGGCACCAGCATCCGCCAGTCCAACCGCACATGTTGATTGGTCCCGTACGACGACGCGGAGGCGCCTGGGGAGCGCTGGCCGTGATCCGTCGGGATCGTCCCTATGACCGTGAGGACGGCCGCCTGCTGGTACGCGTCTCAACGGCGTTGTCGGACGCCATTCACCAGATCGACCGCGAACGGATGCGCGGCGTACGAGACCGCATCGACCGAAAAATCATGGAGCAGATTCATCCGAAGGATCTCTTCTACCAGATCCTCGATGGCCTCCGCTCCCTCACGCACTACGATCACTCGTCGGCGCTCTTCATCCGCGAGGATGGCGAACCGGCGCTGCGTCTTGTCGCCGAACAGATCGCGTGGACGAAGGCGAAAAGCCGGCGGATTGGTCTGCGGCTTCCGGTCAACGACGAGGCTGCAACGCTGTTGCAGTCGGGCCGCGTGTACGGCTTCGATCGCCGCGCCAGCGGCGGCGACTGGCAGGCCTGGAACGGCCAGCCGGCAGCCGCTCTCGCCCGCCTGCTCGACTACAACGACCCGGCGGCCGCCGAGGCGCACCAGGCAGCGGAAGGATCGATGCTGTGTGCGCCGCTCGTCACGCCCGACGGTCTCATTGGTGTGTTGAAAATCGCCGCGCGGCACCCGGGACAGTTGAAACCGTACGACGCGGAACTCGTCGAGCACTTCCGCCGGCAGGCCGCGATGGCCATTCAGAACCTGCACAGAACGGAATCGCTGCGTGCGCGCGTGCTGACGGCCGAGCGGAAGCACGCGATGGCGGATCTGGCGCGGACCGTCTCGCACGACGTGAACAATGCGCTCGGCTCGATGCTGCCGCTCGTCCAGCAGCTCCAGGAGGATCTCCGGCGCGGAACGCTCAGACTGGACGTGCTGTCCGACGACCTGGAGCAGGTTCAGAAGTCGCTTCAGGTGTGTCGCCGGATTTTTGGCGGGATGCTGTCGTTCTCACGCGGTGCAGCACGAAAGAGCCGGTACGGACAGGTCAGGCGCGCGATTGACACCGCATCGGCGATCTTGAAGTACGGATTGAGTCGGAGTGGAATCGAGCTGTCGGTGGACGTACCCGAGGACCTGCCTTCGGTGGCGTGCGGCCAGAGCGACCTCGAGCAGGTCTTTCTGAACCTGCTCACCAACGCGCGGGAGGCCATGCCCAACGGTGGACGCATAACGGTCGTCGTCCGATCGGCCGGCGACGTCGTGGAAATCTCGATTGCGGATTCCGGATGCGGGATTTCAGCCGAACACCTGCCGCGCGTGCTCGAGCCGTTCTTCACGACGAAGGCTCACGGCAACGGGCTGGGCCTGTCCATCTGCCGGGCGGTGCTGTGGGAAGTCGATGGGACCATCGCGATCCAGAGTGAGCCGGGCAAGGGGACACGCGTGGAGGTCGGCGTGCCCGAGGCGACGCCGCAGCCACAGCCGCAGTATTCATGAGAGAAAGGATTCTGGTCGTCGATGACGAGCCGGGGATGCTTCGCGCCGTCGAACGCGTCCTGGGTGAGTCGTATCACGTCGTCGGAAGCCGTTCGTCTACGCATGCTCTGTCGGTCGCGACCGAGCTCAACCCGGATCTGGCGATCGTGGATATCCGGATGCCCGAGCTCGATGGATTCGAGGTGATGACCCGGCTGAAGGCGCACTTCCCGGAGCTGGACATCATCCTGATGACCGGCAGTCTCGACGACCTCGACGAGAAACTGATCCGGGCGCTCCGGAGTCCCGCGTTCTACTTCATCCAGAAACCGTTCGATCGCGAGGTGCTCAGGACGCTGGTGGAACGATGTCTCGAACTGCGGTGGCGTCGTATCGAACACCGCCGCAACCTGGATCGACTCGAAACAGAGATGGCGGAAGCGCGCGCATTCCAACAGAGCCTGCTGCCCGCCCCTGATGTCATCGTCAACCGGCTTGCGATCTGCTGCCGCTACACACCATGCTCGCGCCTCGGAGGAGACTTGTACGACTACGCGGCGGCGCGCAACGGTCAGACCGCGCTGCTCATCGCCGATGTCTCCGGCCATGGCGTCTCCGCGGCGATGCTGACGGGTGTCGTGAAGAGCGCGTTTTACGCCTGTCAGGTGGACGGGTACACGCCTCTGGCCGTCGTGCACCGCGTCTGGACGGGCCTGGCGGCCTTCGGTCCCGAACGATTCGTCACCCTGTTCGCCGCGCTGGTCGCGCCAGACGAGCAGCAGTTGCGATATGTGAATGCGGGCCATCCGTCCATCGTTCTCTGGACTGAGCGGTGTGCTCCAAAATGGCTCGAGAGCACCGGGCCGATCGTGTCGCCGGTGCTTCCCGGATCGGCGTGGGACGAACGCTCGGTGCCGATTGACGTCGGCGATCAGCTTCTCCTGTACACCGACGGCGTCTCGCAGGTTCTTGCCGACGCGGAAGACGACGCGGAAGAGCGCATCGTGGCGACGATCGAACGGGATTCGGAAGGCGGTGCGCCGCTGCTCGAGGCGATTCTCGCCGCGGTCCAGCACGATCTCGCGGGTCGCGATCAGCCAGACGATCTCACGCTGATGACCGCGAGGGTGCTCGCAGCCGATCGGTGATCCCCCCGGTTGCATTTACGAATCACCCACACCTCAGACTGTGATCGGCGGGGACTCGCCAGGTCGCAACTAATTCAGGGAAAACGGGCTCTTTTGCGAGTGGCCTCGATATTGCCCACCTGACTCTTTGGCACCCCCTGCCGAGAGTCACACGATGTCAGACACGAACACGCCCGTCTCACGACGACGGTTCTGCGCGGGAGCCTGTCATGTAGCATCCGGCGCCACGATCGCGACGTTGTTCCCGGCCTGCGGCGGCGAATCACCGACGTCGCCCAGCGGCATGGCCTCGATGCTCGCCGTCCTGTCCGGCCGCTTCGCGGGCTCCGCCGTCCAGGTCAACGTCGCCGGATCGCCGCTGGCCGACGCCGGCGGCGCCGCCCTGATCCAATCCATCGCAGGCGTGTTCCTGCTCTCGCGCACGAGCACGACGGCATTCACGGCGATCGACGCGACGTGCACGCACGAGGGGTGCACGATCACGGGCGCCGACGGAGCGGGCTACGTCTGCCCGTGCCACGGGTCGCGCTACAACCGCAACGGCCAGGTGCTCGCCGGCCCCGCGAGAGCGTCGCTTCGACAATACCCCGCCAGCTTCGCGGACGGCGTCGTGACGATTTCGCTCTGACGCACGAGGGACGCGATGGCGCAGCTCAACCCCGAAATCGATCACCTGCTCCGCCGCGCCGGATTCGGCGCGAGCGCAGCGGATGCCGAGACGTTCCGCGACATGTCGACGCCCGCCGCGATCGCCCACCTCGTCGACTACGAGGGCCGGCCGGACGACGTCGATGCGCGCATGGGCCGGCCCGATCATGCGCAGGTGACCTCGAAGGACCTCTTCGCGCCGGACATCGACATCGACGACGCCCGCCAGCGCTGGATGTTCCGCATGATCCACACGCGGCGCCCGCTGCAGGAGAAGATGGCGCTGTTCTGGCACAACCACTTCGCCACCGCCTTCGGCAAGCTGACCGCCGACTCCGGCAACCTGCAGGCGGCCAAGATGCTCGCGTACAAGCCCGGCGCGCTGCGCGGGCCGCAGGGACAGATCGAGCTGTTTCGCAAGTACGCGCTCGGCAACTACCGTGACCTGCTGCTGGAAGTCGCCAGGGACCCCGCGATGCTCGTGTGGCTCGATGGCAAGACCAACACCAGGACGAAGCCGCAGGAGAACTTCAGCCGCGAGGTCATGGAGCTCTTCACGGTCGGCGTCGGCTACTACACCGAGTCGGACGTCTACGCGGCGGCGCGCGTGTTCACGGGCTGGAACCTGCGGCAATCCGAGGGGTACCGCAAAGAGGACATGAACGCCTACCAGGAGTTCGTCTACAACGCAGACGAACACGAAACCAGCGACAAGACGTTCTCGTTCCCCATCTACAGCAACGGCAGCAAGACGATTCCGTCACGCAGCGAGTCCGCAGGCTTCCAGGACGGCGTGGATTTGATCAACGCGCTGGCGTCTCATCCGGAGACGCCCCGCCGTCTGGCTCGCAAGTTCTGGAACTTCTTCATCAGCGATATTCACCTGCCGGATCCGGCGTTCGTCGATGGCGTCGCCGCCGTATACCTGCAGAACGGCACGGAGATGAGGCCCGTCATTCGGTACGTCCTGACGTCCCCCTGGTTCACCAATCCAGCGATGAAGTACGCGCGCTACGCGTGGCCAGTGGAATATGTCGCGCGAGCCATCAAGGAAGTGGGCTGGCAGAACTTCACGCTCGACCGCGTCCGGTCGCCGCTGGCCAGCATGGGACAGCTGCTCTTCGAACCGCCGAACGTCGGCGGATGGCCGCAAGGGGCCGGGTGGTTCTCCACGGGGACGATGCTGTCGCGGATGAATTTCGCCGCCACGCTGGCGGCCAGTCAGAAAGAGTTCCTCGCCGTGGCGCTGGAGTCCGAGGGACGGACACCGCAAGCCGTGCTCGCAGGGATGCTCAATCGGGTGACCCCGGCGCCGCTCGATGCGACCCCTCAGCAGGCACTGATGTCGTACCTGCTCGCCGGTGGCGCCTGGACCGGCAGCGCGGAGCAACTCAACACCAGGACCGCCGGGCTTGCGCGTCTGCTGGTCGGCTCCGCCGAATACCAGCTGGTGTAGAGGGAAGCGACATGCGCGTATCCAGACGACTCTTCATCCGTGACGGCGTTGCGACGGTCACCCTCGGCCTCACAGCGCCTGCCTTCCTCAGCGCCATCGCGCAGGCACAGGGGCTGCCCTCGAGACGACTCGTCGTCGTCTACCTTGGCGGCGGCAACGACGCGCTCAACACGCTGATCTCCTATCAGGACCCGCAGTATTACAGCCGCCGTCCCACGATTGCCGTGCCTGCTGGCCAGGTGCTGCAGGTGGGCACTGATGCGGCCGGCCGCGTGCTCGGGCTGCATCCCCGGCTCGGCGGCCTCTGGAACATTTTCAACGAGGGACGACTGGCTCTCGTACAGCGGACCGGCTACGCGAACTCGAGCCGTTCACACTTCGAGGCCACCGACATCTGGGGCACTGCGAACCCGCAGTCGTCAACTGGATCCGGCTGGCTTGGCCGTTACCTCGACACACTCCCTCGACCGCTTGACGCGCTGGCCGCGTGGAACACCTCCGGAGAGACGCCGCGGGCGCTCCTGTCGGGACAAAGCGGCGTACCGGCCATTCCAAACGGCAGCACCTATACCTTCGCAAGTCCGAATCGAGGTTCGGCAGCCGTGCAGGAACGGACAGCGGCCCAGATGATGGCCGCCAATCCGGCGGCCGGCCGGCCGCACCTCGCATTCGTGAACAGCACCAGCCGGGGCGCCATCGAAACGCTCGATCGCGTCGCGCAGGCAACGTCGTATACGCCGACGGTGGCCTACCCGAGCACCGGCTTCGGGCTGGCGCTGCGGACCGTGGCAGGCGCGATCGTCCGCGGCGTGGGATCGCGCGTGTACTGGGTGCAGACCGGCGGCTTCGACACCCACTCGCAGCAGGGCGCCCAGTCGGGCGGCGCCTACGGCAATTTGATGGGCACGCTCGGCGATGGGCTGTTTGCGTTCTACAGCGACGTCCGCAACCAGGGCCTGATCAACGACACGACCGTGATTGTCTTCTCGGAGTTCGGGCGCCGCATCTCCGAAAACGGCAGCAACGGGACGGATCACGGCGCCGCGGGCGTGATGATGGTGCTCGGCGGAATGGTGCGTGGTGGGCTCCATGGCACGGCGGCGTCGCTCGCGCCGGGCAGTCCCACGCTCGAGAACAACTCCGGGGACGTCCGCTACGAGACCGACTTCCGATCTGTCTACGCGAGACTGCTCGACGGATGGCTTGGAGCGAACTCGGTGCCCGTTCTCAACGGTGACTTCCGTGCCGGCGCGCCGGCGATTTTCTAAGGTGATGACATGAGAAGCGCGAGTCGACTTTCCCTGACCACGGTGATGTTGTGGAGCCTGTCTGGTCCGGCGCTGGCGCAGGCCCCGCAGGACGCGACGGCCCCACCAGCCACCGCCGACTTCCCCGCCGTGACCTTCGGCGTCGTCTCCTTCCTCCAGTACTCCGCCGCACTGCACGAAGAGGACGGGTTCAACGCGTTCGACGTCACGAGGGGCTACTTCAACGTCAAAGCGAAGCTCTCGGAGCGCATCAGCGTCCGCTTCACGCCGGATGTGCGGCCGACGACCGACGCGAGCCTCAACAGGAACCTGGCGTTGCGCCTGGAATACGCCTCCCTGGACGCCAGGGTGAGTGACGGTGTGTCGATCATGTTCGGCATGCACGAGACTCCCTGGCTCACCTTCGAGGAGTCCGTCAATCGCTACCGCGTGATCGGGCCGATGTTCGCGGAACGCCTTGGCCTGATTCCAGGACCGACCGACGTCGGCGCCAGCGTCAAGGCCACCGGCGGACGCACGGAGATCCACGTCGGCGTGTACAACGGCGAGGGTTACGGACAGGCCGAACGGGACAAGTACAAGAGCCTGGAGGGCCGCGTGACCTTGCGTCCCTTCGACGAGGGGAGCGAGGCCGGGAACGTGAGCATCTCGGGGTTCTATCAGTACGGCTGGTACGCGAGAGATCGGCCGCGGAACGTGGCCATCGTGATGGCCAGTTATGAAGTGCCCCACGCCGCTCTCACGGCGCAGTATCTGTCCGCCACCGATAACCCGTTCATCGCCAGGGACGTCGAGCGCCGCGGCCTGTCGTTCTTCGGCGAGGGCCGCGAGGGTCCAACTGGTTGGGCCGGCATCGGCGGCCTGGACCTCTTCGATCCTGACGCGATCAGCAACAATGACTCGAGGCGCCGCTACATCTTCGGCGGGGCGCACTGGAGCCAGGTGGGACGCGGGCGGTTGGGCGTCGTCGTGACGCTCCAGCAGGAGTTTCGAACGGCCAACTCCCAGCTGCTCGACCGACGGCTGCTCGCCCAGACCCACATCGAGTTCTAGAGGTCCTCGGAACGGTCCCGTCGGCGAAGGAGTCCCGCGACCGAAATTCAGACACTCGACCCCTCAGTTTCATCGCAACAGCACACCGCCGCGGCGACAATGGCGACTGGAGTCTTCTTCCGTCGCTCACGACCGCAGACAGGGTGATACACCCACCGGGCATCGGCCTTGCGCACAGCCGCGCTTGCCTCCCGGAGGTTTCGCCATGCGTCGGATGCGACGAGCTGCGTGTGTTGCCTCGGTGTTTGCGCTGATGGGCGCCCTCTCCGTCCGGCCGCGCGCGGTCTCTACGGCCGAGCCGGCGGCACGACCAATCGACTTCATCGAGAACCGCGGCCAGTGGGACCAAGGGATCAACTTCATCGCCCGCTACCGCTCGATGACGGCGGCGGTCGAGCACGCGACGCTGACGCTTCGGCCCGACGCCAATCCGGCGGCAGCGGTCTCGCTGACGTTCGAGGGGGCGTCGACCGGCGTCGTGCCGGCGGGCGAGGAGAAGCGCCCGACGCGTTACAACTTCTATCTCGGGAGCGACTCGAGCCGCTGGCGAGCCGACGTGCCCGCGTTCGGCGCGCTGGCGTATCGCAACCTGTATCCGGGCGTCGGCGTGCGGCTCCACGAACGATCGGCGCGCCTCGAGTACGAGCTTCGCCTCGAGCCCGGCACCGGGCTCGATCAGGTCGTGATTCGCGCCGACGGCGCATCGAATCCGCACATCGAGGACGACGGCTCGTTGCGCCTCGACACGAAGAGCGGAGCGCTTCGGCAGTCGGCGCCGACGAGCTGGGAGGAACTGCCGGACGGTCGCCGGCGGATGGTCGCCAGCCGATTCAGGGAGATCGACGAGCAGCGGTACGGCTTCGAGGTCGACGACCGCGATCCGCGATGGCCGCTGGTGATCGATCCCGGACTCGTGTGGTCGACGTTTCTCGGCGGTTCGGGTCCCGATTTCATCGGTCCGGCCGTCGTCGCCCGCGACGGCACCGGCGACGTCCTGGTCGGCGGCACGATGGCGTCGATCGACTTCCCGTTGCTATCCAATCCGTCGTTTGCGCCCGGCATCCAATCGCCCGCGTTCGTCGCGCGCCTCAGTTCAGACGGAACCCTGCTCAAGTACGCAACGTTCGTTGGCGGATGGCACGCGCAGATCGTGCACCGCGGGCTGGCCGTCGATGCGGCCGGCAACGCCGTTCTGGTCGGCCAGACCTACTCGCCGGACTTCCCGACGACGGCAGGTGCGTTCGCCCGTGTCGGCCTGAACAAGGACGCATTCGTCGTTCGCCTCAATCCCACCGGAGGTCTGATTTTCTCGACGCTGCTCGGCGGATCCGGCGAAGACGATGCGAGCGCGGTCGGATATGACCCCGCGGGCAACATCATCGTCGGCGGCACGACGGGGTCGCGCGATTTTCCGACGACGCCGTCCGCCTTCGATCCGACCTATAACGTTCCCAACGCTCCGGCTGATGGCGGCGCGGAAGGGGATATGTTCATCGCGCGTCTCACACCCAACGGGGGCGCGCTGACCTACGGTACGTTTCTCGGTGGGCCCCAGGCCGACGTGCTCGAAGATCTCGTTGTCGATGCCAACGGGTTCGTCACCGTCTGCGGCTGGGTGACCGGCAACAACGTGCAGGTGTTCGTCACGACCGCCAATGCGTTCGATCGGACCTGGAATGGATCGCAGGACGCCGCGGTCGCGCGGTTGAAGCTCGACGGCGGCGGCGCGGCGGATCTCAAGTACGCGACGCTCATCGGCGGCGCAAGCCAGGACAACCTCTGGATTGCGGCGATCGATCCGACCAACCCGGAGCTCGTCACCTTCGCGGGGCGAAGCTGGTCGAACAACTACCCGGTCACCGCCGGCGTCGTCCGTCCGACCAATCCGCCGTTTTCGCAGCTCTTCCCCGACGTGGAAGCGGGCATCATCACGCGCTTCCGCTTCCCTGCCGCCGGCGGAGGATCGCTCGTGTGGTCGACGTATCACCACGCCGATCGCATTACCGGCCTCACCGTCAACAGCGCCGGCGAGCCGATCGTCGCCGG
>Ga0075423_10007713_pt1 | contig 10177 bp, 8 predicted proteins | sample SoiMethybrSBSTD2_FD_80114 | JGI IMG/M metagenome (GOLD analysis project Ga0075423, IMG submission 80114) | Bulk soil microbial communities from a Populus tree surrounding site in Tennessee, USA - Soil MetaG P. TD hybrid SBSTD2 | ecosystem: Environmental > Terrestrial > Soil > Tree plantation...
GTCGAGCGGAGCGAGGCCGCGCTCGCAGAGGCGGAACGCGCCCTCGACGCCACCACCGGACGCCTGGCCGAGCGGGAGCAGGCGCTGGCGCTGGCCACGGCCGCCGGCGAGCAGGCGCGGGAGGCCGAGCGGCAGGCCGCCGCTGCGCGCGAAGACGCCATGCGTGTCGCGACCAACCTGGCGCGCGAGATGGCGGAGTCCGAGACTCAGCTCGCCCGGGTGACCGAGCGGCTGAGCCGCTCCGAGCAGCGGCTCACGGAGATCGATGCCTCGCTGACGGACGGCGACCTGGCGCGGAGCCGGCTCGACGAGTCCCTCGGCGGCGGCCGGGGACGCCAGGCGGAGCTGGAGGCCGAGCAGGAGGCCGCCCGCGAGCAGCGCGTGCACTGGCAGGTGCAGGAGGCCCACGTGGCCGGCGGACTCCGCTCGGCCGAGGAGCGGCTGCAGCGTGCCGCGACGATGCGCGAGGAGGCCGAGCGCGCCGTGCTGACCTTGGGTGGCGAGCTGACCCAGCTCGAGGCCGATACGGCCGCGCTCGCGGGTCAGCAGGCCGAGTGGCGCGAGACCCGGGCGGAGCGCCAGGTGGCGCTGCACGAGCTCGAAGCCGCGAGCACCGATGCCGACCGGGCCCTCGCCGCGGCCGAGGAGAGTTTACTCGCCGCCGAGCGCGAGGTGAACGTCGCCCGGCAGGCCCTGGATGCCGCGAGCGAGGAGAGCCACGCTCTGCAGGTGCGTCTCACCGAGACGGCCGGTACCCGGCGAAGCATCGTCGAGCGGGTCGAGGCCGAGTGGCGGCGATCCTACGACCAGCTCGTCGAGCAGGCGCCGCTGCTCGACCTCGACCTGGAGACGCTCGAGACGGAGGCTGCGCGTATCCTGGGCGCTCTCGAGGCCATCGGCCCGGTCAATCCGCTCGCGGTGGAGGAGCACGCCGAGGAGGTCAAGCGCCTCGAGTTCCTCACGACGCAGCGAGACGACCTGGTCGGGGCGCGGCAGGCGCTCATCCAGGCCATCCGGGAGATCGACGGCACTGCGCGCACCATGTTCCTGGAGACGTTCACCGCGGTGCAGTCCAACTTCACCCGCGTCTTCCACACCCTGTTCGGCGGCGGCGAATGCGAGCTCCGCCTCGCCAACCCCGATGACCCGCTCGAGAGCGAGATCGACATCCACGCGGCGCCTCGGGGCAAGCGGACACAGCGCATCCATCTGCTCTCCTCGGGCGAGCGCACGCTCGTTGCCGTGAGCCTGCTCTTCAGCATCTATCTGACCAAGCCCAGCCCCTTCTGCCTCATGGACGAGGTGGACGCCCCCCTGGACGATGCCAACGTGGGGCGCTTCACCCGGCTGCTGGACGAGTTCAAGGCCGGGACCCAGTTTCTCGTCATCACCCACAACCCGCGGACGATGCAGGCAGCCGACGCGGTCTACGGCGTCACCATGCAGGAGCCGGGGGTTTCGACGATCGTCGGCGTGCGGCTGGGTGAGGCGGAGCACGTGGCCTAGTGCAGTCGTGAGGCGTGAGTCAAGGGTCAATCGGGAGCGTTGATGCTGATCGTCATGCGCCACGGCGCCGTGGAAGAGGAGATCCAGCGCGTCGTCGAGACCATCGAAGAGATGGGGTACCAGGCCCGGCCGATGCCCGGGAAGCAGCGCACCACCGTGGGCCTCGTCGGCAACGACGGCCGCGTGGACGGCTCGCGCCTGGCCGCGCTTCCGGGTGTCCAGGAGATCATCCACGTCACCAAGCCGTACAAGCAGGTGAGCCGCGAGTGGCAGCCCGAGTCCACCGTTGTCCGCCTGCCGGGAGGCCTCACCATCGGTGGTGACGACGTCGTGGTGATGGCGGGCCCCTGCTCGGTCGAAAGCGAGCGCCAGATCCTGGCGGCTGCCCGCGCCGTCCGCGAGGCCGGGGCGACGGTGCTCCGGGCCGGTGCCTTCAAGCCCCGGAGCTCGCCGTACGCGTTCCAGGGCCTCGGACGGGCCGGCCTCCAGCTGCTCGCGCGGGCCCGCGAGGAAACCGGGCTGCTGATCGTCACCGAGGCCATGGACGCCGAGGGGCTCGACCAGGTGGCCGAGGTGGCGGACATCGTGCAGCTCGGTGCCCGCAACATGCAGAACTATTCCCTGCTCAAGCACGCCGGACGGTGCGGCAGGCCCGTCCTGCTCAAGCGCGGCCTCTCGGCCACCATCCAGGAGCTGCTGCTCTCCGCCGAGTATCTGCTGGCGGAGGGCAACCGGCAGGTCATCCTCTGCGAGCGCGGGATCCGGAGCTTCGATCAGGCCACCCGCAATCTGTTCGACCTGAGCGCCGTCGCCGTCGTCCATGGGCTCTCACATCTGCCCATCGTGGCCGACCCGAGTCACGGGACCGGGCACCGGGACATGGTGATCCCCATGGCTCGGGCGGCCGTGGCCGCCGGCGCCGACGGCCTCCTGGTCGAGGTCCATCCGAATCCGGACCGCGCCCTGTCGGACGGCGCGCAGAGCCTCTATCCCGAGCAGTTCGAGCGGATGATGAAGGAAGTCCGCCTCATTGCGGAGGCCATCGGGCGCCGGGTCGCCGAGCCCGCGGGAGCGCGCACGTGATCCGATCCTGGCTGCTGCTGGCGCTGCTGCCGCTGGCGCCCGGCATCGTCGTCGCGCAGGACGCGCAAGACATCGTCGGCCGCTCGTCCCGTGTATATCGGTCGCTGTCGAGCATGTCGGCGGATTTCGTGCAGGTGATCGACAACCCGATGATCGACAGCGCGGAGAGCCGGGGCACGCTGGTGCAGGCCGGAGAGGACAAGCTGGCCATGCGGTTCACCGATCCGTCCGGCGAGGCGATCGTCATCGACGGCCGCTCGATCTGGGTCTACACGCCGAGTACCACGCCGGGACAGGTCATTCGGATGTCGGTGCCGAGCGGCGGGCCCGTGTACGGCTACAACATCCTCGCCTGGCTGCTCGACCGGCCCGCGGAGCGCTACACCGCCTCCTACGTCCGATCCGACCGCTTGAACGGCCGCGCCATGGACGTCGTACAGCTCGAGCCGGCGGTGCCGGACCTGCCGTTCGAGCGCGCGGTCCTGTGGCTGGACAAGGAGGACGGGCTCCCGCGCCGGCTCGAGATCACCGAGCCGTCGGGGGCGATCCGGACGCTGACGCTGTCGAAGGTGCGGGTGAACCGGCAGGTGCCGAAGAACACCTTCACCTTCGAGGTGCCCTCCGGCGTGCGCGTGGTAGATCAGTGAGGCTTGACGGACGGTGCGGTCGCCAGGCCAAGCAAGGCTCGCGGCGTCTGCGCCTGGCGCAGTAGCGCCACCGCCTGTCCGATCTGGCGGTCGTCGCCGACCCGTCGGCGCCGCTCGGCCGCCGGGCCGAACACGTAGCGCGCCACCTCGTATCCGAGCTGCTGTTCCACGATGTGCTCGCCGCCCCGGAACGTGCTGTCGGCTAGGCGTACGCCGCCCGCCTCCAACCGCCGCCGGACTTCTTCCCGCATCGTCCCATCCACGACGAAGCCCTCCGCGTGGACAGTGCCGCGCCGGCGCATCTCCAGAGCCGTCGCGTTGACCGCGTCGCGGAAGGCCGCGAGCCGGCCATCCAGCGCCCGGCTGAACCCTTGCTCCGCCGTCGTGAACGTGTCGGGCTCCAGCATCACGTCGGGCACGATCCCGCCGCCGCCGGCAAGCGGGCGGCCGCTGTCCGAGCGGTAGGCCGCCCGATCGGCCACCGCGTGCGCCTCGCCCATCACCGAATCGAGTGCCGCGCCCTGAATCGAGCGGCCGCTCGGGGTGTACCAGTGGGCCGTGGTGATCCGGAGCGCGACGTCGGCGCCGAGCGGAAACAGGGTCTGGACGATGCCTTTGCCGTACGTGGTGTCGCCCACCACGAGCGCCCGGTCGTGGTCCTGCAGTGCGCCCGCGATGATCTCCGCGGCGCTGGCCGTTCCCCGGTTGACCAGCACCACCACGGGCAGCCCGCGCCAGCGCTGCGGTGATCCATCGGACCAGCGGTGGTTGTCGCCGGGGGCCCGTCCGCGGCTCACCAGGATGTCCTGATGCGGATCGAGGAAGAGGTCGGCCGCCTGGACGGCCTCGTCGCGAAGGCCGCCAGGATCGGATCGCAGGTCGAGCACCAGGGATTTCATCCCCTGAGAGACCAGCCGCGCCACCTCCTGCTCCAGCTCGGCGGCACAATTCTCCCGCACCATGGACAGCGACAGGTAACCCACCCCGTCGGCGAGCAGGAGTCCCTCGGATACCGCGCGTTGATGGATGCGCTCCCGCGTGAGCCGGTAGCGCAGCGGCGCCTCTACCCCCTCGCGCCGCACGGCGAGCTCGATCGACGTGCCGACCGGTCCGCGGAGCGCCTGCACCGCACGCTCCATCGTCCAGCCCGCGGCGGACACGCCGTCCACTTCCGTCAGCAGATCCCCGGACCGGATGCCGGCCCGCTCACCGGGCGTGCCGGGCATCGGCGTCACCACGGTGATCCACCCGTTCCTGGCGTCCACCTGGAGGCCGATGCCACCGTAATCACCGGTGGTCCGCTCCTGCTGCCGCTGATAGTCCCGACCGACCAGGAGGGCCGCATAGGGGTCGTGCAACTGCTCGAGCATCCCGTCGATGGCGCGACGGTAGAGCTCATCCTCCGGCAGGGAGTCCACATGGTAGTCGCGCACGTACGTCAGGACTTGCTCGAAGAGCCGGGCCTGCTGGTAGACGTCCTCACTGACACCGAGACGGCGCTGGAGAAACCAGCCCCCGGTGAAGCAGGCTACGAGGGCGAGCAGCGCGGGCAGAGCCCAGCGATGAGACATGACGGCCTCGGTGCGTCGGGGCGTTTCCTGTCATCGTGGCGAACGACTGCGGAGACGGTCCTACCCACAATAGCCCTGGGGGCCGGGAAAAGTTTCGCTCACTTCGCCTCGGTCAATGCCCGCTCGACCGCGTCCGCGGGCGCCGGCGCGAGTCCGGCCTGGCGCGCCAGCCGGAGCGCCACGAGGCCGAGGTCCCGGTACAGGCGGCGCTCGTCGGGTGCGAGGGCTGCGAGGTGGCGCCGGACCGTCGCCGCGTCGCCTCGACGGATCGGGCCCGTCAGCGCCGCCGCGGGGCCCAGGGAGAGGTTGGCCACCGTGCCCCGCATGAGTGGGAGATAGAGTGCCACCGCATCCGCGGGCTGCACGCCCGCGCGCCGCGCCAACTGCTCCGCCACCGCGGCAAGCGCGACGGCGAAATTGGAGGCGACGACGGCTCCCGCATGATACGCCGCCTTCCCGCCCGGCGCGAGACGTACCGCGCGCATGCCCATCGCGGCCGCCAGGCGCTCGCCCGCCTCCAGGGCGCGGTCGTCGCCCTCGAGGCCGGCGAAAGCGCCACGCAGGAGGTCGGGAGCCGTCGCGGGATCGGCTATCGATTGCAATGGGTGGAATGAGCCGAGGCCCGCGCCCGTAGGGGCGAGGGCGTGGAGTGCGCGGCGATCGAGCAGCCCGGACAGGTGCAGCACCACCTGGGAGCCGGTGACGGCCCGCTCCCTGGCCAGGTCGGCCGCCAGGGCCTCGATCGCATCGTCCGGGGTGGCGATGAGGACGAGTGCGGCGCTCCGCGTGTCCTCTGGCTGCCGAGTCCGATCCAGCAGCCGCACGGGAACGCCGGCCCGCTCGAGCGCGGCTCCGAGCCCGCGGCCCATGCGCCCGAGCCCGACGATGGCGACTGGGCCGAGCTCTGTCATCGGATCGCGGACGCAGCCAAGTCATGAACGCAGTGAAGGGGACATACCCGAACGTATGTCCCCTTCGCTTCGCTCAGGGTGACTCGCGGTGGCGCCGCCACGGCCGCGATCAGTTCTGGACTGGTGCGGCCGCCCGGCTGGAGGTGGCCAGGCTCATCAGCTCGCGCGGCGTGCCCGCCTTTCGAAGGAGGCCCATCGCGGTCTGCAGCTGCTTGTCGTCCTGCGCTCGGCGGCGGAACTCGGCGGGCCGCCCGAAGACGTATCGCGCGATCTCGTAGCCGAGCTGGTCGGTGATCAACCCGTTGGCGCCCTCGTAGACGGCCGGCGTCATGTTGATGCCCTTGGCGCGCAGGCGATCATACACCTGCTGCCGCATCTCGGGCGTGACCGTGAACGCCTCGGACTTCACCGTCCCGCTCTTCTTGGCATCCAGCGCGAAGGTGGTGAGCACGTCGCGATACTCGGGCAGGTGACTCCCCAACGCCTTGGCGAACTCCTTCTCGGCGCCGGACAGCGTGTCGGGACGGATCACGAGGTCGGGCACGATCCCGCCGCCGCCGCGCACGACGCGCCCCGCGTCGGTATGGAAGATCGGCCGGGTCCGGATGGCGGAGTCGCTGTGCTCCTTGTCCGAGACGCCGGGCACCGTGTCCCCGGCCTCGGTCGCGGCCTGCTCTGCCTGGTCTTCCTCGCTCTTGGCAGTGCGCTGGATGGTCCGGCCGCTGGGCGTGTACCACCGCGCGGTCGTCAGCTTGAGCGCCACGCCGTCGCCGAGCGGGAACAGAGTCTGCACGAGGCCCTTGCCGAAGGTCGGCGTGCCGACGACGACCGCCCGGTCGTGGTCCTGCAGCGCGCCGGCGATGATCTCGGCGGCGCTCGCCGTGCCGTCGTTCACCAGCACGACGATCGGCAGCTCCGGCCACGCCTGCTTGGCGTCGTCGTAAAACTCCTTGGTGGAACCCCGCGCGCGGCCACGCGTCGCCACGATCTCCTGTTTCTGGTCGAGGAACAGGTCCGCCACCTTCACGCCCTGGTCGAGCAGCCCGCCCGGGTTAAGCCGCAGATCGAGAATGAGCGACTTCATTCCCTTGGCCTTCATGCCGGCGATCTCCAGCCGAAGCTCCTCCGCCGATGTCTCGGCCACCGGGTTGAGCGAGATGTAGCCGACGCCGCCGTCGAACAGCGTGCCGGGCGGGACCGAACGGATGTGGATCTGCGCGCGGACCAGGCTGTACTTGATCGGATCCGCCACGCCCGACCGGCGCACCGTGATGGTGACCTTGCTGCCCGCCTCGCCCCGGAGCGCCTTGACCGCCTCGTCGTTCTTCCAGCCCTCGGTCGACCGGCCGTCCACCTCGATGATCTGGTCGCCCGTCGCGACGCCCGCGCGCTCCGCCGGCGTCTCAGGCAGCGGGGCCACGACGGTGATCCACCCATCCCGCACGTCGATCTGGATGCCGAGGCCGGCGTAGTTGCCCGAGGTCTGCTCGGTGAGGGCCTTGTAGTCGTCGCCCGTCAGGAGCACGGAGTAGGGATCCTTGAGCTGCTCGAGCATGCCGCGCGTGGCCCGGTCGTACAGGTCCGTTTCGCCGATCGAGTCCACGTAGTACGCGCTCACGTGGCCGAGCACGTCGTCGAACAGACGCGCCTGCTGGTAGACGTTGCCGCCGCTGGCCACGCCCCGCTGGAGCAGCCAACCGCCGCTCAGGAAGGAGATGGCCGCCACCAGCACGATCAGCCCCCAACGCTGCTTCATACCTGCCTCCGGTCCCGCGGAATGCCTACGAATGTCGCTCGGCCTGCCAACGAAAGCTAACCTGCCGTGGCGCCGAAGCGTTCCGGATCCGCCGCCAGGACGGCCTCCCAGGCCTCCTGCAAGAGCCGGTCCGGGGGGAGCGACCCGTCCAAGTGTCGCACGCCGTCGCCCCGAACCGCCCGATAGTATTCGAGCACCCGGCGGTGGAACTCGATGCTCTCCGCGTCGAGGCGGTCGAGCCGCTTGCCCGCGGCCACTTGCCGGGCCCGCCCGATTTCCGGCAGCAGGTCCAGGATCAGGGTCAGATCCGGGCGGAGACCGGCGGCGGCTGCTCGGTTTGCCGGATGGACCACCTCGGGCGGAAGCCCCCGCCCGACCATCTGGTATGCCTCGGTCGAGAGCGAGAAGCGGTCCGACAGAACGACCCGGCCAGCGGCCAGCGCCGGCGCGATCACCGTGGCCACCAGCTCCGCGCGGGCCGCGAGATAGAAAAACAGCTCGGCCACCGCTCCGACCGGATGCTCCGGATCGAGCACCGCCTGACGGGCGATCTCCCCCGCCCGCGTGCCTCCCGGCTCTCGAACCAGAACCGGCTCCACGCCACACGAGCGCATCCGCTCCGCCAGCGGCTTCGCCAGCGTGGATTTGCCCGATCCTTCGGGCCCCTCGAGAACAATGAAGAGCCCCCGGGCGCTCATCCCAGCGTGATGATGCTGCTGGCCGCGCCCTTCTCCATCCCTTCACTGATCTGCTGATTCACCTTGGCCATCAGCTTCTCGAAGTTCGAGCGGGCGACGACGTACGCCTGGCCGACGGGACTCATCTCGAGGTCGCGCACGGCGGCCTCGTACGACTCGGCGGTGGCCGGATCGGGCATCTGCCCGCCGGAGACCATCTGGTCGACCTGGCGCGCCAGGGTCTGGATCTGCTCCAGCTTGGCGACGGTATCCTTGTCCTCCCGCAACGCCGCCTCCGCGCGCCGAAGGGCCTGGTATTCCGCCGACTGGCCGATGAGCCTTCCGAGATCCTGCGCCTTGTCCCAGATCACGCGGCATCGCTCCTGCGCGCGAGCAGGTAGCGCTCGCGGCCAAAAAGGTCTGCATGAATGGCGACGTCGATCCAACCCGACGCGGCGGCCCGCGCGGCACAATCCGCGGCGCGGGCGGCATCGACTTCCACCGCGAGCCAACCGCCTGAGCGAAGCACGCGCCGACCCTCTACCAGCAGCCGTCCGATGGCGCTCAGCCCGTCGGCCCCGCCCACCAGCGCCAACGCCGGCTCCCAGTCTCGCACCGACGAGTCCAGGGTGGCGTATTCGTCAGCCGTAAGATAGGGGGGATTCGACACCAGCGCGTCGAGGCTCCCCGATCGGAGCGGCGCAGCGAGATCGCCGCGCACCAGCGCGACCCGGGCGCCCGCTTCCCGACGGTTGTCGTCGGCGAGCGCGAGCGCGTTGGCGGAGAAATCGGTCGCCACCACCTGGTCGAACGCCCCTTCGGTGGCCAGGCTCAGGGCGATGCAGCCGGTTCCGGTCCCGACATCGGCCACCCGGCCCGTGCGGACTCGGGCGAGCACCAGGTCCACGAGCCCTTCCGTCTCGGGGCGTGGAATGAGGGCGCGTCGGTCGGAGCGAAGCGTCAGGTGACGAAACCCGATCCACCCGGTGACGTGCGCCAGCGGCTCCCCCGCCGCGCGGCGCCGGACGGCGGCCAGGAACGCGGCCCCGCGCTCGGCGGCGATCGGCGCGTCCGCATCGACGAGCGCGGCCCCCGAGGACGTGGCGTCCAGGCCGGCCCAGATCCGGTGGGCCTCGCGCCGCGCGTCACCGATGTCCGCGGCCGCCAGCATCGCGGCGGCATCGGCGGTCAGGACGCGGCGGGTCAGGCCGAGCTCAGAGGCCATCCTGCTCCTGGCGGCTCGCCATGCGCAGCGCGCCGACCAGCTCGTCGAGATCCCCGTTGATCACGTCGGACAGATTGTGGACGGACAGGTTGATGCGGTGGTCGGTCACGCGACTCTGGGGGAAGTTGTAGGTTCGGATCTTGGCCGAGCGGTCGCCGGTGCCGACCATCGCGCGCCGGTCGCGCGCGCGCGCCGCCTCCTGCTCGGCGATCATCCGGTCGAGCAGCCGCGCGCGCAGGACTTCCATCGCCTTGAGCTTGTTCTGGAGCTGAGACTTCTGGTCCTGCTGGCTCACGACCACGCCGGTCGGCAGGTGGGTGATGCGCACCGCGCTGTCGGTGGTGTTCACACTCTGCCCGCCCGGACCCGATGAGCGGAAGACGTCGATCTTGAGGTCCTTGTCCTCGATCTTGATGTCCACTTCCTCGGCCTCCGGCAGCACGGCGACGGTGGCGGCAGAGGTGTGGATCCGTCCCTGCGTCTCGGTGGCGGGCACGCGCTGGACCCGGTGGACGCCGGACTCGCGCCGCAGGAGACCGTAGGCCTCGGGGCCCCGGACCGCGACGATCGCCTCCTTGATGCCGCCGAGCGTGCCATCGCTCAGGGACATCGGCTCCCAGCGCAGCCGGTGGCGCTCCGCGTACCGCTGGTACATGCGGTAGAGGTCGGCGGCGAAGAGCGCTGCTTCATCCCCGCCGGTGCCGGCCCGGATCTCCATGATGGCATCGCGGTCGTCATGAGGGTCGCGCGGCACGCGGAGGTCGTGCAGCTGCGGAGTGCTCGCGGCGATCTCAGGGGGAA
>Ga0075423_10007715_pt1 | contig 10176 bp, 12 predicted proteins | sample SoiMethybrSBSTD2_FD_80114 | JGI IMG/M metagenome (GOLD analysis project Ga0075423, IMG submission 80114) | Bulk soil microbial communities from a Populus tree surrounding site in Tennessee, USA - Soil MetaG P. TD hybrid SBSTD2 | ecosystem: Environmental > Terrestrial > Soil > Tree plantation...
CAGAGCTGGGGACGCATCCATTCGAGAGTAAAGGCCCCCCGGGCCGAGCGCCAGGTTCTTAACAGGCCACGCCGTTACTCCCGCACGCGCCGGCAATCGCGGGAAATGGAGCAGCTCGAATGCCGCGTCCGCCGGCGCTCGCGGCTTGTCGTGCTATTCCTCGACCTGCTGCTGGGCTGCCTCTTCCACGACGGCTTCGGCTTCGGGCTCCTCGACATCCTCATCTTCCGGCGCGACCAGGCGGCGCCTTTCCCGGATCCGGGCCTCGCGTCCCACCTTGCCGCGCAGGTAATAGAGGCGACCCTGGCGCACGTCACCATGACGGAGCACATCGATCTTGTCGATACGCGGCGAATGGACCATGAAGGTGCGCTCGACGCCGACGCCGTGGGTGACGCGGCGGACCGTGAAGTTCTGGCGCAGGCCGCCGCCCGTCACCCGGATCACGGTGCCCTCGAACACCTGGATGCGTTCGCGCGTGCCCTCGACGACCTTCGCATGCACCCGCACTGTGTCGCCTGCACGCAGCGCGGGGATCTTTTTCTTCTGCTGCTCCTTCTCGAGCTGCTCGATCACATTCACGTCTTCTTCAACTCCTTGCTGTGTGAACCACGTCTCAACGCGGCTTGCTGGCGGCGCCACTGCTTGATCCGCGCGTGGTCGCCCGACAGCAGCACGTCGGGGACGGACATTCCTCTGAACTCGGCCGGCCGTGTGAACTGCGGCCAGCCCGTCATCTCGTCGGCGAAGCTGTCCTGGGCGAGCGAGCCGGGATCGCCCACGACTCCCGGGATGAGTCGGGCCACGGCGTCGACCACGACCATCGCCGGGATCTCGCCACCGCTCAGCACGTAATCCCCGACCGAGATCTCACGCGCGTCCAGCGCGGAGCGGACCCGGTCGTCGATGCCCTCGTAGCGACCGCAAACGATGATGAGTCCTTGTTCGCGGGCGAGCTCGCCCGCGAGTGGCTGGTCGAGCATCTCCCCCCACGGCTCCATGAGGATCACCGGGCCCGGGTTGGCGGCACGAACCGACTCGACCGCCTCGATCACCGGCTCGGGCTTCATCACCATCCCCGGGCCGCCGCCAAACGGCATGTCGTCGACCTGGCGGTGGCGGTCGTGCGTGAACGAGCGCAGGTCGTGCGTCGCGAGCTCGACCACGCCACGCTGGACGGCGCGGCCGACCACACCCTGCTCGAAAACAGGGCCGAACATCGCCGGGAAGATGGTGATGACGTCAAACCTCACGAGTCGATCGCATCCTCGATCTCGAGCAGCCAGTCGGCGACAACCACCCTGCCCCCGTCGAGGTCGACCTCGAGCACGGCGTCCCTGGTCGCCGGGATCAGGTGCTCGACAGTGCCTTCGCGGCTGACCCACACGTCGTTGGCAGGACGCTCCAGGACTTCGGCTATCGCGCCGAGCTGCTTTCCGGAGCTGGTCACGACGGCAAGCCCGACCAGCTGCCGGTAGTAGAACCGACCGTTTCCTGGTTCCCTCAGCTCCTCGTCGGGGACCTCCAGGTACCTTCCGCGGAACAGCTCGGCAAACGTTCGGTTGTCGATGCCGCGGAGCTTGACCACCAGGCCGGGTTGGCCGGCGCGGCTCCATTCCACCTCGCGGCTGCAACCGTCCAGGACCACGTTGGCCCCAGGATCAAAACGATCATTGAAATCTGTCAAGGGCATCACCTTGACAGCTCCCTCCAGACCGTACGCCCCCATCACCTGCCCGACGCGAATCACGCGGAAGCCTCGCCGCCGGAACGCCGGCTGCGCGGCGCGGTGTGCGAAGAGGATAGAGACGGGTTAGCGAGGTCGACGAACACGCGCTTGCGGTCGCGCAAAGAGGCCACCCTGACCAGAGTGCGGATTGCCTCGATGTTGCGGCCCGCCTTGCCGATGAACCGTCCGATGTCCTCGTCGGCAAGCTTGACCTTGATCGCAACGGTTCCGCCACCGCGCTCGAACGCCTCGACCGATACCTCCTCTGGCTTCTCCGCGAGTGACTTCGCCACGTATTCGACGAGCGCGCGGTAATCGATGCCCGGTCCGCTGGGCGCCGGCCGATCGCGCCGGAAACCGCCGCGATTGAATCCGCCGCCGCCGCGCCGAAAGTCACGCCGTGGGGGTCGGCTTCTCTGCACGTCGCTCAAGGATTCCCTCCCGCTTCAACAGGCTGCGCGCGGCCTCGCTCGGCTGCGCGCCCTGCTGCAGCCACTTCTTCACTTTGTCCACGTCGATCTTGACCTGGACCGGCTCTGTCATCGGGTCGTAATACCCGAGGTGCTCGATGAAACGGCCATCACGCGGCGACCGCGCGTCCGCCACCACGAGGCGGTAAAAGGGGTGTTTCTTCGCCCCCATCCGCCTGAGTCTGATCTTTACCAACCTGCTCCTCCTTGTCCATACAACCGCGGAAATCCAACCCGCTTTCGTTTGCCACCCGCCATCCCGAACTGCCTGGCCAGCTTCTGCATCGCCTCGCGTGCCTTGAGCAGCCTGTTGATATCGGCCGGCTGCACGCCGCTCCCTCGTGCGATGCGACGCTTGCGCGCGCCATCGATCAGCTCGGGGCGCGCGCGTTCCCGAGGCGTCATGGAGAGGATGATCGCCTCCATCCTCCTCATCTCTTTTTCCGTGTCGGCGCCCGCGAGCTGACCCTTCAGCGCGCCGGCCCCCGGCACCATGTCGAGCATGCCTTCCAGCGAGCCCATGCCTCGCAGCTGCCGGATCTGGGCCAGGAAGTCGTCGAAGCTCAGCTGACCGGCGCGGAGGTGACGTTCCACCTCGACCGCCTGTTCTTTGTCCACCGAGCGCTCGGCCTTCTCGATGAGGGTCAGCACGTCGCCCATGCCGAGTATGCGAGACGCCATTCGCTCTGCGTGGAACACCTCGAGGTCCTCCGGCTTCTCGCCGGTGCCCGCGAAGCGTATGCGCTGGCCGGTGGCGAGCCGCAGCGACAGCGCGGCTCCGCCGCGGGCGTCGCCGTCGAACTTGGTCAGGATCACACCGTCCAGGCCCACCTCCTTGGCGAACGCCTCGCCGACCTTCACGGCTTCCTGTCCGGTCATCGAGTCGGCGACCAGCAGGGTTTCGGTGACCCGTACCCGTGACTTGAGCTCCTTCAGCTCGCGCATGAGGTCGGCGTCGACGTGCAGCCGGCCGGCGGTGTCGAGGACGACGACGTCGCAATTGAGCCTCGAGGCCTCGGCGATGGCTTCCTCCCCTCGTCCGAACGCGATCTTGTCCCGCTCAGCCAGCGTTTTCAGCTGCTCCACGGCGGCCGGCCGCCGGAAATCGAGCGCCACGACCAACGGCCGGTGGCCTTCGCGCCGTGCCAGCAGAGCGAGCTTGACCGCAGTCGTCGTCTTGCCCGAGCCCTGCAGGCCTGCCAGCATCACCACCGTCGGCGGGCGCGGCGAATAGCGCAGTCCCTCGGCGTTTCCGCCCAGAAGCTCGACGAGCTCATCGTGCACCGCCTTGACCACGGTCTGGGGCGCGGTCAGGCCCGGCGAGATCTCGGCGCCCGTCAGGCGCGCGCGAACCTTCTCGACGAACTCCTTTACAACCTTGAAGTTCACGTCCGCCTCGAGCAGCGCCAGTCGCACTTCGCGAAGTCCCGCGTCGACGTCCTCGGGCCGGAGCACGCCGCGGCCGGTCATCTTCTTGAGGGCGGCGGCCAGCCTGTCGCCAAGTGTTTCGAACACGATCAGACCGAGCCTTCGAGCTTGTCGATCCGCCGCTTCAACCCGTTCAATTCCTTCTCCATCGCGTCCAGCGCGCGCCGGCGGCGCGCCGACTCGGCGAGCAGGCCCAGGCGTTTCTCGTAGTCATGCAGCGCAAGCATCGAGCGCCTGACGATGTCGTGCACCGCCGCCCGGGACGTGCCGTGATCAGCGGCGATCTCCGCCAGCGACCAGTCGCTTCGGAGGTAGAGGTCCACCACGTCTCGCTGGTGGTCGGTGAGCAGAGCCCCATAGCGCTCGAACAGCGCCAAAGACCGGCCGCGAGCTTGCAGGGTGTCAAGTGCCACGCCTTGACAGTCTAGCAGCCCACTAGAATCGGGTGGATTTGGGGCCGCTGCTGGTGGAGACGTTTCGGTACAACAAGTGGGCCAACCTGCACCTGCTTGCCATCTGCTCGGACCTCTCACCTGAACAGCTCGACCTCAGCGCCCCGGGCACGTACGGCTCCATCGCCAAGACGTTCCATCATCTCCTTGCCGCTGAGCAGCGCTACATCCGTCGCCTGACCGGCGCTGAGCCGCGCATCAACGAGACGGAAGATTTTCCGGGCATCGCGGCCTTGACGAAAGAAGCCCAGGCGAGCGCGGATCGCCTGATCGAGCTAGCGGGCAGCCTGCAGCCCGAAGACCAGATCGAGCCCGACCGGCGGAAACCGTACACCAGGCTGCCCGCGGCGGTCGTGCTGATCCAGGCCATGCATCACGGCAACGACCACCGCACCCACATCTGCACGGTCCTCGGCGCGAACGGGATCGAGTACGGCGACATGGACGTCTGGGCCTATGGCGTCGCAGCAGGGGTCAGCAACTAGTGCTGACGGCGTTCATCCTGGTCAAGTCCACGCGCGAAGGTCTCACCCACCTCGGACCCGCGCTCGCCGACGTCGATGGCGTGGCGGAGGTCTACACGGTGACCGGCGAGTGGGACTTCGTCGCCATCGTCAGGGTGCGGGAGCACGACGACCTCGCCAAGGTCGTGACCCAGAAGCTGACAAGGCTCGACGATATCGAAAAGACGCAGACGATGGTCGCGTTCCAGCAGTTCTCGGCGCACGACCTGGAGGCGATGTTCGGCCTGGGTCTCGAGGACAAGCGCGCCTGACCGGCGAGCTGGAAATCGCGCTGCGCGCCGCGCGCGCGGGCGCGGCCGTGCTGCTCGAGGCCGGCACGCCGGCCGTGCACGAGACGCTGCTAGAGCTGGCCGCGCAAACGCCTGAGCGGTAGCTCGACGAGCGATCGCCACTGCTGGCGGAACGCGATCCCGGCGGGTGCGGGGCCGGCGCGCCGCAAGCGCTCAGGCACGGTCGCGCGGCCCTCGACCGCCGACCTGAAGTCACCCGCGTAGCGCGTCACCACCGACGCGATGTCATGCGAGCCGAAGTGGCAGTCGCTCGCACCGATGGCCGCACCGAGACGCTCGCGGTTGGCGGCGTAGAACTCCTCGAGCAGCTTGCGGCGCCGCGCGCCGATCGGGACCGTGGACACCATCTCGATCCCGTCCACGTGATGCCTCTCGAGCAGCCGGCGAAGCATGTTGGGCTGGATCGAACCGAAATAGACGGGCATGAACGGATGCGGGACGATGACAAGGCCCCCCTGGTCGTGGATCGCCGCGACCGTGTCCTCGACCGACATGCCGCGCTTCACGGGCTTCTCCAGGAACCAGGCCAGGATGTGCGTCTGGGCCGGCCACCTCGTCGTCACCTCCTGCCCGGCGATCACCGTGATGCCCGCGCTTTCGCCTCGCCTCTGGGTTTCGCCGACAGAATCCATGCTGTCGTGATCGGTGACCGCGATCAGGTCGAGGCGCGCCTCGACGGCGGCATCGACGAGCTGGGACGGCGTGACCATGCCGTCGGAAGCGAGGGTGTGACAGTGCGGATCGGCGGTTGCCATCAGTCGAAGATCGCCTGCACGAACCCCGACGGGTCGAAGGGGGTCAGGTCATCGATTCCCTCCCCCACTCCGGCCAGCTTCACCGGAACGTCAAGCTCGGACTCGATTGCGATCACCGCGCCTCCCCTTGCGCTGCTGTCCAGCTTGGCCAGCACGAGACCGGTGATGGGGATCGCCTTGTTGAACTCGCGCGCCTGGACGAGGTTGCTCAACCCGAGCACGGCGTCGAGCACGAGCAGGGATTCGTAGGGCTGGCCGTCGAGAGCCTTGCTCGCGACGCGACCCACCTTGGCCAGCTCCTCGAGCAGGTTGCGCTGCGTCTGCAGGCGACCCGCGGTGTCCGCGACCACGACGTCGTTGCCGCGTTTGCGCGCTGCCTGCACGCCTTCGAAGACCACCGACGCCGGGTCCGCGCCCCTGGAACCATCGAGGTGCGGCACGCCGGCGCGCTCGGCCCAGGCCACCATCTGCTCGATCCCCGCCGCACGATAGGTGTCGGCAGCGACAACCAGGGGTTTGTGGCCCAGTCGCTTGAGCTGGTGCGCGAGCTTGCCCGCCGTAGTCGTCTTGCCGGCGCCATTCACCCCGTACAGAAGCACGCATGATGGGTTGCCCGACAGCTCGAGGCCGCGAGGCTTCTTCGACATGATGGACTGCGCCACCGCCACCAACGCGGCGATGGCTTCGTCGGGCGTGCGGGGTGCGCGCGTCTTCACGCCGGCGCCGAGGCGGGCGGACATCGCGGGACCGATGTCGGCCGCGATGAGCAGCTCCTCCAGCTCTTCGTAGTAGCCGTCGGCCAGTGGTGGGCTGAGGGCGCGCAAGCCCGCGGCGAGCGCCCCGCGCGTGCGGCTGCCTACGCGCTGCCAGAGGCCTGGTCGCTTCTCGCTCAGCCTGCCTGCGCTTTGTTCGCCGCCCGGGTGGCGGGTTTGCGGATGTCGTCGAGCCGCACGGACACCAGATGCGATGCCCCGCTCTCGTCGAGGTGGATGCCGTAGAGAGTCGACGCGTACGACATGGTCACGTGGTTGTGGGTGATGACGAGGAACTGCCGCTGCGTGCCGAGTCGGGCAACCATCCGGCCGAACCGATCGACGTTTGCGTCGTCGAGCGCCGCATCCACCTCGTCAAGAATCGTGAACGGGCTCGGGTTGACCTCGTCGAGCGCAAGCACGAGCGCCAGAGCCGCGAGCGAGCGCTCGCCGGAGGACAGAAGCGTCACGTTCTGCAGCCTCTTGCGCGGAGGCTGGACCAAGATCTCGACGCCACTCCGCGGTCCGTCATCGCCGTCGGCGTGCCGCAGCGTCGCGCGACCGCCCGGATTGAGCTCGGAGAAATACTCGTGGAAGTTCGCGGCCACCGCACCGAAAACGGCCTCGTACCGCGACTCCTCTTCGGCGCGGAGCTTTGCGATGAGGTCTTCGAGGTCGGTTCGCGCCGCTGTGATGTCGTCCAGCTGCTCGGCCAGGTTCTGGCAGCGCTCCTCGAGCTCGCGGCATTCCGTTTCCGCAAGCGCGTTGGTCGGGCCAATCTCTTCGAGGCGCTTCTCCAGCGCTCGCATCTCACGCTCGCGGGCCTTTCCGCCAGGGACCTCCTCGGGCGCGACCCCGTCGGGCATCCGGGAGCGGATCTCCTCCATTCGAGCCTGGAGCAGCTCTGCCTCTCGTGTCATGAGATCCAGGTTGCCCTCGAGGTTGCCGGTGCGCAGGCGCGCGTCGATGCGCGCCTCCTCGAGGATGACCAGTCTCTTGGCGTTGTCCGCCGTCTCCGCGTCGTCTTCGGGTGCGTCGTGCTCGGCTGCGGCAAGCGCCTCCCGAGCGGAATCGCGCGCGCTGACGAGCCCGGGCACCGACTCGGCAGTCATCGCTGCGGCCCGCTCCGCCTCGACCAGCCTGGTGCGGCGCTCCTCTGCTCCCAGCCGCAGCCGGGTGAGGTCGTCCTCGACCAGCCCGAGCTGCCGGCGAACAGTTTCGATCCGGTCACGGTCGAGCTCCTGCCGCCGCTTCATGGCACGCCGCTCGACCGCTTCACGCAGCCGCTCGTCGAGGTCCTCGCTGAGCGCCGCGGCGTCCTCCTCCGCATCGGCCGCCGCGCGCTCGAGCTGAGCCAGGCTGTCGCCGTCGGCCTGCTCGGCGGTCCGAGCGGCGTGAAGCATGCGAGTCACCTCATCGAGCCTTTCCGCGCCGGCGGCCCTCGCCCGAAGGTCGGCCAACCTTGCCTGGGCCTCTTTTGCGCTACGTGCGGCATCGGTCTCCGATGCCAGCTCTTCCTCGAGCTCGGAGATGCGATGGACGAGCTCCGCCCGGTGAGCGTCGAGGGCAAGGCGCGGATCGGGCCCGGCGCGGACGAGCCCCTGCTCGCGGTAGACGCCTTCCTGGGTGACATCCCGGCCGACGATGATTCCTCCCAGCAAGCGACGAGCGACGAGCTCGTAACCAGCGCTGACGGTCACGTGGTCCAGCAGCGATCCCTCGACCGGAGGTGGCGCGTCGACCGGAAACAGCGCGGTCGCCTGCTGCCCCGCTGACGTGACCGCTTCGAGCGCGGACCTCTCGTCCGGAGCGACCGCCGCGTCGAGGAGCGACCCCAGGGTCGCAGCCAGGGCCGCGTCGTATCCGGGGTGTGCGGTGATGACTTCGCCCAACCGCGGGCTCGATTGTGTCGATGGGCGAAGGGCGGCGATTCTGGCGAGCTCCGAACGAAGTCGGTCGAGCTCGACCAGTGATTTCTCGGTTGCCTCGAGGGCGGGAATCTCTGCGGACGCTGCCTTCGCGCTGCTCAGCTGCGCCGCCTGCTCCTCCAGGAACTCGCGTCGCGTGCGGATCGAGGCCAGGGACGACGCGGCCACGGCCACAGCCCGACGCGCGGCTTCGGCGGTTCGGCGCGCTGCGTTTACCGCCGAGGCGTCGGGTTCGTCGAGCGTGACGGTCCCAGGATCTGGTCGCGCCGCGGTCTCGGCTTCGGACAGCTCGCCGGCGAGCTGCGAGCGAAGGGCGGACGCCGCCTCGATCAGGGCGCGGCTCTCCGCCTCGGACTCGCGCGCCGTCTCCGCGACAGCGCGGCGGTTCTCTGCCCTCTCCTGGGCGAGCTGGAACCTGTGCTCGGCATCCGACAGCTGGAGGCGAAGCTGGCCGAGCGTGCGCTGCCGGGTGAGCCTGCGCTCCTGCGCAGCCTGCATCTCGGCTCGGCCCGCCCGGAACTCGTCCTCGGCGATCCTCGCCTGCTCTCGTGCCTCGATCAATCTCCGTTCCAGGCTCTGGGCCTGGGACGAGGCGCGGCGATGCGAGTCACGGGCCTCGCGCCATTCCTCCCACACGATGCTGCCGCGCAGGAGCTGGAGGCGCGCCGAAGCCTCGGCGGCCTCGTGCGCGGTCGCGGCCTGGACCCTGAGCGCTTCGAGCCGCGGCCCAAGCTCGGACTTCAGGTCCTCGAGCCGGAGCAGGTTCGCGGCGAGCTCCTGGAGCTTTTGGGCCGCCTCCTGGCGCCTGGCCTTGACCCCGCGCACCTGAGCGGCCTCCTCGAGCAGCTGCCGGCGCTCGGCCGGCGAGCAGACCACGATGTGCTCGATGTCGTGCTGGTCGATGATCGCGTAGGAGTCGACTGTCAGTCCGGTCGAGGCGAGCAGGTGGATGAGGTCGCGCCGCCTGACTCGGGTTCCGTTGAGAAAGTAGTCGCTCTCGCCATCGCGTTCGACGCGCCGCTTGATCGCGACCTCGCGGTAGTCGACGGGCAGGCGACCGGTCGCGTTGTCGAACACCATCGTCACCTCGGCGAACGAAGCGCGCGAGCGACGCTCGCCACCGGCGTAGATGACCTCTTCCATCTTCCGGCCGCGGAGGTCTCTCGCCTGGCCGGAGCCGAGGACCCACTTGACGGCGTCGACGATGTTCGTCTTGCCCGAGCCGTTCGGGCCCACGATGGCGGTCACACCGCCGTCGAACTGGATCTCGGTCTGCCGGGCAAACGTTTTGAAGCCCAGCAATTGCAGGGACCTGAGGAACAAACTGGCGGGCAGACTACCAGAAGTAGCCTTGCCTATTCGATCGGCTCGCCGAACTGCCGGCTGCGCGGCTCCGGCATGGGCACGACCTCGGCCGCGACCGCCGCCGCCTCCTCCACCGCGTCCGCGGCGAGCGACACCTCGGCCGGCTTCTTGCGCGGCGCCCGGCGCGTGCGCGCTCGTGCCGGCTTTACCGCGGGCATCTCGGCGACCGAGCCGACCAGGCTCTCCAGCGCCACTCGCGCCGCATCTTGCTCGGCCTCCTGCTTGCTCGCCCCGTGGCCCGTGCCCAGCGGCTCCGAGCCCGCGAACACGACGGACGTGTATTCGCGGTGGTTTCCGACCCGCGCGCCTTCGCTGTCGTACACGGGCGTCTCGCCGAACCGCTCCTGCGCGACCTGCTGCAGCTTGCCTTTGAAGTTCTCGTCGCGCACGGGCGACGGCAGCGCGCGATAGCGGTCCAGGTAGTAGTGATACGCGGCGTCATAACCCGCGTCGAGGAACACCGCGCCGAGGACCGCCTCGAAC
>Ga0075423_10007716_pt1 | contig 10175 bp, 8 predicted proteins | sample SoiMethybrSBSTD2_FD_80114 | JGI IMG/M metagenome (GOLD analysis project Ga0075423, IMG submission 80114) | Bulk soil microbial communities from a Populus tree surrounding site in Tennessee, USA - Soil MetaG P. TD hybrid SBSTD2 | ecosystem: Environmental > Terrestrial > Soil > Tree plantation...
TCCAATCGGTTCAGCTCATCCTCAGCCGATCTGCTTGGCATGAGTTCTTGCTGGAACAATCGTAGGATCCCGACCGGCTGTTGGCCGACCGGGGTCGAGGGCACTTGCTTTGAAACGGGAAATACTGATCAGCGGGACCGCACGCGAGACGCGCGTCGCGATCCTGGAGGACGACCGCCTTGTTGAGCTCCTGGTGGATCGTCCGGACGCCCGCCGCATGGTGGGCGATATCTACCTCGGCACGGTCGAGGCCGTGCTTCCGGGGATACAGGCCGCGTTCGTCAACATCGGGGCGGAAAAGAGCGCCTTTCTCCACGCCTCCGACCTGATCGAGGCGGAAGACGAGGACGAGCCGTCCGATCACGACGACGACAATGGCAACGGTGGCACGGGCGGGGCGGGGAACGGCGGCAGCCGCGCGTCGCGACGCCGGCTGCCCAACGTCGCGGATGAGCTGAAGCGCGGCGAAGCCAAAATCGTCCAGGTCATCAAGGAGCCGATCGGCACCAAGGGACCGCGCGTCACCGCGCAGATCTCTCTGGCCGGGCGGTTTCTCGTGTACATGCCGTTCGCCTCCAAGGTCGGCGTCTCCCGCAAGATCGAGAACCGGGAACAGCGCGCCAAACTGCGCGACATGGTCTCTAAACTCGTCCCCAAGGAACCGGGGGCGGGCGGGTGGATCATCCGCACCGTGGCCGAAGACCTCACGGAGCAGAGCTGTAAGCGCGAAATCGACCACCTGTATGGCCTGTGGAAGAAGATCAAGCGCAAGTCCAGCTCGGTCCGGGCGCCCGCGCTGCTACAACGCGAGACGTCGCTCACCCGCGGTATCATCCGCGACCTCTTTTCGGACAAGGTCGATTCGCTGCTCGTGGATTCCAAGGTGCTGCACACCGAGGTCGTGCAATACCTGAAGCAGATCGACCCCGACCTGCTCGACCGGGTGAAGCTGTACCAGGCCGAGACCTCGCTGTTCGACGAGTACGACATCGAGGCGGAGATCCGGAGTCTCTTCAAGCCGCGCGTGGAGCTGCCGACCGGCGGCTACCTGATCATCCAGCCGACCGAGGCCCTCACCTCAATCGACGTGAACACGGGCCGCTACACGGGCAAGAAGGATCCCGAGAGCACGATCCTGAAGACCAACGTCGAGGCGGCGCGCGAGGTCGCCCGTCAGCTGCGGCTGCGCGACATCGGCGGCATCATCGTCGTGGATTTCATCGACATGGAGTCGCGCGGCAACCGGGACAAGGTGCTCCAGGAACTGCGCGCCCATCTGGGACGCGACCGGGCGCGCACCAAGGCGTTTGCCGTCTCCGAGCTGGGACTGATCGAAATGACGCGGCAGCGGGTGCGCCCGTCGCTGTGGCACTCGATGACCGCGGAGTGCCCGACGTGCCACGGCACGGGACGGGTGTTCCGTCCCGAAGTCGTGGTGCGGCGCATGGAGCGCTCGCTCAAACGGGCCGGCGCGGAGCACAAGGAGCGCCAGCTGGCGGTGCGGCTGCACCCCGATGTCGCCCTGTATCTCGTGGAGCAGGAGCCTAACTTCTTGCGACAGCTCGAGAAGCAGACGGGACTCGAGCTCGAAGTGCGCGACGACCCGATGATGCGGCTCGACGAATTCCGCATGATGGCCAAGCCGGCGGGGCGAGACGTCACGGAGCTGTACGCGGTCGCCTAACCTTGACTATGTGTATGCCTCCCTTTAGTTTCCGCGCCTCATGACCTACGCCATTTTCGCCACCGGTGGAGCGCAGTTTCGCGCCGAGCCGGGCGTCACGATCAAGATCCCGCTGCTCGCAGCCGAGCCCGGCGCGAAGGTGACCTTCGACCGGGTCCTGCTCGCGAGCGACGGCAAGCACGTGCAGGCGGGGAAGCCGGTGGTGAAGGGGGCCAAGGTCACGGCCGAGGTGGTGCGCCACGGCAAGGCCGAGAAGATCAAGATTTATCGGTTCGCGCGTCGCACCGGATACCGGCGCCACGCAGGCCACCGACAGCCGTTTACCGAAGTGAAGATCGCGGACGTCAAGCTCAAGGACTGAGTGACGCTAGCATGGCACACAAGAAGGGTGTCGGTTCCTCCCGCAACGGCCGCGACTCGGGGCCCAAGTATCTCGGCGTGAAGCGCTTCGCCGGGGAGTTCGTCACCGCAGGAACGATCATCGTCCGGCAGCGCGGCACGAAATTCCATCCCGGCACGAACGTGCGGCGCGCGTCCGACGATACGTTGTTCACCGTGGTCGATGGGCAGGTCAAGTTCGAGCACAAGAACAAGAAGCGGTTCCGGGTGAGTGTGCACCCGGTGGCGGCGAAAAACTAGGAAGAGACGCGGCAGACGGAGGCCATGGGCGGCAGGGGGACTTACCCTGCCGCCTTTGTCGTTTGTCGCGCCGGCGCAACATCCGAGTGCCGTCCGTTTCTGCGACATGGGGGTAGGGTAGCAAAGCCGTGCACGCCTCGGCGGCACCCCCTTCACGCGGGAGCTGGACGCTATGGGAGGAGCCACCTACTCCGAAGATCACTGGACTCGGGCGGAACCGACGCCGCAGGTCCTGGCGCAATACATCCGGGGCAGCGAGGGGGCATACAACCGGACGACGTTTGGAGTCTTCGAGCGCCTCCTCCCCGCCGACCTGCGTGGGCGCCGCGTGCTGGACTACGGCGGCGGCGCCGGGTGGATGGCCGTCCGCTGTGCGGAGCTAGGAGCGCACGTGACGTTGGTGGACGCCGCCACGAACGCGCTGCGCCTGGCCCGGATGCTCGCGGAAACGCGCGCTGTGGCAGACCAGCTCGAAACGGTCCGCGCGGACAGGGCGACGCCGGACCTGCAGCGCCGGCGGTTCGATGTCGTGATCGCGAAAGACATCGTGGAGCACATCCCCGACGACCATGGGTTCCTGGCCGAGCTCGCCGCCTGTCAGGATCCGGGCGCCCTGCTGCTCCTCAGCAGTCAGAACCGTCGGTCACTCAACTACCTGCTCGAAGGAACGTACCGGCGTTGGTGGTGCGGTGAGCGAGACTGGTGCGGCTGGGACCCGACCCACGTGCGCTTCTATACGCCGGCCTCGTTGCGGCGGTTGCTCGAGGGCGCCGGCTACCGGCTGCAGCGGTGGTGGGGAGTGTACGTCATCCCGTACGACATCCTGTCCTGGCCGCTGTTGCTTCGCAAGCGCATCGTGCTCGAGGGCCTGCATCGCTTCGACCTCGCGTTCGGCCGCTGGTTCCCCTTCAATCGGTGGGGTTGGAACACGATCATCGCCGCGGAACGGGTGCGGTAGTCGTGCCGCTGTTCCGCCCTAGTAGCTGGGCGGCAGCTTCTTGTACCGCTCGAACAACTCCGTCTGCCGGCTCGTGAGCGGGATGTCCTTGCCCCGAATCAGCACGTGCTCCACGCCCGTCGTGAATTCGAACGGGTCTCCCGACCAGACGACCACGTTGGCCACCTTGCCCGGCTCGAGCGAGCCGTAACGATCCGCCACTCCGAAGATCTCCGCCGGAGCGAGGGTCACGGCGCGCAGCGCCTGGTCCCAGGTCATGCCATAGGACACGGCGTTGCCGGCCTGCTGGCGCAGGTTGCGCGTCTTGTGTGTGTCGGTCTCGAGCAGCGCGACGTTCACGCCCGCCTTGGCGAGCACCGCCGCGTTGGCGTAGCGGACGCCCAGTGCGTCGTAGCCGGGAATGTTGTTCAACGGCTCCACCAGCACCGGGACGCCCGCCGCCGCGATCGCCGCGGCGATCTGCCAGCCCTCGGCCGCGCCCGCCAGAATCAGCTTGACCTTGAACTCCTTCGCGAGCCGCAACGCCGTCTCGATGTCGCTCCGCCGGTTGGCGTACGCGATGAGTGACACCCGTCCGTGGAGCATCGGCAGGAGCGCCTCGAGATCCTGGGCCGACGCCGACAGCGGCCGCATCTGCGCGCGGCCGAAGTCGACCTTGCGCCGCTCGTACTCGAGGGCGTCACGGAACGCGGCGCGCAATCGGTCCGCCACCGCCGCGCGGGAGCCGCCGGCATTGTCCTTGGCGCGCTCCGACAGGTCCGCTACGATCCCGACGGGGGACTTCACGAGCATCTGCTCGATCGTGGCGCCGTCGAGGTCGATCAGGACCGCCTGGCCGCTCACGAGGTTGCCGGTCGGCACGGCGAGGGCGGTCGTGATCCCTTCGATCCGCGTGACGGGGATGAGCGTCGAGGCCGGGTTGATCCCCTCCGCCACGTTGAAGGCCGCGGCGATGGTGTCGCCCTGCACGGTCGCCTCGCGCGTCCCCGGCACCGCGCTGATCTCCACCAGGCCGAGCTGGCCGGCTCCGTCGATGAGTCCCGGCGTGATCCATTTGCCGGCGGCGTCGATGCGGGTCGCGTCCGGCGGAATCGCAACGTTCGTTCCCACGGCGACGATGCGGCCGTCGCGGATCAGCACGCTGGCGTTGGCGAGCTTGGGGCCGGAGACGGGATACACCGTCCCACCGGTGATGGCGATGGTCTGGGCCAGCAGCAGCGCGATCATCGGTCGCTCCCGGGCGCGGGCACCTCGCCCAGCTCGAAGTCAGTGCGCGGTTGATGCGCGGGATCGGTGCGGTCGTACGCCAGCCAGCCGTCGTTGTAGACCTGCACGGCCTTCGAATAGACCGAGAACGGATCGCCCGACCACACCACCACGTCGGCCATCTTCCCGGGCTCGAGCGTTCCCACGATGGAGTCGATCCCGAGGGCCCAGGCCGGGTTGACGGTGATCCACCGGAGGGCCTGGTCGCGCGTGATCGCAATGCCGGACCGCTGGCCGGCGTACATCGCCTTGGCCGCTTCCTGGTTGAGCCGCTGGATGCCGCCCGGATCGTCCGAATGGATGATCGGCCGCCCGCCCGCCTGCTGGTTGAGGGCGGCGTTCTGCTGAATTCCGTCCATCGCCTCTTCCTTGAACCCCCACCAGTCCGCCCACACCGAGACCGAGGTCCCTTCCTTGGCGAGCAGGTCGGCGATCTTGTACGACTCGACCGCGTGGTGGAACGAACGGATCTTGAATCCGAACTCGTGGGCCAGATCGAGCATCTGTGCCATCTCGTCGGCGCGATAGCAGTGGTTCTGTACGTAGATGTTACCGCGCAGCACTTCGGCCAGCGATTCCGACCGCAGGTTCCGCTCGGGCGGATCGCCCTTGTGATCCTTGATCCACGCATCCCATTTGCGCCGATAGGACTCCGCCTGGATGAACGCGGCGCGGTAGCCCGCCATGTTGCCCATGCGAGTGGACGGCCCGCCGCGCCGGCCGTACACCCGTTTGGGGTTCTCGCCGCACGCCATCTTCAGGCCATAGCGCGCGCCGGGAAACTTCATCTCCTGCACCGTGCGCGCCGGTATGAGCTTCAGAATCGCGCTCCGCCCGCCGATCAGGTTGGCCGAGCCGGGCAGCGCTTGGATCGTGGTGATGCCGCCGGCGATCGCCAGCGGGATCTGCGGGTCCTGAGGCCAGAACGAGTGCTCCGCCCAGACCTCCGCCGTCACCGGGTTCGTCGCCTCATTGCCGTCCGACTCGGCATCGGTCGCCGGCGCGGCGTACACACCGAGGTGTGAGTGGTCGTCGATCAGCCCTGGCGTGACGTACCTGCCCGTGCCGTCCACGACCATGGCATCGGCGGGGGCCTCGACCTTTGCCCCCACAGCGACGATGCGCCCATCCTTGAACACGATCGAGCCGTTGGGGATCTCCTGACCCGTCGCGGTCATGATCGTGGCGTTGCGGATCAGGACCGGCGGCGCGGGGTGTCGCACGTACGTGGACGGGTACTGCGGTCGGGCGACGCTGGAGCTCTCGGGCGGGGCGGCCGGCGCGGTGGCCGCGGGCGCCGGCGCCTGCGCGGCGCGGGTGCCGCCGGCCGATGCGCACGCGCCCGTAAGTGCGAGCAGCAGATACAAACATGACCGCATGCCGATTGTCCTCCGGGAACCCTTGGTTACTTGACGAGCTCGACGAGGAATGGTTGTCCTACGAATTCCGTCTTGAGAACGCGCCGCAGCGCATCCGTGCCCACGTACATCGTGAACGGAACGCGTGACCCGGTGACGTCGATGCGGAATCCCTGGAACGTGCCGGCCGGGACGGTGACGGTCTCCGGCCCGCCCACCTTGAACGTGAGGACTTTGACGGCGTTCTCGCTCGGCGTGAAGAAGGTCAGCGCGAACGTCTTTCCGGGAGCGAGCGGCAGCGCCGGCACGACGAACGGGACCGCGTTCTCGTCCACCGTTCCCGGCGGCAGCGCCGTGTCGATGTCGAAGCGCTTCACCGACCCGTCCGCCTGCTGCGCCGCGCTTGTGCCCTTTACGCGGCCTGCGGCGTAGGTGAGGTGCGTCTCCACCTTCTGGCCCTGCTGGGCCGTCACCTGATCGACCTGCCGCACCACCCCGGTGGCGGGCTCGAGCACGAGCGTGGTCTGCTGCTGGAACGCGCCATTCGCCAGACTCGACCGCTCCGCGTACACGAGCGAGTCCGGGGAGCGCCGAATCTCCGACACGGTGAACCCCATGGGACTCCCCTGGATGACGACACGCGAGCTGTCGGTGTGGGCCGCGAATTGCGCGGGGTCGAGCGCCACGGGTCCCGTCGGCGGGGTGAGGTCGGCGAGCGTGAGCGGCTTGCCGTCTATGTCCACCATCCGAATCGAAGCAATGGACTGGAGCCGCTCAGCAAGCTTCGCCCCGTCGCCCACCACCACGATCGTGAGCGCGCCGCGCCGATACAGCCGGGCGGCGGCCGCCCGCGCCTGAAGCGCGGTCACGGCGGCGAGTCGGTCGCGGTACAACCGCAAGTACTCGTCACCCAAACCGAGCAGTTTCACGCTCGCCACCTGGGTGGCGATCTGGCTCGGAGTCTCGATCGTGAGCGGGAACGAGCCGACAAGGAATCCCTTCGTGGCCGTGAGCTCCGAATCTGGAATCACCTCGGTCCTGACCCGATCGATCTGATGGAGCAGCTCGCGCAGGGCGCTGTCCGCCACGTCGGTGCGGACCTCCGCAGTGGCCTGCCAATACCCGAGCCCGCGGTACCGATGGAGCGACGCGAAGGCGCCGTACGTCCAGCTCTTCTGCTCCCGCAGGATGAGAAACAGCCGCGAGTCGGCCCCGCCGCCCAGCACCTGAGTCGCTACGCGGCCGGGATAGTAGATCGGGTCGGTGGGCAGGATGGTCGTGTTGCCCAGCACGAGGTTCGCCTGCGCCGAGCCCGGCCGGTGCACGAGCACGATGTCCGTCGCGACCCGCGTGACCGGCGCGGGCAGGGCGGGGCTGGGCGGCGGTGCGCCGCGCCAGCCCGCGAACGCTCTGGCGGCCAGCTCCCGCACCTGGGCGTCGGTCACGTCCCCCGCGACCACCAGCAGCGCGCCGACCGGCCGCAACCGCTGGCGCGCGAACTGCGTCACGTCGTCGCGGGTGATGGCGCGATAGCTCTCGCGGGTCGCGCTCCGGCCGTACGGGTTGCGGCCGTAGATCTCGCTCGCGAAGACCCGTTGCGCCACGGCAGCTGGCTGGGATAGCTGCAACGCCAGGGCGGAGAGCGCACGCGTGCGCGCCAGCTCGAGCTCGCTCTCGGGAAACGTCGCGTGCAGCGTCACGTCCCCCAGCAGATCGAGCACGAGCCCGGCCTGGTCGCTTAGCGCATCGGCCGAGATCGTGAGGAAATCGTCTCCCGCGGACGCCGAGAGGCTGCCGCCCACACCTTCGATCGTGGCGGCGATCTGCTCCGCGCCGCGACTGTCCGTGCCCTTGGAGAGCAGCTCCGCCACGAGACCGGACAGCCCCTCCTTACCCACCGGGTCGTAGATCCCCCCGGCGCGGAAGGACAGGGTCACCGAGACCACCGGCTGCTCGTGATGCTCGATCACGACGAGCTGCAGCCCGTTGGCGAGCGCCGCCTCCTTGAACGGGGGGAAGCGAACCGGCGAGAGCGGGGTCGGCCGGGGGGGCGCGGTGGGGAAAGCCTGGGCCGGCACTCGGCCGGTCAGACCCACGGACGCAAGTAGCAATACCGCCGCGGCGCGCCTGGTCCGCCTCACTCTGCCCCCCCGCCCGCCGCCGCTGCGGGCTTCACGATGATCACGACCGCGTTCGCCGGATCGAGATACTTCGCCGCGACCCGACGGACATCCTGCGCCGTCACGGCCAGGAAGTGCTCCAAATCGCTGTTGATCTCGGCCAGCGACGGATGGAACAGGTCGTAGTGATGCAGCTCCTCGGCTTTCCCGAGCGTGGTCTCGCGAGTGTGCACGAAGCCCGCGCGGAACGTGTTCTTCGCCTTCGTCAGCTCATCGTCCGTGACGCCCGTCGTCCGAATGCTGTCCAGCTGGGTCGTGAGCAGGGTGTCGAGCTTGAGCGGGTCCACACCCTGATTGGCGACGGCCAGGACGAGCAGCACGCCCGGCCCCCGACGGGAATCGAAGGGGTTCATCACCACCTGGGTGCCGACGGCGGCCTTCTCCCGCCGCACCACCGCGACGTTCAGGCGCGAGCTCTCTCCCTGGCCCAGGATGACGTTCAGGAGCTCGAGCGCGCGGGTGTCCGGGTCCGCATGCGGCGGCGCGCGATAGATCCGCAGCACCGCGGGCAGATTGGCGTGCGCGTCGCTGACCTCGTGCCGCTGGATGCCCGGTGAGAGACGGCCGCCGCAGCTCACGGGAGGTGGGTCGGCGCGACGCGGAATCTCGCTGAAATACTGATTCACGTACCGCCGCAGCTCGAGCGGCTTGAAATCGCCCACCACCACCAGCGTGGCGTTGTTGGGGGCGTAGTACGTGTCGAAGAAGGCCCGCACGTCGGCCAACTGGGCGGCGTTGAGATCGTCCATCGACCCGATGACCGTGTGCGCGTAGGCGAAACAGCCGGTGCTGTCGAACGGCCAGGTCATGCCGTCGATGAACGCGGGCGAATACGGCTGGTTGTCGACCCGCAGCCGGCGCTCTTCCTTCACCGTCTCCCGCTGGTTGTGGAAGTTCTCCTCCGTGATGGCGAGGGACCGCATGCGGTCGGCCTCGAGCCAGAGTGCCAGGTTCAAACGATTCGAGGGCAGGGTCTCGTAGTAGTTGGTGCGGTCTTCCGCCGTGCTGCCGTTGTTCGAGCCGCCGGCGCGCGAGATCAGCTGGAAGTGCTCACCCTTCTTCAGATGGGCCGAGCCCTCGAACATCATGTGCTCGAACAGGTGCGCGAAGCCGGAGCGGCCCACCCGCTCGTTGCGCGAGCCGGTGTTGTACCACACGTCGACCGACACGATGGGCGCGGAGTGGTCTTCCGAATAGATCACGCGGAGACCGTTGGGCAAGGTGAACGCTTCATACGGGATCTGGCCCGCCTGGCCGTGCAGTGCGGGAACCAGCGACGCGCCGAGCAACAACACTCCGCCGACGAGGAGCGGGACGCGCATACGACCTTTCATTCGGGGGTCGGAATCACGGGCCCCGACCGCACCAGCTCGAACGAAAACGCCCCGTCCAGGGTCTCCCCCTTCACCACGCGCCGGGGCCCGGTGCGGGTCGCGTAGATCCGGAAGCCGCCGCTGCGCACCGGGAGCACGTCGAAGCGGCCGGCGGGGACCGCGATCGTGGTGGGAGACTCGGCGACGAAGCTCAGCGTCACGAGCGAGTCGTCGAATTCCTTGTACGCCGGAACGGCCAGCGAATCACCCGGCACGGCGTTCGAGACCGCGCCCGCGAGGAACACGTAGTCCGAGAACACCGTGCCCGGGGCGAAGGAACGGCTGATCGGAATGATTTTGACGCCGCCGCTCTTGGTTCCCACCCGACGGCGACCGGAAACCTCGCCCCGCTTCACCTCGAGATCGTGCTCCACCATCACGGTGTCGCTGCGAGGCGAGAACAGATCGATGTGGTGAAAGGTCGAGATGGGCTGGCCCGTCAGACGATTCACGACGATGCGCAACCGCTCTTCCTCCACCGGCCGGAATTCCGACGTCGCCGTGTAGACCAGCTCCTGCGTCGTCTCGAGCGGCCGGATCTCGTACTGCCACACCGCCCACCCCCGCTCCTCTCCCCGCAGCCGAAACATGAACGAGTCACGCGTCGCCGGGACTTGAGCGACATCGAACTGGAGCGACTTGGGGGAGGGGGAGGGGGAGGGGGAGGGGGAGGGGGGAGAAGCCGACGACTGCGCCGTCGCGGCCGACGCGAGCGCA
>Ga0075423_10007719_pt1 | contig 10175 bp, 8 predicted proteins | sample SoiMethybrSBSTD2_FD_80114 | JGI IMG/M metagenome (GOLD analysis project Ga0075423, IMG submission 80114) | Bulk soil microbial communities from a Populus tree surrounding site in Tennessee, USA - Soil MetaG P. TD hybrid SBSTD2 | ecosystem: Environmental > Terrestrial > Soil > Tree plantation...
CAGGCTGGGCGTGCCCACCGTCGGCAGCCGCTCCGCCAAGGTGTCTCCCTGTTATAGTTAGGAAACCTTCCTCACGTCCGCTCATTATCGACGGCGGCCCGGGGAAGTCAACCCCGCGCGGGAGGGACGAGATGGCGGAGCTTGCGCTGGCCGGCGGGGCGCCGGTCCGGCCCCAGGGCTACCCGGCCTGGCCGGTGCACGACGAGCGCGACGCCGAGGCGGTGGCCGAGGTCGTGCGGGGCGGCCGCTGGGGCGGCTTCCCCGAGCCGGGGCCGCTGGCCGCCGCCTTCGCCGAGCGCTTCGCCGCCTACCAGGGCTCGCGGCACGGCGTGGTCATGGCCAACGGCACCGTCACCATGGAGGTCGCCCTCAAGGCCCTCGGGATCGGCTGGGGGGACGAGGTGATCGTCCCCGCCCTGACCTTCGCGGCCACGCCGTACGCGGCCATGGCGGCCGGGGCCCTGCCGGTGTTCTGCGACGTCCTGCCCGGCACCCTGACCATCGACCCCGGCCAGGTCGAGGCGGCCGTCACCCCCCGGACCCGGGCCATCATGCCGGTCCACCTGGGCCACCAGATGGCCGACATGGACCGGCTCGGCGAGATCGCCCGGCGCCACTCGCTGGCCCTGGTCGAGGACTGCGCCCACGCCCACGGCCAGCGCTGGCGCGACCGGGGGGCCGGCACCTTCGGCGAGTTCGGCTCCTTCAGCCACCAGTCGACCAAGCTCCTCACCGCCGGGGAGGGCGGCACCCTGCTCACCGACGACGAGCAGCTGGCCCGCCGGGCCCACTCGCTGATCGACTGCGGGCGGGCCAAGGACCCGGACGGCAAGCAGTTCACCTTCGGGGCCAACTACCGGCTGGGCGAGCTGCACGCGGCCCTGCTCCTGGCCGCCCTGGAGCGGCTCCCGGGCCAGCAGGCGGAGCGGGCCGAGGCGGGCCGGTACTTCGAGGAGCTGGCCGCGGGGCTGCCCTGGCTGGGGCTGCTCCCGCCCGACGCGCGCATCACCCGCTGGAGCTTCTACCGCTACATCGTGCTGATCGACCCCGAGGCCTTCGCCGGGGCCGGCAACGCCCGGGTGTGCGAGGCCCTGGAGGCCGAGGGGGTCGGGGCCTGGGAGGGGTACGAGCCGATGAGCCGCTACGACCTGTTCCAGCCGGGCCTGTCGCGCCTGCCGGTGGCGGTCGAGCACGCCGGCCGGCTCGACCCGGCCACGATGTCGTTCCCGGTGGCCGAGGAGGCGGGCCTGCGCCGGACCGTGTACCTGGACGAGAACGTGTTCCGGGCCGGGCGGCGGGGGATCGAGGACGCGGTCGAGGCCCTGGCCAAGGTCCAGCGCCACGCCGCCGAGCTGGCCGGCTAGGGACCCGGGAAGAACCGCGGCAGGTAGGGTCGGCTGGCCTCCAGCAGCGCGTCCAGCAGGGGCCCGGCGACCCGGTAGTCGCCGACCAGCGGGTTGGCCAGCAGGGCCTTGCGGGCCACGACCCGCTCCCCGGTCACCGCCGCCTCCACCGCCAGACGCTCGTACGCCTTGGCCTGCTGGACCAGGCCGAGGAGCTCGGGGGCCAGGGGGGCCAGGGGCAGCGGGTGGGCCCCGGCGGCGTCGATGCGGGCCGGGACCTCGACCACGGCGTCGTCGGGGAGGCCGGCCATGGCGCCGTCGTTGCGGACGTCGACCACCTGGACGTCGCCGCTGCCGGCGTGCAGCGAGGCCACCAGGGCGGCCGCGGCCTCGCTGTAGAAGGCCCCGCCGCGCCGCTCCAGCAGCTCCGGCTTGGTGTCCAGGGCCGGGTCGCGGTACAGCTCCAGCAGCCCGCGTTCGATCTCGGCCACCTCCTCGGCCCGCGAGGGGCGGCGCCGCTGCTCGTCCAGCACCTGGGAGGTGGCGTAGTAGTAGCGCAGGTAGCTGGAGGGCACCACCCGAAGATCCTGGAGCAGGGCCAGGGGCAGGCCGAGGTCGCCGGCCAGCTCGCCGCCGTGGTCCTCCAGCAGCTCGGGCAGGCGGTCGGTCCCGTCGACCCGGACGGCCCGCTCCCAGGTCAGGTGGTTGAGGCCGACGTGCTCGAGCTCGACCCGGTCGAAGGGGATGCCGAGCAGGCCGGCGAAGCGGCGCTGGAACCCGATGGCCGAGTTGCACAGCCCGATGGCCCGGTGGCCCCGGTCGAGCAGGGCCTGGGTGACGATGCCGACCGGGTTGGTGAAGTCGACGAACCAGGCTCCCGGGGCGGCGCGGCGGGCCGTCTCCTCGGCCAGCTCCAGCACCACCGGGACGGTGCGCAGGGCCTTGGCGAACCCGCCCGGCCCGGTCGTCTCCTGGCCGACGCAGCCGAACTCCAGCGGGAGGGTCTCGTCCACCAGGCGCATGGCCTGGCCGCCGACGCGCAGCTGCACGACCACGAAGTCGGCCCCGTCGATCGCCTCCTGGCGGCGGCCGGTGGCCTGCAGGCGGCCGCCCCAGCCGGCCCGGGCCAGCATGCGCCCGGCCAGGCCACCCACCACCGAGAGGCGCTCGGGGTCGACGTCGAACAGGGCCAGCTCCTCCACCGGGAGCCGGTCGGAGCGGGTGGCCAGGCCTTCGACCAGCTCCGGGGTGTAGGTGCTGCCGGCCCCGACCACGGCGATCTTGAGGCCCACGGGAACCCCCTTCCTCTCGGTCCGCGGCGGCTGCTATGGTGCAGCGACCATGAGTAGGTTAGGAAAGTTTTCTTACTCTACATCCCCGGCGGTGCTGGCCGTGGACGGAGGCAACTCCAAGACCGAGGCGGCCCTGGTCGACGCCGGCGGCGGCGTGCTCGGGGCCGCCCGCGGGCCCGGGGCCTCCCACCACCACCTGGGCGTCCCGGCGGCCGTGGAGGCGCTGGAGGCCCTGGTCGTGGCCGCCCGCCGGGACGCCGGGATCCCGGCCGGCGGGCGCCCGCTGGCCGAGGTCGGGGTGTGGTGCCTGGCCGGCCTCGACTTCCCGGCCGACGACCAGGCCATGGGGCCGGCGGTCGCCGGCCGGCGCTGGGCCCGCCGGGCGCTGCTGCACAACGACGTGTTCGCCGTGCTGCGGGCCGGCAGCGAGCGCACCTGGGGGGTCGGGGTGGTGGTCGGGGCCGGCATGAACTGCGTCGGGGTGGCCCCCGACGGCCGCGAGGTCCGCTTCCCGGCGATCGGGGAGCTGTCGGGCGACTGGGGGGGCGGCCGCGACGTCGGCATGGCCGCGGTCGGGGCCGCCCTGCGGGGCGAGGACGGCCGCGGGCCCGAGACGACCCTGACCCGGGCGGTGTCCGACTGGTTCGGCCTGGGCTCGGCCCTGGCCGTGGTGGAGGCGCTGTTTTCCGGCCGGATCGACCAGCGGCGGGTGCTGGGGCTGGTCCCGCTGGTGTTCGCCGAGGCCGCGGCCGGCGACCCGGTCGCCGACGGGATCGTGGCCCGACAGGTGACCGAGGTGGTGGCCATGGCCGGGGCGGCCATCCGCCGCCTCGGGCTGGCCGGGCTGGAGGTCGACGTGGTCTGCGGCGGCGGCCTGTTCCGGGGCGACGCCCCCGCCTTCCTGGAGCGCATCCGGTCGGAGCTGGCGCGGCTGGCCCCGGCGGCCCGGCTCACCCGGCTCGCCGCCCCCCCGGTGGTCGGAGCGGCCCTGCTGGGCCTGGACGCGCTCGACGCCCCCCCTGGAGCGGCCGAGCGCCTTCGTGCCACCCTCACCCATGAGCGTCTAGGAGCACTCCAACCGGTCGCGGCCTCGAACCGTTGAGGAGGCAGAGATGGGCAGGATCGTTCTCGACCACGTCAGCAAGGAGTTCCCCGGCGGCGTGCAGGCCGTCCGCGACGTGTCCCTCGAGATCGAGGACGGCGAGTTCATGGTCCTGGTCGGGCCGTCGGGCTGCGGCAAGACCACCCTCCTGCGCATGATCGCCGGCCTGGACGAGGTGACCGACGGCGAGATCACCATCGGCGACCGGCTGGTCACCGACGACAAGCCCAAGGACCGCGACATCGCCATGGTGTTCCAGAACTACGCCCTGTACCCGCACATGACCGTCGAGCAGAACATCGGCTTCGGCATGCGCCTGCGCCGCACCCCCAAGCCGGTGGTGGTCAAGAAGGTCACCGGGGCCGCCGAGGTCCTGGCCCTGCTCGACTACCTGGCCCGCAAGCCGGCCGACCTGTCCGGCGGCCAGCGCCAGCGGGTGGCCATCGGCCGGGCCATGGTCCGCGAGCCCCAGGCCTTCCTGATGGACGAGCCGCTGTCCAACCTCGACGCCAAGCTGCGGGTCCAGATGCGGACCGAGCTGGCCCGGCTGCACAAGCAGCTCGCCACCACGATCGTGTACGTCACCCACGACCAGGTCGAGGCGATGACCCTGGGGACGCGGGTGGCGGTGGTCCGCGACGGCGTGCTCCAGCAGGTCGACACCCCCCAGGCGCTGTTCCACCACCCGGTCAACCTGTTCGTGGCCGGGTTCATCGGCTCGCCGACGATGAACCTGGTCGAGGCCGCCGTCACCGGCGACAAGCTCGAGTTCGGTGGCCACCGCCTGCCCGTCCCGGCCGGCGCCGACCTGGACGCCTACAACGGCCGCAAGGTGATCCTCGGCATCCGCCCGTCCGACTTCGAGGACGCCGAGGTGTGGCGCGACGAGCGGCTGCCGGTCATCGAGGTGACCGCGGACGTGGTCGAGGACCTCGGGGCCGAGGTCCACGTGCTGTTCAGCGTCGAGGCGCCGCCGGTGCTGGTCGAGGGGGTCGTCGAGGACGGCGAGGACGGCGCCCCCATCCCCCTGGTCGCGGCCCAGGGGACCAGCGTGTTCACGGCCGCGGTGGACGCCAGGACGGCCGCCCGCTCCGGGAGGGGGGTCCGCCTGTCGGTCAACCCGGCCCGGTTCCACTTCTTCGACCGCGACACCGGCCGGGTTGTGCCGGCCGGCACCCGGGCGCTGTGACGCACGTCACAGACCCGGGCCCCTTCGGCTGGTATTGCTACGTGGACCAGCGACGGACACCCCGGGGGAGGTTCTCATGGCGGAGAACGAGCGGCACTACTGCATGCTGGCCATGCCGACGGAGGCCGAAGGCAACACCAAGGCCGCGTTGCTCGACGAGTTCAGGTGGGCTCCGGGCACCACGGTCAGGGTCCGGTTCCTCGAGGGAGACCCCGAGCTCCAGGAGCGGGTGAAGCGCGTCGCCGCGGAGTGGACCGGCCCCGACATGGCCAACCTCAGGTGGGAGTTCGGCGACGACCCCGACGCCGACCTCCGGGTCGCCTTCGTCCAGGGCGACGGCTCCTGGTCCTACCTCGGCACCATGTGCCATCAGATCCCGGACCCGGAGCCGACCATGAACTACGGCTGGCTGACCCCCGACTCCAGCGACGACGAGCTGCACCGGGTCGTGACGCATGAGTTCGGGCACGCCCTGGGCCTGATCCACGAGCACCAGAACCCCGACACCCCGATCGACTGGAACCGGGCCGCGGTGATCGCCGACCTGTCGGGGCCGCCCAACAACTGGGACGAGGCCACGATCGAGAACAACATGTTCCGGCGCTACGACCCCGACGAGGTCACGACCACGCCGACCGACCGGCTCTCGATCATGATGTACCCGATCCCGGCCAGCTGGACCAACGACGGCTTCTCGGCCGACCTGAACAAGGACCTGTCCGGGACCGACCGGGAGTTCATCCGCAACGCCTACCCGTGGTAGCGGGCGCTGGGGGTCGGTCCGGATGACGGACTACGCGGTCGTCGTCGGCATCGCCGAGTACCCGGGGCTGACCAACCTCGCCGGCCCCGACACCGACGCCCAGGCGGTGCACGACTGGCTGGTCGACCCGGCCGGCGGCAACCTCGAGGAGCAGAACGTCGAGCTCATCCGCTCGGCCCAGTTCGACCCCATCGACCCCCAGGACCCCAAGCCGGCGTCCGGGGGGGTCAAGGCGGCGCTGCTGCGGATCGCGGCCAAGACCCGGCAGGCCCCCGGGAACCGGCTCTACCTGTACTTCTCGGGCCACGGCTTCGCGCCCGCGCTCGAGGAGGGCGCCCTGTTCACCGCCGAGGCCTCCCAGCTGGCCCCGTTCCACGTCTACGCCCACTCCTGGCTCAAGGCCTTCCGCCGAGCCGGGCTCTTCCGGGACGCCGTGCTCTGGATGGACTGCTGCATGAACTACCAGCAGTCGATCATGGTGGACGAGGCCGAGCTGCGGGTCTCCCAGTCGACCAAGCCCCCCGGCCCGGCGTTCGTCGGCCTGGCCGCGCAGACCAAGAGCGCGCTCGAGCACACCATGGCCGACGGCAAGGTCCACGGGGTGTTCACCTGGACGCTGCTCGAGGGCCTCCGAGGGGGGGCGGCGGACGAGCGGGGCCGGGTGACCGGCGAGAGCCTCAAGGCGTTCCTCCAGAGCGCCATGCCGGAGTTCCTGCCCGACGCGGTCAAGCGGGCCGCCGCCGTGGACCTGCACCCGTTCGTCCGCGCCGACGAGGGCATGGTCTTCACCCGGTTCGCCGAGCGGCCCACCTACCCGGTGCGCCTGCGGGTCCCGGGCGCGGCGCCCGGCCAGCGCCTGCACCTGTGGACCGGCCGCCCGCACGTGCGCGCGGTCAGCCAGGACCTGGGCGGCCCGGAGTGGACGGGACGGCTGGTGCGCGGCCTGTACGTCGCCGAGGTGCCCGAGGCCAACCTGCGCCAGGGCTTCCAGGTCACCGGCTCGGGCGGGGTCGAGGCGACCGTCGCCGAGACCGGGCCGCCGGTGCGGCCGCCGGACTGGTCGAGGCTGCACCCGCTGGACGTGGTCGCCGACAACCCGGCCGCCGAGATCATGGTCAGCGACTACAGGTTCGACCGCATCTTCCTCGAGACCGGCGCCCTGCACGACCGCGACGCCCCCGGGGTGTACAAGATCCGCGTGCAGATCGGCCGGGACATCGCCACCGCCTCCGAGAAGGTCGTCCTGCTGGACCGGGAGCTGACCGACGGCGGCCAGGTGGCCGCGCCGCCGTTGCCCTCGCCCGCGCCCATCCCGGGCAGCGCCCTGACCTCCGAGTCCCACGCCAAGCCGTTCAGCGAGGCGGCCGCCCGGGCCGGCGACTTCCAGCCCACCCGTCCCGGCGAGGCCACCATCTCCATCATGGCCCGGTACTGGACCGACCCGGCCGCACCGGCGGCGGACCGTCGCCGGCTGCCGCACCCGATGGAGGGGCTCCAGCTGAGCGGGGCGACCGGCTCCTTCCCCGACTTCCGGCCCGAGGACCGCAAGGTCGACGACCAGGCCGGCGACCCGGTGGCGGTGTGGGAACGCGAGGTCCCGCCCGGGGTCTACTTCCTGCGGCAGACCTTTCCCGACGGCCGCCAGCTGGAGGCCGCCGTGGTGGCCGTCGCCGGCTGGGTGACCCAGGTCGTCATCCAGCGGGCCAGCCCCGTCCCGGCCGTGGTCGGCGGTCAGGGCCAGGCCACCCCGACCCCGCTGGACGATGCGGCCGTCTTCATGCGGGCGACGCACAAGCCGCGGCAGCCCGAGCGGGACGCCGTGGTCGAGGCGGCCCGGATCGCGCTCGCCCAGAGCCGCAACCTGTTCGGCGAGGGGCGGGGCGCCGACCTGCAGGATCTGTTGCTGCGCAAGTGCGACGACCCGATCGGCGGGATCATCGGCTGCCATCTGCTGCTGGTCGCCATGGACCTCAACGGCGTCGTGGACCCGGGCCGGATCACGCTGTTCGACACCGCCGTCCGCAACCTGCGCCGCCTGGTCGGGCCCGACCACCCGGACGTGGCCGCGCTGTCGCTCAGGGCCACCGACCCCGAGCTGGTCCCCACCGGGCCGTTCACGGCGCCGCCGATGTTCGCCCGCAGCTGGCAGCTGATGACCGACGCCAGCTACGACCGGCCCGACCTGGTCCCGGCCGAGCTGTGGGACCGGGTCCACGCCTCGATCGCCCTCGGCCCGTTCCTGGTCTGGGCGGTCGACATGCGGAGCCGCGCCCTGCACGCCGAGCAGCTCGCCGAGTGGGCCAAGCGGTGGTCGGCCGAGCAGCCGGCCGCGGCCCGGGAGGCGGCGCGGCAGGCCCACATCCCCGCCGCCGCCGCGGCCCGGATGTTGGAGGGTTCGGCGGCGCCGCCGGCCGACCCGGCCACCGTGCATGCGTGAGCACGCCGTCACCGACGCCCTGACCGTCTCCTTCCAGCGCTACCCGTACCCGCCGTCGGGGTGGGTCGAGACCCTGCCCAGGAGCCGGGGCGCCCTGCCCCTGGCCGTGGCCGCCCCGGGCCGCCTGCTGCTGCCCTGCCCGGCCGGCGAGGCCTTCTGGATCGGGCTGGTGGCCACCGCGCGGGGGCGGTCCTCGGTGGTGGCCGTCGCGGCCCGGCTCGCCTCGGGGGAGCGGGTGGACCTGGCCACGGGGGCGGCCCCGGGCCCGGACCGCCACCGCGGCGGGCTCGCCGTCCCGCCCCGCTTCGCGGTCGCGGGCATCGCCCGCCAGCCCGGGGGCTGGTGGGCGATGGCCCTGGAGGCGCCGGCGCCGTCGGCGCCCGCCTGCGCCGGCCTGGAGCTGCTGGTCTGGACGGGCCCGCCGGCCGCCATCGCCCCGCGGGACCGTGGCCCCCGACCCCAGCACGACCCGGGCGGTGCGGGCGACCGGCCGCCCCCGTCCCTCGGCGCCGGCCCGCCGGCCGGCCCGCCGGTCCTGCTCCAGGTCGAGCTGGTCGACCCGGCAGGGTTCGAGGCGGCCGGGGGGCGGCGCCTCCCCGAGCCCGCCGGCGACGAGGCGACCTACCGGGGCCGGCGGCTGCCCTGACCGGTCAGCCGGCCCGGCCAGGCTCGGCCGGGGCGGCGCCGTCCAGCAGCTGGGCGGCCATCTGCTCGACGAACCAGCGCCGCAGCGCCTTGACGTGGGCCGGAGGCTCGGGGGTGAGCAGGAGACCGGCGCGGCACAGCTCGTCGGCCTGCTCCAGCAGCTCCAGGTAGCTCCGGGCCGCGCCGGCGCTGTCGGGGCTGGCGGTCGTCTCCAGCTCGACCGTGGCCTCGCCCCGGGCCAGGGCGGCGGCGACCACGTCCCGGTAGCTGTCGCGCTGGCCCCGGAAGCGCCGGTACAGCAGGTCGACCAGGTCGCCCAGGGGCGACGGCGTGCCGGCGTCGCCGCCCGCCTCCAGCTCGATGCTGACCAGCTCCAGCTCCCGGAACAGGGCGTCGTTGTGCGCCTGGAGCTCCAGGTAGCCGTCCACGGGCACGCCGGGGAACCGGACCCGGCGGGCCCCCGGGACGCCGTCCGCGGGCGCGGACGGGGCCCCGCGCAGGTCGGGGGGGCGCGGGGCGGCGGCGGCGCGGCGGTGGTTGGCGGTCAGCTCGGCCCAGACGACCTTGCCGTCCGCGGCCGCGCTGACCCCCCAGCTGTCGCTGAGGGCGGCCACCACGCCCAGGCCCCGGCCGGTGAGGGCGTCGGCCCGGTAGTGGCGCAGGGTCGCCGGGGCCCGGGAGCGGTCCTTGACGCTGATGCGGACCCGGTCGTCGCGCAGCTCGAGGGTCAGGGTGAGCTCGGTCCGGGCGTGCAGCACGGCGTTGGTGACCAGCTCCGAGCCGATCAGGACGAGCTGTTCGCCGGCCGGGTCGGGGAACGACCAGGCCGCGGCCCGGGCGTGGATGAAGCGCCGGGCCGCGGCCACGCTGGCGGGGTTGCGGGGCAGCGTGATCCGGGCGGGCTCCGGCCCCCGGGGGGACCGGGCCATCGGGTCAGGCACCTCCGGGGTGCTCCGGGGACCGGGGGCCGGCCTGGCGGTGGGAGGAGAGGCACAGGATGGCCACGTCGTCCGACAGGTCGCCGCCGTTGGCCTCGTGGACGAGGGCGAGAAGCCGGTCGAGGACCTCCTCGAGCCCGGCCGCCTGCTCGAGCAGGCCGGCGGCCGCCTCGACCACGGCCTCGATCCCGAACCGTTCCGCCGACCCGGGGGCGCGGCGGCCCTCGACCAGCCCGTCGGTGTAGCACAGCAGGGTCCACGGCCCGCCGGCCTCCACCGTCCCCGCCGGCCAGGGGTTGCGCTGGTCGTAGATGCCGAGGGCGGGCCCGCCGGGGACCTCGGCGACCTCCACCCGGCCGGCCCGGGCGAGCAGCGGCGGGGGATGGCCGGCCAGGGCGTCGGTGATCCGGTCGCGGTCGGGGCCGACCCAGCAGCAGCACACGGTGGCGAACATCTCCTCGGACTG
>Ga0075423_10007720_pt1 | contig 10173 bp, 7 predicted proteins | sample SoiMethybrSBSTD2_FD_80114 | JGI IMG/M metagenome (GOLD analysis project Ga0075423, IMG submission 80114) | Bulk soil microbial communities from a Populus tree surrounding site in Tennessee, USA - Soil MetaG P. TD hybrid SBSTD2 | ecosystem: Environmental > Terrestrial > Soil > Tree plantation...
ACCCGAAAGCATTAATATTCACTGAACGGCATAAATATACCCGCCCGTTCGAACCCGTCAAGGGGTGGGCGCGATCAGGCGCTGCAGCTCGGTGAACGGGATCAACAGGTCGGCCATCGTCTCGTAGGTGCCACGCTCGCGCAACTCCGTCGCCGCGCGGCGCACCAGGCCGAGCGCGGCCTGGACCACGCGGGGACCGAGGCTGGCGCGTTTCACGCCGAGCCGCTCGAGCTCGGGGATGGCCGGGGCGGGTGGGCCGGCAATGACGTTGAGCGGCCCTTCGATCTCCCGGGCGAGCCGTCCGATCGTCGCCGCGTCGCTGACGTGCGGGACGAACAGGCAGTCGGCTCCGGCGGCCCGGTACGCGTTGGCGCGTCGCACGGCCGCGGTGAGCCGCTCCGTGGGTGACCATTCCTTCAGTTCGAACGCGTCGGTCCGCGCATTGATGACGAGGGGGACGCCGGCCGCCGCCGCGGCCTCACGCATCGCCCGGATCCGGTCCTGCTGCAAGGCGACGTCCACCAGGCGACCGTCGCTGGTCCCATCCTCGAGATTCAGCCCCACGGCGCCCGCCGCGACGACGCCGCGGGCGGTTTCGGCCGCGGCTTCCGGGGTCGTGCCGTACGCCGCCTCCATATCGGCGGTCACCGGGACGCGCACACTCGACGCGATGCGGCGGACCACCGAGAGCATCTCGCCGCGGCTGATGCGCTCGCCGTCGGCGTAGCCGAGCGCCCAGGCGACCCCGGCACTGGAGGTGGCGATCGCCGCGAATCCGGCGTCTTCGATCACGCGGGCCGTGATCACGTCCCACGCGTTGGGGAGCACCAGGATCCCGGGCTCCCGGTGGAGCCGCCGGAACGCCTCCGCCTGCTCGCGTTGACTCGTCCGATTCATCGTCCCTCCTGGCTCACAGCGGGCGGCGCTGCGCCGATTTGATGCAGACAAAATTGCCACGTGTCGCGAACACATGTGAGGTCTCTCACAGGTCGTGCGGGGCGGGCTCCGCCGGGCACATCTCAAACCAGGCACAGCGCTTGCCACCTTCGGCCAGCGAGTTCGCGCCCTGGTCCACATATCCTGGAGGACGTATGAAGCTCGTGAAGCTGGTCGCGCTGGCGCTCCTGTTCGTGGTGGCTGCATGCTCTGATTCCACCATGGGAAGGGTGGGCTTCTCGCTCACAACCCGCAACGCCGTGTCCCCGGCGCCGAGCGCCTCGTTCGCGAGCGGCGCCGCGGCGCCCAGCGTCACCGCCGCGGGAGACAGCACGCTCATCGTGCTGGGCAACGACTCGGTCATCGTCCGCAGCGCCGAGCTCGTGGTGCGGAAAGTCGAGCTCAAGCGGTCCGACGTCGCTAGCTGCGATGCGATCGTGGGGAACGACGACTGCGAGGAGTTTGAAACCGGGCCGGTGCTCGTGACGCTGCCACTCGGCAGCGCGGTCATCGCACAGCAGGTGTCCATCGAAGTCCCGCCGGGCACGTTCACCGCGCTCGAGTTCGAGATCCACAAGCCCAGCTCGAGCGAGGACGCGGCGTTCATTGCAGCGAATCCCGACTTCGCGACCATCTCGATTCGGGTGACGGGCACGTACAGCCAAGCGGGCACACGTAGCGCCTTTACGTTCACGTCTGATGTCAACCAGAGCCAAGAGTCGAGTCTGCCTGCGCCGCTCACCGTTCAGGAGGGCCAAAGCGTGAGCGTGACGCTCCGCGCCGACATCTCCGGCTGGTTCCTGAACGGGGCGAAGACCGCCCTCGTGGATCCGACGTCGGCCAACAAGGCCCAGCCCAACGAAAGCGTCGTGGCAAACAATATCCAGAATTCCTTCGACGCGTTCGAGGACGACAACCACGACGGCCTGGAAGGCTGACGTTATCTGTAAGACTCCCGCCCCCGGTGGCGTGCCCGTCGCGGCGCCACCGGGGGCGGTGCATTATATGGCGTGAACGACAGAGGTCCGCGCGCCTTGGTGACGGGTGGGGCGGGGTTCATCGGCTCCCATCTCGCCGATCGCCTGCTGGCGGAAGGCTACGACGTGTGCGTGGTGGACGATCTGTCCACGGGAACGGCGAGCAACGTCCCACCGGGGGCTCGGTTGCAGCGAGTCGACGTCTGCGATCCGGCGTCGCTGCGGGAGGCCATCGTCGCCTTCAAGCCGGAGGTCGTATTCCATGCGGCGGCGCAGACGGACGTGCGCCGCTCGATTCGGGAGCCGGACTTCGACGCGCGGGTGAACGTGCTGGGCGCGCTGAACGTACTGCGCGCGGCGGTAGCCGCCGGCGCGCGACGCATCGTGTATGCCTCGTCGGCTGCCGTGTACGGCGACCCGGAGCGGCTGCCCGTCTCCGAAGCCGCTGCGACGCGCCCGATTTCGGAATACGGCGCGAGCAAGCTGGCGTTCGAGCATTATCTCGGCGCCCATGCGGCTCGCGGCCTGATCGAGTGCGCGGTGCTGCGATACGCCAATGTGTACGGACCGCGGCAACGCTCCGAAGGGGAGGCCGGTGTGGTGGCGATCTTCACGCGACGCATGCTCGCCGGCGAGCCCGTGTCGATCTTCGGCGACGGTACGAAGACGCGCGACTACGTGTACGTGGGCGATGTCGTGGAGGCGACCGTCCGCGCGGCAGCCGGACCGTCGGGAGTCGTAGCCAACGTCGGGTGGGGTCGCGAGGTCTCGGACCTCGAGCTGTTTCGCAAGGTGGCCGCCGCCACGGGATACGCCAAGGAGCCCACACACGTCGCGGACCGACGAGGCGACATCGCGCGGATCTGTCTCGATCCCGCCGCGGCGCGGCGCGCCTGGGACTGGCGTGCGGCCGTGGCGCTCGAGGACGGGGTGCAGCGGTTGGTGGAGGACGCGAGGGCGAAGTCCGAGCTCGCCCGGTAGGCCATGGGCGCGCCCGCACTCGTGATTCTCGCGGCCGGAGTGGGCACTCGCTACGGCGGGCCGAAGCAGATCGAGTCGCTCGGCCCGGGCGGCGCGACGCTGCTCGACTATTCCGTCTATGACGCGCGGCGCGCGGGGTTCGGAGCGATCGTCGTGGTCACCCGGCCCGAGCTCGCGGCGGCCTTCGACCGGATCGACCCGACGATCGTCATCCAACGGGTCGACGATGTGCCCGTATCCGCACCGGCCGGGCGTACCAAACCGTGGGGCACGGGCCATGCAGTGCTGGCGGCGGCGTCCGCGGTCAGCGGTCCGTTCGCCGTGGTGAACGCGGACGACTTCTACGGCCGCGAGGCGTTCACACGGGCGGCCGAGTTCCTTGCAGCCGGGCACGCCGGCGAATCCACCGCGACGTTCGCCAATGTCGCGTACGCGCTACGGGACACGCTCAGCGCCGCCGGCGGCGTGAACCGCGCGGTCTGCCGGGCCGACGGGGATGGGTGGCTCGAATCCGTGGAGGAGGTGGTGGACATCCGACGCCTGGAAGACGACACGTATGCGGGGACCGATCCTCGCGGCCGGCCGGTGCGGCTCGCGGGCGACGCGTTCGTTTCGATGAACCTGTGGGCCTTCACGCCGGCGGTGTTCGCCCTGCTGCAGCGCGGGTTCGCGGAGTTCCTGCGCCAGGACACGGCCGGACGGGGCGAGTTCCTCATCTCACACGCGATCCGGGACGCGCTGCAACGGAGCGAGGCGCAGGTGCGCTTGTTGGGTACGCACGGCCGCTGGCTCGGCGTGACTTACCCGGACGACCGCCGGCGCGTAGAGGCAGCGTTACGGCAGCTGGTGGCCGCGGGCGCGTACCCGGAGCGACTCTGGACATGAGACTCGACACTCTCGATTGGATCGTGCTCGTGCTGTACGGCATCGTTTGCGTCGCCATTGGCCTGGCGGTAACGCGCCGGGCCGGCCAGGGCCGACATGAGTTCTTCCTCTCCGGGCGCCGGCTGTCGTGGTGGCTGCTGGGGGTGTCGCTCGTGGCCACGACGTTCTCGACCGACACACCGAACCTCATCACCGACCTGGTGCGCAGCGGCGGCGTGAGTCAGAACTGGGTGTGGTGGGCCTTCGCGGTCACGGGGATGTGCACCGTGTTCTTCTACGCCAAGCTGTGGCGGCGCTCCGCGGCCCTCACCGACATCGCGTTCTACGAGCTGCGCTACTCCGGACGCCCCGCGGCTTTCCTCCGCGGTTTCCGGGCGATCTATCTCGGCGTGTTCTTCAACGTGATGATCATGGCCTCGGTCAATCTTTCCGCGACCAAGATCGCCGGCGTGATGCTCGGCTGGGATCGCCACACGGCGGTGCTCGTCGGCGGGGCCGTCACGGTGCTGTACGCGGCAAGCTCCGGGCTGTCGGGAGTCGTATTGACCGATTTCGTGCAGTTTCTGATCGCGATGGTCGGGGCCGTGTTGGCCGCCGTCGTGGCGCTCGGGCTCCCCCAGGTCGGCGGCCTGTCGGGCCTGTTCGCCCACCCCGCGGTGGCCGGGCGCCTCTCGCTGTTGCCCGACTTCTCGGACTGGAGCACGGCGGCCGCCGTCCTGGTCGTGCCGCTGGCGGTGCAGTGGTGGAGCACGTGGTATCCCGGCTCCGAGCCTGGAGGCGGGGGCTACGTGGCGCAGCGCATGCTCGCGGCGCCCACGGAGCGCGACGCGATGCGCACCACCCTGCTGTTCAACGTGCTCCACTACGGCGTGCGGCCCTGGCCGTGGATCATCGTGGCGCTCGCGTCGCTGATCGTCTATCCCGACCTCCCCTCCATCGCCGCTCGATTTCCCCACATCGACCAGGCGATCGTGCGGAACGACCTGGCCTACTCCGCGATGCTGGTATACCTGCCCCACGGACTGTTCGGCCTGATGATCGCGTCGCTCGCGGCGGCGTACATGTCCACCATCAGCACCCACCTCAACTGGGGCGCGTCCTACGCGGTCGAGGACTGCTACCGTCGCTTCGTCGCCCCCGACAAGGACGAACGCCACTACGTGTGGGTGGGGCGCGTCGTCACGGTGGGGTTGATCGTGCTCGCGTCGGCCCTGTCGCTCTGGCTTCAAAACTCCTACCAGGCGTTCCAGATCCTGCTTCAGATCGGCGCCGGAACCGGGCTGATCTTCCTGCTGCGCTGGTTCTGGTGGCGGATCAACGCGTGGAGCGAGATCGCCGGCATGGTGATCTCGTTCGTGGTGGCCGTGTACTTCCAGTTCGTGCACACGGCGCTCGGGCTCCCGCCGCTCGCCCCAACGCTGCAGCTCGTGATCGGGATCGCCATCACTACCGTGGGGTGGCTGGCCGTGACGTTCGCGACGCCGCCCACCGACCGCGCCACCCTGCAGACGTTCTATGACCGCATTCGACCGATGGGCTCGGGCTGGAACGGGGCGGTGACGACCCGGCCGGCGAACCCCGGGGAAAGCGTGACCGCTGCCTTTCTGTGCTGGTTCCTGGGGTGCGCCGTCATTTACGCGGCGCTGTTCGGCACCGGATACGTGTTGTACGGCAAGCTGCTGCCCGGGATCGTGTGCCTGGTGGCCGGGGGCGCGGCGGCGTGGGGGCTGTTCCGCACGCTGCCGCGGGTCGGCTTCGAATAGGCCGCGTCTTGAAAAGCGACGCGCTCGCGGCAAATTCAATCGTCGAAAGGAACGCGCCCACACATGACGACTGATAGGATCCTCGTCGCCGTCTTGATTCATTCTTCCCTGACGGGTGTTGCTGTTGCGCAGCTGCAGCGCGCACAAATCGATCCCACAAGAGTTCCCATACCGCAGCAGCATTTTCAGGCGGAGTACACGTTCGATGCTCCCGGTGATCCGCTCCGGTGGGCAACGCAAAAAAGCGGGTTGAATGCCGCGTTCGGCTCGACGGACGAGCTGTACATGAGAAGCGAGGCTCCCGCCTTACCGAACCAATCCCAACCCTGGGAGGACACCGCATGGAAAGGTGAGCGGATCAATGCACAGCTGCTGATCTGGTCTCCTGATACGTTGAGCCAGATACGGATTACCGCGAGCGATCTCGTCAACGCGCGAGCCAGGGTCTTAAGCAAGAGCAATCTTCAGGTCCATCTGGTTCGTTATGTCCTCTCGAATTATCCCTATGGCGCCAAGGATCCTAGCTGCGATGTAGCGGCCACGAACACCGCCTATCTCATGCCGGACAGACTGGAGCCGTTCGAGCGGTTCGATCTGCCGGGAAGAACGGTGAGACCCATTTGGCTTTCGCTGGATATCCCACCCGGCACCGAAGCTGGACTGTATCGAGGGACCATCGACGTGGGCTCGGAGAAGGGTCGTGTCTCACTACCGATGCGAATACGAGTTCAAAATCAGATACTGCCGAAACCGGGGGATTGGAAGTTCCGGCTCGATCTCTGGCAAAACCCATGGGTGGTGGCCTGGTACTATCACCTCGAGCCCTGGTCCGCCGACCATAAAGCGCTCCTGAGAAAGCACCTGCGCTTGTATGCCGATGCCGGGGGCAAATACATCACCACCTACGCCGTGCACTCGCCCTGGTCGGACAACTCGTACATGATCGAAGGGTCGATGATCGAATGGACCAGGCGCGCCGATGGTACGTGGAAATTCGACTACGACATCTTCGATCAGTACGTACAGCTCGCGATGGACGTCGGCGTGGATAAAGCCATCACCATCTACACGCCAGTTCCCTGGGGCTATCGGTTTCGCTACCTCGATGCCACAACCGGGAACTACGTCTATGAGGAATGGTCACCCGACTCCGCCAAGTTCCGATCCCTGTTTCCGGTGTTTTTGGGCGATCTCAAAGCGCATCTGGAACAGAAGGGATGGTTCTCCAGGACCTACCTCGGGATCAACGAGAATCCGATGCCGATCACACTGGCTGCGATCAAAGTGATCAAGGATCACTCCAGGTCGTGGAGAATCACGTACGCCGGCGACTGGCATCCGGAGCTGGACAGTTTGCTGGACGATTACTCTCCCGCGATCACCCAGGAGCCCAGCCCCCCAGAGCTCCGCCAACGGACGGCGCGCGGGTTCACCACCACCTACTACGTGGCGTGCTTTCCGCCGCGGCCCAACAATTTCGTGTTTTCGCCGCCCATCGAGGGGCGCTACATCGGCTGGTACGCAGCGGCGTACGGCTATCAGGGATTCCTGCGCTGGGCCTACGATGCCTGGCCGGCCGATCCGGTGCGCGATGCACGGCATGCGCTGTGGCCGGCGGGAGACACTTTCCTCGTGTACCCCGGAGCGAACAGCAGCATCCGGTTCGAGAAATTACGCGAAGGAATCGTCGATTACGAAAAAATCAGAATCGTACGAGCGCTGGCGTCCAAGTCATCCGACATGAAGATCAAGGATCAAATGAAGGATTTCGACGCCCACCTAGCCAGCTTCATCGGAGACCGGGAGTACAGTAAGCGTGATTACGACCAACCACAGATCACGGAAGCCGTTCATCGAGGAAAACAAATGCTGGAGGCGCTAAGCGACGGTCTGGCGCGATGACGCAGGTGTTTTGTCGAGAGCTTCAGGATTGTGTCTTGACGCATGAGGTGCTGCCAGCTGGCCCCGTCCCAACCGCGTTCGATCCCAATGGCGTCTACCCGTACGTAAGCTGTTCAGAGACCTCCAACCGACCGGTACCCAAGCGGTACCGGTTTGTCGTTCTGGAAAATGACAGGATTCGAGTGGCGATTTGCCCCGACCTGGGAGGGAAAGTCACATCGATAATTCATAAGGGATCAGCCAAAGAAGTCTTGTACGTTCCGGACGTCATCAGACCTACCAGAATCCTACCGCGGTTTTGTTTTGTGGCCGGCGGCATAGAAGTAAGCTTTCCCATTTCTCATTCTCCCACCCAGAACGAAAGGGTCCTGTATAAGGTCGATCGAACGAAACAGCGGGTCTACGTCACCTGTGGCGAACGGGAATTACGCTTCGGCATGCAGTGGTCCGTGGAGTACTCACTGGGTATGGACGATGATTTCTTGACGCAGCGCGCCGTGTTTCATAACCCCGGAAGTGCGACACACCCCTGGATGTCTTGGTCGAATGCAGCGGTGCCCTCCGCTCCGGATACGGAGTTTCACTTTCCCAGCGGTGACGTTCTTTCTCATTCCGCCAAGCTCGAGACCATCGCCTGGCAGGAGTCAGGACCCAAGCGCGAGTCGGACATAAAGGAAATGACGGGCTTTTTTTGGAAGACGAAGGACGTCAACGCGTTCGGTGTTTTTACACCCTCGCTGAGGACAGGGTTGTATCACATCGCCGATGAAGCGAGCTCGCCGGGAATGAAATTATGGAGCTACGGCGTCGGGAAGGATCGCCCCTGGGCCACGCTGAGTACGGCGACAGACGATCCCTACGTCGAAATTCAGGGTGGACCCATTCGGGATCAGTCGATAAAGCTCGAGTTACAACCCAAGGAGACCCGCTGGCACTCGGAGTTTTGGATCCCTTCAGACCAGGCGTTGAATATCTACGCGTTGAAGGTTCCCAATCTCGAGCTCAGACCTGTCAGCCGGGTTCCGCTGTTCGATTGGGCCAGGGAAGAACAAGTTCAGGTATGGAAGCATCTCTCCAGGGCTCACAAGACCAAGGGAAGACTACCAGAGCCCCCCGAGATTCATCGGTGTCTTTGGGCCCCTTCCGGTATGGAATCCATGGACGGCGCCTTTAAATGGGCCATCAAGCAAACCGAAGGTGAGAAAGCGGAACGATGGACATTTCACTACGGTACCTGGCTGGCCGGAACGGGAAAAAAGAACGAGGCGATTCAGGTTCTATCGACGAGTACCCTGGGGGTTGCACGGGCGTTGCTGGCCCGGGTGCTTGAATTGGCTGGTGATCTCGAGGGTGCCGGTAAAGCCTTCGGATCTATTCGGGAGAAGTGGCTGCAGTTGCATCCCCAGGTGATGGTTGAACGGGACAGCCTGCTTCGCAAGCAAGGAACACACACCCTTACCGAACGGCGGAAATGGTTAGACCAGGTGGACGCGCTTCACGACGAGTGGGTGATAGAAAGGAGAGTACAGCTCCTTATTGACAAGGGTGAATTTCAACGGGCCAAAGAACTGTTGCTCTCTGTTTCGTTTCAAAAGGTGCACCAACGGTATGCCCGCACCGCGTTGTGGAACCAGTTATGCGAGAACCTCCATGAGCCGCGTCTGCCAATCCCTGCCGAGCTGGGCGAAGATCAGTTAGCCCCGTTTGGTGCGTATCGGGAGTTTGCATGACCCGTCCTTCACGCACGCACGACCTCCGCACCGCCCGACGGCTCGGCCATGAACACATGCCGGCCGACGTCGTCCGCGGCGCCGCGCGGCGCGTAGAAGCCGTCCCGCAGAGCGGCCACCACCGCCGGCGCGCGCTCGGCGCGACACAGCACCACGATCGAGCCACCGAACCCGGCGCCCGTGAGGCGCGCCCCTGCCGCACCCGCGTCCCGGGCCAGCTCCGCGAGCCGGTCCAGCTCAGGGTGGCTCACTTCGTAGTCGTCCCGCAAACTCTGGTGCGAGGCGTCGAGCAGCTGACCAAACGCCGCTGAATCCGCAGCGGCCATCGCTGCCTGCGCTTGCACCACGCGCGTTCCCTCGGTGACCACGTGGCGAAACCGCCGAGAGAGCACCTCTGGAAGGGTCTGCCTCGCCACCTCGAGCAGATCCTCGACGGGGACCGCCGCGAGGAGGGCAGGGTAGGTGATGTCCTCACTTCGGCCGAGCCGCGTGGCCACGAGGCGCCGCGCCTGGTCGCACTGCTGCGTCCGCTCGTTATACGCCTGTCGCGCGGCCCCGGACTTCTCGGCATGCACCAGGCTCCACGCCACGATGAACTGCCAGCCGGCGGGCACGGCCGTGGGGATGAGCCGAAGGGGGTGGAAGTCGATCCGTGACGCGCACCCGGCTTGGGCACCGAGGATAATCGCCTGGTCCATCCCGCCGCCCGCGGTACCGACGTAGCGCTCGCCCCGCGCCATGAGCTCCATCAGCTCCAGCGACGCGACCGTCACCCCGTTGGCGTGCATGATCGCGAGGGCCATCGCCACCAGGAGTGCAGATGAGGAGCTGAGCCCCGCGGCGATCGGGAGATCGCTCTCCACCAACGCGTCGACCCCTCGCAGATTCGGGAATCGCTGAGCCAGGGCCTGCGCCGCCGCCCTGGCGTAGTTGCTCCAGTCCCCCGCCGGAGCCGGCGGGATGCGCTCGCCCATTGTAAAGAAACTGGGCGTGAAGCCA
>Ga0075423_10007726_pt1 | contig 10170 bp, 8 predicted proteins | sample SoiMethybrSBSTD2_FD_80114 | JGI IMG/M metagenome (GOLD analysis project Ga0075423, IMG submission 80114) | Bulk soil microbial communities from a Populus tree surrounding site in Tennessee, USA - Soil MetaG P. TD hybrid SBSTD2 | ecosystem: Environmental > Terrestrial > Soil > Tree plantation...
CACGCCGGCAAGCGCCACGCTGGGGCTCGTCGCGGTGACCGTCGACGCCGTCCGACGTCGGCGCAGCAGTTCCCGCACCCTTGCGACCAGCTCGCGCACGCCAAACGGTTTGGTCAGGTAGTCATCCGCGCCGCTCTCGAGGCCAATCACCTTGTCCGACTCGGTGTCGCGTGCGGTCAGCATCAGAATCGGCGTCGCGCGGTTCGCCCCCTGCGCACGCACGCTGCGGCACACAGTGATCCCGTCAATGCCGGGCAGCATCACATCGAGCACGATGAGCGCGTACGGCTCGGTGCGCGTTCGCTCGAGCGCCGCGCGGCCGTCGCCGATCTCGTCGATGTCGAAGCCGTTCAATGCCAGATGCACGCGAAGGAGCTCGCGAATTGCGGCCTCGTCTTCGACGACGAGGGCTCGACCGCGGCCGGAATCCGGTGGCATGAATCAATTGTAGGCGTGCCGGGCGCGCGTACTTGCGCGACGAACCCTCGCCCGTAATTCACGCATCGGTGTCGCGGGCGCGATATTCGAAATCCGCTGACCGGCGCGCACATTGCACGTTGACGAGCTGTGATACCTCACGGGCGTGTCCTCCTGGTCAGCAGTACAGAGGACGACCGCTCGATGTACGGGGAGTACCTTCTTCACCACCGGCTGGAAGTCGATCGGACGGACACACCCGAGGACGCGCTGGACCTGCTGAATCGTCAGCAGCCCGACGTTGTCGTCACCGAGCTCGTCTTTGGACGCCGAAGCATGACCGGGCCGACGTTCATCCGGACGGTGCGCCGGATTGTCGACAATGCGACATCGATTATCGTCGTGTCAGGTTTTGTCAGATTCGAGGACCGGAAGGTAGCGCGCGAGGCGGGGGCTGATCTGTTCCTGACGAAACCTGCGCTTCCACGCGACGTTCTGTATCAGATCAGACGCGCGCTTGCCGCCAAAATCGACGGCGCCAGGCTGTCGTGGAACTGGACGCAGCCGCCGGCCGATCCGCCAAGCATCGAGCGAAGAACCTACTCGCTGCGCGCGCCGCTGTCGATGGCGTCCGACCGGCCGCGGCGGCGCGCGAAAGCGTAGGCTGCCGCTACGCGGACATTGCGGTGATCGACATCACCCTGCCGCATGCCTCGCAGCGCACGGTGACGGAGGCGTTCGGTCCGCTGATCGTCACGTCCCGCCGCGTCGAATTCAATTTGTGGCAATGTGGACAGCGCACCGATGCGTGCGTCACGCGCGGGGCAACGTCTGCTTTCGCTGCGGCGCCGTGCGGGCGCGGGACAGAAATGTAGGTGCCGCTCGGGAGGTGGCGCAGAAATCCTTCGTCGATCAGCGCCGCGATGGCGGCCTGCAGCGCGTCGTCGGTGGCGGGCCAGAGACGTCGCGCCTGCGCTTCGCTGAGCTTCAGCCCAGGCAGCGCGAGATATTCCGAACGAATACGCTCGATGAGAACCGGAACAGAAGACATCGGAGATCCTTTGCTGATGCGAGCGCTTCGATACTCGGCGGGTACGAATCCATAGCCTAGCGCGTTCCGCCGGCGCCGTCCACATGCCTTTCAATTTGCCATGCAAGCGCACTCATTCGCGGTTTGCTTACACACGCGAAGTGTCGCGCGCCGTCATCGTCACATCCCTCATCGCTGTCCTCGTCATCGCCGCGTCGCGCGTCGCGCAAGCACAGCAAGCGACACGCTCTTCCGATGCGCCGTCCGATCTCAACCCGTGGTTCGTGCGCGTGGCGTTCTCGCCCTCGCGCGTGATCGCGGCCACGGATTTTCGATCGGGCGGCGACGCGGCGAGCAATGTGACAATCGAGCTCGGCCGCCAGGCCGACGGCACGAGCGCCTGGCATCGCGTCTACAACTATCCGTCGTTCGGCGTCGGTTTCTACAGCGGCAGGTTCGAGCACGACAAGGAGCTCGGCGAACCGTTCGCGGCGTACGGATTTTTCTCGTGGCCGTTTCCGGTGGCTGCGCGCGCGCAGGTGACGAGCGACGTCGACATCGGCGTGTCGTGGCACTGGAACGAGTTCGATCCGCAAACGAATCCCACGAACACCGCGCTCGGATCCGACGCCGCGTATTACATCGGCGCGGCCGCGTCGCTGCGATTCGTGCTCGACGCGCACTCGAGCGTGTACGGAGGCGCGAGGTTCATGCACTGGTCGAACGGAGGCACGAAGCAGCCCAACCTCGGCCTCGCCACGATCGGCCCGTACGTCGGCGTGCGATACAACTTCGCGCCGCAGGTCGTACGTCCGCGGCCGCGGCCCGAAGAGTTGCCGCCGTTCGCACCGTATTGGGAATTCGTCGTCGGCGCCGGCGGCAGTCAGAAGAACATCACCGCGAGAACCAACTCGAGCCTGGACGCCGTCGATCGCCGGCGCGATTTCCGCGCGTTCAACATCACCGCGGCGTTGCAGCGCGGCTTCTACCGGTTCGGCAAGGCTGCCGTCGGCGCGGATCTCACCTACGACGGCGGCACCGGCGCGCGTGTTGACATCGTCGACCATCGGCAGGTCGAATCGCGCGTCGCTGTCGGGGACCGGTTCGCGTTGGGGCTCTACGGCGGCTACGAACACGTCATTGCACGGTTCAGCATCCTCGCGCAGCTGGGTTACCAGCCGTGGCGCGGATTCGACGATGAGGACTACCCGCCGTTCTATCAACGATACGGATCGCGCTTCTATGTCACGCGCCACCTCTGGGGCACGTTTGCGGTGCGGACGGTCAAAGGACGGCGCGCCAATTTCGTGGAATTTGGCGCAGGCTACAGCTATCGAACGGGCACGTAGCGCTGGTCCTGCTGGACCCCCGGGTGTAGTATCTGCGCATCGGTTTCTCGATTTCGGGCGACCATTGCGGCGCTGTGCCTCGAGCACAAGAAATGGGAGCGGACGCATGTCACAGCACGACGGATTCGATCGCCGGTCATTTCTGAAGAACGCAGGCCTGACGGCGCTTGCAGGCGCGGTCGGATCGCGAAGCGCGCTCGCGTCGCCGGTGGCCGGCCTGGAGACGATCGCCGCGACGAACGGCAAGTTCGACTTCGACACGCCGTACAACCGCTTCGGCACCGACTGCGTCAAGTACGACCAGCAGATCCGCGTGTTCGGCAAGGACAGCGTCCAGGTCGGCATGGGCATCGCCGACATGGACTTCAAGGTCGCGCCGGTCATCACGCAGGCGCTCAACGAGCGCATGCAGCACGAGAACTGGGGCTACCTCGACATGCCGAAATCGTTCCCCGACAGCGTCATCGCGTGGAACAAACAACGCTACGATATCGACATCAATCCCGAGTCGCTCGTCATCACGACCGGCGTGCATCCAGGGCTCATCGCAGCGCTGCGCACATTCTCGCCGCCCGGAACCAAGGTGCTGCTGATCACGCCGACCTACAACGGCTTTTACAGCGACCTCACCTACACGGGCACGAAGCCGGAAGAGAGCCCGATGAAAGTGGTGAACGGCCGCTACACGATCGACTTCGACGATTTCGAGCGGCGCATCGGTCCCGACACCAACACGTTCATCCTCTGCAACCCGCAGAACCCGACCGGCAACTGCTGGTCGCGCGAGGATCTGATGCACCTCGGCGAAATCTGCCTCAAGCGGCGCGTCATCGTCCTGGCGGACGAGATCCATTGCGACTTCGTCACGAAAGGCAACAAGTACACGCCGTTCGCGTCGCTGGCGAACAAGGACGTGGTCCGCAACAGCATCACGTTCAAGGCGGCGAGCAAGTCGTTCGGCCTCGCCGCGATGAAGTGCGCCTGGTTCTTCTCCGACAATATGGACTACGTGAGCCGCGTGAAGGCGCTGAACCGCGCGGATCTCACGACGCTCGGGATGATTGCGAGCCGGGCCGCGTATCGCGGAGGCGAGGACTGGCTGAATCAGTGCGTCGACTACATCGACGGCAACCACGATTTCGCGGACTCGTTCATCCGCTCGAACATCCCCCTCATCAAGACCGTGAAGCCCCAGGGCACGTACCTGTCATGGCTCGACGTGAGCGCTGTGATCGATCGGATCGGCGCGAACGAGCTCGCCGCGCAGGCCAACAAGAACCTGGCCCCGGGCGCCAAGCCGCTCACGCCGTCGCAGATGGTGGAGCGCTGGCTCGTGCGGCACGCGAAGGTGCATTTGAACAACGGCGCGTCGTACGGCGTAGGCGGCGAGCACTGCATGCGCATGAACATCGCGACCTCCCGCAAGACGCTGGAGCTCGCGCTGAACAACATGGCCAGTGCGCTGAAGAATCCGGCGCCTGACAAGACGTTGATTGATTAGCGAACGTCAGAATCTGGAATTTGGAATTTGGAATTTGGAATGCGTGACCGACGTTCCGCATATGGCGGAGTCGATCACGCATTCTGAAGCGGTCGCTACCTCTGTTCGCTAGTCCCTGCTAATCCCTAGTCCCTAATCCCTGCTAATCCCTAATCCCTATTCCCTGATCCCTACTAATCCCTAATCCCTAATCCCTGATCCCCGTGCGCGAGCGCCCGATCCGTGCGAGCTCACTTGGTGCCAGCATTGGGACCGGGATTGATCGGAATCATGATGTGAGCGCCGGGCGTGCCGGGCAGCATCAGCCACGGCTTGCCCTGACCCTTGAGCGCTGCGTCGCGCTGGCTCTCCGTCGACACGCCGACTGACTCGGGCGTGGCGTTGGGGACCGAGATCACCCACAGCAGCTTGATGCGTCCCGGATCGTCGGAGTAGCGGTACGACATCGTGCCGAAGGGGGTCGGCTTGAGGCGGCCGTCCTTGGTCGCCGCCGCGAGCGCGTCGGTGACTTCCTTGTCGGACTTGCCCTGCGCGCGGAGCTTCGCCTCCATGTCGTGCCGCGGCGCCATCACTTTGTTGTAGCAGCGGACGAAACCGTCCTTCGCCTTCGGCTGACACTCGATGAAGTTCGTGCCCTGCCGCAGCACGCTGCGGTCGCCGGTCTTCTCGTCGTAATCGACGACCGTCGCGGCGGCCTTCAGATCCTCGGGCAGGGGCAGAACGGCCTGGGCGATCTTCTCGTCTTTCGATTGTGCGTGGATGACGGCAGCCGGCAGCACGGTGGCGGCGGCGGCGGCGACGATCGCGATCCCGACGAAACGTTTCATGACATCCTCCAATGAGTAGTACTGCTCAACCGGCGTAGATGAGCGTATAACCGCGCTCCTGCGCGCGGTTCACCGCGACGACGCCCGCCGGCACGAAGCGGCTGTTGGGAATGGTGTTCACAGTGAACTCCTTGTAGATCGCATCGGCGTTTCCGTTCGCGCCGGCAATCTGCGCGGCGGCGAAATGCGTCGCCACGTCGCAGATTGCGAACTGCACGCCGCGCTTGATGAGCGAGTCGATCGTCGTCCCGAGGTTCGGCAGCGCCAACCCGTATGCCGGCGAGTTGTACAGATTCGTCGTCGGCGCCTCCTGGGTCTTCGGGTCGGTGAACTTGATGATCGCGCTCATCGGCTTGCCGTACTTCGCCCAGATGGTATCGGTGAACGCGAACGGCGTCGCGAAGTGCCGCATCACGATGATGATGGCCATGTCCTGCTCGCCGAGCGAGTACGCGCTCTTGTTCGCGTTGAACAGATTGTTCGCGAACAGCAGCGCCTCGCCGCCGCCGTTTGCCGTCACGCCGTCGATGACCATCCGATGTTTGCCGGGCAGCTTGTCCATCCAGTCGTCGTCCGAATGACGGACCGCCTGGAATCGCGAGCCGGGCGCCTGCGCTGCGGCGCCGGCCGCCCCCAGTCCCGTAACCGCGACCGCGGAGCCCAGGCCTGTGATAAACGAGCGACGGCCGCGCAATCTTTCTTTCATCGTCCCCCTCAGCGGAATTAGGAATTTGGAATTTGGAATTTGGAATGCGTTCTTCTGTCCAGTGCGGAACGAAGAGCTCGTTCGCACTTCAGGTTCTGAATTCCAAATTCCAAATTCCTAATTCCAAATTCAAGAGAGGGTGGCACAGCTGGGCTGTGAAAGTAAAGAAACGGGTCTCTGAAACCTGCTCGTCCTTCGACAGGCTCAGGACGAGCGGTACGCTAGTGCAGTGTCCAGATGCGTGTAGCTTTCAGGGCCGTTCGTCTCGCGGGGCTGAAAGCCCCGCGCTACATCAACATGGAGCGTTTCGACTCGCCGCTCATGGTGAGCTTGTCGAACCATGAGCGATTCGTCGTCGCACAGGACGCGCGGTACATCATTAGAACCGGTATCGAAACGAGAGCTGCGCGCTGCGCGCGGGACGTGCAGTGTTCGCCTGGCCGAACAGCGGCGAGGTGATGACGCCGACGTATGTCGTGGGGTTCACGCGGTTGGTGGCGTTGAACAGATCGAGGTTCAGCTCGAAGTTGTCGGTCTGCTCGCGCTTGGCCGATTCCGGATCGGCCGACGGCGGCCGCGGCGCGCGGAACACGGTCGTCAGCCGCAGATCGAGCTGTGCGTAACCGGGACCTTCGCCGCTATTGCGCGTGACGCCGGCGGGCCGGTCGTTGGCGACGAGATCGCGATTCGTGTCCGTGCCTGTCACGATGTCGTAGGGCGCGCCGCTGTACATCGCAAGCACCGCGCCAAGGCGCACGCGATCGTGCATCCAGCCGTAGGCGCCCGCGACGTTGAATCTGTGACGTCGATCGAAGTCGGCTCGCCCGTGTTCGGCGGCGAGGTTGTAGCTGTCGGCCGGCAACGCGAACACGTCGGACGCATCGTCGAGCGCTCGCGCCAGCGTGTACTGGATCGTGCCGCGGAATCCCGCGAGACGGCCGCGAAACGTGGCGGAGACCGCGTCGGTCCGGCTCGTACCAGTCGACTGGATCTGAAAGAGGTTCAGACGCGTCCGATCCGGACGCACGCCGGTTCCCGGAAGCGGCGCGTTGATGTCGATCGCACGAAGCGCGTTCGACGATCGCAGCATCGTGTATTCCGCGGTCAGCGACGTCTTGCGCCACAGCGCACGCTCCGCGCTCACGCTCGTCTGGAGGACGGCCGGCATCTGCACGTCGGGCGCCAGCGTCCACGACGCAGCCGGGGCGGTCGCGGCGATGACCGGCGTTGCTGGATACGATGGATTCGATACCGCGATTTCGCGCAGGCCGCCGTCTCCGAACAGCCGTGCTCTCGCGATCGCATCGTCCGAGACGGACTGATAGAACACGCCGGCGCCGGCGCGAAACACGGTCTTTCGTCCCGCCGGCGCGAACGCCACGGTGGCTCTCGGCGCGATGTTGTTCCAGTCGTCAATCGCCGATTGCCAGTCGTAACGCGCGCCGATAGTGAGGCCGACCGATTCCGCCGGGCGGAAGCTCGATTCGACGAACACGCTGCTGTCCATCTCGCCGTACGTCGCCGTCGGGTTGCCGCTGCGCTGCACGAAGAGGAACGGCGATCGACGATCGTAGTCGGTCAGGCTGCGGAAGCGGTAGGTGCCGCCGAAGTTGCTCGCATCGGTCAGATCGTTCCATCGCGCTTTCACGCGGCCGCCGATCCGTACCGGATGGGCCGCAATCGTCAGGCTGACCGTGTCCTGCGCCTGCAGGGACTCGGCAGCGTCATTCGAGAAGATCTGCGACGCGCCGCTCGTGAACGCGCCGGCAACGACAATGGCAGGGCTCACCGCACGGCCGCCGTCGACGCGATCGCGGTGAACCGCCTCGACGCGCAGGTCGTTCAGGACGCCGTCGGACACGACGCGGTGATCGTTCGCCTGTACGCGGTGACGCCGCTCCGTCGTGCTGTATGCCTGCTCTGCGAGGCGGAAGCCGCCGATGCCGTGATCGCGTTCCGAATCGTCGAACAGGTCGTAGCGGATCGTGACCGCGTCCGTCTTGTTCGGACGGAAATCGACGCGGCCGAAGAGCGTGTTGCGGCGCTCCGGCGTCGGCACGTTTTGCAGGACCGGTCCAGCGGCGGTCTGCGCGTTCACGATCGCCGACGCGTTGTCGATGAGCTGCTGCGCCGTGAGAAAGAACGACCAGCCCTTGTGCAGCAGCGGACCGCTCAGCGATCCCTCGTTCAACGCACGGCTCATGTCCGGCGTCGACGCTGCGAACGCGTTGCGCGCGTCGAGCGCGGAGTTGCGAAGGAACACCGCGCCGCTGCCGTGATAGTAGCGGCGCGATCCGCGCTCCGTCTCCACTTCCACGCGGGACTTGCCGGGGCTCTTGAATTCGGCCGAATACGGATTTCTGTTGATGATCAACCGGTGAATGGCCGCCGTCGGAATTCCGGCGCTGTCGGTCTCACTGCCGTCGACGACGACGGATACGTGTCCGAACGGTCCGGCGGCGGTGAAATTCTCGACGAGCGTCTGGAGATCCTGTGATTCGGTCGGGAGCCGCCGCAGCGCTTCGGGGTCGAATTCGAGAGCGTTCGCGTTGCGCGTCGGCGACAACACGCTGCCCTGAGCCTCGGCCGAGACAGTCACTTCCTCATCGAACCCGACCTTCATCCGCGCGACAACGGACGCCGCGGCTTCGGTCGTCACCTTCACCTTGATATCGAGCGGCTGAAAGCCGGCAAGCTCGGCGTGGATCCGCACGTCGCCGGGCGCGACATTAGCAAACACGAATTTACCAGTCGCATCGGCAGCCGTTTCGCGCGGGTTGGTCGACGTATCCGACGTGAGAATGACCATCGCACCAGGCAGCGCGGCTCCGGAATCGTCGACGACGACACCGGTGATGCTGCCGGTTTGAGCGGCGGCACGGGTCGGTTGCAGCACGAGCAGGACGATGAGGACGATCAGGACAATCGGTACCGGCGCATTGGGAGAAAATCGTGAGACCTTCATAACGCACCAGAACATTCGAGCATCGGACGGACGCGCGCCATTGGATGCGCCGCGACGAGCTCGAGCCATTCATTGAGAAGCCGCCGATCATCCGCGTTCATCACCGCGTGATGCAGCATCAGGCCGACAGGCTCGGCCGCCGAAGCGATCGCGGTCGCGATCGATTGACCCCACGCAGCGACGCCGGCACGCGAGCCGTGGCGACCGGTCCAGTCGAGGCGAACCGGAAGCTCGGCAAGGCGATCGACGCCGAGATCCGGAGCGTCGACGTCACGCGAAAGCAAACGGCAGCCGATTTCTGTGAGAACCACTGCCGTGTCGGGCGTGCACCGATTCCACGGCGGCGTGAAGATGCCCGCGGGCGAGGTGCCCATCACGTCTTCGAGGATCCAGCGTCCGATCGAGATGTCCGCGCGCTGCTGGTCGAGCGACCGCGACGGCCCGAACTCGCATTTCTTTCCGTTCTCCTCGTGATTCGCGTGCGAGTAGCCGTGCTGATGGACGGCAACCAATCCCGCCGATTCGTCGATCGCGCGACGCAGTTCGGCGGCCAGCGCGGGCGTCACCGCGGTTGGAATCGCGGCGAGATCAATCGGAACGTGGTGCCATCGCACGAGGTCGAGAAGCCTGAACAACCGCTCGTCGGCCCAACCCGCATCGTCGTCGCGGACGAACAGCATCACCGGCGTCGTGCGGCTGTCGAGCGCGCTTCGGACCGGATCAAGCCAGTGACTCATACGACTCACGCGCCGGGTCCGCGCCCGACTCCCGAGCGCTGCGGCACATCTCCGCGAGCAGTTTCGCGCTGCGCCGTCCGCCGTCGAGATCGAGGCGGACTGGATCGGGAACGAAATTCAACGTGTCATGAATTGCGCGGGCGAGCGCGGCAGGCGTCAGCTCCGACGGCGGCAACACTCGAAGCGCGTTCAGCCGCGCGAGGCGCGCCGCGCGATCCATCTGCTCGCTGTCACCGTTGTCCGCGAATGGAACGACGAGCGCCGGCACGCCCGCCTGCAGAATGTCGAGCGCCGTGTTGTAGCCGCATTGGCTCACCGAAACGGACGCAGCGCGCATTTCCCGGGCGAGATTCGGAACCGTCGCGACAACGCGCACCAATTCGTTGTCAGCCGCAGCGCTCCGAAGCTGTTGAATGGTGTCCTCGGGGCACAGCGGGCCGGCAACGATGGCCATCGGCGGCGCGGTCGGACCGAGTTGCCGATGTGCGGCAATCGACGTCTCGTACAGCGCTCGCGCGAACCGTCCGCCACCGCCGGAGACGAGAATCGGACGGGTTCGATCGTCATGCGCGGCGTCGCGCCGTTCCACGATCGACGGAACGACGAATCCGGTGTGATGCACTTGGATCGAGGGCGTC
>Ga0075423_10007729_pt1 | contig 10168 bp, 10 predicted proteins | sample SoiMethybrSBSTD2_FD_80114 | JGI IMG/M metagenome (GOLD analysis project Ga0075423, IMG submission 80114) | Bulk soil microbial communities from a Populus tree surrounding site in Tennessee, USA - Soil MetaG P. TD hybrid SBSTD2 | ecosystem: Environmental > Terrestrial > Soil > Tree plantation...
CTATCCGCCGATGCCGCCGACCGAAGGCAATCGAGCGCTGCTGGCGGCGCTGAACGTCGTGAACCGCGACATGGGCCTGCCACCAATGGCCGAGCTCGACCCGTCCAAGCGCGGGGCGGGCGATATCAGCTTCGTCGCCAGGGACGTCGACGGGCTGGTCGGCCTCGGGCCGTCGAGCGACGGATCCCACACTGCGCGAGAGACGGTCGACATACCATCGATCCCGAAACAGGCTAAGCGCGCCGCGATCCTGATGAGCCGGTTGGCGAAGGAACGTCGTTAGTCTCGCAGCGGCAGGCGGAGGCATCTCCCCATTACTAACGGTGCAACCGGGACGGTCGTTACGGGTTTAACAACGACGGAAGTGTGAATCGCGGCCGGAGGGGAACCAGGTCTAGTGACAAGCGTGAAACCCGAAGTTCCCTTCAGGCTGCTCGTCCAGTCGGTCGTCGATTACGCCATCTTCATGCTCGACCCGGCAGGCCTCGTTACGAGCTGGAACGTCGGCGCGGAACGCATCAAGGGCTACAAAGCGGTCGAGATTGTCGGGAAGCATTTTTCGGCTTTCTATACCCCGGAAGACCGCAAGGCCGGCGTTCCCGCCCGGATTCTCGAAACCGCGCACCGCGAAGGCAAATATGAGGGCGAGGGCTGGCGGGTGCGCAAGGACGGCAGCCGCTTCTGGGCGAGCGTGGTGATCGACGCCATCCACGATGAAGACGGCAAGCTCATCGGCTTCGCCAAAGTCACCCGGGACATGACCGAAAAGCGCGAGGCCCAGCTCCGGCTGGAGGAATCGCGCGAACAATTGTTCCGCTCTCAGAAAATGGAAGCCTTGGGCCAACTGACCGGCGGCCTGGCACACGACTTCAACAACCTTTTGACGGCGATCCTGGGTGCGGCCGACCTCGCGCTGCGCAACATGAAGGACCCGATCAAGGTCCAGCGAATGCTCGATGGAATTCGCAACTCGGCGCTGCGCGGCGCGGGCCTGACCAAGCAGCTGCTCGCATTCGCTCGCGCCCAGCCGCTCGAACTCAAGCACATCAACCTCAAGGACTTCCTCGGCGACGTCAGCACGCTGCTCCGCCCGTCGCTGCGATCCGATATCGAGGTCATCGTCGAAATGTCCGACCAGCTGTGGAGCGTGAACGCCGACGCGGGAGCGCTCGAGCTCGCCCTCCTCAACCTCGCGTTCAACGCCCGCGACGCGATGAAGCATGGCGGCAAGCTGAGGCTCAGCGCGACGAACGAAGTTCTCGCGGGCGTCCCGGACGGCCTGCGCGGCGAGCACGTCGCGCTGCGCGTTTCGGATAGCGGCGGCGGGATGTCGCCGGAGACGATGGAACGCGTGTTCGAGCCGTTCTTCACGACCAAAGGCTTCGGCGAAGGGACCGGGTTGGGATTGAGCCAGGTGTTCGGCTTCGCCAAACAGCTGGGCGGGGCAGTGACGGCCGAATCCACGCTTGGCGAGGGTTCGACTTTCACGATCTACCTGCCCGCGCATCACGTCGCGGCCAGGGACGAGTACAGCGGCGTGCTCCGGAATGGAAAGGCGCTCGGGCGGGTGCTGGTTGTTGAGGACGACGAAACGGTCGCCGAGCTCGCCGCGGGACTGCTGGAGGAGCTGGGATTCGAGCCGGCGGTCGTTCACGGCGCGATAGAAGCGCTGGACCGTCTCAACAACGGCGAGCGGCCAAGGCTCATCTTCACCGACATCGTCATGCCAGGTGGCCTCAGCGGTCTCGAGCTCGCGCGCAAGGTCCGCAACCGCTATCCCGAGATGCCGATCCTGCTCACCACCGGCTACAGCGAACAAGTCGGCGGTGCGCACGGTTTCGAGGTGCTGCAAAAGCCCTACGAGCTGGCCTCGCTGGCGGCCGCGGTTGAGAAGGTGCTGAAGCAGGGCGTGCAAGTCGCCTGATCGGCGCGTCACAACGCTTGACATTGCGCTTGCGAAAAGTCCCACTGTGGATGGCGCCGGCGCGACCGGCGCGGCTCGAGGGGACAGACAATGCAACAAACCGCATCCGGACGGACTCCCGTGCATTTGTGGATCGTCGGAGTCCTGGCGACTTTGTGGAATGGCTACGCCTGTTACGAATACCTGATGACCAACATGAAAAACGAGGCATTCCTGGCGAAAATTCCCGCCGACCAATTGGCCTACATGGACAGCTTGCCAAGCTGGCTAACGGCCTTTTGGGCAATTGGCGTGTGGGGCGGCCTTGCTGGAGCCCTCCTGCTGCTCATCCGCAGCCGCTACTCCGTTTGGCTATTCGCTTTGTCGCTCATCGGCGCGATCGTCGGTCTCGGCTACCAGATGTTCATGACACAGAGGCCAGCGAGCATGACGGAGGGCGCCATGGGCATCATTCCATGGGCCATCATCCTGATCTGCGTCGCCTTGTTCCTGTACGCACGCGCAATGGCCGCCAAAGGCGTGCTGCGCTAACCGATCCGTGCGGGCGCTTCCAAGCGCCCGCACTTCATCACCGACGATTAGCGAGTTGCCGTGAATACGAACCGGCTGAACAGTTTCACCGACGGCGTGATCGCGATCATCATCACCATCATGGTGCTCGAACTGCCGGTGCCGAAGGCCGCGGGAATGGCCGCGCTGAAACCGGAGCTCACCTTGTTCGCGGCCTATGCGCTCGCGTTCATCAAGGTCGGGACTTACTGGTTCCAACATCACCATCTGCTGCAGGCGTCGCGGCGGGTCGACGGGCGGGTGCTGCTCGCCAATTTGTTCTTCCTGTTCTGGTTGAGCCTTGTGCCATTCGTCGTGCGTTGGGTGGGCGAGGCCGGAGTCAATCGCGATACCGTGATTGCGTTCGGGGTGATCATGCTGCTGTGCGCTCTGTCGGTCGCGTGGCTGACTTATGCGTTGCTGGCCGCCAATGATCGTGACGCGCCCATCGCAAAAGCAACCGGGCAGGGGCGCAAGGGAAAGATCACGATCGCTGCTTATGTGCTCGCAATCGCGATCGCCTTCTTCTGGCCGCTTGCGGCGGTCGCTATCTATCTGGCCGTCGCCGCGGTCTGGGTCATTCCGGACAAGCGCTTCGAGCAATTGGTCGACTGATGAGCCCAAGCCGTCTCAATGCTCTCACCGACGGTGTCGTCGCAATCGTGCTCACCATCATGGTGCTGGAGCTGAAGTTCCCGGCGCAGCCGACGCTCGCGGCCGCGCTCGCGGTTCTTCCGCTGCTCGCCGCTTATTTGCTGGCCTTCGTCAACGTGGCGATCTTCTGGAACAACCATCACCACATGATGCAGTCAGCGCGCAGGGTGACGGGTGCCGTGTTGTGGGCCAACCATTCGCTGCTCTTCTTCCTGACATTGTTCCCGCTGATGATCCGATGGATCGACGAAGCGGGGATCACGTCGTGGCCGGTGGCGTCCTTCGGACTGGTCCTGATCGGATCCGCAATCGCATATCGGCTTTTGGAATATGCGCTGATCAGCGCCGAAGGAGAGGATTCAGCGGTCAAGCGCGCCGTGGGCTCGGGCGTCAAGGAGTGGATGAGCTTTGCGGGCTACGTGCTTGCGGTTCCGCTTGCCTTCGTCTCGCCCGGCATTTCGGTGGCGATCTACGTCGCGGTATCGATAATCTGGATTGTGCCCGACCGCCGCTTCACGCGCGAGTTGTAGCCGTCGCCGCTGCTTCCCACATCGTCACCCAAAGGAGACGAAATTGGACAGCTGGCATGGGACAACCATTCTCGGGGTGAAGAAGGGCGGCAAGACCGTCGTCGCTGGCGACGGCCAGGTGTCGCTCGGCAATACGGTGATCAAGCCCAACGCGAAGAAGGTCCGCAGGCTCGGCGCGGACGGGACGGTCATCGGCGGATTCGCCGGAGCGACCGCCGACGCGTTCACTTTGTTCGAACGGCTCGAAAAGAAGCTCGAACAATATAACGGGCAACTGCTTCGCTCCGCGGTCGAGCTCGCCAAGGACTGGCGGACGGACAAATATCTTCGAAACCTCGAGGCGATGATGATCGTCGCGGACGCCGAGCAGATGCTGATCCTGACCGGCAACGGCGACGTGCTCGAGCCCGAGGGCGGAATCGCCGCGATCGGATCGGGCGGCAATTATGCACTCGCCGCGGCGCGGGCGCTCGCCGACTATGAGCAGGACCCCGAGGTGCTCGCTCGGAGGGCGATGCAGATCGCTTCCGAAGTGTGCGTGTTCACCAACGACCGGCTGACGATCGAGACGGTCGAATAGATTCCCGCTTTCGCGGGAATGACGAGTTGCTAGTGTCGAGCCGTGTTGCTCGACCGCCGAACCTTTGCCGGAGGATCCGCAGCGCTGCTCTCGGGCTGCGCTACGGTCAGCGCGCGCAGCGTTCGCGATTGTACCCCTCTCGCGCCCGTCCTCGTCGACGAAAGCCGAGTGATCCGCACCGTGGCCGGCTTGAGGCCTTACCGCCGGTCGGGCTTCGTGGTCCGTGCCGACCAGCTCGGCGAGAAACGCCTGGTCCACAATTACGGCCACGGCGGCGGCGGAATCACCTTGAGCTGGGGCAGCTCGAAGCTCGCGGCCGAGCTAGGCTTGCAAGGGCATAGCGGGCCGGTCGCGGTGCTGGGATCGGGCGTGATGGGCCTGTCGACCGCTCGGCTGGCGCAGGAAGCCGGCTTCCCGGTCACGATCTACGCAGCCGCTTTGCCGCCCGACACGACGTCCAACATCGCCGGCGGCCAGTTCCACCCGTTCGGAGTCTTCCACGACGGCGAAGTTACGCCGGAGTTCAAGGCGCAGTTTGCCCGCGCTCTCGACTATAGCTGGCGGCGATTCCAGATCATGGTCGGAGACGATTACGGAATCCGCTGGCTGCCGACCTATGTCCAGGACGGCAGCCCCGAAGCCAAGGTCGTCGCGACTTTCCCGCCGATCAACCGCGTATTGACGCCAGCCGAATACCCCTTCGCGGCGACAAGTGTCCTTCGTTACGACACCATGTATGTCGAGACCGGGCGCTACCTTCGGCAGATGATCCGCGACGTCCAGGTCGCCGGCGGGAAGATCGAAGTCCGCAAGTTTGCGACTCCCGCCGACATCGCGGCGCTTCCGGAAAGCCTGGTGTTCAACTGCACGGGCCTCGGCAGCCGCGACCTGTTCGGTGATGCCGACCTGCACCCGGTCCGCGGCCAGCTCGCGATCCTCGAGCCCCAGCCCGAGGTTCGTTATGCCTGGCTCGGCGACGGCTACATGTTCCCGAGGCCGGATGGGATCCTGCTTGGAGGCACATTCGAGGTCGACCAATGGGATGCGACTCCGCAGCCCGCCGACATCGAGCGCATCCTCGCCGTCCACAAGCGCTTCTTCGAGAGCTTTCGCTGCACGGCTTGAAGCAAGGTCGCCCGGCTCCAATCTAGCGTGGCGATGAACTACCAATCCTCCATCCAGAGCGGCGGGGATCAGTCGGAAATGCTCAAAGACAAGCTGACCCCCAAAGCGATCGTCGCCGCGCTCAATCACCATATCGTCGGCCAGGACGACGCCAAGCGCGCGGTCGCGGTTGCGCTCCGCAATCGCTGGCGCCGCCAGCAGCTGAAGCCCGAACTTCGCGACGAGGTGACGCCCAAGAATATCCTGATGATCGGCCCCACGGGCTGCGGAAAGACCGAGATCAGCCGGCGGCTGGCGAAGCTCGCCGATGCGCCCTTCGTCAAAGTCGAAGCGACCAAGTTCACCGAGGTCGGCTACGTCGGCCGCGACGTCGAGCAGATCGCCCGCGACCTCGTCGAGGAAGCGGTTCGGCTCGAGCGCGAACGGCGCCGGGCGAAGGTGCGGGCCGCAGCAGAAGACGCGGCGATGGACAAGCTGCTCGACGCCTTGACCGGCAAAGGCTCGAGCGAGGCGACCCGGCAAAGCTTTCGCGAGCGATTCTCCGACGGCAGCCTCAACGCTGCCGAGGTCGAGATCGAGGTCGACGAGCAGCCTTCGATGCCCTTCGAAATCCCCGGCATGGGCGCGCAGGTGTTCGACCTTAGATCCATGATGGGCAAGCTGGCGGGCCAGCAGCCGCGGGCGCGCCGGAAGCTCAAGGTTCCGGACGCCTTCGCTCGCCTGACCGATGAGGAAGCCGACAAGCGCATCGACCCCGACGACATCAACCGCGCGGCGCTCGCCGACGCGGAGTCGAACGGGATCGTGTTCCTCGATGAGATCGACAAGATCGCGGTCAGCGACGTTCGTGGCGGCTCGATCAGCCGCGAGGGCGTTCAGCGCGACCTGCTCCCGCTGATCGAAGGGACGACCGTCGCGACCAAATACGGTCCCCTAAAGACCGACCACATATTGTTCATTGCGAGCGGTGCGTTCCACACCGCCAAGCCCGCCGATCTCCTCCCCGAACTGCAGGGACGGCTGCCCATCCGGGTCGAGCTGAAAGCGCTCACCCAGGAGGATTTCGTGCGGATTCTTTCCGCGACCCGGGCGAGCCTCACCGAACAATATCAGGCGCTGCTCGGCACCGAAGGCGTGGGAATCGAATTCGCCGAGGACGGGATCGAGGCGCTCGCCCGCATCGCCGCGGAGGTCAACGAGGCGGTTGAGAATATCGGCGCCCGGCGGCTTCAGACGGTGATGGAGAAATTGCTCGAGGACGTGAGCTTCGAAGCCGAGGACCGCCGCGGCGAGAGGCTCGTCGTCGACGCGGCGTTCGTCGAAAAGCAGCTCAGCGGAATTGCCAAGAACGCCGACCTCAGTCGCTACGTTCTCTAGGTTCCTCCCCGTCCCGGGGAGGATTTCCGATACCGCCACACCAGGCCGTTCACGAACGGCGGCCACAGGCTCGTCTTGACTCCCGCCAGCCGGAGCCATCGCGCGACGTGGCTGTTGCAGGTTCGAACCGCGCTTTCCCGTCCAGTCGCGCGGTAGAAAGCGTCGCAGCAGCCGTAGCCCGGGTGCGCTATCCGCCGCGGCCGTCCGGCTGGATCGAGCGCGAAGTCGGCGCGGATCGCCGCCCACAGCCGCCGATATTCCTCGGGCCTCAGCCGGATCGCCCGCGCCGCGTAAGATGGGTCCGGCACATATTCGACATGCATGACTCGATTGCCGCCGGCGAGCGCGGACCAGATCGTCCTCGGCGTGATGTCCCACCAGGTCGGCGTGTTGAGATAGACCCGCTCCTCGCCCGAACCGAAGGCGATCCACTTGTCGGCCGGATTCGCGGTCGCAAAGTCGCTGCTTGGGACGAACGGCGACCAGTCGAGCCCCTGCGCTTCCACGGGCATCACGATGTCGGCATGAATGCCGTTGTCAGCGATGTAGACCGTCGTGCCGCTCTGAGGCTCGGCCCAGTGCCGGTTCACCGGAACGATCGAGCCGATCAGCGCGGCGATGAGGTACAGCGCCGGAATGGCGAGAAGGGCGCTGATTGCGCGCCCAACCCACTTGCCTGCCTTCGTTCTTCGCCGCCGCCGCTGCATTCGAACTCCCGCCCGAGCTTGCCTTGGCTGATATGCCTGCCTAGATGCGCCGGCCAGTCGGGGCGTAGCGCAGCCTGGTAGCGCATCACACTGGGGGTGTGGAGGTCGCTGGTTCGAATCCAGTCGCCCCGACCATCCTTTTCTCAAGGGTATTGAGCTCACTTCATGTCCAGCAACCCCACTTTGTTGATGATGCAGACGGCACCCGCCAGTGGAGCGAGCTCGTTTGCAGCATCGATCAACTTCTTCATTCCGCTGATCCTGATGTTCGGCGTTTTCTGGATCCTGGTCTTCCGGCCCCAGCAGCGCCGGGTGAAGGAGCACCAGGCCGCGATCAATGCGGTCAAGAAGGGCGACGAGGTCATCACCGGCGGGGGAATCCGCGGGCGCGTCACCAAGGTCACGGACGACGAAGCCGAGGTCGAAATCGCTCAGGGGGTCAAGGTCCGGGTCGTCAAATCGACCCTGACCCACGTCATCGGCGGCAGCGGCAAGCCGGCGAACGACTGAAGGACTGACGAAACGTGCTTGAATTCCCGCGCTGGAAGATCTGGATCGTCACGCTGGTCGTCCTGGCGGGAATCTTTTTCTCGATTCCCAGCCTGATCGCCGGCACCCGTTACGCCAACCGCTGGCCGACGTGGGGCCCTCACGCCAAGATCAGCCTCGGTCTCGACCTCGCGGGTGGGAGTCACCTCCTGTTAGAGGCCGATACTGGCGACGCGCTGAAGCAGCGTTTGCAAGCCAAAGAAGACGAGGTCTCGACTGAGCTTCGCCGGGACCCGCGCATCGATGTCGGAGACATTTCGACCGCTGGTGGACGGCTGTCGTTCCTGGTCCGCGACCCGACCAAGGTCGATGCCGTGGTCGAGCGGCTTCGGAGGCTCTCCCAGCCGGTCCGTCTAACCGGTATTCGCGATTGGGACGTCCAGGTGGTCGATTCGACCCGGGTCGTCCTGATCCCGACCCCCAGCGGGACGGTCCAGGCGCTGAAGGACGCCATGGGCGTCGCGCGCGACGTGGTCCGTCGCCGTATCGATCCCTCGGGCACCAAGGAAATTACTGTCATCACCGAGGGCGGCAACCGCATCCTCGTTGAAGTTCCCGGAGTGGAGGACCCCGAGCAGCTCAAGAAGCTGATCGGCCAGACCGCCCGGCTCGAGTTCAAGCTTGTCGATCTCCAGGCCGATCCGACCGACGTCCAGCAGGGCCGTGCGCCGCCGGGCAGCCAAGTGCTGCCGATGGCCGACCGCAGCGGCTTCATCGCTGTCAAGCGGCGAGTGATGGTCTCGGGTGACCAGCTCACGGATGCACAGCAAAGTTTTGACCAGGACGGCCGCCCGGACATCAATATCAAGTTCAACACCGCCGGCGCGCGGCGTTTCGGGCGGACGACGCAGGAGAATGTGGGCAAGCCCTTCGCCATCATCCTCGACGACAAGGTGCTGTCCGCACCGAACATCAACGAGCCGATCCTTGGCGGCAATGCGCAGATCACCGGCAGTTTCACGGTTCAGAGCGCGCACGACCTCGCGGTGTCGCTCGCGTCGGGCAAGCTGCCGGTGAAGCTCAACGTGATCGAGGAGCGCACCGTCAGTGCCGAGCTCGGCCGCGATTCAATTCACAAGGGCGTGATCGCCAGCATAATCGGCACGCTTGGCGTCATCCTTTTCATGCTCGTCACCTACGGCCGGTTCGGCGTCTATGCGACGATCGCGCTGGTCGTGAACGCCTTTCTGATCCTGGCCGTGATGGCGCTGTTCGGGGCAACGCTGACCCTGCCCGGAATCGCCGGTTTCATCCTTACCATTGGCGCTGCGGTCGACGCGAACGTGCTGATCAACGAGCGCATTCGCGAAGAAATAAGGCGTGGGCGCCGCCTGCTGGATGCGGTCGAGACCGGCTATCGAGAGGCGTTTCGGGCGATTTTCGACGCCAATGTCACGCACGTCATTTCGGCCGCGATCATGGCCTATTTCGGCTCGGGCCCGGTGCGCGGTTTCGCCGTCGTGCTGCTGATCGGCGTCGTTACCTCGGTGTTCACCGCCGTTTACTTCACCCGCATGTTGGTCGCGCTGTGGATCCGCCGGACCCGCCCGCGCGAACTGCACATCTGAGGCTGGCGCAATGAAGCTTTTGAAGCTCGTCCCCGACCACACCAACATCGACTTCATGCGATGGCGCAACCTCGCCGTCATCCTGTCGACGATCCTGACGATCGCCTCGCTCGCTTACACCGCCTATCGCGGGCTCAACCTCGGGATCGACTTCGTCGGCGGGCAGGTGGTGCGGGTCGAGTTCAGCCAACCGGTCCACATTGAGGACCTGAGAGCGCGGGTCGCGCAGCTCAAAGTCGGTGAAGCGAGCATCCAGGCGCTTGGCAACGACCGTACCTATCAGGTCCGTCTGCCCAAGCCGCCAGGCCCCGAGACCGCCTCGAACCAGGTCGTTTCAAAGCTGCGCACCGCGCTTCCGCAGGCATTCCCGGGCGCGCGCGTGGACGCGGGCGAATCGGTGTCGGGCAAGGTCAGCGAGGAGCTGGCGAGCGACGGCGCCAAGGCAATCATCTTCGCGATGCTGGGGATCGCGCTTTACATCTGGATCCGGTTCGAATGGCAGTTCGGGGTCGGGGCGCTGCTGACCCTGGCCCACGACGTTTCGATGACTCTTGGATTCTTCGCATTCACCAGGCTGCAGGTCGACCTCAACGTGGTCGCGGCCA
>Ga0075423_10007731_pt1 | contig 10167 bp, 7 predicted proteins | sample SoiMethybrSBSTD2_FD_80114 | JGI IMG/M metagenome (GOLD analysis project Ga0075423, IMG submission 80114) | Bulk soil microbial communities from a Populus tree surrounding site in Tennessee, USA - Soil MetaG P. TD hybrid SBSTD2 | ecosystem: Environmental > Terrestrial > Soil > Tree plantation...
CATGCGCGCCAGGTCGACGTTCACCTGGTATTGCTTGATGAACCCGCCGCGGCCGACCACGTCGGCGACGCCCGGCGCCATCTTCAGGTTCCGTTCGACCACCCAGTCCTCGATGCCGCGCAGATCGGTCGGCGTCGCCGTGTCGGACACGAGCCGGTAGCGATACAGCTCGCCGACCGGCGTCGAGAGCGGCGCGAGCTGCGGTTGGACCTCCGGCGGCAAATCCGCCTGCTGCAGGAATTCCATCATCCGGCGCTGCGACAGCGGCACCTGCTCGGACGGCTTCAGCACGAACGTGTTGCCCGTGACGATCGCGAACGGCAGGAACCACATCGGCACCATCGCGGGAAAGTTGAACGGCGCGATCGCCGCGCACACGCCCAGCGGCTGGCGGACGACGTGGCAGTCGATGCCGGCCGCGATGTCCTCGAGCGCCGACCCCTGCATCAGCGACGGCGCGCCGCAGGCGACCTCGACGCACTCGATGCCGCGGCGCACGCTGCCGCGCGCTTCGTCCAGCGTCTTGCCGTGCTCGGTGGTGACGATGCGCGCCATCTCGTCGAAGTGCTGCTCCATGAGCTGCTTCACCTTGTAGAGCACCTGCGCGCGCGCGTTCACCGGCGTCTCGCGCCACGCCGGAAACGCCTTCGTCGCGGCTTGCACGGCGGCGTCGACATCGGCGGCGGTCGAGAGCGGCGTGCGTCCGATCACTTCGCCGACGGCCGGATTGTGCACGTCGAAGAACTCGGAGGTGCGGGCTTTCACCCAGCGGCCGCCGATGAAGTTGTCGAGTGTTTGAACGTCGGTTTGTGTCGCCGTCTGTGACATGGCGAGGTCCTTTTCTGAGGTCTTCTTCTGATCCCCTCGGGGGCGCTTCTGCGAACCGCCCATTATCCTTCACTTGCGCGACCGCTGTTTTTTCGTGAGTGACCTGCCGGACCAAACGCGCTAAGAATTAGATTCGTCCGCCAGCGCGCTGGCGCACAGATGGGCTTACGGATCGCCTTCCTCCGCCCGCGTCTCGGCATCGGCGAGGCCGAACGATTGATCGTCGACGCCGCGCACGAGCTGATCGGCAAGGGGCACGACGTCGCGTTTCACGTGCCCGTCGCGGCAGGCGCACCGGCGTTCGACGACATGCCGGCTGGCATGCCCGTTCATCGCGCGGGCGGGTGGGTGCCCGAGCACGTCGGCGGCCGATTGCGGCTGCCCTTCGCGATCGCGCGCACGCTGGCCGCCGCCCGCTCGCTGGCGTCGACGCGTCCCGGCTACGACGTGGTGATCTGCGATGTGGTGCCGCACGTCATTCCGTGGCTGACGCGTCGAACCTCCGCGCCGTTGCTGTCCCTCGGACACTTTCCCGACCTCCCGCTGACGCGGACGCCGCGCGACGACTGGTACGGCTGGTATCGCGGCCCGCTCGATCGATGGCAGTCGCAGGGACTGGCGGCGGCCGATCGCATCCTGGTCAACAGCCGCTTCACCGCGTCGGCGTTTCGCGACGCCTTCCCCAATCTCGCATCGGCGCCGCTCGTCGTCGTGCACCCCGGCATCACCGCGCCTTCACGCGCGGCCGGCAGACGTGAAGGTCACCGCTACAAAACCCCGGCGGTTGGAGACGACGCGATCGTGCTGCTCGCGATGGGCCGCTTCGATCCGCGCAAGAATCTGCCGCTGGCGATCGAGGCGTTCGACGCGCTGCGCGGACGCGTCGCACCCGACGTGTTCGCGCACATGCGTCTCGTGTTCATCGGACGTCTGGACACGCGAGTGCCGGAGGCGTGTCAGGTTCGTGAAGCGCTCGAGCAGGATGCCCGCGCGCGTCGTCTCGAGCGTCAGGTGATCTTCGTCGAATCGCCGACGGACGCCGAACAGGCGGCGTGGCTCGATCGTGCGCTCGTGGTCGTGTACACGCCGAAGGCCGAGCACTTCGGCATCGTGCCGCTCGAAGCGATGGCCGCCGGCCGTCCGGTCGTGGCGGTGAACCATGGCGGTCCGCTGGAGACCGTCGTCGTCGGAAAGACCGGCCTGCTGTGCGAGGCGTCGCCTGACGCCTTTGCCTCGGCGATCGCGCGATTCGTCAGGGAGCCGGAGCTCGCCAGCCGGATGGGGGCCGAAGGACGCGCGCACGTCGACGACCGGTTCTCGCGCGAGCGCTTCGGCGATCAGCTCGACGCGATCGTCCGCCAGTTGGCGGCCAGCCGGCCGGGCCAGCCGACGGATCAACCGTTGAGCAAGACCGGACGCGCCTCTTTGGTCCACCCTTCTTCCCAGGTCGGCCGCGCCGATCGCCGGGCACCAGAGCGCAGCCGGGTGAGCAGCGACAGCTCCTCCGGATAGCCTTCGAAGAGATCGAAGAGCAGATCGGCCAGCTGCCGGGGCGTCGAGAACAACAGGCCGTTGTCGCCGTGACGCACGCGCTCCGCGAGACAGGCCCCGTAGTCGAGCGCGCAAACCGGGACGCCTGCGCCGAACAGATCCGCGACTTTCATCGGGATGTCGACGCCGGAGGATGACCGGTGCAGGCACAACCCGAGATCCGCCGAGCCGACGATGCGCGGATAATCTTCGGGCTCGAGCCAGCGCGTGCGAAGCTGCACGCGGCGCGCCGGCAGGCCGGCGAATCGCCGCTCGAATTCCGCGCGCCGCGCGCCGTCGCCGGTGACGAGCATCACGAGATCGGTGAAGCGGCGTCGCGGCTCTCCCGCTTCCCATCCGCGGATCCGATCCTCGACGTAGCGCACCGCGTCGATGACGACGTCGAAGTCTTCATCCGCCGTCCAGCTCGTGGGACTGACGATGAAGCCGACCGGGCCGGCGCCGCGCACGCCGAGGCGCGTGAACAAGGCCTGCCGCACCTGTTCGCGCTCGGTGTGGTCGATCGGCACGAACACCGCCGCCGGCCGGTCGTAGAGCACGTTCGCCGTCTTCACGCCGAAGCGTTCGCGGAGGAATTTCGCGAAGCCGCGCGACACGCAGAGGTGCGCGTCTGCCAGGCGTCCGAACAGCCGCTCGAGCCACCGCGCGATGCGCACGGCGGGGTGCCATTGTCCGAGCTGCAGCGAGAGGAGCGTGTACCCGAGGTTGTGCCAGTCGACGACGAGACGGGCTTTACGGATGCGCGCGATCGCCCAGGCGACGGCCAGCGTCGGCATCGACGGCGGATTCTGGACGAGGATGAGATCGGGCCGCGGGATCTTCCACAGCGCGCGCCAGAGCCGGTACGACGATCGGATGCCGTCGACGATCGCGAACAGCGCGTACAACGTGATCGACGCGCGCGCGCGCCGCCGCAGCCGAGGCTCGGCGAGACGATGCACGGCAATGCGCCGCTCGTCGGTGATCCGCCGTGGCAGCGGCGCCCCTTCGTACCCGATGAGATCGACCGCCGCCTCGTTCGCGGCGAGCGCATGAGCGTGGTACTGCATGCGGGGACTTCGCCCGAGATCCCCGACGACGACGACAGCGCAGCGCATTGACGATTGCGGATTGCGGGTTTATGGTCGATTGATCGGTCGCACTAATTGCGGATCAATCGTAGATCAATCCGCAATGAAGCGCGCGAGCAGATTCGCGGCGACTCGACGGCGGTATTCTGCGGTCGAGCGGAGATCGTCGATCGGCGACAGCTCGGCGGCGAGCGCCTGCTGCGCCTCTGCGATCGATCCGCCCCGGGCGAGCACCGCTTCGGTCTGTCGCGCGCGGACCACCGTGGGCGCCACGCTCCCGAAGGCGATTCGAGGCGGGAGGTTCTTCCCTGACGGCGCCACGCCGGCCATCACGATCTTCGAGATCGCCTGAGCCGCGCGCGTACCGACCTTCCGGAACCACTGCCGTCCGCGCACCGCCGGGATCTCGAACGCGACAATCAGCTCGTCCGCGCGGCGCACCGTCTGACGGTAGCCGGTGTAGAACTCGTTGAACGGCACCCGGCGCTCGCCGCTCGCGCTCCGCAGCAGGACCACCGCGTCGGCCGCCGCGAGGACCGGCAGCGTATCTCCCGCCGGCGACCCGTTCGCCACGTTGCCGCCAATCGTCCCGCGATTCTGAATCTGCACGCCGCCGACCTCGCGCGCGGCCGCGACGAGCATCGGCAGCCGCTGCCGAACGACCTTCGAGCCAATCAAATCAGTGAACGTCGCCAGCGCGCCGATCGTGAGCACGTTGCGCCGTACGGCGATCGGCCGCAGCGTTCCAAGGCCCCACAGATTCAGAAATCGCGTCTCCTTCAGCGTCCCGAAGTTCAGCGAGACGTACAGATCGGTGCAGCCCGCGAGCGGCGTCAGCGGCCCCTCGTCGCGCAACATCTTCAGCGCGTCGGCCAGCGACCGCGGCTGCAGGAGGTCGCGATTCGAAATCGATCCGAGCATCACGCTTTCTGAATCGATCGATAGATGGCCGAGTAACCGGTGCATCGGCAGAGGTTCCCGGCAAGGCCGATGCGGATCTCGTCGAGCGACGGCTTTCGGCCGAGCGCGGCGGCGGCCATGATCATGCCGGGCGTGCAGATGCCGCACTGGGCGCCGCCGTGCTCGACGAACGCACGCTGCAGCGGATGGCGGCCGCCGAGCCCTTCGATCGTCGTCACGCGCCCGCCGACGACGTGGGCAGCCGGCACCAGACACGAGTTCACGGGCGCGCCGTCGACCAGGACGGTGCACGCGCCGCACTCGCCTTCGCCGCAGCCTTCCTTCGTCCCGGTCAGCCGGCAATCCTCGCGCAGCACGTCGAGCAGCCGCTTCAGCGGATGAACGCGGAGCTTCATGCGCTTCGCGTTCAACACAAAGGATACGGAGGACAGAGAGGTCACAACCGTACAGGATCCTTCCTTCGTGTCCGTGGTGTCCTTTGTGTTGGCTCAGCGCTGCTGACCATGACCTTTTCGGGTATCGCCGGGATCTGCCGCAAATCGAATCCGGCGTGCCGCAGCGCGTTGATGACCGCGGACGCCGGTCCGTCGATCGGCATCTCGCCGACGCCCTTCGCGCCGAACGGCCCGTGCTCGTACGGATTCTCGAGGACCACGACTTCCATCGCCGGCGTGTCCAGCGTCGTCGGGATGATGTAGTTCGTGAGCGACGCGTTCGCCATTCGACCGTCGCGCATGACGACGTCCTCGAGCAGCGCGTAGCCGAGCCCCTGCGCGCTTCCGCCTTCGATTTGTCCGATCGCGAGCATCGGATGAATCGCTTTGCCGAACTCGTGCACGGTGGTGAACGTGATCGGCTTCACCTCCCACGTGTCGCGATCCACTTCGAGCTCGACGACGTCGCAGGCCCATCCGTACGTGCCGTACGCGTCGCCCCGGTAACTCGCATCGTCCCAGACCAGCTCCGCCGGACGCTCGTACTGCCGGGTGACGACGAGCGGTCCGTGCTCGCGGACGTACTGCTGCGGCGTCAGCGTCCCGAGGCGCGCACGCATCTCCTCGGCGCACCGCTGCAGAATGCGGCCGACGATCATGCAGGTGCGCGAGGCGACCGTCGGTCCGCTGTCGGGCACGACCCCGGTGTCCGCGTCGTTGACTTCGACCGCGTCGTACGGAATCCCGAGCGTGTCGGCGACGATCTGGGCGTGCATCGTGCGCGTGCCCTGGCCGATTTCGGTGCTCGCGACGAGAATCCGCACCGTGCCTCGGTCGGTCAGCGCGAGCGACGCCTTCGACGCGAGCTTCACTTCGCCGCCGCCGGTGAATCCGGACCCGTGGAAGAACAGCGACAGGCCGATGCCGCGCAAGGCGGCCCGTTCAGAGCCGGCGACGTCTCGCCGGCGCCGGGCGTTCTCACGCGCGATGGCCTTGCGCCGGCGGTTGAAGCCGGTCCGCCTGACCGCTTCGCGCAGCACCTGCCGCGCGCTGGTGTCGCGTCCCAGCCGCTGACCGGTGGCCGTGATGTCGCCGGGACCGAGCGCGTTGATGTCGCGGAGCCGTACGGGATCGATGCCCATCCGCTCCGCGATGCGATCCATGTGCACTTCGACGGCAAACTGCGTCTGCGGCGCGCCGAAGCCGCGAAACGCGCCGTTGGGCGGCGTGTTGGTCATCGCCGCGCGGCCGCGGATGCGGACGTGATCGCAGCGATACGGTCCGCTCGCGTGGATGACCCCGCGCGAGAGCACGACGGCGCTGAGCGTCGCGTAGGCGCCGCCGTCGAGGATCACCTCGATGTCCATGGCGGTCATCCGGCCGTCGCGCGCGAGACCGGTCCGGTGCCGCACGACGGCCGGATGCCGCTTCGTGGTCGCGACCATGTCCTCGACGCGGTCGTAGATCAGCTTCACCGGCCGGCCCGCTTTCAGCGCGAGGAGCGCGGCGTGCCCGGCGATCATCGACGGATACTCTTCCTTCCCGCCGAACCCGCCGCCGGTTTCGGTCTGAATCACGCGGACCTTCTCGTCGGGGAGGCCGAGCAGCACTTTCAGGGCGCGGTGTACATAGTACGGACACTGCATCGATCCGTACACCGTGATCTTTCCGTGTGGTCCCGGCACGGCAATCACGCCGTTGGTCTCGATGTACAGCTGCTCCTGGTGGCCCATGCGGTACTCGCCATCGACGACGACATCGGCGGCCGCGAATCCCTGCTCGAGGTCGCCCTTGTCGATCGCGATCGTCTTGAACGCGATCGCCGACGATTCAGCGTCGTAGTTCGGCGTCGTCTCGCGATACGTGAGGCTGACGTCGGCAGCGCGCAGCGCCTCGCGGTCCTCGTGCGCGAGCAGCAGAATCGGCTCGGCGAAATGACGAATGTGTCGCTCGGCGAGCGCCGGCTGATCGTCATCGATCAGCGCGACGACGTTGCGGCCTGGAATGTCGCGATGAGTGACGACGGTGAACGCGCGCGGGTCGAAGCCGTAGCGGATGTCGAGAATCTCGCCCGAGGGAATCGTCGATCGGACGGTGCGCGCGTGGAGCAGATTGGGGAACGTGAGGTCGTCGATGTACCGCGCGGCGCCGATGACCTTCTCGACACCTTCCTTCCGGAGCACGTTGCGGCCGACGGCGCGCGTCATCGCGCAGCGATTATGCCGTCTTTCTCAATCTCCGCTCAATGATCCCGACGACCGCCATCTCCTCGGCGGTGAGGCTCGCGCGGCTGCGCGCCATCCGCGAGGTGCGCGTCTTCAGCGTCTCGATCGTCGCGCCGTCCATGTACGCGTCGAGGATCGCCGGGTGGATGTAGCACTTCCGGCAGACGGCCTTCGTGTTGCCGAGGCGTTTGGCGACCGATTCGACGGCCGTGGCGATCTTCCGCTTCGCGTCGGCGTTCGACGTGAAGGCCTCGACGTCGGCCAGCGCCTTCGCGGCGAGCACGGTGCCCGCCCACGTGCGGAAATCCTTCGCGGTGAAGTCCGAGCCGCTGACTTCGCGGACGTAGGCGTTCACGTCGGCCGAGTCGATCACCTGATGCGTGCCGTTCTCGTCGACGTACTTGAACAGCTCGTAGCCTGGTAGATCGCGGCACGCCTTCACGATGCGGGCGAGGCGGGCGTCGCGCAGATCGATGGCGTGCTGGATGCGGCTCTTCCCGCGGAACTCGAAGCGGACGGTCTTGCCGTTCACCTTCGCATGCTGATCGCGCATCGTCGTCAACCCGATCGATCCGTTGTCGCGCGCGTACTCTTCATTGCCGACGCGAATCAACGTCTTCTCGAGCAGCTGCACGACGGCCGCGAGCACCTTTTCGCGCGGCAGCCCGCTTTTGCGAAGGTCGGCGTCGGCGCGCGCGCGAATCCGCGGCAGCGCCTCGGCGAACGCGATCAAGCGTCCGTACTTGACCTCGTCGCGAACCTCGCGCCAGCGCGGGTGGTAGCGGTACTGTTTGCGGCCGCGCGCGTCGCGGCCGGTCGCCTGAAGATGGCCGCGGGGATCGGGACAGATCCACACGTCCTTCCAGGCGGGCGGGATCACGAGCGCCTTGATGCGCTGGAGCTCGGCGCGATCGCCAATCGAGCGGCCCTGCGGGTCGACGTAGCGGAACCGTTTCTGCGATCCGATGCGCCGGATGCCCTGTGTACGCACATCGCTTACATATCTGAGGCCCGCGATCTTCGCGGACTCCGGCGGCGGCAGCGGCGCTTTTGTGCGGACGAGCGCGCGGATGTGCGCGCTTTGGCGCTTTTTTCGGCGCTCGGCGTGCCGCACGTGCTGCCACGCGCGCGGAAGTTTCAGGCTGCGACGGCTCAGCATCCGCTCGTGCTTCAGCAAATTACGCGCCCGATCGCGTCGGAGTTCCGAATTGACCGTTGAGGCTGCGCGGTTCTGCGTAAGATGGCGCGCATGAAGTGGTTGACGTTCGCGCTCGGAATCATGCTCGGTATCCAACCGGCGCCCGGGCGCTATGACCTGGTGATTCGACACGGCCGAGTGCTCGACGGCAGCGGGAACCCGTGGCTTGCCGCTGATCTCGGCATCCGCGACGGGCGCATCGCCGACATGGGGCGGCTCGGAAACGCGGCGGCCGCGCGCGTGATCGACGCGGCGGGACTGACCGTGACGCCCGGATTCATCGACGCGCACTCGCACGCGTCGGGCGGCCTGAGCGGCAATCTGAAGGACGCGCGTCAGCTGCTCGCGCAGGGTCTCACGACGGTGATGCTCAATCCCGACGGCGGCGGACCCACCGATCTGCGAACGCAGCGCGCCGAGTTCGAGCAGCGCGGCATCGGCGTGAACGTCGCGCTGTACGTGCCGCACGGCGCGATTCGCCGCGAGGTGATCGGGATGGCCGATCGCGCGCCGACGGCCGACGAGCTGACGCGCATGGTCACGCTCGCGCGACACGGCATGGAAGCGGGCGGCATCGGCCTGTCGTCCGGCTTGTACTACGCGCCGGGCAGCTACGCGAAGACCGACGAGGTGATCGCGCTCGCGAAGGTCGTCGGCGAGATGGGCGGCGTGTACGAGAGTCACATTCGAGACGAAGCGGATTACAGCGTCGGCCTCGTTTCCGCCGTTCAGGAAGTCATTCGCATTTCAGAGGAAGGTCACCTGCCGGGCATCGTGGCGCACATGAAAGCGCTCGGTCCGGCGAGCTGGGGCCTGTCGATGGCGATCGTCGAGCGGATCAAGCACGCCCGCGATCGCGGCGTCGAAGTGTACGCCGATCAGTATCCGTACGAAGCGAGCGGCACCGGGATCGTCGGCGCGTTGATTCCGCGGTGGGCCGAAGTGGGCGGACGGCCCGAGCTGATGAAACGGATTCAGGGCGCCGAGCACGATCGGCTCGCGGCCGACATCCGCCGCAACTTCGAGCGGCGCGGCGGCGCCCACAAGCTCGTGATCTCGCGCTACGCGACGAATCCGGCGCTCGAAGGCCAGACGCTCGCGCAGGTCGCACAGGCGATGAACACGCCGCCCGAAGAGACGGCGATGGAGCTGCTGCTGAAAGGCGACGCGAGCCTCGTCTCGTTCAACATGACGGAGGCCGACATCGAGCTGATCATGAAGCAGACGTTCACGATGACGTGCACCGACGGCGATCTCGTGCCGTTCGGGCAGGGCAAGCCGCACCCGCGCGGCAACGGCGCGTTCGCGCGCAAGATTCGCGTCTACGTCAACGAGCGCGCCGTCGTCGACCTGCCCTTCGCGATTCGATCGATGACGAGCCTGCCGGCATCGGTCTTCGGCTTGAAGGATCGAGGCGTGCTGCGTCCCGGCGCGTGGGCCGACATCCTGATCTTCGACCCGGCGAAACTCCGCGACGCGGCCACGTATCTCGACCCGCACCAGATGTCCGAGGGGATCGACTACGCGATCGTCAACGGCGTGTTGGTGAGAGACGGCGGAACGTTCACGGGCAAGTTGCCGGGGCGGGTGGTGACACCTGATCGCGGCTCTCGATGACTTCACGTGTCACGCTGCAATCGTGTCCACGGAAATGCAACCACGAAAGCACGAAGACACGAAAACACGTCTTCTATCCTGTCACGCTGCGATCACATCACACGATGATGAACTCGCATGTCACGCTGCAATCGTGTCCACGGAAATGCAACCACGAAAGCACGAAGACACGAAAACACGTCTTCTATCCTGTCACGCTGCGATCGCGTCACACGATGATGAACTCGCATGTCACGCTGCAATCGTGTCCACGGAAATGCAACCACGAAAGCACGAAGACACGAAAACACGTCTTCTATCCTGTCACGCTGCGATCACATCAC
>Ga0075423_10007732_pt1 | contig 10165 bp, 10 predicted proteins | sample SoiMethybrSBSTD2_FD_80114 | JGI IMG/M metagenome (GOLD analysis project Ga0075423, IMG submission 80114) | Bulk soil microbial communities from a Populus tree surrounding site in Tennessee, USA - Soil MetaG P. TD hybrid SBSTD2 | ecosystem: Environmental > Terrestrial > Soil > Tree plantation...
CCGAGACACGGTATGACTTCCCAACTGGGCGCGTGCGCTCGGATACTCGCGGAGCAATTTTTCAATAACCCGAATGTTTTCCGTCAGGCGTAATTCTTCGTTCCTGCCAATGTTACCTGCGTGTCTCCGATAGGAAAATACCACACTATCAAGATAGGCGACCGGAAAATTCATCAATAGACGAAACCCTAGGTCAAGATCCATGCAGATTCGCAATGATTCATCGTGCCCCCCAATCGCATCATAGGCCTTCTTAGAAATCAGCGCGGCCTGCAAGCGCAGAATGCTCTTCTCGAAGAAATCCTCGAGTTTCACGCCGGATTTGGCTAATTGCTGAGATTTGGTCCGCGGAATAATGGTCTCCCGATTATGTTCCCGGCCCCCGAGATAATTCCCGTTGGCGAAGACCATAGCGCACTCGGGATGATCTTTGACATAGCCGTACAGGGTTTCCAGGTGATTTGGTGCACATAGGTCATCCGAGTCCTGGATCGAAATCCAGTCCGCGTTTGCACAGCGCACTCCTAAATTGCGAGCCCCAGAAGGACCGCGATTTTCCTGGTAAAGATATCGGAGTTGGGAGCGATACCCTGCTAACAGTCTTTCTGTGTCGTCGGTCGATCCGTCATCAACGACAATAAGCTCGAAATTCCGAAGTTGTTGATTCAAGATACTGCGGATCGTTTCGACCAAGAATTGCGCCCGATTATAGGTCGCAATAACTATCGATACCGAAGGGGAATCGCTCATTGCCTAGGGCTTTCATAACCTGCCACGAATTTCCAAATCCAAGTCAAGAATTGACCTGACCGTTCCGAGTCTGCTGGAAGCTCTGTCACTCGTCTCTCTTGTAACGAGCAGGGAAACATTCGAACTGTTTCTGAATCAAGAGCGCGTGGCGATGCCAAAAACAACGAGTCAGCCAGGCAAGTATGCTCAATCGGTAAATCACGCTGGTTTTAAAACTCGGGCTTGAAGCTTCGGCGAAATACCGCGTTGGCACCGGGACTTCTGCGATTCGAAATCGTAGTTGAATCGCCGGCACGAGCATCTCATAGATCAGCTCCCAAAGCACGCTATTAATGTAGCCGATCATAACGCGTGCCGACAAGCTTTTCGTAACGCTGAGGCGTGTCGTGGGTTGGTCGTATTTGCCGGCAAAGACACTCCTGAAATTCAGCGCGTCAAATCTCGCGACACGGCTACCGGGGATAGGATTCAGTTCACTGACGCGCGCGCTTCGGCCGCTTGCCGGGCCTTGATGACCTCCACTCGACGGGTCTGGCGCAGCACCTTCGAGATCAGCCGTCGCCTCATTGTATGATCGCTAAACGCAGATCCTAAGTAGCTCTTGAGAAAATACAATTTCTCGGGGCGACTCATGTAGCGTCCCAATGTTCGATGCAATTGGACAAGATTCTTCAGCCGACGCCTCTTGCTCAGTCGGGAGCACTGTCTCACTCTGTCAAAATCGAGCAGAAAAAAAATAACCGAGCTGGCGGAGTCGTCCCGGGCGGCTAAGATATTCGCGTCCTTGAGATCGTCATGATAGACATGCTGTGCATGAAGGGAACGGAAGAGTTGTGCTAAATCGCGCAAAAATCTGCGCCTCCGTTTTGCGCCTTCACGGCCCCGCAAAGGCCTTAGTTCCCTGTTCCAATAAGCATCCGTTGTCTTTGCCTCGGCGATTTCTTCGGAAATGAAAAAACTATTGGTGAGCGCACCGCAAACCCGATACTCCACAGCAGCCACGGGGCTGACCGTCGGAATCCCCGCGCCACGAAGAATGGTCGCCCCCCGAAGCGATCCGAAAGCACGCGATGAGGCGAAAAGCGAAAAAAACCGATAACGGAGGGAATACGCGTTGAATTGCTTAAGATAGAACCGATGTACTTGCTCTCCGATCTTAACCGCCACTCGTCCTACTTTGGTTTTTCTCTCATCTTTGATGATCTGACATTTCGGATCATCGAACCACCGCTCCACATGAGTCAGCAAATCGACAAAGGTGCGGTCCGCAAACTTCCGGTGCACCCATAGGGTCGCGCCGTCGCGCTTTTGGGCAATGAAGTCAGGAAGCGGCACGGCTCGGCACTCGACAAACTTCACGTAAAACGCCGTCAAATCTTCGAAAATGATTGGCCCAGGAATGCTCTTCTCCGACTCTCCTGGCTTCCCGGATCCAGACCGGATCCCGCGAATTCTCAAGCAGCAACAACAGTTTTTCTTCCAACTCTTTCGGGTCGTCAACTTGGTTAACGATTCCTTGCGCCAATCGCCCCTGAAGAATCTCCGCTGCGCCGACATCACGGCTGACCAGCACAGGAAGGCCGGACGCCAATCCTTCAATAACCACGTTGCCGAAGGCCTCCTGCAACGCGGGAAGAACAACGACGTCCGCCGCCGCGTAATAGTTTTCAACGTCATGACGCCGGCCCGCGAAACAAATTCGTCCTGGCGCAATCCTATTGGCCCACGAGTGATAACGTCCGATCCGAGCATCATCGCCGACCACCAAAAGAAAAACATGCTGCAGCCTGGGCGACTTCCATAGCGAGATCATGCGATCCAAGCCCTTACGGCGGAAGCCGCTACCCACGAACAACACCAGCGGTGAATTCAAGGGAATTTTCCAACGTTCTCTTACCGATTGGCGCACCTCCGCGCCTCTTGCCGGATGGAAACGATTCTGGTCAACGCCGTTGTAGATGACGACGATCTTTTCAGCCGGCACTGAATAGTGAGCGATGATGTCGCGCTTTACTTCTTCAGACACCGCGATGATCTTCTGCGATCCAGATGCTTGATATTGGCGGCGTTCGAGAGCCAGTAAGCTTCGGTGGTAAATACTGATCCTCTGCCAAAATCGCCGTCGCACGCCGCCTTCTTGGCCCAAGCGTTTGAGAAATCCACGGTGCGTGCCGCCGCCACTCCGCAGAACGTCTTGGCGCAACAGACGTCCGAAACTGACGACTACTTCACAGGCGGATTTCTCGATGGCCCGAGGGGCGAACCATGCGAAACTCCACAAACGCAGCGTTCGTCCCAACGGTATGACCGAAACATGATGAACGACAATTCCCCGGGGAGGGTCAACGCCATATTCGCTGCAAAACAGATGGACTTCGTGGCCGAGATCCCGTAAACCCTCAGCCGTCTGAAACAAATCCCTTTCAGTGCCCCCTTTGAGATCGAGACGCTTGTGGACAAGAGCGATTTTCATCGGGCAATATCTTTCCGGCTTTCACAGTGATATCGGCGGAATAGGATGCGTCAATGAGCGAACAAGTTTTTAGATTTAATTGGATTTAACTTGCGGCACTCCGCACCGGCAAGCTCCACACAGTAGGGGATTATTTAGCCGGTTTTCGTGGACACATTCCTCGTCGCAGTCAACTCTGGGGACCACCGCATCAATTTTCTAAAATTCCCCGACGGGTCGGCACCGTCGCATTCTTTTCGTCGCTGGCGGGTTTTCATTTCAAGCCATTGCGCGAGCTTGCGGTCGGCGAGTGAAAATTTACCGGCACCCAGATAGGCCTGCAAAAACCGTATGCGGTCCTGAAGCGAGATACCAGGAAGCGGCAATCGATTCAGTTGAACGAGATTGCGCTTCCAGAGCGCCTGCGGCAACCAGGTCGGCAAACGTCGCGTCCGGTCATTATCCATGAAGTAAAACTCAATGTCTTCGCGTGCCGCCTGCGATACCAGGATATTCGAGGCCACTAAGTCTCCGTGAACAAACCCCGATCTGTGAAACCGCCGAACTAAATTTCCAAGTGACCTGATACCTTGCCATTTTTGCCTCAACGTCTTTTGGTCCGCGCAACAGGCGCCGCGCCGGCTCAAAAAATCAGGAAGCGTTCGGCCGTCAATTCGTTGCGTCAGCACAAATCCACGTTGGACTAAGCGGTAACGCCTCTGCTCGCCAACCGCGATGGTCAAAGGAACGTTGAATCCGCTTGCACCTAACGCGATTCCCTGACGCCAGAAGCGAAACGCCTTGGAGTGACGGAGCAGATCTTTCAATGCCAAAATTCCTTGAGCAGGATGGAATATTTTTAGATAAAAAATCCTCGTCTCTCCGCCCACTGGTAATTGTGCCTCCACGGTCTGTGGATGGCGGGTTTGATTGCTCGAGCGCACCAATTCCAGTATCTGCTCTTGTAGGTCGACGCTCCATTGGTCGGGCAACGCCAGCAATCGCCACCGGCCAGCAGAAATCTCTCGGTAGTTAAGCAGGCCCGCCATAAGAAGCCTCATCGGCTGGGGCGCTTCGGAGCGCCACTGCGAGCTTTTCGGCAATCTGCTCCGTTGTGATCGATCGCATGCAAATTCGGCCGATGGAACAATGCCTGCGAAGGCACGGAACACACGCCGCCTGTCCCTGAATAATCAGTTCGGTGAATCCGTACGGACCGGTCCGCCGTGGATCTGTGGCGCCCCAAAGAGATATGATCGGTGTTCCAACGGCGGCCGCAATATGCATCAATCCTGTATCAGGACCAATCGCGACGGTCGCCCTGTCTATGACGCCGATGGCCTCGCGAAGCGATGTGCACCCCACTAAATTGACTACCTTGGGGTGCGCTCCTGCCATCACCTCTCGCGCGATCGCCTGATCTTCTTTGGCGCCGAGCAAAACCACGTCGAGCCGGTGTTCCGCGCGCAGCAATTGTGCACATGCGGCAATCTGATCCGCGAACCACCGCTTACTTTCCCAACGAGTTCCGACAAAGAGCACAGCGAACCGCCGGCCCACCTGTGCCAAATGTTCCGCAACGGAAGCTTTCTCGTCAGCGGTTAAAGCAAATTTCCACCCGATCGGCGACCGATCGATGCCGAGATAATCGGCGAATTTCAAATAATGATCTAACTTAGAAATACTCTCTCCATATCGCGCGATATGCAGATTATTGAACAACCAATTGAATTCCTTGCTATCGCCACGATGAAACCCAATTCGCTGCGGCGCGCCAGTCCACCGGCTGATGACGCCGCTCTTGAGGTGCCGCTGCAGATCGAGCACGAGATCGAATTTTCGGGAGCGCAGGTTGGCAAGAAAAGGCCAGAACGCTCGCCATGGGCGCCGCCGGTCGAAGAGAATGATCTCATCGATTGCCGGACAGCCTTCAAGCAACGGGCGCGATGCAGGTTCCACCGACCAAGCGAGATACACCCCGGGAAAACCATTGCGCAGAAGATCGGCTAAGGGCAACGCCCGGGTAACATCACCGATCGAGCCGTGCAGAACTATCAGAATCTTTTTTGGATTGAATCTAGGCGTGCGGGGCCCCATGATATAAACTGACAAAGTCATTCCAAGCCGCCGCCGAAAAATACTTCTGTTCGGGGTCGAGCTTCCGCAAGGAACGCAACAAGCGGTCGAGATTATTCTTTATCAGAACCGGAGGCAATTGACCCAAATAAAGCTTGGCCTTGTCGAAGTCGATAATGTAGCCCGTCACGGCGCCATTTTCTAAGCGCAAAAGAATATTCTTGAGATTGAGATCGCCGTGATAAACGCCTTCCCGATGCATTGCGCGGACGCTATCAGCTACTGCCTGGAGCGCCGTCCGTAGACCGACGCGCTCGATCGTGCCGCTTTGCAAAGCAGACCAAAGGTCTTCGGCGTTGCTCAACTGTCGGGTGATGAGCCAGCCGCGGTAAAACGGCCCGCTCGCTCGGCTCACACAAGCCGCATAAACCTCCACCGTGCGCAGTCCTCGGCGGCGCAATTCTTCGGTGATCGCAAGCTCGCGGAAGGGCCGCGGCGGCCACGTAAAAAACCACGATCCTGTGAAGGCGCGAAGAAATCCGCCGTGGCGGTAGTTCCGAACCAGCGCGGTCTCGCCATCCGGCAGTTTTATCGCTTTGAGCGCGCCACGACCGTAGTAATGGCAGTCCACTTTATGACCGCGATCATCCTCGCTGCAAATCGAAAAATCGATGGCAGCCTCGCGACCCCGCCGAACGATGAGGCGATTGCCGCGCCCATCAGTAATCTTTGCGAACCCTTCAGGCACCGCGCCCCAGATCATACTCTCGGTCAACATCCCAGTTATCTATCACGCGCTCAATCATCAATGTCCATCGCCCGGTTAACTTTGGATAGTTCAGACCGTGACGAATTCCGGTTGGAAGGAGTCCGCCGGCGCGGGCAAAATATGACGATCGACGTCCAGCAGCTTCTCGACTGCCAAAACCACCGTTTCGGCGCCAACTTGCCGGATGCAGTCCTCAGTCCCCAAAGGACACCGGCGTCCGCCATGGGAGGCACACGGCCGGCACGCGAGTTTTTTTTCCACGACAATCGCATCGTTGCTATACGGATAAAAGCCGAGAGCCGGGGTTGTGGCGCAAAACACCGCCACGACGGGTACCTTTCGCCCCACGGCAATGTGCATCGGGCCGCTATCGTTGGTGACAAAGACCGCGCAACGGCTTATCGCCGCGGCCAGCTCGCGTAAACCGATGTGGCCCACTAAATTAATTGCCGCCCGCCCGCAACGATTCTGCACCTCATCGACTACAGTTTTGTCGTCCGAACTGCCGAAGAGCAGAACTTGGCAGTCAAACTTTTGCCGCAGCATTTGTATGAGCTCGGCGAAACCGGCCGATGACCAGCGCTTGGTCGGCCACACCGAACCGGGATTGATTCCGATGTTCAATTTGCCGTCGGTCACACCGAGAGCGCGCAGCTTGTGATCGACCGCGTCTTGAATCGTCCCAGGCACGGGAAATTCGATGGCGCGCTGGCACTCTTCAACGCTGACCCCGAACGCCTGTAAAATCGAAAGGTTCCTTTCGACGTCGTGGCGTGCCGGGTCACGCCGCGCCAGGCCTTGGTAGAAAAACCAGCCGCGACTCTCGCGAAAACCGATCCGAGTCGGGATCCCTGCTAAAAACAACAGCAACGCGCTGCGTAGGGATTTGTGGGGTGTGATAGCGAGGGTAAATTTTTTGGCTTTGAGAGCAGCGGCATTACGACGTACTCCAGCCATGCCGCGATCTGCCTTTCTTTTATCATCGACGATGATTTCATCGATGGCCGGGTGGTCTTGCAAGAGTTCCCGGCTGAGAGGCAAACAGAGCACGCTCAATTTTTTTATCGGGAACCGGCGTTTGAGCTCATCGATGAGGGGCAACGTCAAAACCGTATCACCGAGGAAACTTGTTTGCAGTACGAGGACATTTTCCCAGCTGACCGCGGACATGGGATCTATAAACGTATGGCCTCGTCGATCAGCATGATGGGAATATCGTCTTTAATCGGATACATCAGCCGGCAAGCCTCGCACACCAGCCCATCATTATTCTGGTTGAGATGAATGTCCCCTTTGCATTTCGGGCACGCCAGAATATCCAAGAGATCCTTGCTGATGGCCATTCTAGATTCCTCCTCGGCATACGGGTCGAAGCGCGCGCCAGATCATGCTCCGGCGTTCTTCGATGGATGCGTTCCTATTAGCAAAACGCGCGACGCCAACCGATTAGCGCGCAAACGGCGTAAATGCATCCCAGCCACGCCGATAGCCACGCTGCGACTGCGCCGGATCGCGATTGACAAAGTAGCGATGATACATCGGGTGCCGTAGGCTTCTGACCTCATGCTCCAAAACGAATTTTGCGCGCCCGCCATTGGGATCGACAATTTCCTTGAAGCGGAACTGATGATTGCGCACCTCTTCAGAAATCAATCCGCGGCTCTTCAGGTAGGCATAGGGCGCGGAAAAATTTGCGACGTAGACCGCAATATGGTGCCCATCGTAGGGCGCGATAGGTTTTTCTGTCTCGCGGAATAGTAAATACTGATCACGCCCAATTTTGACTCTCCCTACGCTACCCCCCGCGTCGTTCTCCGCTGCCACAGGGGCCCCGAGGGCGACTTGATAGAACCGCAAAATCCCCTCCACAGCGCCGAGTGCGACAGAAAATTCCACGTAAGGCATGCCCAGGATCATATCGCCGAAGTTCGGCTGGCTCGCGTAACATCGATAATGATTGCCCCACGGAGAAGTTACCGCGACATGGTCGGAATTGCGCGCAAAAGAATACTTGCTCTCCTTCAAACCGGGCGCGACCGATTCCAAGCGCACCATCAAGGCATCGAGGTCCGGTACGACCAGCCCGACATGGCCGTCGATCACCTGTGGCTCTCGGGTCGGAAGATGAAATTGCTGTTCGCCGACATTGACCCACATATTATTCAGCCCCACGTTCAAATAGGGATCGCGCGTGAATCCCAAACCCATAACATAGAAAAGCGTCGCCACCGACTGATCGGGAATCTGCACGTTGACGTGCTCGAGTGAAATGATATTGCCGACGTCTTCTTCGATATACTCGCTCATCGATCACCTCGAAGCCTCCGCAATCCTGCGGGACCGTAGCGTTACGTCCTAGCTATCAGCTGCATCTTCTTGAACGTTCATTCAATCCTGCAGCGCACGAATCCAATTCCACTCTTCGGTCAATCCCTGTTCCAAGCCGACCTTCGGCGCATAACCTAGCTTGCTTTTCGCCCGATCGAGACGAGCTTTGGTATGGCGCACATCGCCTTTCTGACGGTCGAACCGTTTGAGCTTCGTCTTGCGCCCGGAGATCTTCTCGACCAAGGCAATGGCATTCAAGACGCTCACTTCTGAGCCGCCGCCCAGGTTGAAGACTTCACCTTGTCCGGGGTAGAAAGCCGCAGCTATAGTGCCATCGACAATGTCCGAGCAAAATGTGAAATCACGGGTCTGCTCACCATCGTCATATAGCGGCACCCCATCGCGGCGCAGCAGCGCGCGCATGAAAATATGAAAAAACATGTCGGGCCGTTGGCGTGGTCCGTACACCGTGAAAAAACGTAAGGAAACTGTCGGCACTCTGAAAGCCTTCCAATAGAGATGACACAGATGCTCGGCGGCCAGCTTGGTCGCCCCATACGGCGATATCGGACTTGCGCCGCCTTCCTCGCGCATCGGTAGGTCACTGGTGTCGCCATAAACCGACGAAGTCGACGCATAGACAAACTTGGCGAGACTCAAATCTTTTGCCGCTTCGAGCAACAACTGCGTCGACCTAATGTTGTTATCCGTGTAACGGGTGAATTCTTTGCCCCAACTGGAGCGCACTCCCGGCTGACCGGCGAGATGAAACACATAGTTAACGTCGCGCAGCAAACTCTTCGAATCGCTTTGTAACAAGTCGTCGCCGACGAAAGTAAAGTTGCGATGAAGGGCGAGTCCAGACAGGTTTTTCTCTTTGAAGGGACGCGGGTAGTTATCGAGAAAATTGTCGATTCCAACCACATGGTGCCCGGCGGCCAATAGCTTTTCCGCGAGATGTGAACCGATAAAGCCGGCGACCCCCGTAACGAATGACTTCACGGGTTTTTGTCGCTTCCCGTCATTTGGCTTGGTTGGGCGATGCTCCATCGCGTCCTTTGCCGCAGATCCGCGACTACAGAAAACTCGATATATTCATCCTTCAAAGGCCGCTCGATCGCGGCAACCAAAATACCAATTGCGCCGCCGCGCGATCAAGCGCCTTCGCGGGCCTGTTCGATCTTTTCGACTATGGCACTGACCAGAGCCGAGCCATTTTCTACGGTCATAGCCACGCGCAGGGCCAATAGTTTGTCCTTCGCAAATGGGAAGCGCGTCAATTTGAGGATATCCTTCTCGGTGGTGATGATCAAATCCACCAGCCGCCCCATGCGATTGATCTGTTGCCAGTCACGGGCTGTATAGCAATGGTGGTCGGGAAATTCCAGAGTCTCGACAATCTCACCTTCCCACTCATGGATCAGCCGATACAGCCCTCGGGGATCGGCGACACCGGTCACGGTTAAGATCTTGCTGCGATACAGCAGGGTCAGTGGAAACTCCTTGCAGCCACGAGCGCCCACACCGATCAAGGCGACCGGGCGGAGCGCGGCCTCAAAAGAAGCGTTTGCCCGGCCGCGCGCCGTGACCGAATTCCACGCTCCGTTCCCTGCCGTAGAGAGCAAGAAATCGGCACGGCGGAAATTCCTCCGAGGCTCACGAAAGGGGCCCGCTGGAAGCACCCAACCCGACGCGTCAGCACCCAAAAGTAACACGTCGACGTTCCTTTTCACCCGCCGATGCTGAAAACCATCGTCCAAGATAAAAACATCGACGTTCGCCTTTCGCAG
>Ga0075423_10007733_pt1 | contig 10165 bp, 8 predicted proteins | sample SoiMethybrSBSTD2_FD_80114 | JGI IMG/M metagenome (GOLD analysis project Ga0075423, IMG submission 80114) | Bulk soil microbial communities from a Populus tree surrounding site in Tennessee, USA - Soil MetaG P. TD hybrid SBSTD2 | ecosystem: Environmental > Terrestrial > Soil > Tree plantation...
CACGGTGAGCAGGGCATCGCGATAGCCGATTGTCGCCTCGAGCTCGGCGTGCTGGTCGGGCGGTGGCGCGGTGACGATGCGGTCGACGAGCGAGGAGCAAAATCGCACGCGTGCTTTGAGCCATTCGCGAAAGGACTGATCGTACTTGTTCGCCAGCTCGTGAACCATGGCTGCGAGGCGAGGTCCGTTATCTGGCACCAGCTCGGTCGGGATGACGAACATCGGCGGCGCATCGGGTGCGCGTGTGAATCGGGCGTGCAGCGTGTCGGTCAGCCGAGCAGGGAAGGGTGCGTCGATCCGGAACCCGGCTTCTGAAGAGTTACTGATGATCACCTGGATCGAGAGGTTCGCCGCGACGTCAGCAGTGTGCGCCCGCGCAATCGCACCGATGAGACCGACTCGCTCGACCGGCGCGCCATCCGCCAGGCCGCGTTCGACCAGCGTGAACAATCCGTCCTGCGCGTTCAGCGCTTTGGCGCGGTGCGCTCCTTCGGGCGTGCTCTGCACCACGACGATGCGACCAGCGCGTGCACCGGCACGGTTCGCCGAGTCGATCGCGGTGTCGCAGAGCGCGCGGAGCAGCATGCCGCTGCCGAATTGGAGTACGCGCTCCGGCAGCTGATCGCGTGGGTAAGCGGGCGGCCAGAGGGCGGAGGTTAGGGGGGGAAGCACACGGATAAGCTACTTACCGCACGAGCTCTTCCAACCCGGCCGCATGAACGACGTGGAGCTGCTTGTGGTTTGCCTTGATCGATCCGACGGGCGTCGGCCCGGCGCAATTCCACGCCTCCCGCAGCAGCAACACGGCGTTCTCGTCGATGTAGTCGATCGTGAGGTCCGGCCCGTCCAGATGCATTGCCGCAAACCCGCAAAATCCCACCGGTTCGCGCACGATCTCGGACAGCTCGTTGGCCAGCCGGTCGTCGTAGAACACGAGGTTCGTGCTCTTCGCATCCTGCGGCGGCTGGGCGACCTCGATCGGCATGCCGCCGTGGCCAATGCAGCGGCCGCGAATCACCGCACCGCCTCGGGTAACGGGGCCGTAACCGGCAAAGCGGTGTTCATGGCCCCACATCCAGAGCAAGATCCGGTCGAGATACGGCGCCAGGTTCTTTGTGAGACTCGCATAGCCCGGACCAAATGCACTGAACGGTTGATGGTGCGTCAGGACGATGACCGGGCGCCGATCCCTGGGATCGACAAACACGACCGATTTCAGCCACTGCAGGAGGCTCTCGTCCAGCCGAATCTTGGAGAGCCAGAACTTTTCGAGCAGCGGAAAAATCCCGGAGTAGTAGCCGCTATCGAGCCCCACAATGCGCCAGTAGTCGGACTCGACGCAGAAATAGCTCGTCTCTTGTTGCAGAGCCTCCAGCGCCGTGTCGAAGTAACCTGCACCACCGGAATACATCTCGTGGTTCGCATTCATCGCGAACGTATGCTGCGCGCCGCGCGGCCAGTCCTCTTCGCCCAGGAACCAGTCCCGATACTCTTGCTCCGTGCCGCTGTAGTAGACGTCGCCCAAATGGATTGTGACGTCGGCCCGAGGCTCGAGCGATCTGATCTGATTCGCGACTCTGTAGGCGGGGATCGTTCCCGTGCCCCAGTCGGCCGCCAGCGCGACGGTCGACGTATTCGCAATCGGAAAGATTCCGGTGCCGGTGCGGTAGGTTTTGAACTCGTGACGCCGATGCAGCATCACGCTGAGGTAGTGCGTCAACCACGGCCACAGATTCCCCGTGACGAACTGCATCGGATTCTGCGGCGGCGGCTCGCGATGTGTGCTCCACAGGGACATCCCCGCGGACCTCTTGATCTTGTAGATCGGCGCGATGTCGCGGGGACCTGTGCTCTGCATTACGAGATTTTAAGCAAGACTGCGAATCACCGCTTTCACCTTCTCCGTATCTCTCACGCTGAAATGCACTTCATTGACCCCGGTCTGCCGTACGAGCCGAGCGACGTTTGTTGCGTCGATGCCACCCCCCGGCAGAATCCCAATCCGCCCTTTCGCCTGTACGACTAACCGCCCAATCTGCGCCGCGCCCTCGGGCGCCGTTGGCGCGCCGCCGGACGTCAGCACCCGCTCGACGCCGAGGCCGATCAGCCGTTCCAGCGCTTCGACCGGATCCGGGAAGACGTCGAATGCACGATGGAACGTTACGGGGAGAGGTCGAGCGGCGGCGATAAGGTCGCGGGTGCGATCGAGGCTGAGGTCTCCGGTCACGATGCCGTGCGCGCCCGCACGCTTGGCTCGAGCGATTTGCTCGAGCATCGTGCGATGCTCGGCATCGGTGTAGCCGAAATCGCCCGCGCGGGGCCGCACGAGGACGAAAACGGGAATAGGAAGTTGAGCTTGCAGGAGATTCAGGTCGGGAGTGGTGCCGCCATGGGCCAGGTCGGTACACAGCTCGAGGCGGTGGGCGCCCCCTCGGGCGGCCGCCCGTGCGGCGTCGAGCGACTCGACCGCTGCCTCGATGAGAATCGGCATTGGGGAGGTTATATTATCCGTCACATGGTCTTCTCCAAAGTGGGCACCCCCGTCGGTGAGCTCGTCCTCACCGCTTCCGACACCGCGCTGACCGGAGTCTTCTTCCCGACCTCGCGCCGCGGCCCAGCGCCGACGCACCAGGCGGGTTGGGTCGAAGCCGGCACTGAAGGTCCGGCTGCCGAGATCCTCGCGCGCGCGCGCACGCAGCTGGAGGAGTACTTCGCCCGCAAGCGCACGACGTTCGACTTACCCCTGGAGGCCATGGGGTCGGCGTTCGAGCATCGGGTGTGGAAGGCGCTGCGCCAGATCCCCTACGGCTCGACCACGAGCTATGGCGCGCTCGCCAAACTCCTCGGCGACAAGCACGCCACGCGCGCCGTCGGCCTGGCCAACGGCAAGAATCCGATCCCGATCATCGTGCCCTGCCACCGCGTGGTGGGATCAAAGGGCGAGCTGACGGGATTCGGGGGCGGATTGGATACGAAGCGGTGGCTGCTGGAACACGAGGGCGCTCTAATGGAGCTGGGCGTGTAGGTCTTCCAAGAAGCCGATCTGTCCCTTCAGGATCTTCTTCTTAGCCTCATCTAAGCCAAACCACGCCGCGCGATCGATCTCCGGATACTCGCGCCCCTTGAACGCGAACGTGTTGCTGCGCACCCGCGCCGGATCGGCATCCCCCTCCACTGCCCACGCGTGCACCACTTTCCCACTCGGCTGCTTGCGCGGCTTGAGCGGAACGAACTCTCCAGACACCGTGAGGCTCGTTTCTTCCGTGAATTCCCGCTTGGCGGCGTCGAGCGGATCCTCGGCAGGCTCGAATTCGCCCTTGGGGATCGACCACGCGCCTTCATCTTTGTGCGCCCAGAAGGGGCCACCGGGATGGACGAGAAAGACTTCGAGCGCCCCGTCTCTAAGGCGGTAGAGTAGCAATCCAGCGCTCGTTTTTTTGGGCATCGCGGACTACTTGTGGCGGTATACGATCCGGCCCCTGGTCAGATCATAGGGCGAGAGGGCGAGCGTCACCCGATCTCCAGCGAGCACTCGAATCCGAAACTTGCGCATCTTGCCCGCAATCGTGGCAAGCACCGAATGCCCGTTGACGAGCGTCACGCGGAACGTCGAGTTGCGGAGCAGCTCGGCGACGGTTCCTTCCATTTCCAGCGCCACTTCTTTCGTCACTGTGTTGGCTCCTGCGGCGCATCGCGTTTGCCGCTGCGCCGTTCCACAAACGTGCGATGACCGCAGGGGCAGTACTCCACCATGCGGCCCAGGCGATCGGTGCGGAATTCGAGGTATTCGTGACACGCCGGACACCGTGCCGGCCCACGATCGACGACGAGTGGACTCCGCGCCGCTGCGCGATTGCTGCTAATTGCGCGACGCCGATCTGATACGCTGCACCGGCATGGCGTCGGGGGCAATGCCGTAGATGACGGCATGCTCGCACGCGCAGAGTGCGGTGTGCGGAACCGCGGCAGACGGAGCAGAAGGGTCTGGTGCTCGATACGTCGTTCCGGCGGGGTTGGCGATGAAGCCGCCACAGAGATGACAATGAACGGTAGGCATCGCGCAAGCTAGTGGAACGGACCTCCAAAAGCGAACTTTCGCGCGCCGTTGAGCACAAACTAGTTTTGCACGTGCTCCTCAACGCTCTCGTCACAACCTCCGACCAGGTCGCGGCCACGTCCGGCCGCCTCGCCAAAATCACATTGCTCGCCGATCTCTTGAAACAGGCGGGACCCGACGAGATCGAGCTCGCGATCGCGTATTTGTCGGGCACGATCCGGCAATCGAAGATCGGCGTGGGGTGGGCGTCGGTGCGGAAGGCCAGGACGCACGTCGCCACGTCGCCACGCCTGCACGTGCGCGACGTCGACGAGACGCTCGAGCGAATCTCTAAGACTTTGGGGAAGGGCTCGGCGGGCGAGAAGCAACGCCTGCTCAGCGAATTGTTCTCGCAAGCCACCAAGGAGGAGCAGGACTTCCTGTTCCGGCTCCTGACCGGTGAGCTGCGGCAGGGTGCGCTCGAAGGGATCATGGTCGAAGCTGTCGCCAAGGCGCGTGAGCTTCCCGCGAGCGACGTCCGCCGTGCCATGATGCTCGCCGGCAACCTCGGCGCCGTCGCTCAGGGCGATCCGAAGAGCTTCGCGATCGAGCTGTTTCGACCGATCAAGCCCATGCTGGCGAAGACCGCGACCAACGTGGACGAGGCATTGGCGGAGGACGCGACGGCGTTCGAGTACAAGCTCGATGGCATTCGGATTCAGGTGCATAAAAACGCGGACAGGGTGCGCGTTTACTCGCGCACGCTGAACGACATCACCGCGGAGCTCCCCGGCGTCGTCGACATTTCAAGATCTCTTGAAATGTCCGAGGTGATACTGGATGGCGAGGCGATCGTCCTGACGGCCGACGGGCGACCGCTGCGCTTCCAGGAAACCATGAAGGGACTCGGCCGCGCGGTCCCATTCTTCTTTGACGTGTTGTATGTCGATGGCAGGTCACTGCTGGATCAGCCGTACGCCATGCGCACCAAACTGCTCCCCGAAGCACACCGCCCCCCCCGCCTCGTGACGGCCGACGCTCCGCAGGCCCAAGCCTTCTTCGAGGCCGCAATCGCCGCGGGCCAGGAAGGGCTGGTGGCCAAGGGTCTCGAGTCCAAATACGAAGCCGGCCGTCGCGGGGGGGCGTGGTTCAAGATCAAGAAGGCGAATACACTCGATCTCGTCGTGCTCGCCGCCGAGTGGGGCCATGGCCGCCGCCACGGCAAACTGTCCAACCTCCACCTCGGCGCCCGCGATCCAAAGGGCGGCTTCATCATGCTGGGCAAGACATTCAAGGGCATGACCGACGAGCTGCTCGCCTGGCAGACCAAGCGGCTGCAGGAGATCGAAACGCACCGGGAAGGGATCACCGTCTACGTGCGACCGGAGCTGGTTGTCGAAATCGCGTTCAACGGCCTGCAGGATAGCCCGCATTATCCCGGCGGTCTCGCGCTCCGATTCGCGCGCGTGATCCGCTACCGAGACGACAAGAAACCGGAAGACGCCGACACCATCGAAACCGTCAGGACGCTACACCGCGAAGGTGCGCCGGACTCCGATGGCAAATAGCGGCCACGGCATCACGCTCTTCAGGCGCGGGAACCAGGCGGCATCCGTCCCTACGCGATACCGAAGCGACGGCGAGCGGCTCTGGACGACTCGCAACACGGTCTTGGCGACCGCGTCGGGCGAGATCCCGTTTTTCACGTGACGGCCGAGTGCGGCAGTGGCGCGCTGGCGGACGTCGTTGTAGGGAGCGAGCGGGGCGGCGGCGACCTGCGTGCTTTCGCCGATCGCCGTGTGCACGAAGCCCGGCTCGATCAGCGTGGCGTGAATGCCGAAGGGCCGCAGCTCATGCCACAGCGCCTCGGTGTAGCCCTCGAGCGCGAACTTGCTCGCGGTGTAGAACGCCCCGAACGGGATCGCGGTGATCCCGGCGAGCGAGCCGATGTTGATGATCTTGCCGCCACCCGCTTTGCGCATCGCGGGAAGAACCGCTTTGACCATCCGGACGACGCCGAAGAAGTTGGTCTCGAGCTGCGCTTTCGCTTCGTCGAGACTCGTTTCCTCCGCAGACCCCATTAGCGAATAGCCGGCATTATTGACGAGCACGTCGATCGTACCTACTCGTTCGACGCAGGCGCGGACCGAATCGTCAGACCGTACGTCGAGCGGGACCATCGTCACCTTCGCTGAGTTCGACGCCGCAGGCTTCCGAGCGGTGCCGAAGACCGTGAAGCCGCGCTCCGCGAGCATCTGTGCGATCGCCTGACCGATGCCTGACGATGCACCCGTGACCAAAACCGTTTGCGACATAAATTCTCCGGAGGATTATGATTGTCTTCCTGCTGCTCCTACTACAAGTGCCGCGGAGCCAACACGGTTCCGTTACCCAGCGGGTTGGCCATACCGAGATCGTGATCTCCTACAACCGTCCCGTAGCCCGTGGTCGCGAGCTCTTCGGGAACCTCGTCCACTACGGACGAATCTGGCACCCCGGCGCCGACTCCGTGTCCACGATCTCGTTCAACAACGATGTGATGATCGATGGCCACCGGCTCGCCGCGGGACACTACTCGCTCTGGACCATTCCCGAGGAGCCGCCGAAGCCCTGGACGGTGATCTTCAATCGCGGCGTCGGCGGATGGCACACGAACTACCCCGGGGAATCGCAGGACGCGTTGCGCCTGACCGTGGCAGCCGAAACCGGCCCGCACATCGAGACCCTCACCTACTCCTTCCCGGTTGTCGACGCCGACTCGGCGGTGCTGCGGTTGCAATGGGGAACGGTTGTCGTGCCACTGAAGATCAAGGTTACGCAGTGAAGATCGGCACGACCTTCTACGCAAAGAACCGCATAGAATGGCGTCGCTGGCTGGCCAAGCACCACCAGTCGGCCAAAGAGATCTGGCTGATCTATTATAAGAAGGCGAGCGGGAAGCCCCGCATCCCTTACAACGACGCCGTCGACGAGGCGCTCTGCTACGGCTGGATCGACAGCATCTTGAAGCCCATCGACGAGCACAAGTACGCGCAGCGCTACTCGCCGCGAAAGAAGACCAGCCGGCTTTCCGACATGAATCGCGAACGCGTGCGCCGGCTGATCAAGGCCGGCCGCATGACGAAAGCCGGTCTGGTCGCGATCGAGCACACGGGCACAGGCTCGACAACGCTCCCTGGCGACATCGTCGCACGACTCAGGAAAGACCCGGCCACGTGGCGCAACTTCCAGAAGTTTCCCGCTTCGTACAAACGAATTCGTGTTGGCTGGATTGCCGCAGCGCGACACCGCCGGGAGGTCTTCGAACAGCGGCTGCGCTACTTCCTCAAGATGACGAAGCAGAATAAGCGGTTTGGGATGGTGCAATAAGGCCCATCTCCTCGAGCAGGCTGCTCCCGCCCGTGTCCTGATTCATCCTTCGCTCCACTCTCGTCAGCACCAGGCGCTCGCGCGCGCGCGTCATCCCCACATAGAGCAAGCGCCGCGCTTCTTCGATCTCCTCGACGATGTTGTTCGTCGCGGCCTGATAGCCGGGGATCTGATAATCCTCGACGCCCACGATGTAGACGCGCGAGAACTCTAGGCCCTTGGTCGAATGCAGGGTGAGGAGGTTTACGCGACCTCCCGACACCGAGTCTGCTTCCGAGGTCGACAGCGCGATCCGCTCGAGCAGCTGGTCGATCATCTGATCCAACGTTCCCTCGGCGCCTTCCATCAGCGCACGCAGCCGTGCGACCGCCGACGCATAGCGCTGCGTCGGATCCCGCTGCGCGCGGAGTCGAGCCATGATCTTGGGGCCGCCGAGGAGATCGATGACGTGGGCGAGGGTCGGATGGTCGTCCTTGCGCGACGTCGCGTACAGCTCGAGGGCGTCGCTGTAGGGGCCGAGCGTGCGGAATCGACCGATCTCGAACAACAGCTTGCGCTCCCCGCTCTTCGCGCCTTGCTCCAAGGCCAGTGCCAACGCCAGGTAGTCGAGCACATTCGCGAGCACGGCCTTCCGCGCCTGCACCGCCCGCTGCTGTTCCAGCGCGCGGTAGACGTGGGCGAGCGTCACGGCGTCATCGAGCGCATGATGGGCGCGGCCCGCGTCGATGCCGAAGCGATGCGCGAGGTCTTCCTGCGTCGCTCGATCGCGCGACAAGGACTGCGCGAGGAGCAGCGTGTCGTAGAAGGTGAAGTCTTGGGCGCCGGCCAGCCGCTTGAGCACCGGGATATCAAAGTGCAGCCCGTTGTGGGCAATTAGGACGTCTGAACCCACAAAGGCGTGAAACTGCGTGAAGACTTCGTGGAAAGGCGGTGCGGCCGCGACGTCGGCATCGGTATAGCCATGCACCTTGGTGGCTGCGGGTGAGATGGGCCGGTAGGGGTTTACCATCGAGTGAAACCGCTCGACGATCTCGCCGTTCACCACCCGCGCCGCGCCGATTTCCACGACGCCGCAGGTCTCGACGTCTTTGTCGGTGGTCTCGAAATCAAACGTGACGTAGCGGTCGAGCGTCGCGTCGATGTCTTCTGAGTGCAGAAGCTGGAGGGCTTTGAAGACGGTGAGCGCGTCGGCATCGATCACCGTGCCGGTAGGCGTTACCGAGAGTCCTGCGGCAGCCGCCATGCCCCGCAGCGCGATCTCGACTCCCCCCTTGGGTGCGAAAGAGATCTCATGCTCCATCTGCTTCGCGACCGCGACTGCTTCGGGAATCGTGGCAGGATCCGAAAGCTCATCGTGCTGCTCCTCGAGCTTGTTCCGGTGGGGCCCGACCGTCTGCGCCAGGATCTCGTCGATCACCGCCGCAAGCGTCCCGTGCGCCCGCGGCAACGCGCGCAGATTCTCGGCCTGATAAATCAGTCGCCACAGCTTCTTGGTGTCGGGATGCTCGCGGGGACGCCGCAACGCGAGGGCGCGCAGCGAGTCGAGGAACGGCTTGGCATCGTCGAGCGCCGCCTCGACTTCCTGCAGGAAGTTCTTGGATAGCACGATCTGCGCGAATGCGTGCAGCGCCGCGGGGTCGTCAGGGTGGCGAACGATGCGCAGCGCCGCGATGACGTAGCCGATCACGGCGTCCTCGATCAGCGAGCGGCCGCGCGCCAGCCGGCAGGGAATCCCGGCGCGCAGCAGCCGGCCCTCGAGATACTCGCCCAGCCGGTGCCTGCGGTAGAGAATGGCGGCGTCCGCCTCCTTGCCCAGATCGGCGATGAGCCAGGTGGCTTCGTCGTGCTCGTCCTTGAAGGTCTGCAGCTCCACCTCGTGCGGCGACTCGATGTCGGACGTCAGCTGCTTCTGAAACAGACGGGGATTCTGCGCGAGCACGCGCCGCGCCGTCTCGAAGATCTGGCGGGAGCAGCGGCAATTCTTGTCGAGAATGATCGGCTCGACGTCGTAGTCACGGCGGAACCGCTCCAGCACCATCGGATCGGCGCCGGTCCACGCGAAAATCGATTGCTCGTCGTCGCCGACCGCGTAGAAATTGCCGTGCGGCGCGGTCAGCCGCTTCAGGAAATCGTACTGCACCGCGTTGACGTCCTGGAATTCGTCCACGAGCAGATAATCCCACCGCGCTGCGATTGCATCGGCGATCTCCCCGTGCTGCCGCAGCAGCGCTTCGGCTTTCACGATGAGATCGTCGAAGTCGACCATGTTGCGATGCGCGATCCAGCCGACGTATTCGCGATAGAGCCGCGCTTCGTCCGGCTGCAGCGGGTAATCCCGGAACCGGTGCCGGCCGAACCGGCTCAGCATCCCACCCCGACGCTCCACGGGCACTTTGAGACGGTGCAGAATGACATGCTGATACTGCTCGTCGGCGACACCGAAGCCGCGTTTCAGTCCGACTTCTTCCGGGTGCTCGCGTAGCAACGCGAGACACAACGCGTGAATCGTCCCGCGCGTCACCGCTTCGGCCTTGTCTCCCAGCGTCTGCTTGAGCCGCGTGGCGATCTCTTCGGCGGCGCGATTGGTGAACGTCACCGCGCAGATGCGGTGCGGATCGATACCGGCAGAGACTAGGTGTTGGATCCTAGCGATGAGACAGAACGTCTTCCCTGCGCCCGGCCCTGCGACGACAAGCACCGGGCCGAGGGGCGCTTCGATCGCGCGACGCTGCTGCGCCAGGGGGGTGAAAGTCACTAACG
>Ga0075423_10007736_pt1 | contig 10164 bp, 6 predicted proteins | sample SoiMethybrSBSTD2_FD_80114 | JGI IMG/M metagenome (GOLD analysis project Ga0075423, IMG submission 80114) | Bulk soil microbial communities from a Populus tree surrounding site in Tennessee, USA - Soil MetaG P. TD hybrid SBSTD2 | ecosystem: Environmental > Terrestrial > Soil > Tree plantation...
CCCCTTTCAGCGCGCGCTCCACCTTGGCGGGATCCACGCCGGGACGGACCCCCGCCTCGATCGAAAACAGCCCGCCGATCTCGCGGGCCTCCACCGACGCGTCCACGTCACTGGCGATCTGCTCGTCGAACACCAGCCGCTTGTACAACCTGGACGACTTGCCGGTGCTGAGTACGGACGCGGCCAGGCCGAGATAGTCGGCGTCGGCCGAGGTCCAGGGCGGCACGTTCCACACCTTGTAGATCCGGGCCTGGGGCACCCGGTCCTGCATCACGCCGCGCTGGCTCCCGGTGCGCTTGGCGATCCACTCGCCCTGGCGTGCCACCGGCGGGCCCGACGGAATGTCGCCGAAGTAATGCTCGACCTTCTGCTTGGCGACGGCGGCGTCCACGTCTCCGGCGATGACGAGCACGGCGTTGGCCGGGCCATAGTAGGTCCGGAACCAGTCTTTCACGTCGTCCAGCTTGGCCGCGTCGAGATCCTCCATGGACCCGATCACCGTCCACGAGTACGGATGGTTGGCGGGGTAGAGTCGAGGCGTCAGGAAGTCCCACACCTTGCCGTACGGGGCGTTCTCGTTCTCCCGCTTCTCGTTCTGCACCACGCCGCGCTGCTCGTCCAGCTTGGCCTGGCTGATGGCGCCGACCAGGTGGCCCATCCGGTCGGATTCGAGCCAGAGCGCGAGGTCTAGCGCCGAGGTGGGGACGTTCACGAAGTAGTTGGTGCGGTCCTCGTTGGTGGTGCCGTTCAGGTCGGTCGCGCCGGCGCGCTCGAGGGGGTCCTGAAATTCCTTGTCGTAGTGCTCGCTGCCGTTGAACATGAGGTGCTCGAACAGATGCGCGAACCCGGTCCGGCCCGGACGCTCGTTCTTCGAGCCGACGTGATACCAGACGTTCACCGCGACGATGGGCGCCTTGTGGTCCTCGTGGACGAGCAGGGTGAGTCCATTGGACAGCTCGAACCGCTGGTAGGCGATGTCGACGGGCGCCTGCGCGGCGAGCCGCGCGGCGGCGAGTGGCGCAGCGGCAGCGGCCGCCAGGAGAACGGCGGGGAGTGCACGGGCGAGCACGGGAGCCTCAGGGATGGGAGCCGGTACTAAGACGATTCTCGAGTGGAAATGGTGTCGCCAGAGTGCTAACCCACCGGCGCGCTGCCCTGCGCCGCCCGGTTGAGCGTGAGCCAGTACCGGCCCGTGGCGCGGAGGGTCTCGGCGAACTCGCGGAACCCGATCGGCTTTCGGATGCAGCTGTTGGCGCCGGCCTGGTAGCACTGCGCGACCTCGCGGACCTCCGCCGAGGACGAGAGGACGACGACGGGCACCGTCGCGGTGCGGGGGCTGGCGCGGAGGGTCCGAATGATCTCGACGGCGTCGAGCCGGGGCAGCCGGAGCTCCAGCAGGACGAGACGAGGGAGTGCGGCGCCCAGCCGGTGCCGGAAGGCGCCGCGGCCGAGCAGCCAGTCGAGCGCCTCCTCGCCGTCGCGCGCCGTGCCGATCCGTCCGGGCTCCGCGAGCTCACCCAGGACGCGGAGGAGCAGCTCGGCCTCGAGCGGATCGTGCTCGACCAGGAGCAGGTCCAGCTCGTCGGGCAGCGTCACGTGGGCGGCGCGCCGAGCGTCAGGTAGAACGTCGCGCCGGTCTCGCCGCTCGATTCCGCCCACACCCGGCCGCCGTGCTTCTGCGCCACCCGCGCGACCAGCGCGAGTCCGGCACCGTTGCCCTCGAACTCGTCGGGCCGGTGCAGCCGCTGGAAGACGCCGAACAGCTTGCCGGCGTAGGCCATCTTGAAGCCGACGCCGTTGTCCTGCACCGCGAGACCGGCCTGGCCTTCGTGCTCGATGGGCCGGATCGCGATGATCGTATGGTCGCGGGGCCGGGTGAACTTGAGGGCGTTCGAGAGGAGGCTCTGGAGGGCGAGCGACACGAGTGCGGGATCGCAGTCCACGGTCGGCAGCGGCTGCACCCGCCACTCGACCTCGCGCCCGTCCGCCTGCGGCTCGAGCCGGCTCACCACGTCCTCGACGAGCGAGGTCAGATCGACCGGGCGCCGCATCGTGTCCTGGCGCGCCACCCGTGCCAGGCCCACCAGGTCGTCCACCAGGCCCGACATCCGGTTCGAGCCGTCGCGAATCCGGCGGGCATAGTGCTGGACCGCGGGGTCGAGCGCCGGGCCGGCGTCGTCGAGCAGCAGCTGGGAAAAGCCGCAGATGTGGCGAAGCGGCTCGCGCAGGTCGTGGGACACCGCGTACATCATCGTCTCGAGCTCGGCGGTGGCCGCCCGGAGCGCGGCGCCCCGCTCGGCGACGCGCCGCTCCAGCTCGCCGGCCTGCCGGGTCAGCTCGTCGCGCAGCCTCGCCTGCTGGATGGCGATGGCGAGCGGCGCCGCGACCTCGACCGCGATGTCGCGATGCTCGGCGGTGAACCCTCGCGGCGCGTTCGAGGCGAGGTTCACCTCCCCGATGGCTTCGCCGTCCACCAGCAGCGGGACGCTGAGCACGCTGCGCATGCCCTCGTCGCGCAGCTCCTTGAGCATCGGCGCGGGGTCCTCGACCGCAGCCAGATCGTCGATCGCCCGCACGGCGCCGCGCCGGAGCACCTCGGCCGGCGAGAGGCGCTCCAGCGGAATCGTGCCCGCCGTGATCGGCGCGCCGCCGGCGTACCCGGCAATGAGCTGCGCGTGCCCGCGCGGGAAGTCGAACAGAATCACGCTGCAGCGGTGGCAGGGGACCATCCGCCGCATGCGGCCGAGCGCCGCGCGCCCGATCTCGGCCGGCGAGCGGGCGGCCAGGATCGCCTGGTCCAGGTCGTGGAGCACGGCGAGCCGCTCGGCCGAGCGCCGGAGCCGTTCCTCCGCGCGCTTCCGCTCGGTGATGTCGGTGACCATGCCGACCGTGCCGACCATCGCGCCGTCGCGTCCGGTGATCGGGCTCGCCGAGACCAGGGCCCAGAGCTCGGTCCCGTCCTGCCGGCGGAAGCGCAGGTCGAGGTTCTCGCCGCTCGCGGTGGGCCGGCCCAGGGCCCGCTGGGCGCCGGCGCGGGCGGTCGCGTCGAGGAAGTCGTACACCGGCCGGCCGAGCAGCGCGCCGTTCTGATAGCCCAGGAGGTCGCCCATCCGCTGATTGACGTAGGTGATGACGCCCCGCTCGTCGGACACCCAGATCCCTTCCTGCGCCACGTCCACGAGCTGTTTGAATCGCTGCTCGCTGTCCTGCAAGGCGCGGGTCCGGTCCTCCAGTCGCGTCTGGCGCGCTTCGAACGCCGCCGCATGCTCCAGCGACGCGCCCACCAGCCCGCTGAGCAGGTGCAGCGCCTTGGCGTCCCGGTCGCTGAAGGCCGAGGGCTGCGGCGACAGCACCTTGAGGACGCCCACGATGCGCTGGTCGTCCCGGAGTGGCACGGCGAGTACGGACCGGATACCCTGCGTGTGATAGGCCTGGTGCGTGACGCGGGCGTCGGTCTGGATGTCGTCCGAGCGCTGCAGCTCCCCGGTCCGCACGGCTGCGCCGGACAGGCTCTCGGCGACGCGGAGCCGCGGGCTCTCGACGCCGAGCTGGAGCACGGGCACGAGCTCGCTCTCCTCCAGCACCTCGATGACCACGCCGGAGGCGTTGGTCAGCCCTCGGCTCCGCTCGGCGATGACCCGCATGACCGTGGCCGAATCGAGCCCGGCCGACGCCACCGCCTGCTGCACCTCGATGACCGCCTGGAACAGCTCGGTGTCGAGCCGCATCTCCTCCTCGGCCAGCTTCCGATCGGTGATGTCGAACTCGGTGCCGAGGTACCCCACCTGCCGGCCGCCCTCGTCGCGCAGGGGCTCCCAGGTGCCGGCGCACCAGCGGACCTGGCCGCCGCGGGTGACCAGCCGGTACTCCTGGTCGCGGAGGGAGCCCCCATTCGCCAGCCGCTCCCACTCGGCCACCAGGGCGGGCCGATCATCGGGATGGATGTACTGGAGGAACTCCTGGTCCCGCAGGTCCTCGGCCGGGTAGCCGGTGAGGCGCTCGAACGCCGGATTCACCAGGGTGAGCCGCAGCTCCATGTCGTAGGCGATCACGCCTTCGCGCATCCCGGCGGTGATCGTGCGGAGCTGGCCGAGCGCGGTGCTCTCGGCTCGCTCGGCGCGCCGCCGCCGCCGCCACTCCACCAGCCAGGCCGCGACCAGCGCCACCAGCAGGACAGCTGCGGCGCCGGCGAGGTCGGCGGGGGAGATCCGGTCGAATGGGGGGGGAAGGGCAGGGAACACGGAGGCTATCCTCGGGCGGCGGCGACGCGGCAGCCGGAATGTGTCCCGAAGATAGCTCCGTCAGGAAGCCTGGTCGAGGAGCTGGCGGATCTTGGCGGTCAAGACGCCTGGGGTGAACGGCTTGGCCAGCAGCTCGATGCCTTCGGTGAGCTGTCCCTGCCGTGCGATGGCCTCCTCCGAGTAGCCGCTCACATAGAGAATCCGCATCTGGGGGCGGAGGGGCCGGGCGTACTCGACCAGCTCGTGCCCGCTCATCCGTGGCATCACCACATCGGTCAGCAGCAGGTCGATCTGTCCGGCGTGCGCGCGGAGCAGCTCGAGGGCCTCCACCCCATCGGCCGCCTCGAGCACCTGGTAGCCGTTCCGGCGGAGGATCTGGTGGGTGAGCTGCCGCACCAGCTGCTCGTCCTCCACCAGCAGCACCGTCTCGGCCCCGCCACGGACGGGCGGCGGCGGCGGGGTGGCGGCTACGGGCTCGGCCACGGCCGTGTGCGCGGGAAGGTAGATGGTGAACGTGCTGCCCATGCCGGGGGCGCTGGTCACGAAGACCTGGCCGCCGCTCTGGGCAACGATGCCGTAGACCGTCGAGAGCCCGAGGCCGGTGCCGTGCCCCGCCGGCTTCGTGGTGAAGAACGGCTCGAAGATCCGCTCCTGCACCTCGCGCGTCATCCCCGCTCCGGTGTCGCACACGGCGAGGCTCACGTAGCGGCCCGGCGGCAGGTCCGGCAGGGGCGAAGCACCGGGCTCGCGCGCCTCGACGTCCGCCGTGGTGATGGTGAGCGTGCCGCCGCCGGGCATCGCGTCGCGCGCGTTGACCGCGAGGTTCATCAGCACCTGCTCGAGCTGGCCGGCGTCCGCGTGGGTGGGAGCGAGCGGACTCGCGAGCACCGTCTCGAGCACGATGTCTTCGCCGATGACCCGGCGGAGCATCCGGTCTACCCCGGCCACGACGGTGTTGAGGTTGAGGGTCCGAGGCTGCAGCAGCTGGCGGCGGCTGAAGGCGAGCAGCTGGTGGGTGAGGTCGGCGGCGCGGGCGCCCGCCTGCCGGATCTGCTCGAGGTCCTCGCGGCTCGGGTGCGCTTCGGGCAGGTCGGCCATCACCATCTCGCTGTAGCTCAGGATGGCGCTCAGGAGATTGTTGAAGTCGTGGGCGATGCCGCCGGCCAGGCGGCCCACTGCCTCCATCTTCTGCGCCTGGCGGAGCTGCTCCTGGGAGTGGCGGAGTGCTTCCTCCGCGCACTTCCGGCCGCTGATGTCCACGTAGAGCGCGACCAGGCCCACGGGCCGGCCTGCCGCGTCGTGCAGGGGCGACGTCGAGATGCTGACGTCGATGCTGGTGCCGTCCTTGCGCACCCCCACGGTCTCGCGGGCCGTGAACGGGTGGCCGCGGAGCACCTCGGCACGGAAGGCGTCGTACTCGCCCTGCCGGTCCTCCGGCACGCAGGGAAGGCGCCGCCCCACGACCTCCTCGAGGCTCCAGCCGAACACCAACTCGGCGGTGCGGTTCCAGTTGAGCACCTCGCCCTCGACGCCGAGCACCACGATCGGAAGCGGCGACGCCTCGACCACGGCCTCCAGCCGGTCGCGCGTGGCGCGGACCATCTCCTCGCTCATCCGCTGCTCGGTCACGTCACGCTGGGTGCCCCAGATGGCCGTGAGCAGGCCGTCCTCGACCACGCCGAGCAGGTTGTTGACGAACCAATGCGGCGCGCCGTGGCGGTCGAACTCGAGCGACTCGAGCTCGACGGTCCGGTAGCCGCTCCGGATGAAGGCGCGGAAGAATTCGAGACTGCGTGGGTCGGCGAGGTCGAAGGTCGAGGAGAGCTGGGTGCCGATCAGCTCGTCGGGCGCGGTGCAGCCGTACATCCGGAGCATCGCCTCGTTCACCTCGACCAGGCGGGCGTGCCGGGTGTACCGGTCTACCTGTTCGTCCTCGGGCGCGTCTACCGGCATCGGCGGCTCCACCGCCGCGCGCCAGACGCCCTCGGCCGTCCGGCTGATGAAGAACCGGTAGCGCTCGCTGCTGGCGTCGGACTGGTCGGCGCGCGGCTCCGCCGGACCGGAGGCGCGGCTCACGCCGGCCTGGCCCCGCCGTCCGGATCGCCGAGCGCCTGCCGCACCGTTCGCAGGAGGCGGTCGAGCGAGAAGGGCTTTTCCAGAAACCGCGTGCCGGGCTCGAGCAGCCGGAGCCGCGCGCTCGACCCTTCGCTCGTGCCCGAGATGTAGAGCACCTTGATGGCGGGCCGGTGAATGCTGAGGCGCGCGGCCAGCTCGCGCCCGCTGAGCTGCGGGAGCAGCATGTCGGTCACGAGCAGGTGGATGTGACCCGCGTGGCGGTCCGCGATCGCCGTCGCGGCCTCGCCATCCTGGGCGGCCAGCACCGTATAGCCCACGCGCTCGAGGACGCGGCGCGCCAGCTCGCGCACCTGCTCCTCGTCCTCGACCAGCAGCACCGTCTCGGTTCCGCCCACGGGCTCCCGGGCGTCCGCGGGCGCGCCGATCGGCCCGCTGCCCTCGTGGCGGGGGAAGTACAGGGTGAAGGTCGTGCCGCGACCCGGCTCGCTCGCCACGTCAATGAGCCCGCCGCTCTGCCTCACGATGCCGTACACCGAGGCCAGGCGCAGGTCCGCGCCCTCGCTCACCGGCCTGGTGCCGGAGAACGGCTCGAACACCCGCTCGAGCTTGGCCGGGTCCATCCCGCGGCCCGTGTCCCGGGCCTGCAGCACGACGTAGACGCCGCTCCGCGGCGCCGAGACGCGCGCCGCTGCGGCGTCGTCGAGCCGCTCCTGGCGGGTCGCCAGCTCGAAGGTCCCGCCGTCGGGCATGGATTCGCGCGCGCTGGTCGTGAGCTGGATCAGCACCTGCTCCATCTGGGTCGGGTCGGCGACGATCGGGTCGAGGGTCGCCGCCGGGCTCGAGGCGACCTGAACCCGGTCGCCGGCAACCCGGCGGAGACGCGACAGGCACCCGGCCACCAGCTGGTTGAGATCGACGACGCGGGGGGCCAGCACCTGCCGGCGGCTGAACGCCAGCAGCTGCCGGGTGAGGCTGGCGGCGCGGTCGGCCGAGCGCTGGATCTGGGCGAGGTCCTCACGGCCGAGGTCGGTCAGGGCCTGCTCTTCCTGCAGCAGCGCCACATGGCCGATGATGCCCGTGAGCAGGTTGTTGAAATCGTGGGCGATGCCGCCGGCGAGCTGGCCGATCGCCTGCGCCCGCTCGGCCTGCACCAGGCGCTGCTCGAGCTGGCGGCGGTCGGTGACGTCGGTGCTGCAGCCGACCAAGCCGAGGAACGCGCCGTCCCGGCTGAAGCGGGGGACGGCCACGTCCAGCAGCCAGCGGTACTGATCGTCGTACCGGCGCATACGGTACTCGTGATGCACCGGCTCGCGCTGCGCCAGCGCCTTGCGGAACTGCTCCAGGCAGGCCTGCCGGTCGTCGGGATGAATCCGGTCGGTCCAGCCCGAGCCGAGCTCCGCGCCGAGGGCACGGCCGGTGAATTCGAGCCAGCGAGCGTTGACGTAGTCGCAGGTGCCGTCGGGGTCGAGCGTCCAGAGCATCACCGGCAGGGCGTCGCAGCCCGGCCCCGCGTCGGCAGCCCTGGGAGGCCGGTGCAGACAGTGGTTGGCGAGGGCGGCCAGGTCACGCAGGGCCGCGAGCTCGTGCTCGGCCCATTGCCGGGGGGCCTGATCGATGGCGCACAGGACGCCGAGCACCTCGCCGTCCTGCGCGACCAGCGGGGCTGCGGCATACGAAATGACGCCGAGCCCGATGACCCCGGGGTGCTCGCGAAGGCCGGGGTCTTGCCGGACGTCCTCGACGACCAGGCGGCCGCCGATGCCGGTGGTGGACTGGCACAACGCACGGATGAGCGGCGTTCGGCGGGCCGCCGCCGCGGGCGGCGTGAGCCCGTCGAGGTCGGCGAATACCTGCCCATCGTCCTCCAGCAGGCAGACGAATGCCGCCGGCACCCGAAGGGTGGCGCGCGCCAGCCGAGCGAGCCGCTCGAGCGACTCGCCGGGGGACGAATCGATCGGGCCGGCGCTGCGCACCGCGGCCGCTCGTTCCGGGTTCCGAAGCGAGCGAGAGAGATCCGTTTCGAGATCCAAATTGGGCTCCGACGAAATGCCGGGCGGAGGGTGTGGGGTCACGGTAATGTCGCGGTTCGACCTGACACCGGCAAGTGCGATGCCGCTGGCGAGGCCGAGGGTCAACCCCTACTCTTTGGCATGCCGTTCATCGACACGAAACGCCAGCGGGCGGCGCTCCTCATCCTCATCCTGGGATTCGGGCTCGGTTACGCCCTGTGGCCGTTCATCACCGGTCTCATGGGGGCACTGGTCCTCTACGTCGTACTCAGTCCGCTCCAGCGGGCGTTGGTCCGGCGAGGGGCCCGGCCGGGCTGGAGCGCCGGCCTCGTGGTGCTGGTGGCGCTGGTCCTCGTGGTCGGGCCCGGCGTGTCGTTCATCGGCATCCTGGCCAACCAGGCGCAGGACATGGCGCGGAGCATCCTGGACAGCCCGCTGCTGGCGCGGCTGCGTGAGCTCCGGGTCGGGCCCTACGACATCGGCGCGCAGATCGAGGCGCTCGGCTCCCAGGTCGTGTCGTGGGCCGGGAGCAGCGCACTCTCGGTGGTCGGCACGGCCACGCGCATCGGGATCCAGCTCACCATCTCGTTCTTCGGTCTCTTCTACCTGCTGGTGGCGCCGGCCGGCGCGTGGCCGGCCATCCGGCCGTTCATTCCGTTCTCGGCCAAGAGCGCGGAGGTGCTGCGAACGCGCTTCCGGGACGTGACTTTCTCGACCATCATCGGCACCGGCCTCACCGCGACCGTGCAGGACCTGCTGGTCGGCGTCGCGTTCTGGGCCGCCGGGCTCTCCAACGCGGCCTTCTGGGGCGTGGTGACGATCATCGTCGCCATTCTGCCGATCGTGGGCAGCGGATTGATCTGGGGGCCCGGCGCGGCCTCGCTCGCGCTCGCCGGCCGGTACGGGTGGGCGATCGCGCTGGTGGTCTGGGGGATCCTGGTGGTGGGCAACGTGGACAACGTGATCCGGCCGTATGTCTTCCGCCGCTGGGCGCGGATCCATCCGTTCATCACGGTGATCGGCGCTTTCGCCGGCATCAACTGGTTCGGGCTTCTGGGGCTCCTCATCGGCCCGCTGGCCATCTCCTACTTCTTCGAGCTGATCCGGATGTACCGGGCCGAGTATCTCGAGGAGGAGGACGGTCTCCCCGCTTGACCGTCACGGGCCGCCCCGGATAGCGGCCGACACCCTTTCCGACAGTCGCACCGCGGCCTCCCGCAGCTCGAGGAGCTCCCGCTGGTGGACGCCCAGCGCTCCGGCATCGAGATCGGCGCTCACGTCCCGGCAGATCTCGGTCGCCCGGCGGAGCCGGAACCTGAACAGCACCTCGTCTGGGGCGGCGGCGGTCTTGGCACTGAGCATCGCCCACAGACGGAGCCGCGCGTCGTCGATCGCGCTCTTCAGGTCGGCCAGGCCTTCCTCGGGAAGGTCGCCGCGGCGGAGCTTGGTCTCCATCGACTGCACCGTCGCGCGGATCGTGTCGATCACGCGCTCGGGCGTGGCAGGGGGCATGGCGCGCTCCTGAGATGAGGACGGGGTAGGGAAAGGTGGCCTGACTGGGCGTCAGAGGCCATCCGCCGCCGCGCGACGCGGGGCAGCCCCGTGTTGAAACTGCCCCGCCGCACTGCTCTGCCGAGAAGCCGCGCGCGCTAGTTGAGCCGCGTCAGCTCCACCCGCCGGTTCTGCGCCCGGCCGGCCGCGGTCTTGTTCGACGCGATCGGCTTGCTCGGGCCGAAGCCCGCCGCGGTCAGCCGGTTGGCCGCGACGCCCTTCGAGATCAGGTACTGTCGCACCGCTTCCGCGCGGGCCGCGGACAGCCGCTTGTTGACCGCCGCCGA